>Ga0208826_1000223_pt1 | contig 64840 bp, 51 predicted proteins | sample AD_UKC115_MetaG_FD_184451 | JGI IMG/M metagenome (GOLD analysis project Ga0208826, IMG submission 184451) | Active sludge microbial communities of municipal wastewater-treating anaerobic digesters from Hong Kong - AD_UKC115_MetaG (SPAdes)... | ecosystem: Engineered > Bioreactor > Anaerobic >... | reverse complement strand
AACGCTGAAAAGCGGGGACTCGGCGGGGATCGCGGTCAGACCCTCCGCCGTGAGCCTGGGGGCCGCGGGGGAGGCGTTCCTTCAGGGCAGGGTGGAAAGCCGAATCTTCGCCGGCGACCGGATGGAATACGAAATCGAGGTGGAGGAAGGGGGCATGGTTCGCGCTTACGGGGCCCTGCCGGGAAGGGGAGTCGTCTTTTCCGAGGGGGATCCTGTGGGGATCCATTTCGATCCTGGCGAAACCATGGCCTTCCCCCTGTAACAAAACGGCCCCCCGCCGGGGCGGGGAGCCAACGTGTTCTTTAGAGGCGTTCGTCTCCGTTGTGCCACTTCTGGATGGGCCGGTAGTCGATGGGTACGGAAAGGACGATGGAAGTGACGGGCTGCCCGAACTTGGATAGGGAGTCCAGCAGCGCCTCCAGGTGGGACACGTTCGTCACGATGACCTTGAGGAGATAGGAATCGGCCCCCGTGACGCGCTCGCACGTAAGGACTTCCTTGCGTTCCCGGAGGAAATCGAGGAGCTCTTCCTGCCGCTCCCGGGAAGAGCTGAGCCGGATGGCAGCGGTGATGGGGTAGCCCATCTTCTCGGGATCCACGATCGCCCTGTATCCCTTGATGATCCCGGCTTCTTCCATTCGCCGGACCCGCTCCGAGATCGCGGGCGAAGAAAGGCCCACCCGCTTGCCCAGCTCGCTGAAGGTGATGCGCCCGTCTTCCTGGAGGGCCGACAGGATTTCCAAACCAATGCGATCCAGCAATCTTTCTGCTTCGAGGTTCATCATGAACACCCTTTCTATGTTTTAAAGAAATTAGGTTTTCTTGCAGCCACGCAATCGTATCAAAAAGCGAAGTCCCTGTCTAGAACAAAAAAAGTGTTTTTTAGGGTCGATCCTTGATAGAGGGGCGATCTGTGAAAAAAAGAACAGCCCTTCCAAAAAAAGGCCAGGTTCGAAGTCCGTTAATCGGTCGTTCCTGCCCGGGCCCGCCTTTTCAGCAGCACATAGGCCCCCAGCACGAGCAGGCAGAAGCCCGCAAGGAGGATCGTGATCCGGTGAAGGGCCGCGGTCATTCCCGTTTCGTCTCCCCCGAGCCAGAATCCCACGAGAGCCAGGACGACCACCCAGATTCCCGAGCCGAGGCCGGTGAAGAACAAAAAGAGCGGAATGTTCATCCGGGCCAGTCCCGCGGGGAGGGAGATGTACTGGCGGATGCCCGGAAGCAGGCGTCCCACGAACGTGCTGATGTGCCCGTGGCTGGCGAAGAAGCGGTCGGCCTTCTCGATGGATGTTTCACTCACCAGGAAATAGCGGCCGTACCGGAGGAAGAACGGACGGCCGAAGCGAAGGGAGATCCAGTAGTTGAACAGGGCTCCCAGCAGGCTTCCGAGGATGCCCGAGGCGATCACCAGGGAAAGGTGCATCTGGCCCCTCGCGGCGAGGTAGCCCGCCGGAGGGACCACGACTTCGCTCGGAAAGGGGAAGAACGAGGACTCCAGGAACATCAGGGCCACGATACCCGGATAACCCATGTGCCCGATGGTATTCACGAGGAAGGAAACGAAAGCAGCAAGCAAGGCGCTTCTCCCGCGGAAGCCGCCGCTAGGCGGAGCGCCTGGCGGAAAGCTGCTCGATGGAAATCCTTCGGGTGTGCTCGGTCTTGACCCAGACGGCCTGGCTGCTTGCCATGAAGGCGGCCCGGAAGAGGATGGGGATCCACGTCAGGCCAAAGAGGAAGTAGGCCGGAACCGCGGTGACGTATTTCAGGACGAGGCGTCCGCTCCGCTTCGAGGGTCCGACAACGTCGACCCAGGCGCAGTAGGCAAGGATCATCAAAAACGGCACCGAGATGAAGAACGCCCATTCCAATGCCGTCTCGGGGACCTTCGCCCCAAGCGTCGGGAAGAGGATGGCGTTGTTCACCAGGGTGTAGATCATCCCGGCGATCATGACGATCAGGGAGACGCAGGCCTTGACGGGGGCCATCAGGTAGAGGGCCAGGTCCAGGTACTGGAGCCTCCGGGTCTGGGCGAAGCGCTTGAGCGCCGCGAAGACGTAGTGCCAGCAGACCCAGTAATGTCCCTGCATCCACCGAGTCCGCTGACGCCAGGAGACCTTGAGGCTCTGGGGCTTTTCGTCGAAAAGGCGGGCATGGTCGTTCCAGTGAACTCGCTTTCCTGAAAGAATGAGGCGCGTGGAAAGCTCCAGGTCCTCAGTGAGGCTCTGCATGTTCCACCCCAAGCGCCGCATGGTTGCGCTTTTGACCACGAGCCCCGTCCCTCCCAGCGTGCAGGAAAGCCCCCACTTTGAACGGGCCAGCTGCCAGAACCGGTTCGTGTACCAGTAGGCCAGCGCGTAGGCCCGGGTGAGCCAGTTGTCGTCCGGGTTCTTCACGTCCAGGCAGCCCTGGATCGCCTCCGCGTCCGGGTGGGCTTCCATGTAGTCATTCATGCGTGCCAGGAAATCCGGGGCCGCCAGGTTGTCCGCGTCGAACATGACCAGGCCGTCGTAATCCTCGAGGCGGATTCGCTGCAGGGCCCAGCGGACGTTCCAGGTCTTCCCGTTCTTCGTCTTGTCTTCCCGGATGAGGGCGATGGCACCATGGCTTCTGGCGACGTCCGCCGTGTTGTCCGAGCAGTTGTCGCAGGAGACATACACGTCGAACCGTTCCCTCGGGTATTCCTGCAGGTTCAGGCTTTCGAGCAGGCCGTCGAGAACTGCCGCTTCGTTGTGGGCGGGAATGAGAATGGCGAACCGGCGGAAAGTCTTCGCCGCGGGAAGGGGCCTGGCGCTCCACCACCCGCGGAAACCGATCACGAACTGGTACGCGGCATCCAGGAAGAGAAAGGCGAAAAGGGTGTACAGGCCAGCCTGGAGCAGCCACCAGCCCCACCATAAGGTCCAGAAAAACAGTTCATTCTGCTGGGCTTCCATCTTTGAAAGGCTCCCTTTTGAAGGTTGAGGTTCAGCGTGTGTCATCATAGTGATTCAGGCAAAAAAACGCAAGAGGTCCTTTTAAATTTCGCAACTTGCCTTTGATGTGTGCGATTTTTCCTAGAAAAAAGTTAAGACTCTTAATTTTGATCGATCCGTAACGCTACGGTTTCCATTTTGATCCACAGGGTGTAAAATGCCCGCGAGAAAAAATCGACTGTCCTTTCCTGACATTCCCTGCTTATTTCTATGGATATAAAGAGGAAGGAAAGTCGCCCGGAGGAGTGCACGTGGTTCGGATTGAATCCTTCAAACAGCGTTTCGACAGCAACGAACTGGCCCTGACCGGCTTTCTGGCCCTGGCCGTCAGCCTGAAATTCGTGGGCCTCAACAATACCCTGATGAGGGGATCCCTGGAAGACCCGCTGACGCTTCTGGCCTTGATGGGCACGTCCCTCGCCCTGGCGAGCCTGCCCCTCCTTCTGCCCCGCCGTTTCCGCGGGGCAGGAATGCTTTTCGTCGACTTCTGGCTCACGGTCCTGGTTTGGACGGACCTGCTCTCTCTCCGTTACTATTCGGACCTCTTCACGCTCCGGAACCTCGGCCTTGGAACCCAGCTCTCCGCCGTTGCGGATTCGGTGGTGGCCCTGATGGAGCCGAAGGACGCCCTGCTCTGGATCGACTTCCCGGTCCTGGGGTACCTGGCCTTCCGCGTCACGCGGTGTTACCGGAGTCTTCCTGCCCTGGACTGGGGTCGGGCAGGAGCCCTTCTTCTGCTGACGGCGATCCTCCTGGTTCCCTTCGGGCTGAGGGTCCAGCGGTTCGAGAAGACCTGTCCGGGAGCCCTTGCTTCCATGTGGGACCGTCCTGCGGTGGCCCTCAGCCTGGGCTCCCTGAATTACCACCTGGCCGACCTGCTTTCCGTCGCGACAGAAAGGTTCCGCGTGCGCAAACCGGGCACCGACCTGGAAGAAGTGGCAGGCTGGTTTCAGGAGCGTCCCGGGGCGGGGGTCCAGCGCTACCACGGCATCGCTTCCGGCAAGAACCTGATCGTCATCCAGGTGGAAGCCCTTCAGGCCTTCGTCCTGAACCGGTCGGTCGGGGGCGTCGAGATCACTCCGAACCTGAACCGCCTGGCCCGCCGAGGCCTCAATTTCACGGAAACGTACCACCAGACCGCCATGGGCAACAGCGCCGACGCGGAGTTCCTGGTGAACACGGGTCTCTTCCCGGCTCCCAGCGGCGTGGCCTACACCCGCTACGCGGGAAACGAGTTCAACTCGATCGCCTCGGCCCTGAAGGCGAAAGGCTATTCCACGATCGCCCTGCACGGGGATCGGCCGGGCTTCTGGAACCGTGCCCGGATGTATCCCTCCCTCTCCTTCGACCGCTTTGTCAGCAACAGGGATTTCCAGGTCGATTCGATCATCGGCCTGGGGCTCAGCGACGAGAGCTTCTTCCGTCAAAGCCTGCCCATCCTCAAGGCCCAGAAGAAGCCCTTCTACGCCTTCCTGATCACCCTGTCCAGCCATTACCCCTTCAACATGGACCTGGACAAGATCCCGGAGCTTCCCCTGGGAGAGCTTGCCGGCACGCAACTGGGCAATTACCTCCGCTGCATCCACTACGCCGACGCGCAGATCGGGGCTTTCGTTGAAGGACTGCGAAAAGAGGGATTCCTTGACGAGAGCGTTCTGGCGATCTACGGGGATCATCCCGGGCTGACCGTGGCAGACCGTCAGGACCTGGCCCGCTTCCTCGGGGTGCCCGACCTTTCCGACCCGGTGGCCTGGAAGAAGGCCCAGAAGATCCCCTTCATCGTCCGCCTGCCCCGGGGGAGGCTGCGCGGCCAATTCTCTCTTGCGGCAGGGCAGATCGACATCGGTCCGACCCTGGGGAACCTGATGGGAACGGATCTCGTCACCGCCTTCGGGCAGGACCTCCTGAACGCCGATCGCGGCTTTGTCGTCTTCCGCAACGGCTCTTTCCTGGACGACGAGGCCTGGGTCCTTCCGGAGCAGGACCTGGTTTACGACCTGCGGACGGGGCAGAGCAGCCCGCTTTCCGGGGCTCCCGAAGGACTGGCCCGGGCCAGGGAGAAATTGACCCTTTCCGATGCCATCCTCCAGGAGAACCTGATCCCCAAGCTAAACGCCTCCTTCCAATAGGCACTTCGAAGGCCGGCACCTTCCTCCGCCCGGGGGTGCCGGCCTTTTTTCGTGTCCCCCCGTTTTTCCCCGACCCCCTATAATCGGGATGAGACACGATCCTATCCTTTGCGGGAGGCGATGAAGGGATGTCGATCCCAAGTGGCACCGCGTTCCTTGTGGGGCTGATCCTGGGAGGGCTGGGCGGAGCCTTGTTTCTGTGGCCCCGCCTGCGGCAGGCCGGCAGCGAACTGGCTTCCTTGAGGGTCGAGGCCGTTCGGCTGGAAGAGCGCCTCAAGGCCCAGGAAGAGGAACAGGCCCGTCTCGAGGCGGAAGCGGAAGAACGGGAGGCTGAAAACGACGCCCTCCGCGAAACCGTCGGAAGACTGCAGGCCGAGCGGTCGGCAATGGAAGCCCGCATGGAGGAACAGGCCGCGGCGGCCGAATCCCGCCTTGCCCTCCTTGAAGAGGCGAAAGCCAGGCTTTCGGAGGCCTTCCAGGCCCTTTCGAGGGAAGCGCTGGAGATCAACAGCAAGACCTTCCTGCAGCTGGCCGGGGAGACCCTGGGACAGAAGAGCCAGGCGATCGACACGGTGGTTCAGCCCCTGAAAGAGTCTCTCAACAAGGTCGAAGCGGCCATGCGGGAAATCGAGACGAAACGGGAAGGGGCGTACGGGAGCCTGACGGAGCAAATCCGGGGGTTGTCGGAAGCACAGCTCCGGCTGCAGGGAGAGACGGCCAACCTCGTAAAGGCCCTGCGGCAGCCCCAGGTTCGCGGCAGGTGGGGGGAGATCCAGCTTCGGCGTGTGGTCGAGCTGGCGGGGATGATCGAGCACTGTGACTTCGAGGAACAGGTCTCGGTCACCCGGGAAGAGGGGCGCCTCCGGCCGGACCTTATCGTTTCCCTCCCGAACAACCGGATCATCCTCGTGGATTCCAAGGTCCCGCTGGAGGCCTACATGGAGGCGATCGAGGCCGAGGACGAGGCAGTCCGGGCGGAAAAGCTGAAAAGCCACAGCCGACAGATCCGGGATCACATCTCGAAACTCGCCTCAAAGGACTACTGGAAACAGTTCGAACAAACGCCCGACTTTGTCGTCCTCTTCCTGCCGGGGGAGTCCTTCATGAGCGCGGCGGCCGGAACCGACCTCGAGCTGATCGAGTACGGGGCGAAAAACAAGGTGCTGCTGGCCACCCCGACGACCCTGCTTGCCCTGCTGAAGGCCGTGGCCTACGGCTGGAACCAGGAAGCGGTTGCCCAAAGCGCCCGTGCCATCAGCGAGACGGGGCGGGAACTGCACGACCGGCTCAAGGCGTTCCTGGGCCATTTCGATGGAGTCCGCAAAGGGCTGAAAACCGCCAGCGACTCTTACAACAAGGCCGTTGGTTCGCTCGAAAACCGCGTCCTGGTGACCGCCAGGCGCCTTGCGGTCCTGAACCGCACCGACGAAGAGGAGCTTGGCTGCCCAGCGCCGGTGGAGGTTCCCCTTCGGATCCCGTCCGACCTCGACGAGCCGGAGGGAGAGAAGGAAGCCTCCTCCAGCCAGCCTGGGGCGCAATCCAGCCTCTAGATCGACCGGTTTTTGGGAAAAGCCCGCTGCCCTGAAAGCCCTGCCCGCTGCAGCAGGCAGGGCAAAAGGTTCAACCCGCTTGACAAATACCCCCTATAGGTATAGCATGTGGCCGATTTCTCAAAAAGGGGGAACAATCCAGATGGATGAACGCGTAAAGACGGATGTCCTGGTGGTCGGGGGCGGACCCGGCGGGCGGGTTTCGTACATGGCTTTGAAGCAGTTCGGAGTGGCGGACGTGAAAATGGTGGCGAACGAAGAGCCCACCGTGATCTGCAGCCTTCCGTACGGCATCGGGCGAAGGCTGGTTCCCGAAGGTCCCGAGGCGGTGGTCGTGGACCTCTCCAGGTCTCACCGCCTGCCACCGACCATCCTCCAGGATGTGCTGCAGGGCAATTGCATCGCACTCGACCTGGATCGCCGCGAGGCCGTGGTGCAGGGAAAAGGCGGAACAAAGACCGTGACGTTCGAACATCTCGTCCTGGCCCCTGGAGCGGTTCCCTGGATTCCCCCGGTCGAGGGGGTCCTGGGAGGCAAAGGGGCCGAAACCGGCACCGGGATCCTGTACGGCGATGAATGGGTGGACAAGGGCCGCCTCGCGGAGAACGTTTTCGTCCTCCGCGGCGCGAACGACGCCCGGCGCCTGGACGCCTTTGCGTCAAAGCGGGGAAAGGCGGTGGTCGTCGGAACCGGGGCCATCGGGCTGGAAACGGCGGAAGCCCTCGCGGACCGGGGAGTTTCCGTGGTCCTCGTCGAAGCCCTGCCCCATGCCGTTGCTGCCCTCGACGGGGACATGGCCCTTCGCCTCGAGGAAAGGCTGGCAGCCCGGAACGTGAAGGTCTTCAAGAGCGCCCGGATCGACCGGGTCCTTCCGGAAGGATTGAAGCTGGAAGACGGGACGCTTCTCGAGGCAGACGGGATCGTCTTCGCCACGGGGGTTCGCCCGGACCTCCGCCTCGCGAAGCAGGCGGGTCTTTCCATCGAAAAGGGGATCCGTGTCGATAGCCGCATGCAAACCTCTCACCCCCGCGTGTTCGCTGTCGGGGATGCCGTCCAGGTAACGGATGCGGCCACAGGCGCGGGCATCCTCCCCCTGATCGGTACGCTGGCCATGCGGCAGGCCATGGTGGCGGCGGCGAACATCGCCGGCCGGGCAATGGAGCTGCCCCCGGTCACGGCCTGGGGCGTCAGCGAGATCTTCGGTCTTCACTGGGGGAGCGTCGGCTGGACGGAAGAAATGGCAACCCGGGCAGGGATTCCCGTGGCTGCCCTATTCCAGCCGGTCCGGACCCGGGATCCCTTCATGCCCGAAGGCCGGGAGGGGACATGGAAACTGGTCGTGGCCGCGGCCCAGCACGGGAGCGTCAAGCCCGGCCAGATACTCGGCTTCCAGGTTGTGCAGGAGGGCGATTCGCCCCTCTTCCTGGCGGAACGATTTCTTGACATCATCGCCCGTCGCGAGACCGTCACGGATCTTTTCGCCCACTACTTCATCCATTCCCCGGCACACAACGCCGTGGACGATCCCTACCTCGGGCTGCTCGGCCAGGCGATGCGGATGTTCGGCCAATAAGGCTCCCGCATCTTTTCTTCCTTGTAGAGCATAGACGGATCAACGGGGGGCCCTGTAAGGGGCACCCCCGTTTCGCTTGACGGGTTGGAGCCGGGATCCTACAATCTAACTTGGATGCATCATTCATGAATACATTAACGGAGGGATTCCCAGTGGAAAAAATGAGCGCGGAAGATCGGGCCTACCGAGAGATCATCCAGCTGATCCTTTCCGGTCAGTTCAAGCCCGGAGACTTCCTGCTGGAGGTGGACCTGGCCCCGAGGCTCGACATGAGCCGGACACCCGTCAGCAGGGCGCTGGGGCGCCTCGTGGCCGAGGGATTCCTGAACAAGATGCCCAAGAAGGGTTGCTACATCCCGTTTCCGAGCCCGGAGGACGCCGAACAGATCTTTTTCGCCCGCATGGCCGTGGAGGGGCAGGCCGCCGCTTCGGCGGCCCTGAAGGCGACCGACCAGGAAATCCGGAAGCTCAAGCGGATCCTCAGGACGGACCAGGAGGCGGTCGCCAAAGGGTCGAAGGAGATCTTCGCCCAGATCAACGAGCAGTTTCACCTGGGCATCGCCAGGGCCTCGCGGAACGTGTACCTCGAGAAGTGGGTCATCAACAGTTTCTGGCGGTCCAACATCTACATTTTCTATTTCGACGGTTTTTACAAGGCCCCCGTCCGGGAGGAAATTCCCCCCCAGCGGACGCCTTCCCAGCACTTAGCCATCCTGAAGGCCATCGAAGAGAGAAATCCCGAAGAAGCTTCTCTCCAGATGCGGGAGCACATCCGTAACACGTACGAACTTCTGCTTCTCGGAAGATAATCAAAAACAAATCCATAGATGTTCATGCAAGGGGAAGCCGGATCGCGGCTTCCCCTTGTTTTATTGTTAAGCATTTCACGTTTGGAACAGGATTGACAGAAACGCAACCAGGTGATATGCATTTATCAAGAATCCAAAAAATATTCATAGATGAATACATAAATCCGGGGAGGCGACTTTCGTGGCAGGGAAAAGGGTTGTTCAACTGGGATACGGGATGCAGGGAAAGGCCAGCCTGGTTGACCTGGTGCAGGCGCCGGGCATCGATGAGATCGTCGTGACGGACTGCTACCCGGGTTTCGAAGCGGACATCGCGGCCCTGGGAAACCCGAGGGTCCGGGCGGTGAAAGTGGACGCCTCGAGGCGGGAAGAGCTGGCTTCCGTCATGGCGGGTGCAGACGTGGTCGTCGAGCTGCTTCCCGGCCTGTTCGCGTTGCCCGTGGCGCAGCTGGCCGCCGAACTGGGGGTCAACCTCGTGTCGGCCATGTACCTGGCCAACCCCGGTGAACAGGATCCAGCCAGGCGGGAAGCCAACTTCCGGGAACTGGCCCGGATCGACGCCGTGATGAAGGAAAAGGGGAAGACGATCCTGGAGGAATTCGGGATGGATCCCGGCATCGACCTGGTGCTGGGCCGCAAGTGCCTGGACGGGCTGGACGAGGTCCAGGCCTTCCACTCCTACGGGGCCGGCTTTCCTGAGCTGGAGGCGGCGAACAACCCGATCCGGTACAAGTTCACCTGGTCCGTCATCGGCGTGATGCGCTCCTACCTGCGCCCGGCGGTCGTCATCAAGGAAGGCAGGGACGTCGCGGTCAAGGCGGACGAGATGTTCAGTCCCGCCAACACCCACATTCTCGACCTCCCCGAGATGGGAGGCCCGCTGGAATGCTTTCCCAACGGCGACAGCTCTCATTTCGCCAGGGCCTTCGGCATCCGCGAAACGGTGAAAAGCATGGGCCGCTACATCTGCCGGTGGCCCGGGCATGCGGCCTTCTGGGGGGTCATGGCCAAGTCGGGGTTCCTCTCGGACGACCCGATCCGGTTGGGCGATTGCGAAGTGGCTCCCACGGCGTTCTGCGCGGCCCTGTTCGGCTCGCAGAAACAGTTCTTCTACGGCGAGGGAGAGCGGGATGTCGCCCTGGTGCGCACCGATGCCAGGGGCCTGAAGGACGGGAAACCCTGGAGGGTAATCTGCCAGGTCATCGACAAGCGGGATCTCACAACGGGACTGACCGCCATGCAGCGGACCGTCGGTTTCCCGGTTTCCATCGGAGCCCAGATGATCCTGGACGGACGCCTGGACAAGAAGGGAATTGTCAGCCCCAGCGAGGTCCCCTTCGAGGAATTCATGCAGGAGCTGGGACGTCGGGGCATCACCTGGAATCGCGAGGAAGGGCCTTGGGACGGCCGGATGGAACCCTAGAGATCCCCTTCATCAAGGGGCACATGGGGGGCAACGCGATCGCCCTGCTTCCCGGGGAGGACCTTCCGGAGGAGGGGCTCCTGGAAACGGTCCTCCTTGCCCTGCGGGACACCTGCCTGGGGTGCCACGAGGCGGGGCTGGTCTATCCCTCGCCCCTTCCCGGCAGGCTCCGGCTTCGGATCGTGGGCCGTTCTTCCCGCAGGTTCATCACCGCCTGCGGGGGAATGACTCAGGTGCTCGGGGCCGCGATCGGGTGCGGGATGCTGGCGGAAGTCATGGGGTTTGGGCCCTGCGGGTCCTCGCGTCTCGTGCTCGAGACAGAGGCGGGAAGCGTTCCCCTCTCGGTCTCGGTGAGCGGGGCTTCGGTTCGGACCGAGACCGGCATGACCCCCTTCCTGGAGGAAGTCCGGCGGAGCGGGATCGAGAACATCGTCCTGGAGGGAACGAGGGCCGTGCGGGCCGGGAAGTTCCTGGTGGTCCGCGCCGATGACCTCCTGGAACGCTTCGGTGCAGGTGAGGTCGCCGGACTCGCCCCTCGCGTCAGGAGTGCCCTTACGGAAATCCAGTCGCAATTCCTGGCGCGTTACCCCCAGGCGAGCCTGGACTTCGCGGTTTACGATCTCCGCCCGGAGCGTCCGGGGAATCTCGGCCGCCTGGTTTTTCCCCATTGGCTTCCCGAGGGGCACGTGGAGCCCGCCTGTGGGACCGGGACCATTGCCGTCTGCGCCGTCCTGGCTTTCCTGGGCAAACTCCCCGGCAGTCACGGAGGCGGCTGCCTGGAGGTGCGGTTCGAGTCCGGCGGCGGTCCGGACCTGGGCGGGCCGGATATCACGACGGCAATCATGGAATTTTCCGCAGGGGAAATCGAATCGATCCGCTTTTCGCACAGCTTCGTCGAATTGACATCGAGAGGGAAGGTGATGCTGTCGCTTAAAGATCGATCCCCGGAATAAGAGAAACCGCAAGGAAACGAAGCGAAGCCAAAGAAAGGAGTGAGTGCAAGTGGAGAATATCGCTGCAAAGGGAATCATCTCTCTCGTGCCCATCGTCCTGACGCTTTTCCTGGCCTTCTTCACCAAGGATGCCGTCTTCTCGCTCGTCATCGGCTGCATCGCGGGGGTCCTGATCGCGGGTTTCGACCCGGCCACGGGGCTGTCGAAGCTTTTCCAGCACGCCCTGGGGAACGGGGACTTCATCTGGGTCCTGATGATCGAGGTCGCCATCGGAATCATGATCGCCTTCTACCTCAAAGCGGGAGTGATCGGCGCTTTCGCGGACTGGGCCTCGACGAAGATCCGAACCCGCCGGCAGGCCTCCGGTTTCGGCTGGGTCCTGGGCGTCCTCATCTTCTTCAGCGACTACTTTTCCCCCCTCTTCAGCGGTCCCATCGCCCGTCCCCTGACGGACAAGTACAAGGTGTCCCGCGAAATGCTGGCCTACGAGCTCGACTCGGGGAGCGCCCCTGTCTGCACGATCATCCCCCTGAGCGGCTGGGCCGTCTACATCGCCGGCCTCCTCAAGGGGTACGGCCCCATCACGACCGCGGAGGAGGGCATGAACGCCTTCGTCCGTTCCATCCCCTACAACTTCTACGGCTGGCTCGCCGTCATCCTGTGCGGCCTGATCGCCTTCCAGCTCATCCCGAACTTCGGGCCCATGAAGAAGGCGGAGGAACGCGCCCTGAAGGAGGGCAAGGTCATCCGCGACGGGGCTACGCCGCTCAGCGGCCCCGAGCTCGACGAGATCTCCATGGCGGAGGGGAAGAAACCCAACCTCATGGTCTACCTCTTCATCCCGGTACTTTTGGTCATCGGGATCGCCCTCGGGACTTTCTTCATCCTGCACAGCACGAAGACGCTCGAGGCCTTCTTCACGGCCGTCATGTACCAGGCGGTCGTGCTCACGATCGGCGGCTACTTCAAGGACATCAAGGATGCCATGGACACGGCCTACAAGGGCATCAAGGCGGTTCTGCCGGCCATCATGATCCTTGCGCTGGCCTACTGCATCAACGACATCTCCAAGGCCCTGGGAGCCCAGAAGTACATCTTCAACATGGCCCAGTCCTGGATGACGCCGGCCATGCTGCCGCTGGCCACCTTCATCGCGGGGGCCCTGATCTCCTTCTTCACCGGCACCTCCTGGGGGACCTACGCCATCCTGACGCCCTTCGTGCTGCCGCTGGCCATGCAGCTTTCCGGCAATACCCTCTCCCCGCTGGTGTTTGCCACCATCGGGGCTGTCGTGGGAGGCGGCTGCTTCGGGGACCACTGCTCCCCGGTGTCCGACACGACCTGCCTCTCTTCCTTCGGCGCGGGTTCGGACCACATGGACCACGTGTCCACCCAGATTCCCTACGCCTTTACCGCGGCGATCCTTGCGGCCGTGGTCTACGGCGTGCTGGGAGTCATGACCGTCTAGCCTGAACTGTTCTATGATGGCGGGGGTGCCCGGTTTTTCGGGCCCCCCGCAGATCTTCTTGCAGGAGGCAAGCCCATGAAAACGCGAAAAGCCGAAATCGGCATTCTTTGCTGGGAAGCCGGCCAGGTCCCGAGGGGCCTCGTCCAGCTGGAGTCGCTCGTCGGAAACAGCACCAACCCTGACAGTTACGCCTTCCCTGTCCGCTTCTGCCGGGTGAAGGGTGCCAATATCCACACCATCCTGGAGAACCCCAGCCGCGAGGTCCTGCAAACCATGATCGCCGAGGCGAAAGCCATGGTGGAGGACGGCGTGCGGGCCATCACCACCAGCTGCGGGTTCAACGCCATTTTCCAGGAGGAGCTGGCGGAAGCGGTGGATGTCCCGGTTTTCACCTCGAGCCTGCTCCAGGTTCCCTTTGTCCAGAAAATCGTGGGGCGCAAATCGGAGGTCGCGATCCTGACCGCCAAGGCGGCGGCCCTGAAGCCCGAACACCTTGCGGCGGCCGGGATCAGTCGCACCGACAACCTGCATATCCACGGCCTGGAAGGGTGTCCCCAGTGGAGCAAGATCTTCACTTCGCCCGACGAGGACATGGACCTGGAGGCGGTGAGGAAGGAAATCGTGGGAGTCGCCCTCGACGCGCTAAGGGCCCGTCCGAGAACCGGGGCGTTCGTCCTGGAATGCACGGACCTGCCGCCCTTTGCCGAGGAGATCCGGAACGAGACCGGGTTGCCGGTCTTCGATTTCATCACGCTTGTCAACTATGCCTATGCCACGCTGTAGGCGGGGCGGGCGAAAAAACGGAGGTCTTTCTTCAATGAAGCGCGTTCTCGTTTTCGGCGCAGGGAGGGTCGCACGCCCCTGCGTTCAGTATCTCCTGAAACAGGAGGGCATCGAAGTGACGGTCGTGGACGCGGTCCCGGAAAACCTGGCGAGGGTCACCGAGGGCCACCCGCGGAGCCGGTCCGTCGTCGCCGACGCGGGGAAAGATTCAGCCGGGCTGATCGCCTCGGAAAAACCGGACCTGGTGATCAATCTCCTTCCCCCTGCCTTTATGGCGCCGGTGGCCAGGCAGTGCCTTGAGGCCGGGGTGAACCTGGTCCATCCGGCCTACCTGGATGACGAAACCCTGGCGCTGGACGCCCCGGCAAAGGCCTCGGGCCTTGTCTTCCTGGCGGAACTGGGACTGGACCCCGGGATCGACCACATGTCGGCGGCGCGGACGGTCCGGCGCATCCGGGAGGCGGGGGGGCAGGTGGAGAGCTTCCGTTCGGTGTGCGGGGCGCTGCCGTCGGCGGAGGCGAACACGAACCCGTGGGGTTACAAGCTTTCCTGGGCGCCGGCGAGCCTCATCGGGGCGAGCAAGCGGGACGCGAGGGTGAAGCTGGAGGGTGAGGTGTACGAGTGGAAGGGGGGGAAGACGTACGAGCACGTGCACCTGGAAGAGATCCCGCCGCTGGGCTGGTTCGAGGTGTACGCGAACGCGGACTCCCTGCCGTACCTGGAGAGGTACGGGATCCCGGAGGCGAGGACGATCTACCGGGGGACGATCCGGTACGTGGGATGGTGCGAGACGATCGTGGCGATGAACGCGCTGCACCTGGTGGACGAAGAGCCGCAGGACTTCCGCGGGATGACGGTGCGGGGGTTCATGGCTCGCCAGGCGGGGGAGTCGGATCCCTCGAAGGCGGAAGAGGCGGTGTGCCGGAAGCTGGGGATCGGTCGGCACTCGGCGGTGTACGAGCGGTTCGAGTGGCTGGGGCTGTTCGAGGACCGTCCGCTGCCGTTCGAGAAGGGAACGGCGCGGGACGTGATCTCGCTGCTGTTCGGGGAGAAGCTGGTCTACACGGGGAAGGAGCGGGACCTGGTGATCCTGAAGGACGAGGTGGTGGCGCACTACCCGGGCATCGGCCGGAGGGTGCGGCACACGTCCACGCTGATCGACTACGGCATCCCGGGAGGGGACACCTCCATCGCCCGGACCACGGGGCTGCCCCCGGCCATCGCGGCACGGTTCATCCTGGAAGGGAAGATCAAAACCGCGGGGGTCATCACCCCGGTGCTTCCTGAAATCGTTGATCCGGTTCTGGAAGAGCTGCAGAACGAAGGGATCGTCCTGGAGGAAAAAGAAGCGGAGATCTGACGTTTCCCAGGCCGTGAAGGATGCGAACGGCGAGGGCCCCGTCCGGGGTCCCCGCCGTTTTTTGTTCGTTTCCTTGGTTTTCTAGTTTTTCGGGGTGACCTTCGTGTAGAGGATTTCTTTGCCGTTCTCGATCTTCAGGATCGCCCCCGGCTTGTTGAGGGGGTCGTGGGTCTTCGGGTCCATGTTCAGGGTGAAGTCCAGGAGCTTCAGGCCCTTGGTCTTCTCCAGGGCCGCGGCGATGGCGGGTCCTTCGGCCTTGCCCGCCCGTTTGATGGCATCGAAGATGGCATACATGGCGTCATAGCCCAGCGTGATGCTGACGATTTCAACCGGAGGTTTTCCGAAGCGTTTCGTGTACTTCTCGATCAGGGGCTTCAGGATGGGGTCGTCGAAAGCGATATGGGTGACCCAGTACGTGCCTTCCATCGCTTTCCCGGCGATCTCGTACATGGCGGGGCTGTATCCGTCGCCGCCGATGAAGACGGGCTTCCATCCCATTTCTTCGCACTGCTTGATGATGAGGGCCATTTCCTTGTAGAGGCCCGGGAGCACGACGGCTTTCGCTCCGGTAGCCTTCGCCTGGGTGATCTGGGCCCGGAAGTCGACGTCGCCCTCTCGGTATCCGTAAAGCCCTGCGACTTTCCCGCCCGCCTTGGTGTAGGTGGCGACGAAGAACTGCTTCATGCCTTCCGCGTAATCGCTGCCGACGTCATGGAAAATGACCGCTTCCTTGATCTTCAGGTTGTTGGCCAGGAATTCCGCCATGATCTTGCCCTGGTAGGGGTCGGTGAAGCAGATTCGGAAAGAGTAGGGATACGGGGTTCCCTTTTCGGGATCCACCGTCACCGCAGGGTTCGTGGCGGAGGTGGCCATGATAGGGACCTTGTACTGCTCGCTGATCGGGCGGATGGCGATCTGCAGGCCGCTGTAGTTCGTCCCGGCGATCGCGACGACCTTGTCCTGCAGGATCATCCGGCGTGCCGCGTTGACCGTGTCTTCGGCGCGTCCCTTGGTGTCGTAGACGATCAGCTCGACCGGGCGGCCGAGGAGCCCCCCCTTGGCATTGATCTCTTCCACGGCCAGGATGGAGACGTTCTTGTAGTGCTCGCCCCAGGTTGCCCCTGGGCCGGTTAAAGCCGCCAGCTTGCCGATCTTGATGGGCTCGGCGGCCCATGCCGCGGATGCGGCCAGCAGGACCAACAGGCAGATCAGGTAAAGTGCTTTCTTCATGACTCTCCCCCTCCTCTTGAATTTTCGTTTCCTGGAATTTCCCGGCACGGTTCGAAAAACGACTGTTTTCCGGCCGGCGCCGGGGATCTTGGCGGGATGTTCCCGCTCTTCGATCCGCCGTTTCCTCTCCGGGGACTTCGCTCAACCCCTCCGGACCAGGGCTTCGCAGGAGGAACGGATGTGCCGCTCCATGGTTTCCCTGGCGGCGGCAGCGTCACCCGATAGGATTGCCTCGGTGATCGCCCTGTGCTCGTAGTAGGTGGGGCCGTAGAGGCCCTTGGAAAACGTGTCCCTGGACTTTCCGGGACTCAGAAAATAGCTGTCGTAGGCATAGATGTAGAGCTGGGTTCGCCAGAAACACTGCTTCAGGAAACGCTCGACGTAGGCATTTCCGCTTGCCCTGGCGACGGTGTTATGAAAGCGCTCGTTGTAATCGGTGAAGCGGTCCCTGTCCCAATTGCGGTAGATTTCCTCGATTTCCCCCTGCAAGTCGGACAGGGCCTTCCGGTCGGAAGGATTCGCGCCGGAGGCTGCAAGCTCAGCGGCCAGTCCCTCCAGTTTTTGGCGTGTCAGAAAGACCTGCTGCATGTCTTCACCCGATAGCTTGGGAACGATGTAGCCTTTGGGCTCCAACCGCTCGAGAAGCCCTTCCGCGATGAGTTCCCTTATGGCGGTCCGGATGGGAGTGCGGCTCATGGCAAGGGTTTCTGCGAGCTGGTTCTCGCTCACCAATTCTCCCGGTGAAAAGACGTGGTTGAGGATTCGGCTTGCGATTTCCGCCTTCGCTTTGCTTTCTGCCCGTTGGTTGTCCTGTAATCCGGCCATATTCGGTGTAATCCTCCGGGAACCCTCTTAAATTTTAAGTCGTTGGGGTCCTTGTTGGGATCCCAAAAATCGCTTATGCTATTTTCCTACGAGGGGAAGTCCCCTGTCAATAACAATTCAGGGCTTTCAACTGGGGGTGAAAGATTGAAAAAGGTTCTGGTCTTCGGTGCAGGGCGCGTAGCTGGGCCCGCTATCCGCACCCTTCTCGAAAAGGGCCACCAGGTTACGGTCATCGATCCGGTCGTGGAAAACGCGAGGCGGCACGTGGGAGGCCATCCGTTGGGAAAGGCCGTGCAGGGGGACGCTCTCAAGGACGGGCCCGTCCTGATCGAATCGGATCCCCCGGACATCATCGTCAGCCTTCTGCCTGTGGCCCTTGCAGTTCCCGCGATCGACATGTCGATCCGGTACGGGATCTCTCAGGTTTGCCCCATCTACCTCAACACGGCCAGGCACCTTGAGGACGCGATTCGCCGTGCCGGCATCACCGTTTTGGGGGAGGTCGGCCTTGACCCGGGCATCGACCATATTTCCGCAGCCCGGACGATCCGGAAGTTCCATGCCGCAGGCGGAAGAATCGAATCCTTCTGGTCGGTTTGCGGTTCTCTGCCGGACCACACGGCCAACACCAATCCGCTGGGCTACAAGCTGACCTGGGCGCCCGAGTCTCTTGTCGGGGCGAGCGTCCGGGATGCCACGATCGTGAAAGGCGGCAAGCCCGTTTCCTATCCGGGAGGGGAAACCTTCCGCCACTATACCCTTGAGGAAATCGAAGGCCTGGGTTGGTTCGAGGTTTACGCCAACGCGGATTCCACGCCTTACATCCACCAGTACGGCATGCCGGAAGTGAACGACGTCTTCCGGGGAACGCTCCGTTTCCCGGGTTGGTGCGACTTCATCGCTGCAACCGTTTCGCTGGGACTTTACGGCCAGCAAAAGAAACCCCTGGAAGGGCTGACGTTCGCCGGGTTCATGCGGCAGCTTTTTGGGGCTCCGGCCTATGCCCCGGTTCTCGAGGCGGTGGCCGCCTTTCTTGGCATACCGGCCCACGGGCTGGTCCTTAAACAGATGCAATGGCTCGGGCTTTTCGACGAGCGGCCGATCCCGCTGCCTGAAGGAAGTCCCCGCGATGTCCTGACGCTCCTTTTTTACGAAAAGCTCCTCCTGCTTCCGGAAGAAAGGGACCTGGTCGTCATGCAGCACCGCTACCGGGTGTTCTTCCCCGATACCGGGCGAAGGGTCCTGAGGATTTCGACGCTCGTGAACCGGGGCGGCGCTGGAGAGGAAACATCGATCGCGCGCACGACCGGGATTCCATTCGGGATCGGGGCCGACCTGATCCTGCAGGGCCGCGTTCGAGAGAAAGGGCTTATCGGACCGACCGTCCCGTCCATCAACGACCCGATGCTGGAGGAACTCGAATCCAGGGGCATCCGCTTCACCGAGACAGAAAGAGAACTGGATTGAAAGGGGAGAGAGGGATGAAGGAGAAGACCGAGAACGAGCTGATCCGGCCTGCGAACTGGTGGGACGCGCTGCCGAGGGAGGGGTACCGGAACCTGGAAAGGCTGGACACGGGGCAGGAGTGGTACGCGGTGTACCGGCTGGATGCCAGGACCCGAATCATTTACGAAGACGGGCAATTCGACGAGAACGTCAGTTACCTGGTCGAAGGGGATCGCCAGGCCGTCCTGATCGACACCGGCGACAACCTTGCAGACATCCGGGAACTCGTCCGGGGCATGACGAGCCTGCCCGTCGCCGTCCTGAACACCCATCGGCACCTGGACCACATCGGGGGGAATTACCTGTTCGACGAGGTCTGGGCCTACGATCACCGGGTTACCCGGGAAGCCGCCGCCCTTGGAGTGAATCACGAAGCGGCATTGGAGATTATCCAGCCCGGCAGCCTGCGGAAACCGGTGCCCCAGCCATTTTACGAAAATACCTACTGCATCCCCCCCTACCGGGTCACCCGCTGGATCGCCGACGGCGAGAAGATCGACCTCGGCGGGAGGGTTCTCGAGGCCATTCACACGCCGGGACACGCTCCGGACCACTTGATGTTCATGGAGAAGGAAACCGGCTATTTCTGGACCGGCGATAACTTTTACACCGGGTGTGTCTACACCCACCTTCCCTGGGGGAACCTCGACGTGTTCATCGACACGTACGAAAAGAAAATCCTGCCCCGCCTGGCGGAAGCTCGGCTGCTTTTGCCGAGCCATAACGACCCGTGCTCCAGGGTGGACGTCCTGGAGGAGATCGCCGCTTTGGCCCGCCTTGCCAGGAAGGGCGGAGGGGAATACGAGGCTGGGGAAAAGGGCATGCGCAAGTACAGGGGATCCTGCTTTTCCCTGGTGATCGGGGCCGACCAGGCGGAAAAATGAACCGGGAGGAGGAGAACGGCAATGACCGAAGCGAACAAGTCCGCGGCCGAGATTTACGACGACGATTACGGCGAGAAATGGTTCAGCGATGAAGCGTCCTTCGAGGAGGACCTGCCTTTTGTCTGGGGCCGAAAGTGGAGCGTGTCTTCCGAGGTCGGAAGGCTGAAGGCCTGCCTGGTAAGGCGTCCCGGCAAGGAGATCGAGGCCGTGAAGAACCCTGCCGACTGGCGCTGGGGGGACGTGATGGACCCCCAGAAGGCCCGCGACCAGCACGACGCCTTTACCCAAATCTACCGGGACCACGGCGTGGAGGTCTTTTACGTGGAGGAACAAAGGGAAGACCGTCCCAACGCGATCTTCATGCGGGACAACGTGCTGGGGACCCCGGAGGGGGCGATCCTTTGCCGCCAGGCCACGCGCTTTCGCCGCGGGGAAGAAGCGGCTGTTGCGAAGGCCCTGGCGAAAATCGGGTGTCCCATTGTCCGGACCATCTCGGGGAAAGGCTACTTCGAGGGAGCCTGCGCCATGTGGATCGACCGGCAGACGGTGATCCTGGGCAGCGGGGTGCGATCCAACGCCGAGGGGATCCGCCAGGTGGAGGAAGTCCTCCGTCCCATGGGGGTCGACACCATTTTCCATTACCAGATCCCCTGGGGCCACGCGCACCTGGACGGGTTGCTGAACCCGGTTGACCGAAAGAAGATCCTGATCTTCCCCTGGCAGACCCCTTACGACGTGATCGAGCCGCTGCGAAGGAGGGGCTTCGAACTGATCGAGGCCCCGTCCATCGAGGAGGTCAAGCACGGCATGGCGGTGAACCTGGTGGCCCTTGCTCCCGGGCTGGTTGTCATGCCCGCGGGGAATCCGCAGACCCAGAAGGCGCTCGAGAGGGCCGGCGTCGAGGTCATCCCGGTGGACGTGTCGGAGCTGATGAAGGGCTACGGCTCGCTTCACTGCATGACCGCCTTCCTCGAGCGGGAAGAGATCTAGGAGGGATCCGCCATGGCATCGCTGAAGGACAGCCCGCAGTATTACCACCGCGTGCTGGAGCGAATCCCGCCCCGCCCGACGCCTGCCTTTTCCGACGAGGAGATGCAGAAGCGTGTCTGGGGCCGCCGCTGGGGCGTGAAGAACGACGTCGGCACCCTGAAGATGGTCCTGCTGCACCGCCCGGGGGACGAGATCCGCCTGATGACGGCCGACAAGTATGACCCCTCCATCGAGGCCCTGATCGACGACGAAGAGCAGTGGTACTTCCGGTCGAACCGGGAGCCCGACCTGGCGAAGATGCAGGCGGAGCATGACGCGTTCGCGAAACTGCTCGTGGAAAACGGGGTGGAGGTCGTGTACATGGACGGCGGGCCCCGGAACCCCAACGCGATGTTCACCCGGGATACCGGGATGGTCGTTGACGGGGGGCTCATCGTTTCCCGCATGGGGCCGGTGGGAAAACCCTACGGAACGGGTAGGCGAGGGGAGGAGCTTTACCTGACTCGCAAGGCCGCAGAACTAGGGATGCCCATCTTAAGGACCATCGCCGGGGAAGGCCTCATGGAGGGGGGCAGCTTCTGCCTTCTCGATGAACGCCACGCCGCCATCGGCATGAGCTTTCGCGGCAATGCCTCCGGGGCCGACCAGGTGGAAGACGTGCTGAAAATCCTGGGCATCGAGCTGATCCGTGTTCCGCTACCCGGCTTTGCCATGCACCTGGACGGCGGCATCGTCATGGTGGACCATGACAAGGCCGTGGTGAACGTCGAGCGGCTTCCTTACTGGTTCATCGACCGCCTGCGCGAACTCGGAATCGAGCTGATCTATGCCGATTACCGGGATGTAGCCTACTCTGTGAACGTGCTTGCCATCCGCCCCGGCGTCGTGATCATGGACGAACGGGGGACCTGGACCCGGGAAACCCTGGAGAAGCGCGGCGTGACGGTCATTCCGACGTGCTGGGAGGAGTGCACGAAACACGGCGGCGGGGTCCACTGTTCCTCTCTCCCACTGATCAGGGAGCTGGACTAGGGATCCAGGGGGACGCACAGGTGCGGATCTGAAGCCCCATGGCAGATGAGGTCTCAACGGAGGTCGATTCCGGCCGTGAGTTACGACAAGGCAAAAGCCGCGAAAGAGATCGGGCTGGAGGGAAAAGAAAAACAATTTCACTGAAAGAACCGAAAAGGAGGGATTCCGTAAAAGCGGGAACCCTCCCTTTTTGTTCCCTTTCGGTGCGCGGTTCCTGTAGTAAGATCGTAAAAGAAGAAGGGGGAGCCGCATGAAAAGGAACATCCTCGTTCTCGCGCTTTTCATCGTGCTGGCCTGCACGGGAGGTGCGGCCTTGGCTTCCGGCTCGAAGGCGTTCACTCCGCCCGTGGGAAGCGCCCTTCGGCAGGCGATCCTGGCCCCCCTGAGGGCCCACCTCAGAGAGAAGCTGCAGGTGGAAGCGGTTTTCGTTGTCCGCTGGCTCAAGGTGAAAGAGGGCTGGGCCTGGATCGAAACCGAGCCTCGTTCGAAAGACGGGAAAAACGCCTACGAGCCCTTGTTTGCCCTCCTAGTGAAAAAGGAAGCGTGTTGGAGGATCGTAGATCTTCCGCCGATGGAGGAAGATTCCCCGCCCATCGACGGGGCCTATTTCACGAAGCTGATGGAAGCCCACCCGGGTCTTCCGCCGGAGATCTTTCCCTGGGAGAAATGAGACCGAAAGAGGAGGCGACAACGAGGATGATCAACACGCTGAAAAGGAAGCTGGAATGCGGGCAGGCGGTGGTCGGCCCGTTTCTCACGCTCAACTGCCCGGACCTGGTGGAGCTGATGGGCCTGACGGGGTTTGACTTCCTCATCATCGACACCGAGCACGGGCCCATGGAGGCCGAGTCGATCCAGAACCTGATCCGCGCCGCGGAACTGAGGGGGATCACGCCCATCGTCCGAGTTTCCGACACCCGGGACGTGACGATCCTGAAAACGCTGGACGTCGGGGCCCACGGCATCCAGGTTCCCCAGGTCAACTCGCGGGAAGCCGCCGAATCCGTCGTTCGCTCGGCGAAATACTTCCCCGCCGGGACCCGCGGAGCCGCCATGCCCCGCGCCTCCCATTACGGGCTCTTGCCCTTGGACGACTACCTGGCCTCGGCCAACCGGGAGACGATGGTGATCGTGCACTGTGAAAACAGGGCGGGCCTTTCCTGCATCGAGGAGATCGCTTCGACGCCGGAGGTGGACGTGGTCTTCGTCGGCCCTTACGACCTGTCCCAGTCGCTCGGTTTCCCCGGCAAGGTCGGCACCCCTCAGGTCGCAGGCGCCGTGGACCGGGCCCTCAAGGCGGCCCAGGGTGCGGGAAAGCCCGCGGGGATCTTCGTGACGAGCACGGACGAGGCTCGCATGAGGCTGGACCAGGGGTTCCGGTACATCGCCTACAGCATGGATTCCCTGCTGTTCGCGGGAGCCTGCAGCCAGGCGGTAAAGGCCCTGAAAGCGCATCTCGGCTGCAAGGTTGAGTAAGGAGAAGGTCCCATGGGAAGGAAAACCGCAGCCGCAGCGCTTTTGCTGCTGTTTCTCGGCTTTTCCCTCCCCGCGGCAGGGCAGGAGGTCCGTTCCTACAGCGGGCACTTCACCCCCGCTTCCCGCGGAGAGGAACTGCTGAAAGCCCTGGTGGACTATACCGATCCTGACGCGGTGGAGATGGTCCTGGACGGGGAGCCCGATGAAAACTGGAACGTCAGGGACCTCTTCTTTCACGTCAGGGGAGGGCGCTTTGCCGGGAAGATCCGGGTGGAGGACATCGCCCTTTCGGCCTCCTTCGTCAGCTTCGACCCGCCGGCCGAGGGGCGGCCGCTTTCGGTGAAGAAGGCCCTGCGCAGCAACCTGAAGGTGAGCCTGCTCGAATCCGACGTGAACGCCGCCATCCGGATGTTCACCTCGGAAAAGGACGGGGACTGGAACGACGTGTCCGTCCGGTTCCTTCCGCCGCGGAACGTGGAGGCCCGGGGGCGGTACCACCTGAAGAACCCCGGGCTCGTCATCCTGGCGGAGGTCTCCACGGGGCTGGCGATCCGGGATGGGGTCGAAATCTGGCTGGAGGACCCCCAGTTGAAAATCAACCGGGGGGAACAGACCGATACGGTACGGGAGGCCATCCGGAAACTGCAGCCCGTGGTGGACATCCGCAAGTTCCCTTTCCCGGTCACCCTGTCGGTGCTGCAGGCAGGCCAGGGACGCATCGAGATTGCCTCTCGGACGCCGCCCTGTCCCTTCGAAGGGATTGTTTACCGCTACTGCCGCTAGTCCTGGGGGGGATGGACATGTCGACGGAGATCAAACCCGTTGTTTCCAAGGAAGAAACGTTCGACCGCCTGGAGATCCGCCTGGGCCGGGTGCTTTCCGTGGAGATCGAGCCCTCTTCTCCGAAGAAGGCCTACCGGATGGAGATCGATTTCGGCAAGTTTGGCAGGAAGACCAGCGTGGGGCGCTTCACGCAGCATTCCCCGGAAGAGCTGGTGGGCCGCCTCGTGATCGGGGTCCTGAACTTCGAACCCCGCAAGGTCGGGGAGGTCCTCTCCGAGGTGTTGGTCCTGGGCGTGCAGTACCCGAAGGCCGACAGCGGCGAAGCGACCTTTCTGACTCCAGCCGCGGAGGCAAAGATCGGCGGCAAGGTCTTCTAATAAAGCCTTTTGCCAGAAGCGGCAAAAAAGCCCCCCAGGGGACGGGGAAAAGATGACCGCCTACCGGGGGGCTTCTTAATTTAGGCCGAGTATGAAATTTCAGTCAGGTTTTCCTCGGATTCCTTTCTTGCGCATCGTGCCGGGTTTGTTACTTTCCGTGCTTCGAATTCCAGGATTTCGAATTGGGGAAGAAAAGGGGCTCTCCGTATTTCTTCACGCCGAAGTTCTTGATGATCAACTGGGCTTCTTCGCTTTCGAGCCAGTCCGCGAAGGCCAGGGCCGCATCGGCGTTCAGCCCCTCAAACTTCGCAGGGTTGACCCGGATGACGGTGATGAGGTTTAACAGGATCGGGTCCCTTTCCACAAGCGGGACAAGCTTGATGTCCCTTTTCATGGTCAGGTAGGTGGCCCGGTCCATGAGGATGTAGGCCTCCCGGCGGTTGGCAAAGGCCGTTGAGGGGCCATTCCCGAGCTTGCCCAGGGAATAAGTGATGTACCAGTCTCCCTCCGGCTTGATATGGGCGGCTTGCCAGACTTCCATCTCCTTCACGTGGGTGCCCGAGTTGTCTCCCCGGGTGACGAACGGGGCTCCCATGATGGCGATTCGGGTCAGGGCAGCCGGGGCGCTCTTCATGCCCCTGATTCCCGCGGGGTCGGAAGCGGGGCCGAGAATGACGAAGTCGTTGTACATGATGTCCCGGCGGTCCACGCCGTAACCTTCGGCGATGAACTGGTCCTCCAGGGAGCGGGCATGGACCATGACGATGTCAAATTTTCCAGACTTGGCTTTTTCCAGCGTGGCTCCCGTTCCGGCACCCTCGAAGGTCACCGCGGTTCCAGTCTTGGTCCTGTAGGCTTCGACGAGGGCAGGGACGATTCCCGCGTCGATGGGGCCGATGGTGCTTGACATACGGACCGTTCCTGCGGCAAGAGCGGGCAGGGCAGCCAGGATAGCCGGAAAGACAACCAGCAACGCCAGCGTAATCTGTTTCAAGGCCGTGCGTTTCATCGATCGTTTCCTTCTCTCTCTTAGGGTGCAGGGCTTACTGGGCCTTTGCGTTCGGGAAGAAGAGCTGCTTGCCCATCATCTTGTACCCGGCGATGACCTTCTGTCCGCGCGGGGAAGCCATCCAGGCGGAAAAGCGCTCGGCCAGGTCCGTCTGCAGGCCCTGGGCGCGGCTCGGGTCCACCACGATGACGCTGTACTGGTTGAAGAGCTTCTTGTCTTTCTCCACGACGATCACGAGCGGGGGGTTCCCCTTGAAGTTGGATTCATACTTGATGTAGGTGCCGCGGTCTGTGAGGGTGTAGCCGCCCCGTTCTCCCGCCACGGCAAGCGTCTCGATCATGCCCTGACCCACGGACAGGTACCAGTCTTCCCTGTCGGGGGCCGCCACGCCGGCCTCCTTCCACAGGCGGAGTTCCGCCATGTGGGTCCCGGACTTGTCTCCCCGGCTGGCAAAGGGTGCCTTTTTAGCGGCGATAGCCTTCAGGGCCTCCGCCGCCGTTTTCCCTTTCACCTTCGCGGGATCGCCGGCAGGCCCCACGAGAACGAAATCGTTGAACATGACCTCGCGGCGGCTCTTGCCGTACCCTTCCTTCATGAAAACGGCCTCGGCCTCGGGGTCGTGCACCAGCAGCACGTCCACGTCCCCATTCTTGCCGTACTGCAGCGCCTTGCCCGTGCCGACCGCGACCCATTGAAGCTCGATCCCCGTGTCCTTCTGGAAGATGGGGGCCAAATAGTCCAAAAGGCCCGTGTTGTCCGTGCTGGTCGTCGTGGCCATCCTCAGGACAGGGGCCTTGGCCGCCGCGGCGCCGGCCAGCAGCAGGAAAACGAGAACCAGGGTTGTTGCGATCTTCCATGCGCGCTTCACCAACTTAACCGCCTCCTAAAGCAAGATTTGCCCCAGAAACTAGGGGGGAGGGGCCCTGAGAAGGGCCCCTAGGGGCTCGAGAAAGCGGGAGAAAAGAAAACAGGCCGCCCCCGTGGTCAGAAGGCGGCCTGTTTCTAAGCCCGCGAATCTCCTTTCCAAACGGGAGGCTTCCCCGTTTCCAGGGAAACCCATTGGCCTGCCGCCGTGGGGAGATCCCTTTAGGACCGGCAGGCTCGGAGAGTAAATTTAATTTTGCGCAATTCCTTTTCTACCAGAAAAGATTCCTCCCTGCAAGAGGGGGAAAGGAGATCTAACCCAGGGCCTTTGCCAGGAGGGTCGTGAAGACCACCATGCAGACGATGGCCATGGGGTAGGTGGCTCCATAGCCGGCGCTGCACTCCTCCCCGCCGGTCGCCTCGATGGCCGCTCCAAGACCCGGGGTGCTGGTCATGGCCCCGCAGATCGCTCCGGCCAGCAGGATCCAGTTCAGCTTCCAGACCGTTCTGCCCAGGAGGTATCCCGCCACCTCCGCCGCCAGGGCGGAAACCGCGCCGATGCCGACGAGCAGGAAGCCGTGCTCCATCAGGGCGTCGGTCATCTGGGGCCCGGCCATCAGTCCCACGACCGCCAGGAAATAGGCCAGCGAAAGTTCGCGGATCGCCGTCAGGGTCTTTTTTTCCATCCTCATGGGCAAGGGGCCGAGACGGCCGAAAGCCCCCAGGGCCAGGGCGGCGATGAGCCCGCCCCCAGTGCTGCCGAGGGAGACGGGGCTGCCCAGCACCGGGACGGTGACGCTGCCGAGCAGGATGCCCAAAACGATGCAGACGACGAAGGACAGCACGGAAAAGGGAATCGATTCCTGGACGGATCGGTCTTTTTCTCCCGAGCGGTAAAAATCCCTGTAGATCGATGCCAGCTCCTGCCGTTCCCGCTTCACGTCGATCCCGAAGATCGCCGGAGCAAGCTGGACGAACAGGACCACCGCCAGCACCCCGAAGGGATAGGCGAGCGTATAGCCTACCGTAACCAGGGGATTGCCTCCCGTGGTTTCCAGGGCCGCCCCCAGTCCCGGCGAACTGGTCAGGGCCCCCGTGTAGGTTCCGGCCACCAGCAGGGGTTCAACGCCGGACGCCAGGTGTGCCATCGCGTAGGTGCAGAGGGCACCGACCCCGGTGACGATCACCCCCAGAACGACGAACTTCATCCCGTACTTTTTCACCACCAGGACGATGTCCTCCGCCGAGAGCAGCCCCACCGCCACGACGAAGAGCATGAGGTTCCAGTTGAACAGCTCGTAGGAAATTTTCACTTTCAGCAGCCCCAGAACCAGGCCGGTGAAAAGGGCCCCGGAAGTTCCCAGGCTGAGGTTCCTGAACCGGACCTTTCCGAGCAGAAGGCCCGAGGCGACCGCGAAGCTCAGGACAAGAAGCTGGTTGTTGAGAAGCTTGACCAGGAAATCCACGATGAACGTCCCTCCCGACCTTCCGCGCGAGCGGTGCGATCCGACGTGCCTATTCTACCGGATTCCTCCCGCCCTTGAATTCATTTCTCCCTTTCCCTAACATGGAAAGGCCCCGATCGGGTTTGCGAAGGAGGCCTGCCGAAATGGAATACCGAATCGAGAAAGACTCCATGGGAGAAGTGAAGGTTCCCGCGGACAAGCTTTACGGCGCCCAGTCCCAGAGAAGCATCGACAACTTTCGGATCGGCTGGGAAAAGATGCCGGACGAGATCATCCGCGCGTTTGCGGTCCTGAAGAAAGCCGCGGCCCTGGCCAACCGGAAGCTCGGCGTCCTTGACGAGGCGAGAGCCTCGGCCATCGCGAAGGCGGCTGACGAGATCCTGGAAGGAAAGCTGGCGGGCAACTTCGGGCTTTCCGTCTGGCAGACCGGAAGCGGGACCCAGTCGAACATGAACGTGAACGAGGTCCTGGCCAACCGGGCGAACCAGATCCTGAACGACCCCGAAAGGGCCGTTCACCCCAACAACCACGTGAACAAGTCCCAGAGTTCCAACGACACCTTCCCGGCCGCCATGCACATCGCGGCCGTGACCGAGCTGGAAGACCGCCTTCTCCCCGCGCTGGAGAAGCTGAGAGGAACCCTCGCCGAAAAGGCCGACCGGTACATGGACCTGGTGAAGACGGGGCGCACCCACCTTCAGGACGCCACGCCCCTCACCCTCGGCCAGGAGATCAGCGGCTGGGTGAGGATGCTGGAGCGCGACGGGCAGATGATCCGTTCGAGCCTGGAGTACCTGCGGGACCTGGCCCTCGGGGGTACCGCCGTCGGAACGGGGCTGAACGCCCCGGAGGGCTTCGACGTGGAGGTGGCGGCCCAGATCTCGCTTTTGACCGGCAAAAGCTTCCGGACGGCCCCGAACAAGTTTCATTCCCTGACCAGCAAGGACGAGCTCGTGTTCGCCCACGGCGCGCTGAAGGCCCTGGCGGCCGACCTCCTGAAGATCGTCAACGACGTGCGCTGGCTGGCTTCGGGGCCCCGCTGCGGGATCGGCGAGATCCGGATCCCGGAGAACGAACCGGGCAGCTCCATCATGCCGGGGAAGGTCAACCCTACCCAGTGCGAGGCCGTGTCCATGGTCGCCGCGCAAGTCATGGGCAACGACGTGACGGTCGCCTTTGCAGCCAGCCAGGGGAATTTCGAGCTGAACGTCTACATGCCCGTGCTGATCTATAACTTCCTGCAGTCGGTCCGGCTGCTGTCCGACGCCATGGTCTCCTTCAACGACCATTGCGCCGTCGGGATCGAGGCGGACGAGAAGCGCATCGCTTCGTTCGTGACGAACTCCCTGATGAACGTGACGGCCCTGAACCCGATCATCGGCTACGACAAGGCGGCGGAGATCGCGAAGAAGGCGCACAGGGAGGGAATCACCCTGAAGGAGGCTGCGCTCGCGCTGGGGGCCCTCACGGAAGAAGAGTTCGACAGGGCGATGGACCTGAAGGCCATGTGCCGTCCACGGAAAGCCGAAGGAGGAAAAGAGCGATGATGTCAAAGGACGAACGGATCGAAAAGGCGGCCAGGCCGGCCCAGGAGGCCATGGAGCTGCACCCCTTCTACCGGGGGAAGATGCAGACCGCCCCGAAATGCTGCGTGAGGGACCTGGGGGACTTCGCCATCTGGTACACCCCGGGGGTTGCCGCCCCCTGCAAGGCCATCAGCGAGGACGTTTCTCTCTCGTACGAGTACACCAACCGGGCAAACCTGGTGGCGGTGGTGAGCGACGGGACGAGGGTCCTGGGGCTGGGGGACATCGGACCTGAAGCGGGCATGCCCGTTATGGAGGGAAAGGCGCTGCTGTTCAAGTACCTGGGAGGGGTGGACGCCGTCGCGATCTGCCTGGACACGAAGGACCCCGACAAGATCATCGAAACCGTGCGGATCCTGGCGCCCAGCTTCGGTGGGATCAACCTCGAGGACATCGAGCAGCCCAAGTGTTTCTACATCCTCGACGAGCTTCGCAAGGACTGCAAGATTCCCGTCTGGCACGACGACCAGCAGGGAACCGCGGCCGTGAACCTGGCGGGGCTTTACAGCGGTCTGAAGATCGTCGGCAAGAAGATCGACGAGGTGAAGGTGCGCTTCTTCGGCGCCGGCGCGGCCAGCATCGCCACGGCGAGGATCCTGATCAAGGCCGGGGTGAAGCCCGGGAACATCATCATGGCCGACAGCCGCGGGACGCTCCACAAGGGACGGACGGACCTGGAGGGAGACTACGGCGTCAAGCGCCACTTCGCCCAGACCACCAACCCGGAGGGGATCACGGGAGGGCCGGAGGTGCTCTTCAGGGACGCGGACGTGGTCTACTGCTACACCAAGCCGGGGCCCGACGTGGTGAAGCCCGAGTGGGTCCGCAGCATGGCCCGCGACGCGATCCTCTTCGCATGCGCCAACCCGGTCCCCGAGATCTGGCCCTGGGAGGCGAAGGAAGCCGGGGCCCGCATCGTGGCCACGGGCCGCTCCGACTTCCCGAACCAGGTCAACAACTCCCTGGGCTTCCCGGGCATCTTCCGGGGGACCCTGGACGTCCAGGCTTCCACGATCACGGACGAGATGTGCATCGAGGCGGCCCAGACCCTTTCCGCCTGCGCGGAGAAAGTGGGCCTCTCCGAAGACTACCTGATCCCGACCATGGACCAGGCCTGGGTTTACCCGGAAGTGGCGGCGGCGGTAGGCATGAAGGCCATCGAGCAGGGGATCGCCCGCAAGACCTACACCCGGGAAGAACTGCTGAAGATCGCCACGGAGAAGATCCAGTACGCCCAGCGAATGACGGGCTGCCTCACCGAGAACGGGTTCATCCGGCTCCCGTAGGAACCCTAGAGCGGCCTTGTCCCGGCTTCCAGGCGGGTTTCCCTCGTCCGGGGAACAAGGCCGCTCTCTTTCCGCAGGAACCGCTGTTCCCACAGGGAAAGAAAAAGACAGGTCAGCGTGACGGTGCTTGAATCCCAGTCCGGCTCTTCCAGTCGATGTTTCTCCCCTGCAGGAATGAAGAGGGGGACGGGGTTTTTCCTGAAGAAGCACGCGAAGGGTCCGCTCGTGCAGAGCCTCGTCCGGGGCCAGCCGGTTCCGCCCTTTTTCTCCATGGCCGGGCAGCCTGGCAGGTTTTCCTGGAGGATGCCCTTGAGAATGTGCTTCAAGTGTCCATTCTGGATGTACCGAAACGGCAGGGGGATCTTCAGGGATTCCTCGACGGCCGTTCTCTGGGAGAAAGGAGCATGGAGGCTTTTGCCGAGAGAAAAGGCCTGCTGCCGGTAACGGTTGAACCAGTCGCCCGAGAAGAAGACCATGAACGCGCACAGTTCCGCCTGCCGGTTGAGGATCTCCTCTTCCCGTGAACGGAAGCAAAACCGCGCCAGGACGTATTCGAGGCGTCTTTCGAAAGCGCTCTCGACTGCCCTTGAGCCCAGGATCCTCTCGACCAGCCGGATGTCGGAGGTGCTGTAGCTTTTCGCGGCAAACCCCTCCAGGTCCTCCGCAGGCCGGCACGCCCTTCTTTTCTCCTCTTCCGTTTCCGGTGCGTATACCTGCTTGACGGCGGAAAAGCCGAAAAGCGTGTCGGCGTAGTCACCGCTGAAGAAAAGCCGGGACGAGCTCCGGAAGGCTCTCGAGTTGAAAACGGGCTGGAAAACCGTCACCGGAAAGAGTTGGCCGGTCTCTTCCAGCGCATCGAGGCTCAAGCCCGGCAGGTCGTTTTCCCGGATCTCGATCTTTTGGGGACGGATCCCCAGCTCCCGGGCAGATTGTTCGGCGTACTGCCTTTCGAACCGGAACTCCGGGCTGTCGCATCCGACGAAAACCGCTTCCGAGGACTCCCCAAGCCGCCATTTCAGCAGGGTCGAATCCACTCCTCCCGAAAAGAGAACCGCCTTCTCCCTTCGATCCGCAAAGAGTTCCAGGGCTCGATCCAGGGCCCCGAGGACGGTCTCCGGTGCAAGGGAAGGATCGGTTTCTCCCCGTGGTTCCAGCCGCTCCTGGAAGACAGGACGGAATCTCCCGCTATCCAGGTCGAGTTCGAGGGTCTGGCCGTGGGCGACCCGGCGGATGGGGCCGAACTCGGTGCGGTGCCCCGGCATGTCCGGGAAAAGCAGCAGGTCCGCAAGCCAATCCTCTGACACCGGGAGGCTTCGTCCCGGGAGGGATTCGAGGGCGTTACGGAAGTGATCGGTGAGCACGAGGCTGCCGTCGGCTCCCGCCAGGAAGAACAGGTCAGCGGTGGAGTTGATCGAGCGGTACAGGAAAAGGCGCGGGCCTGCCCCGCCCTGGTTTTGAAGGCAGACCAGGGTTCCCTCCTCCACGCAGCGGGCAATGCGGGCCCAGTCGGGATCAGGAGAGGACAGGTCGATGCCCCTTGCAGCCGCTTTCCGGAGAAAATCCCGCGGAGAGGAAAGGGCACCCCACCAGGCAGGGGTTCCTTCCCGCAGGGGGGCAGCCTCGGGGTTGGTCCACAAAAAGCGGAGGAGCCTGAACGGAGGGGTTCCCCCTATGCGGCTCACGTCTCGGCCCCTCTCCGGGCCAGGAAAAACTCCGCCAGGGCCAGGTCTTCCGGGCCGTCGACGTTGACGGAAGCATCGGGTTCCATCAGGTAGGGAATGCATCCGGGTCCGTAAGCGATCTTTCCCGACCTCCAGGTTTCCGTCCAGGCGGCATAGATGGCCCCGTTCCGGGTGTAGGTTTTCGAAAGTTCCTGCCGCCTTGAAGGAACCGGCCGTTCCAGGAAGGGGTGGAGCTCACCGTCACGGATGACAAACTGCCAGGCGGGGTGATAGTGCCCCGGGACTTCCGTCACGCTGACGACCGAGCGGGCCCCGGAGTCGAGAAGAAGCTCGAGAGCCTCGTCAACGTGACGTCCCGTCCGGAGCGGGGCCGTCGGCTGCAGAAGAACGAGGATGTCGGGCAGAAACCCTTCGTTTTCCCTGAGCCAGTCGAGGGCGTGGAACACCACGGCGGAAGACGGCGTGTCGTCCTGCGCCAGTTCCGCCGGCCGAAGGAACGGCACTTCCGCTCCGGCCCGCATTCCCTCCGCAGCGATTTCTTGCGAATCCGTGGAGAGGATCACCCGCTTCACCAGGCGGCTCTCGAGACCGCTTTCGGCGGCCCGGGCGACGAGGCTTTTCCCCCCCAGCAACCGGAGGTTTTTGCCGGGAATGCCCTTGGATCCCGACCGTGCAGGGATGAGGCCGAGGATTTCGAGATCTTCAGAATTCATGGTGTCTCTTCCCCCGCCTTTTGTGTCCCTGCGCGGATGATCCCGTTCGGATCGACGAAAAGCGCCTCGGCCGGGATCCGCTTTTCGATTCCCTCGAATTCCCGGTGGCGCGTAAGAAGGGCAACCACGTTCGCTTCCTTCAGGGCTTCCTCCAGGGAGACCAGCCGGCAGTTTGGAAAGGCGGAAAGGGGAGGGAGGAGCCGGTCGGTGTTCGGTTCCACGATCCGGATCTCGCCGTTCTTCATGCTACAGAGGGATTCGGCGATCTTGACGGCCGGACTTTCCCGCAGGTCGTTCACGTTCGGCTTATAGGCCAGCCCCAGGCAGGCGATGACCGGGTTCTCAAAACGGCGGGCCGCCTCCCGGATCCGGCCCAGGACCCATTCCGTTTTCCGGGAGTTGGTCTGCCGGGCGGCCTGGATCAGGGCCGTGTCCTCCGGGGCAGACTGAACCAAGAACCACGGGTCCACGGGGATGCAGTGGCCCCCAACGCCAGGCCCCGGTTCCATGATCCGCACGCGGGGATGCCGGTTGGCCAGGCCGATGAGCGCCTCCGGATCGATGCCCCACTTCACGCAAAGCATGGAGACTTCGTTGGCGAAAGCGATGGACGCATCCCGGGAAGCGTTTTCCACCAGCTTGCACATCTCGGCAGTCCTGGCGTCCGTCGTGTAAACGTTCCCGCGGACGAATCCCCGGTAGAAGGAAGCTGCCTTCGCGGTCGATTCCGGGTCGATTCCTCCCACGATCCGGTCCAGTCCGACAAGCTCTTCCAGGATCTTTCCGGGAAGGACCCGTTCGGGGCAGTGGGCGGCGAAAAAGAGAGGCCGACCGTCGGGAGAGGCGAGGTCCGGCCGTTTTTCAAGGAGCCTGGCGGCCATCTTCTCCGTGGTTCCCACGGGAACCGTGGATTCGATGACCACGAGGTTTCCCGCTTCCAGAAAGGGAGTGATCGAGTCCACCGCCTGTTCTACGAAAGAAAGGTCCGCCTTGTGATCCTTTCGCACCGGCGTGGGGACGGCGACGATGAAAACATCGGCCTGGGAAACGGAACCCGATGGGACGAGCCTCCCTGAAGAAACGCACTCCCGGGCCAGGGCTTCAAGGGAAGGTTCCAGGCCGGGGAAATTCCCCAAGCGAAGGGAGCGAAGGACGTCCTGGCTAGTGTCAACTCCCCGGACCGAATGCCCGCAACGGGCCAGCACCGCGGCAAGCGGAAGACCGATGTAGCCCAAACCAAGGATGCAAACGTTCAAGAGGGCCCTCTCCTTTCAACAATCAAACCAATTTCTTTTCTCAATTCTGCCCCGAATTCTCCCTGCCCGCAACTGGAAGAGATCTTGCAGGCCAGGATATTTCCGGCTAGATTCATACAATGGGGAAAGGGAAAATTCACGGCAAAGCGGTTTTGCGCCCTTACGCGGATTCCGATTGGGACCTGGTGCGCGATTTCATCGCGTCCAAATGGGGGGTTGCCCACCCCATGACGGAGCGGCGGCTCTTCGACTGGCAGTTTTCGGGGTTCGGTCCTTCGAGGAAGCTGGCGCGTCCGATCCTCCTTTTCATGGAAGGGGAGCTTGCCGGTTTTCGGGGAATCATCCCCGGGCTGTACCAGGTCCCGTTTGAAAAGGGGATGCGGATCCTTTCCGGCGGAAGCCTTGCCATGTGGATGCTCCGGAAGGAATTCCGGGGCCAGGGGCTTGGACATCTCATGCATGCCGAAGCGGAGCGGATGTGTCCCGTCCTTTCCGGCGCGGGGTCGAACCCGGAAACATCCGTGCCGATCTACCTGAAAAACGGGTTCCAGTTCCTGGAGGCCATGAACCGCTACCTGGCGGTCCTGGACGTGCGAGCCTGCCGGGAGCGCTTCGGCGACCAGGCTACCGTGATCCCTCCCGTTCCTGCAGGTGCCGGCGTTTCGCTTGGCCCTTCAAAAACGGACCCCGCTTCCCTTGCCGAAACCTGGGAGGGTTCCGCCTTTGCTGCCGGGTTCTTTTCCCTTTACCGGAACGAGGAGTTCTGGAAATGGAGAATCCTGGAAAGCCCTGGGTTCCGTTACGAAACTTTCGTGGATCCGGAAGGGGCCGGGTTTGCCGTCGCCCGGATCGAGCCGCTTTTTTCCGGAAAGGAAAGCGCTATCCCGGGATCTTGCGTCCTGAGGATCATCGACCTGGTCCCTTCCAGCGCTTCCACGTGGAGCGGTTCCGAAGACGGGGCGTTTGCCCGTTTTCTCGTAAGCTGCCTGGAATGGGCCCGGGAGGCCGCCGGCTGCATCGCGGCGGATTTCCACTGTGCCAGCGGCGTGTTTGGGCCCATGCTGAACAGGGCGGGTTTTGCCAGGGAACGGGACTTCACCCTGGGAGGTGTTCCCCCCCTGCCCCGTCTTTTCAACGGCTCGCCGGGTGCGGGCCGGCCCATTAACGCCCTGTTCAAGGCTCCAGGGGTCTGTTCTTTCGAAAAGGTCTACATGGTGAAATCCGACAACGATATGGATCGTCCGAGGAGGCTAGATACAAATGGGCAAGTCCTTTACTGAAGCGTTGAACGAGGGGAGGTGCCTGGTGATCGGAGAGGTCGCCATGGCCCACGACGGGAGCCTCGGCCTCGCCCACGCTTTTATCGACGCGGTGGCACGAGCCGGGGCGGATGCCGTGAAGTTCCAGACCCACCTGGCCGAGGCGGAGGGAACGGCGGCCGAACCGTTCCGGACGCCGTTCAGTCCGCAGGATCTCACCCGGAGGGAGTACTGGGCCCGGACCGCCTTCACGGAAGACCAGTGGGCGGGCCTGGCGCGGCACGCAAAGCAGAAGGGGCTCTTTTTCCTGAGCTCGCCGTTTTCCCTGGAAGCGGCGGCCCTGCTCCGGCGGGTCGGGGTTTCGGCCTGGAAAGTCCCCTCCGGCGAAACCGGGAACACGCCTTTGCTGGAGGATCTGCTGGCAGACCGCCTGCCGATCCTTCTTTCGACGGGAATGAGTCCCATGGCCGAAATCGACGCTGCCGTCCGGAAGGTCCAGGAAGCGGGGGTTCCGATCGCGGTTCTGCAGTGCACCAGCGCTTACCCGTGCCCTCCCGAAAAAGTGGGGCTGAACCTGGTTCCGCTTTTCAGGGAGCGCTACGGCTGTGCAGTGGGACTCTCGGACCACTCCGGAACGATTTTCCCGGGGCTGGCCGCCGCGGTTTTGGGGATCCAGGTCCTGGAGGTTCACGTCACCCTCTCCAGGGAAATGTTCGGCCCGGATGTCCCGGCCTCGGTGACGACCGGGGAACTGGCGACCCTGGTGGAAGGAATCCGCTGGATCGGGCGCATGAGGGCGGCCCAGGTGGACAAGGACCTCGTGGCGGAAAGCCTGGTTCCCTTGAGGCGGATCTTCACCAAGAGCCTGGTCGCAGCCAAGCCCCTGCCGGCGGGAACGATCCTGAGCCGTTCCCTGGTTGCCCTGAAAAAACCCGGTACGGGCCTGCCGGCCTCGAAACTTGAAAGCGTGATCGGCCGCCGGCTGAAAACCGGCTTGGAGCAGGACGCGCAAATCCTGGAGGAAAACCTCGAATGAAACGCAAAATCGCCGTCGTCGTGACGGCCCGCCCCAGCTACGCACGGATCAAGACCGCCCTGAAAGCCATGGAAGCCCACCCGGGAATCGACCTCCAGCTGGTTGTCGCGGCTTCGGCCCTCCTGGACCGTTACGGAAGCGCCTCCACGGTGATCGAGAAGGACGGGTTCCGCATCGCTTCCCGGGTCTTCATGCTCCTGGAAGGGGAGAATCCCCAGACTTCCGCCATCACGACCGGCCTGGGGCTCGTGGAAATGGCGACGGTCTTTGAAAACCTCAAGCCGGACGCCGTCGTGACCATCGCGGACCGGTTCGAAACCCTGGCCACGGCCTCTGCCGCGGCCCTCATGAACCTCCCGCTGGTACACGTCCAGGGAGGCGAAGTCACCGGTTCGGTGGACGAGAAAGTCCGCCACGCGGTCACCAAGATGGCCGACCTGCATTTCGTCGCGACGGCCAAGGCGCGGGAGCGGGTCATCCGCATGGGGGAAGACCCTGGAAAGGTCTTCGTCACCGGCTGTCCTTCCATCGACCTGGCGGCGGAGGTTTCCCGGCAGCCGGAGAACGGGTTCGACCCGTTCGCTTTCGGGGTCGGGCCAACGCTGGACCTTTCGGGTCCCTACCTGGTCGTCATGCAGCACCCCGTCACCACGGAATACGCCGAGGCCCGCCACCAGGCCATGGAAACCCTTTACGCCGTGAGGGACCTCGGGATTCCCGCCCTGTGGTTCTGGCCCAACCCGGACGCCGGGTCGGACGGGACATCCAAGGCCATCCGCTGGTTCCGGGAACACGAATCGCCGCAGAACATCCATTTCTTCCGCAATTTCCCGCCGGAGACCTTCCTGCGCCTCCTGGCCCGCTGCAGCTGCATCATCGGGAACTCCAGCGCAGCGATCCGGGAATGCGCCTTCCTGGGGGTCCCCGCGGTCAATGTCGGGACGCGCCAGGAGGGAAGGGAGAGAGGGCACAACGTGGTGGACGTTCCGCACGACCGGCGCCGGATCGAGGAAGCTGCCCGGCTCCAGCTGGAGCACGGCCCCTACCTGCCGGATCCGGTTTATGGCGACGGACAGGCCGGCCCCCGGATCGCGGACCTGCTGGCCACCCTGCCGCTTTCGATCGAAAAGAGGCTGACCTATTGAACGAAAACGGGGCAGAAACCCTCATCGTCACTTACCATTACCTGACCGGGGAGGTCTTCCCCGGGAGGGGGGTCCACCCCTTCGGCCTGGAACGGTTCCGGGTGCAGCTCGAGAGGCTCGCTCGGACCTCGCGGTTCCTCAGTCTGGAGGACCTCCTCGAAGAAAGGCGGCCTCCCCTGGGAGGCGCTCGCCGGTACGCCCTCCTGACCTTCGATGACGGTCTCGCGGAGCAGTTCGAAGCGGGGCTTCCTTTGCTGGAATCCATGGGGATCCCCGCGATCTTTTTCCCGTGCACCGGCCCGATGGAAAACGGGACCCTTCTTCACGTCCACCGTTTGCATGCCCTTCGGAGCGCGCTGTCGGACCGGGATCTTTTGGCCCTATTCCTGCGGCTGGCCGAATCCCGGGGTTTCGAGGAAAGTGCTAGGGCCATTGCCCTCGGCTGCGCGGAAGAGGCTGCCTATCCCTATGACAAGCCCGAAGCCCGGGGCCTGAAATCGCTGTTCAATTACACCCTGCCGGTCTCCGAAAGGGAAAAGATCTCGACCCTCGCGTTCGAGGAGGTCTTCTGGCAATCCAGGCCCTGGGCCGAGCGTCTTTACATGAGTCCCGCAATGCTCCGGGAACTGGGCCGCAAGGGGCTCCTGGGGACCCATACGCATTCCCACAGGCCCCTCTCCAGCCTGGGGCGGGAAGGGGCGAGAAAGGAGATCGAGGTGAGCGTCGATCTCCTCGAAAAGACGGCCGGGGTTCGGCCCCGTGCGGTGAGCTATCCTTATGGCGGACGACTCGCCGTTTCGCCTGAAACCTTTGAGGCGGCGTCGGACTGCGGAATGGCCTGCGGTTTCACCACGGAAAGAAGAGCGAACCCTCCCGGGGCGAACCGGCTGCAGCTGGGCCGGTTCGATGCGGAGGACCTTTACCCCGGAAAGAGGCCGCTTGTCGACCTATAACCGCTTCATCGAAGAGAAGGGAGTGCGTCAAATGGTCGAGTTCGTGCTTGCGGATCCCCACGCACGCGTTTTCGAGGCGGGAAAAACGGTCTGGATGGCAGCCGGTTCCAACCCCGCCCTTTCCCGGGAGCTTGTCGAGAGGGAAACGGCAAAGGGGCGGGAGGCGAGGGAGATCCTTCCGGCGCTTGCCCGGGAAGCAGAGGAAGGGACTTTCGCTGCCGTCGAATGCCCGGGGCAAGCGGGAGAAAGGGTCACTCTCTTCCGGACGCTGTCCTCCACGTTTGAACTCTATTTCAGCGTCGAAGAGGGAACGGTCCGGGTGTTCGACCATTTCCGGAACGCGGTTGCCTCCGTCCCGGAAGCTGAACGAATCCCGGACGAAAGAGCCTACGCCGACCATCTCCTTTTCGCGTACGAGTACATTCCTGGAACCTACACGCTCCTCCGGGGGATCCACAAGCTGATCCCGGGGGGGATGGCGGAAATCGTCCCGGATGCGCCTCCCCTTTTCCGGCAGGCCGAAACGCTTTCGCTCCCGTGGGAGGAGGAAGGCCCCGCTGCAGCGCAGGCGGTTCGAAAACTGGAAGAGATCATGGAAGAACGCGTGGCCGCTTACGTGGCCGCTTACGGAACGCCCACGGTTCTGCTTTCGGGGGGAGTCGACTCGACGCTGGTGCTTTCGTGCCTTGGAAAAGGCGCATCCGCCCTGACGGTGGGGCTGGACAGCCCGGAATACGCCTTCGAGATGGAATACGCCAGGATGGCGGGAAGGCTCCTGGAAGCCGACCACACGCTGGAGATCCTGGAAGAAGCGAGCTTTCGCCAATCAATCAGGGATGTGGTCGAAGAACTCGGGCAGCCGACGGGAACGGTTTTCCTCCAGCCGATGGCGTTCCATCGCGCCTTTCGGAAGCCTGCTCCCTTTTTTCTCTATGGCGAGGCCGTGGACTCTCTTTTCGGTTTCAACAAGCTCGCGAGGATCTTCGAGGATGACACCCTTTCTATCTTTGAGAAGGAAGCCCTCGACCGGCAGCCCGCTGACCTGTCCGGCTTCGCAGCCCGGTGCGGCCTCAGCCCGGATTTTGAGACGGCCCGCCGGGTTGTCGGGGAAACCGAAACGGAACGCTGTCTCGAAAACCGCCTGGAGTTCGCCCTGACGATCTGCCCCGGACTATTGCAGGTCGGAGCCGGCCGTTTCAGGGCCGCTCATGCGGAAACGATGGCCATTTTCACGGGCTTCGGCCACGTCCGGGACTACATGGGCCGCACGCGGCAGCAGGCCCTCGGCGCGGGGAAAACCGTGATGTCCCCGTTTGCCTGCAGGAGTGCCATGGAACTTGCCCTGTCGATGCCGATGCCCGGAAGGATCCTCAAGGGCGGCGTGGTCAAGCACGTGGCGAAATCGCTTCTGGAGAAACGCCTGCCCGGCTACCCCGTCCACACCCGCAAGGGGGGAAGCGACGTCCCGCGGACCCGGTTCCTCCAGGAAGGCCCCCTCAGGGACATCTTCCTCGAAGAAAAGCCCCCGCGATCCTGGCCGGAAGAATATTCGGGGATTCTTCTCCATCCCCGAAGGGAATCCAGTTTCCTCGCCCTCAGCGCCCTGGGATACGCCCTGTGGCAGAACCGTGTCCTGAAAAACCCGGACCTTAAACCGATCCCGGGGACCCGAACGCTCCGGGCGCAATTGCCCGAGGAACGGTCATGATCACGGTGACCCTGGCGGATCCCGGGGCGTTTCAGGCTCGAACGCCCCTGGGAAGCTGGTTCGTCTCTGCGGAAAACCGCGGGCGCCTGGAGGAAGAACTGGAAAAACCGGCCTTCCTCGCCCTGCCTGCAAGGGAGCAGGCCGAGCGGCTCGGTGCCCTGGCCGACGACGGAACCGTGCTCTACGTCCCCGGCGACGGTTCTCCCCTTTGGCTTTACAGGACGATCAACGCCTCGAGGGATCTTTATTTCACCCGCGACGACAGGGGGAACTGGCTGTTCGCGGACCACTTCCGAAACCTGATGGCCCTGGTTCCGCCAAGCCGGCGCCGGCTGGGCCGAAATGCCCTCCTGGATTTCCTGCTGCTTTTCTTCCCGGCGGGGAATTCCACCCTCCTGGAAGGGGTTTCCCGGCTTGTCCCGGGGGAGTGCCGCACGATCGATGCCAGCGGCACGGGGGAAGAACGCTCCCGGCAGGCGGAAATCTTTCCCTGTGATTCCGCCGAGCGGACTCTGGGCGAAGCCGTTGACGCCCTCGAGGAAGCCCTGGCGTCTGCCCTGGGAGAGACGGTTTCAAACGACTGCGTCCTCTTCTCGGGGGGGGTGGATTCAACGCTGGTCCTGCTCTTTCGGCCGGCCGGGTCCGTCGCCCTCACGGTGGGCATCGACACGCCGGAATTCTCCTTCGAGCTGGAATATGCCCAAAAGACAGCCCGGATGCTGGATTCGGACTGGAAGCTCGTCCTGCTGGAGGAGGAGAGCTACCGAAAACAATTCGAGGATGCCGTTTTCTCCCTGGGCCAGCCCTTTCACCCGAACTTTCAACCGGTTTTGTTGAACCGGGCCTTTCAGGAACCCTTCGATGTCTTCTGGGGGGCCAACGCAGCGGATACCCTTTTTGGGCATCCCCAGACGAGAAAGATCCTGTCCCCGGAAAAACGGAAAGAAAACGAACCCCTCCTGGCGGAACCGTTCCATTCTCCAAAGGGGTATGGAGCGCTCTCCAACACCGGACCGGATGCTCGAATCGTTCGGGACCTTTTCGGGGAAGAAGCCGTGTCCAGCCGCATCGAAGCGCGGCTTTCGCAGGTCCTGAAAAGCGCGAGGGTCCGTCCCGGCAATCCGGTCGAGGAACACGTCCAGGTCGATTCCCTGATGGAATTCCTCACGAGGACGAGCTCGATCGCTAGCCAGAAACGCCAGGCAGCCGCCACGTTCGGCAGCCAGGCAAGGGAACCTTTCTTCGCCAGAAGCGTCCTGGGCATTGCCGCGTCGATCCCCCCCGGGATGAGGTTTTTTCACGAAGAAGAGTCGAAGCCGGTGCCGAAGGCGCTGCTCAGGAAAAGGCTCCCGGAATATTCCTTCTACGGCCGCAAGGGAGGCAGCGACATCCCCCGCACCCGTTTCTGCCAGTCGGGCCCCTTCCGTGATTTTTTCGAGGCCTGGCCTCTTCCGGACCTTTTCCCTCCGAAGGGAAAGGAACTCCTGCTCGGTCCCCAGTGGGACTGGAGCTTTCTGACGCTCTCCGCCGCCGCTTTTTCGGTCTGGCAGGAAAAGGTCCTGAAGTCAGAAAACCTTTGCATGGTTCCTGGGACAAGGGTGTTTCGGCTGGATCCCGCTCGTCAAAAGGAAGGCAGCGAGGAATGGGAATGAGGGCAAAGTTGAAAGCGGAGATCACGGACCCGCTGAAAAGGGTTTTTCAAACCCCGAGGCGGACGATCATCCTCGGCGGGAGCTGGGAAAACGAGCTTCTCGACATGCCGTTCCTCCAGGCCCTTCCGCCCGAAGATGCCCTTCTGCGGCTGTCGCGCCGCGAACGAAACGGTTTTTCCGTCCTTTTGGAGAAGGACGAGGAAGGCTGCGTCCGTGAACTTTACGCGTACAGGGGGCTGACCACCGGCTTCGAACTGTTTTTCGCCCCGGTCTCGGGTCGCGGCTGGATCCTGTCGGACTCGTTCCGTCGGGTTCTCCAGGGCTTGCCCCCGTCCTTCAGGATCCTCTCCAGGACGGGATTCGTCGATTTCCTCCTTTTCCAGCACAGCCCCCTCCCTGAGACCCCGATCGAGGGCATCCGACGAATCGGTCATGGGAACCTTTTTAAGGCGACAGCGGGCGGATCCGTTTCTGAGAGACAGGTCCGGCGCCTGGGGTTCCCGGAAAAGTCCCTTCCGTTCAAGGAAGGAGCGGAGCAGACCGAAGAGATCCTGGGAAAAATCCTGGGGTCCGTGCCCGGAGACTGCGTGAACCTCCTGTCCGGAGGAGTCGATTCGACCCTCGTCCAAGTGCTCCTTGGGCCTGGACACCGGGCTGCCGCGGCAACGATCGATTCCCCGGAATTCGCTTTTGAAACCGAAAACGCGAAGCGTTCGGCCGAGCTTTGCGGGGTTTTCCTGGAGGAGAAGGCCGTTTCGGAAAGTTCCCTCCCCGAGTTGCTGGAAAGACAGAGTGCCCTGGCGGCCCTGCCCCTGCCGCTGGCGCAGGTCGCCCTGATCGCCTCGGTCTTTGAACTGGACGGCCGGTTCTTCTCTTCGGGATTTGACTCGGATTCACTTTTTTCCCTGCCGCGTTCCAAGCGGAAACGGGTCCTGGAGGGGGTTCCGCCTCATTCGTTCGAAGCGGAAAGTTTCTCGGTTTCCCCGGAAACGGAACTGCTGAAAACCCTTTTTGGAGAGAAACGGATCGAAGAACGGCTGGAAGCGCGAAAAGCATATGTACGGAACCGGCTTTCGGAACCGGACCGGGTGTCCCGCCTGGAGCTGGGCTGCCTGACCAGCCTGTACTGCAGCTCCTTTGCGGTGTACCGTCACCTGGCCTCCGAGAGAGAAAAGACGCTTTTCACGCCCTTCATGGACTGCCGGCTGGTTGAATCCGCCCTTACGATACCCCTCCCAGAGCGTGTTTATCGACAGGGAATCTTCAAGCCTGTTTTGAAGCACGTCCTGGCCAGGCTCCTTCCCGCTTACCCGAAGAACCTGGAAAAGGGCGGGTCCGGCCTGCCCCGCACCCGCCTTTGCGCGGAGGGGCCCTTCAAGGGGTACTTCCTGGAGAACCCTCCGCCGGCCTTCCTCGATCCGGCAAAGGCGGATTTTCTGCTGAATCCTTCCTGGGATTCGAGCATGACCGCATACCGGTGCATCGCCTGGTCGGCCTGGGAGAAAACCCTCTCGTTCATTCCCGAGGAGGAACGCCCATGGGAATAAGCGTATTCTTCACCGGCCCGGAAAGACAGGTTGTGGAAACTTTCGCGGGAACCTGGCATCTCCTGGCGGATCGGAAGGTCCTACCCGAAGAACTTCCCGACCCGAGAGGGGGGAAGCTTGACTGGAGCGCTTTCGGGGATCGCTTCGAAGAACTGACGGCTGTTTTCCTGCCTTCCCCGGCGGCCGCGAACCTTCCCTGCCAGGCCTTCAGGAGCCTTCTTTCCGGGTACGAGCTTTTCCGCGTCGAGACACCGGAAAGAGAGGTCGTCCTCACAGACGATTTCAAGCTCGCCGCAAAGGCGGCCGGCAAGCGGAAAACGTCTGAGACCTCCCTACTGGACTACCTTCTTTTCCAGTACCCGGCCGGAAACGATACCTTCCTTCCCGGAGTTTCACGCCTGGGGGCCGGGGAGGCTCTGGTGGAAGAATCCAGGGAAACCGCCGGGCCGGTTTTTTGGCAGGCCGAGTGGTTCCGCCTGCCTTCTCCGGCTTCCTTCCAGGATGCCCTGGAAACCCTCCACAGGGTCCTTCCAGACGCCGTAAACAACGCGCTTCAGGGGGCAGCCGACACCGCGGTTCTTTTTTCGGGCGGGATCGATTCGACCCTGATCGCGCATTTTGCCCGCGGCCGGTCCATCGCCCTGCATGCCGCGATCGACTCTGCTGAACTCGACTACGAGGAGGACTACGCGCGGTCTGCCTGCAGGGAACTGGAAATACCGCTGGTACGGGTGCTCTTTTCGGAATCCAGCTTCCTTTCCGAGCTGGAGGACACCCTGGAGAAAATCGGGCGCCCCTTTCCCGTGACCAACTTCCAGGCGATTTTTCACAACCGGCTCTTCCGGCTCCCATACGGTCTCTACCTGAGCGGGGACATCGCAGACAGGCTATTCGGGAAGGGAAACGAGGCGGCCCCTTCGGGCATCGAAAGCCCGGCTTCGGGGCTGGTCCGGTATTGCCCGGTCGAACTGCTCAAGGAGATCTTCGGTCCGGACCTCGTGGAAAGCCGCCTTCGGCTTTTTGACGAAACCCTGGAAAAAGCGGCGGGCCCGGAAGCCGAACGATACCCCGCGGATCTGAAAACGGACCTTTTGATCGTTTTCGGACTCAATTACTGGGTGCACTTCTTCCGGCCCCTGGCTGCGGTCTATGGAAAGAAGTTTATCGCCCCCTACCAGAGGAAGAGGGTGTTCGAGGCCGCCTTGTCCTGTCGCTATCGGAACCGGCTTTGCGGCACGCACTCGAAACCGCTCCTTTGGGCAATGCTCCGGGATCTTCTGCCGGGATACCCGGCTTCTGGAAAGAAGGGAGGAAGCGGAGTGCCCCGCACGCGCTTCTGCCAAACGGGCCCGATGAAGGATTTTTTCCTGGACCACGACCTCCCATCGGGCATTCCCCGGCGGTTTGAGGAGATTTTCCGGGAACCCCGGTGGGAAACCAGCGCTCTCGTCCTGCAGGCAGCCGTTTACCGGATCTGGGAGGAAGGGTTATGAAACAGGATGTCGATATCCTCATTTTTCTTGAACACCTGAATCGCGAGCTCGATACCGCTTTGCTGCTGAAGATCCTGCTCTCGCAGCGCGGGTATTCCGTGAGGCTGGCCTCGGTTTTCTACGACCTCTGGGAATCGGTTGCCACCCTGCGTCCGAGATTGCTGATCGTCCCCTGGGCTTACTCGGAGGTCAGGAAATACTGCCGCTTTGAACCTCAACCGGGCGAAGGGCTAAGAATTCTAAACCTGCACCACGAGCAGATCGGCTTGGAAGGAGACAGGGCCAATCGCATGGTTCCCCTGGGAGATGCAGAAAAAGTCTTCCATCTGGCCTGGGGTGAAAGGTTTGAGCAGGTGCTTCGTTCGAGAGGCATACCGGAAGCGCTGATCTTCAGGACCGGAAGTCCCCGGCTCGACTTTCTGAGAAAAGAAATGAAGAATTTCAACCCGACCAGAAACGACCTCGCCGAGCGGTACAGCCTTGACCCTGGGAAGCGCTGGTTGCTAATCGCCGGGAACTTTTCCATTGTTTCTGTAAGCGAACGGACGATTCGGGATAAAGTAAATAAAGGTTTTAAGGATTATCCCGAATTTGTCGAAAAAGCACGCCAGCTCTACGAGAAAGTGATTCATTGGATGGTGCGCCTGGCCTCAGAGAACAAAGACATTGAGGTGATCTATCGTCCTCACCCTGCGGAAAGACTGACTCGGAGTCTTTGTGAGCGCGTGCAGAATACTCCCGGGTTCAGTCTGATCTGGGAAAGACCGGTCGGAGACTGGATCGTGAACGCTGACTCCGTTTTTGTCTGGAGCAGCACAAGCTCGGTGGACGCCTTGGCTTGCGATAAACCTGTTTTTTCCCTGCGCCTGGACAAGGGAGCAAAATCAGCGCTTCCTGGCGGGTACCTGCCGATCATCGACGACCTCCCGATCGTGGCGAGCTACGAAGAATTTGTCCAGGCCGCGTACAGCAATGAAAAGCCTTCCCGGCACCGAACGTGGGAGGCGGCACTGTCCCGCTACCGGGAATTTTACGATACGCCGGATGAACCTGCGTTTCAGAAACTGGAACGGAAAATCGCCGAGATCATGGATAGCGGAATCGGGAACCGATTTGATAGAATGCCGGTCCCCGCAGCTCTGGAGATCTTTTACCGACTCCAGCAGGCAGGAAAGAGAAAACTTCATGATACCGGCCTGATCAGGCATTTCCGCCGGTATGAAAAGGAGGCTGGGGAACGTCTTTTGCCGGACCTGATCGCGGTTCGGGAGGGTTTTCTTAGGGAGAAGCTGGCCGAAACGCCGTGGACGACTGGAAAAGGGGAATGAAATTATGGATGATTTCTGCCGAGTGATCCTGAAGAACCCGGAAGTCTGCACAATACGGAGCTTGACTGGAACCTGGCTCGTTTCCGCGCTGGAGGTTCCCGTGATTGAAAGCTTGCTGAGGCGGGAAGAGGGGAAAGGGGCTTCTCCCGCAGAGATCATCGAGGCTCTGGCTCCTCAGATGGAGGAAGGGACGGTCGTTTTCCTTCCCTCGCCGGAATTCCCCGATCCAAGGGTTCTGGCCTTCAAGTCGGTGATTTGCTCAAGGGAGCTTTTCTGGGCGACGGCGCAGGACGGTGCCTTCGTCCTGTCTGACCGCCTGGCGGACCTCATTTCCGAGCTGCCGCTTTCGGCTCGTAAGCTATCGGATCGCAGGGCGGTTCACTTCCTGATGGGCTGCAATCTCCGGGGGGATTACACACTGATCGAAGCCGTCCGGAGGGTTGGGCACGGGGAGCTGGTCCGCTTCGCGCCGGGAGTGAAAGAACCGGAGAGAAGAAGAGTCCAGCGCTTTTCGTGGGATTCCTCGGTCGAGGACGAAGGGGAAAGCCTGGATCTCCTGCAACGGTCGCTCGAAAAGGTTTCCCGGATCGTCGCCCGGCAACGGGAGAGTGTTTTGATGTTCTCCGGGGGGGTCGATTCCACGCTTCTCTGGACCTTCCTCCGGATTCCCGTCTTGACCGGATTCATCGACACGGATCCTTCCGAGGGGGAAAACGCCCGGGCCGCGGCAAAGCGCCATGGAATTGAACTCAAACTCATGCCTCTGAAGGAGAGGGATTTTCTGGAAGAGTACCGGGGAGCCATCCGGGACGCCGGGCAGCCCTTCATCAGTTCAAATTTCCAGATGCTCTATTACAGGCAGGCTTTCAGGCAGGGATACGACCACCTGGTTTCTGGAGAACTCGCAGATTCAATCTTGGGGATTACGCACACTGCCAGGCTTTTCCAGGAAGGACAGGCAAAGGAGTACGAAAAAGCCATGGCTTCTTCTCCCCTTTCACCCGAAGGCTATGGGATCCGGATCCATCTTCTGCTCCCCGATGACTTGCCCTTGCTGGAGCGGGTCTACGGCGAACAGACCATCCTGGACCTTCTGGGGCAAAACCTTTCCTACGCGCTGGATTGCCTGGATCCAGCCGTTCCCCTGGACCGCGATTTTCTAAAGGGTCACGCGGACCTCGGCAGCCTCGCGTTCATCCTGAACGGCTCGTGGCGAAGCAACTACCGGCAGGCCGGCTACGTTCACGGTGTCGGCATTTCCCTGCCCTTTGAAACCCTGTCGATGGTCCGGGCGGCGCTTTCCATCGCCCTGCCCGGGAGGATCCTTTCGAAAGAAGGGCAGGTCAAGCCCCTGATCCGCAGGCTGCTCCAGCGGCGGGTCCCGGGAAGCCCTTTGGCTCCCAAATCCGGATCCGGCCTGCCTCGAACCCGGTACTGCCAGGAAGGGCCCTTGAAAGATTTTTTCAGGAAAAACCCAGTTCCAGCCTTCTGGCCCCAGGAGAGCACCGAGCTGCTCGTCAACCCGACCCGGGAATCCAGTTCCCTGACGTTGAAATGCATCTCGCTGAATTTATGGGAAAAAGAGGTCCTGGGGAAAGCCGGAATCCGGATCGGCAAGGCTTCAGAGAATGCTCACTCCCACACCGTCCTCATCCGGAACAGCTCCGCGCCGTCGGACGGGCGGAGGATTCCGTGAAGGCAGGCATGCCCACCGGTTTCTGAAGGCTCGGCCCTGGCGAAGATCTCGAGCCTTTCGCCCGACCTCCCCTCCCCGTGGAACTCCGCGTCGAAGCCTCGGAAGGCCTTGTCCTGCCGCCAACCGGCAGGCAGGGCCTCCGTTGCCCACTCCAGGTAGCGGATGTGGTTCACGTGCCCGTTTTCGTCGATGTCCGGGTCTTCCACCTGAAGGCTGGCAGACCAGGGGCCGCTTCCGCAGGATTCCACTTTCTCGAACTCGAACGGAATGGGAGGATTCTCGGCCTGGAACAGCGAAGGCAGGACTTTCCCGATGTGGACGGGCTTGCGGCGCCCAAGGTCCACCAGCACCCAGCAGCTGTCGGCCCGGACCAGGCGTGTTTCGCCCGAGGTGAGTTCGAAGGCCCGAAGGGAATACAGCCGACCGTGGGGAAAATGCCAGGTGGCCAGCCGGAGGTCCTCTCCCGGAAGCGGCATCCGGCCAGCCCTCAACCGGTACTTCACCAGCATCCAGGTGAATCCTTCGGCCAGAAGCCGGGGCACCGAGGCCCCCAATTCCTCGGCGGCCTCGCCCGCGGCGTCCTGCAAGCGGTTCAGCAGGGCCGCCAGCGTCATCCCTTTCCCAGGCTCGCAATCCGATGGAGCGACAAGGATGTTTTTGAAATACACTCCCGAAAAACCTCCCCGGAATCGAAAAATGGATCGGCACCCATCATACGCCTCCGCTAGAATTGTAGGGAGAGCCATTCTCAACAAAACGGGGGGAAAGGGTATGATCATCAGCGCCAGCCGACGGTCGGACATCGCCGCGTTCCACACCGAATGGTTCATGGAACAGGTCCGCAAGGGCTTTGTGGACGTTCGAAACCCTTACAACGCCCGGCAGGTTTCGCGGATCCCCCTGGACCCCGAGTCGGTCGACGTTTTCGTTTTCTGGACGCGGAACCCCCTCCCCCTGCTTCCCTACATGGATGAACTGGAGGCTCGGGGCTATCGGTCCGCTTTCCTGGTGACCGTCATGGATTACCCGCGGGAACTCGAGCCGGCCACCCCCCGCGTTCCGGAAGCCGTCGAGGCCCTGGCCCGGCTTTTTGGGCGCGTCGGGAAATACCGGATTGCCTGGAGGTATGACCCGATCCTGCTGTCCTCCATCACCCCCGCGTCCTTTCACGAGGAAGCCTTTTCGAGACTTTCGGAACAGATCGCCCCGTACGTTTCCCGCTGCATCGTCTCCGTCTTCGACCCGTACTGGCAGGCCCTGAAGCGGCTGAAGCTGCTTCAAAGCCTGGGATTTCGCCTGTTTGACCGAAACGAGGAACAGCAGGCCCTGGCCGAACTGCTGCCCCAAATGGCCTCGGTTTCGAGCCGGCTCGGCCTGGAGATCCAGTCCTGCTGCGAGGGAGACCGCCTGGCCCCCTGGATCCGGCCGGGCGCCTGTATCGACCCCCTGTTTCTCCAGGAAGCCTTCGGCAGAACGTTCCCCTCCGCCAAAGCCCGCGGTCAGCGCCTCGGATGTCTCTGCGCCGGGTCCAAGGACATCGGAACCTACGGCACCTGCAGGCACGGGTGCCTGTACTGCTACGCGGGGAGGCTGTGAGAGATCTAGTTTTGGGGACGTTGCTTGTTGCCTGTTCAGTGTTATAGGACTTAATTCTCGTGGAGAGAAATCTTTAAGGACGAATTCCCGATCTGGAGTTTAAGTTCCGGGATCGTCTTTTTTATGCCGACGTATGTTGTCGCTTAGGGTAAATAGAATAGAAAAATGCTCGGAGCTCAGCCCAATTAATGGTCAACTTTTTTCTTAAAATTTTGGCCAAACCTAAAAATCAGGGAAATTCTGATTGTTAATTCCACAAAAAGAGTGCATTATAAATAAATCTTGGTGTGCGCCATCATTTAAGAAGGGAGGGATTTCTTTGAATGGCAGAACCGTTGAAGAAAATCTCCAGTATGTTGTATCTCTTGAGATAGCCGGGCCAATGGCGATGTGGACTGATCCCGCATCCGGGAGTACCCCTACGTCTTATCCAGCTCCGACCTGGAGTGCGGTGAAGGGAATTTTTGAATCAGTCCTTTACCTGAAATCAAGCCAGGTCATCCCGATCCGGGTCGAGATCATGGAACCGGTCCAATACCAAAACTTTGTCCAGAACTACGGCGGGCCGCTCCGGAAAAACAACCAGATTTCTGGCGGAGATTCGTTCCAGATACGGATGAACGCCCTCCGCAACGTCTGTTACCGACTCTATGCGATACCCGTCGGAGTCCCTGAGAACTACCCCTCGGAAGGCGCCACCACGACCAACGGTGCTCACCAGTACAAGGCACGTTTCGAGAGGCGTCTTTGCCGAGGTCAGTGTTTTTCCACCCCCTGCTTGGGCTTGAAGGATTTTCCTGCCTCCTACTGGGGGCCCCTCCGCAATCCTCTGAAAAGGCCCGCGGATGTCAACACGGTCATTCCCTCCATGCTTGTGACACCATTTCGAGATATCACGGGCCAAGGTGGCTTCGATCCGGTTTTCGACCAAAATGTTGAGATTTTTCACGGAACCCTGGATTACCGGTTTGACGGGACGGAGATCCGGGAATTCCTGCCCGGGGAGGCTATAGAAGAATGCTGAACGTCCTCTGGGATCTAGCCGAATCGTTGCGAAAAGCGAATGTTCGAATGCCCTCTGTGCATCACAAATACACAAAATCACCCGCAAAACCAGGCATTAGGGTCTTTCTGACAAAGGAAGGCCGGGTCAGTCGCATGGAAATCATCCCGAAGGAAATGGCTGATGCGCTGTATCACTGGCAGCCCGATAACCAAAAGGCTTTTCCTTCGGGAAACTTCGCTTCCATTTGTCTCGGTTCCAGCGATAAGGACTGGATGAAAGGCTGGGAAAAGAAGCTCAAGGAGGCGCCCGCAATGAATGCAGAGGCGTTTCTTGAAGCCCTGCAGGAAACGGGGTTCAGGACCAAAGGCAGGCCGAAGGGAAAGAAGAATAAGGGTGAGGAGTCGCTGAAGTCGACTACCCCTGACATGAGGGCACTCCTGACCCCGTTTCTAAGAGGTGCGGACTCTTTCCGTGAAGAGACAGTTCACGTGGCCGATACTCCCGCAGTAGCTTCCGTCCTGGCGGTGGCCGATCGGCTGAAGCGAGCCCTCGAGTCCGGAAGGCTTTATGGAGACTTGAAGCGGGCCTTCGTCGCCCTTTGTGAGTCGGACCTGGGGTCGGCGATGGCTGCCCTGCCCCTCTTTGTAGGCAAGGGAGACAAGAAGGACTCCAGTGTGCCCGTCTTTTTTGATTTGGATGTCGATGAAGCCATGGCCTCCCCGTATGCTGGACCTGTCCAGAATGAGCTTGGCCAGGTCCTTCTTTTGGCTGGAGAAAGCTCCACTGAAGCCGTTGAAAAAAAGGACGCCTACGGACTCGATGTCGCGGGTTGCCAAGAAAAGCTCGGGAAAGCCAATCTGGGTGTCCTGGGACCCAGGTACCTTTACAGTCTCAACAAAGACCTCCCGGCCCTGGGCCGTTATGGGCAGATCGGCGGATCCGCCTTTTGCATAGGTGGGGCAACACGCCAAAAAATCAAGGATGCGGTGGAATGGATCGTGGATCGGAGACTCGAGGGAAAGACTTGGGCCCGCATACAGAAGTATTGCGGCTACGACAATGGAATCCTATGCGCTTACGTCGAGGATCCTACACTCGGTTTTATGGGTGAAGACTCTGCGAATTGGGCTGTCCGTTTACTATGCGTGGCCAAATCCGATGACGATGTCGATTCTGCGGAGGAAACTTCTGATTCTGCGAACCTGCCTGATGGGGAGATTTGGCAAACCGTAAGGACACAGTCGGTCATCGCTGCCTTGAAGGGGGTCGTGGCTGGACACCCTGCGGCGCGGATCCGGACTTTCGTCTTGGCTAACGTTGATCCGGGCAGGACTCGGATCATGGTGGAGCGGTCCATCCCCGGGAGCGAGTTCATCGCCGCGGCCGAACGTTGGCAGGATGGTGCAGTCAACATCCCAGGTCTGATGCCCGGGATTCCTCTCACCCTCGGCAGGAAGTTTAAAACCAGGACGGGAGGGCTAGCTCCTAGTCCATCGGAAGTCACATGCTTACTGGACCAGAAATGGCTTCGCAACGGGCTGGATTGGTCGATGGGGGGCGGGTCCAGCTTTTCGGACGGGCTCGACCTGCTTCTTGGAAGAGCCTCCGCAGCAAGGTTGCTGCATCTGGCGGTGGAAAACGGTGGCAGCCTTTTGGTGGAGTGGAGCAAGGTCGTTCATCTAGAAGGACCAGAGGCCGCTTACAAATTCCTAGAAATCCCAATAGATAAACCGAAGAAAAAAGGCTTCGAACGGACCGAGTGGCTGGCCAAATTCCCGGCCCTCCTCGGAATTCTGCTCGCCGCCTCCGGGCGGAGAAAGGAGACGTACATGAAAGGCGCGCCGTACCTCATCGGACAGCTCTTGGCGGCGGCAGATCGCCTGCACGAGCGCTACTGCCGCAGGGATAACCCAAAAGAGAAACTACCATCGAAACTCCTTGGGAATTCGCTAGTTGTTACAGCCGGCCGAAATCCTCAAAGGGCCTTGGCCATGCTTCAGGAACGATTTCCCCTCTACAAGGCCTGGGCAGACGGAGCGGGTGACGGATTGGCCCTGTGGGCAGCGAATCATTTCGGCAAAGTGGCGAAGGATCTGGCAGAAACCGGTATCCCGGCTTCAATGACCGACGCAGGTCGAGCGGAGCTCCTTCTGGGTTATGCGGCAGGGATCAGCGGAAAAAATCCGGAGAGTACCACCGAATCCAAATAGGAGGCGAACACCTAATGAAAAAGACCATGACTGGCGAGACGTTCAACCGCGGAACCGGACTCCTGGTCGTTGAGGCCAGGCTGTCGAACATTAACGGCGACCCTGACATGAACAACGAACCCCGGATGGACACCAACGGGATCGGGCTTGTCTCTCCTGTCTCCATCCACAGGAAGCTCCGCGACCTAGTGAAGAACAAAGGCAGCCACTGGAATGAGGCCAAAACCTGCATGGGCCTAGATGCCGGACGCTTTGACATCCTGGAGACTCGCGAGAGAGACCGTGACGCGATTATCAAGCTCATTAAAGGGGCAAATGGGGAAAACAAGTTCCTAGACCAATACTGGGATGCCCGGCTGTTCGGCTGCACATTTCTCGAGAAAGCAGAGAAGGACGAAAACGACGAAAAGGGTATGAAGAAAGACAAAAACTTCATCCGCTGTGGCGTTCTGCACTTTGGCTGCGGAGAGTCGGTCCGACCATTGGATGTCGAGCGCCTGACCCTCACCAACTCTGCGGGGGTCGAGAAGGACAAGGATCGAGGCATGGCCCCGAATGCTTACCGTGTAGCGCGTCATGCCCTTTACACAGTACCCTTCTTCGTCGATCCCTCACGGGCGAAAGAAACGAATTGCCGGGCTGAGGATGTCGAGCTTGCCCTGAACCTCCTGCCATACATCTACTCGTCCAGCCAGAGCCTGCTCAGAAGTCAGGTCTATATTCATCGGGCATGGTACGTTGAACATCTCACTCCCATGGGGTCTTGCCCGGACCACCTGATTCTCGATGCCCTAAAACCCAGCTGGAAAGGGCAGGCCGGACAGGCCCCCACTCTTGACGATTACGAGATTCCCTCGGACCTGCCCGAGCCAATCAAAGTTCGCGTGAAGTCAGTTGAGGACCTCATGGGGCGGATTTAAACCCACCTCTTTTTGGACCGGAGTGAGTCAATGAACGACGCCGCCAGGAGCCCCCGAAAACCGGGGGATTTGCCTCAACCCTATGCCCTCCATATCCAGAATGTAGTAGAGGGGGCTCTAAAGCGTCTTCGTGACGCAGGGAACAAAAACGTCACCGATGAAGAGCGCCTTCGCCTGGCTGCCCTTTTCCACGACCTGGGTAAGCTCATGAATGAAAACCAGGCAGTCCTGTCTTCCGGAAAACGCCTGGACAGTCTGCCCTTACCCCACGAAGAAGCCTCCGTGGCTGCGCTTCTGGCGGGTGGGGGCAATGATCCCGTTCCCGCCATTCTGGCCTGGGGGCATCACCGGGGTTTGCCTGACATCCCGGCCGAAGCCCTAGATGAAAATCCATTCCGCCGCAAGTGTGATCCCGCCTTGCGGACCCGGATCGACAGGGAACTGCCCGCACTCCTGGTCCGCCACGAGGCCAACGGTCTCCCCGGGCTCAAGGGCTTTTCCTCGAATACTTTCCTCAAGAGCATTTCTCTTCGGATCCTCTTGTCCTGTCTCGTGGACGCGGACCGGACAGATGCGGCCGAATGGGATTTTGGTCCTGCAGCCGTTTCCGCTCCCGAACTCCGGGCCGAAGAACGGCTCGCCCTGCTTGAAAAAAGGATCGCTGCCCTGAACGAAGCGACAGAAGGCGACTCGGCGGTAACGCAACGCAACCGTCTTAGGAATAGCCTTTTCCAGGCCGCGAAAAATGCTGGTAATCCTGGGATTGCCTGCCTCTCCGCCCCGGTCGGAAGCGGCAAGACATATGCTGTGACGGCACACTTACTCTCCGTTGCCGAGAAGGACAAACTCCGCCGGATCTTCGTTGTGGCACCCTATACGAACCTCATCGACCAAACGGTTAAGGATTTGCGGGATATTCTGACTCTGCCGGGGGAGGACGCGGAGGAGGTCGTGTCGGCCTGCCATCACCGGGTGGAATTCGATGACCCGGTATTGCAGCGCTATTCCTCGGACTGGCGGGCCCCCATCGTCGTCACGACGGCTGTGAATTTCTTTGAAACACTGGCTGCGGCGAATGCAACGGGCCTCCGGAAGTTACACCAGGTGCCGCGGTCGGGAATTTTCGTGGACGAGGCTCACGCGGCTATGCCCGTTTGGTATTGGAAGCAGGCTTGGGTGTGGGTCAAGGTGTTGGCCAAAGACTGGGGCTGCCGGTTCGTCCTGGGTTCGGGAACCCTTGTTCGCTTCTGGGAAATGAAGGCTCTTAACCTCAAGATCCCCGAGGGCGGGGTTCCGGAGCTGGCTCCCGAAGAAGTCTGCGAAGACCTCCGCCGCTATGAGGCCGGTCGGATAGAGGTGCGCTCAAGAAGTGAGCTCATGGACGAGCAGGAGTTTGCGGAATGGGCTCTGAGCCTTACGCGGCCGTCCATTTTCGTTTTCAACACGGTAAACAACGCCGCAAGGGCCGCCTTCGAATTTCAAGAGAAGCTTGGAACGGGTCAGGTGGAACACCTTTCGACGGCGCTTGCCCCGAAGGACCGGGGAGTCACCATAGAACGGGTCAAGGCTCGGCTAAAGAGCCCTTCTGACCAGAACTGGGTCCTCTGTGCCACAAGCTGCGTGGAAGCCGGGCTGGATTTTTCCTTTAGGAGCGGGGGGAGGGAGGCGGCAAGCCTCGCCAGCCTTCTCCAAACGAACGGACGCATTAACCGAAACGGTGAGTATGGTCATGAAGCAGAAATATGGAGTTTTACACTGAAGCGGAAAGGCGCAGAAAGCGGATTTTCCTCAAACCCCTGCTTTGAGGAATCAGCAAAGGTTCTTGAAAGAATGCTAAAAAATAGAAAGGTTTCCCCGGACTTGGCTACCCTGGCGATCGAAGAGGAACTGGCTCAGTCGGTTGGTCAAAACTCCGCGAAGGAACTCATCGAAAGCGTAATGCAAAGCGAATCCGCCAAACAGTACCCGCAAGTAGAGAAGCTTTTTCGGCTCATCAGGACACGCAGCCTGACAGTCATCGTGGATCCAGGGCTAATTGACAGATTGGAGCGAAGAGAATGGATTCTGCCCAGGGAAATCCAGCAGGGGTCTGTTTCGATCTTTGCAGGGGAAGAAGCAGAAGTACCCCTTCAGGGTGATTTGGGTTCCTTCGTTCCGAAGCGATTCAGAGACTTTTTGAAGCCATTAAAATTCGGAAACGAGCTAGGAATTTTCACTTGGAGTGGGCTTTACGATCCATTTCTAGGATATATGGCTCAGCTGTTGGTTTCGAAAAATCCGGGTGCCCTTTTTGTGTAAAGAAAAGAAACCGCTATGTATTCTGAAGACGACCTTCTACCCATCTCTGCCCTTCAGCACCTGGCCTTCTGCGAAAGACAGTGGGCGCTGATTCACCTTGAGCAGGGATGGAGCGAAAATGCGCTAACGGCAGAAGGTCGGCTGCAACACGAAAAGACCCACGAAGAGGCCAGCGAAAGCCGGAGGGATGTTCGGATTGTCCGTGCCCTCCGGCTCCATTCTTTCCGCTTGGGACTTGTTGGCCAGGCGGACGTTGTTGAGTTCCCGATTGGAAACCTTGTCGATCTTCCTCCAAAGATTGTTGAATATAAACATGGCAAGCCGAAGGCGATTGATTGCGACGAAGTCCAGTTGTGCGCCCAGGCTATTTGTCTGGAGGAAATGACGGGCCTGCACCTGGAGGAAGCGGAATTTTTCTACGGAAGGCCACGCAGGCGTCATGTGGTTGAGCTGGTGCCGGAACTGCGGGCAAGAACCGAGAGTCTTGCTTTAAGACTGCATGCTCTGACCGAGGCTGCGGTTACTCCTCCAGCGGTCTGGGGGAAGCGGTGCGAAAGCTGTTCATTGGTGGGAATTTGCCTGCCTGAAACGATGCAGGGAAAGAAAAGTGCAAAAAAATATATCAACGCGTTGATCCGTTCGTCGCTGGCGGAAGACCGGGTTGAAGAAGGAGGGGAAGAATCCTGAAGCACCTTCTGAATACCCTTTACGTGCTGACTCAGGGATCCTACCTTTCCAGAGAAGGCGAAACGGTGCTGGTTAGGCTAGGAGAAGAGACGAAAGTCCGGGTACCGATCCATACCCTTTCCGGCATCGTCTGCTTTGGCCAGGTCTCGTGCAGCCCTTTCCTGATGGGGTTGTGCGGGGAGCGTGGCGTCACCCTCTCTTTCATGACGGAAAATGGACGGTTCCTCGCCCGGGTCCACGGGCCGGTATCGGGCAATGTCCTTCTTCGCAGGGAGCAATACCGGCGTGCCGATGCCCCAGACAAAACCCTGTCGATCGCCAAGTCAATGGTGATCGGCAAAATCGTGAATAGTCGTACGGCCCTTCTCCGGGCCGCCAGGGAGAACGAAACCAGAGATACCGAAATCCTGTCAGCCGCTGCGAACCGACTGGCGGCAATTTTGCGTTCGATCGAATCGACAGCCGATTTAGATACATTGAGGGGAATCGAAGGAGATGCAGCCCGAGCCTATTTTTCTGTCTTCGATGCTTTCATCTGTGCCCAGAAGGACGATTTTTTCTTTCGTGAGCGTAGTCGGCGCCCGCCCCTGGATCCGATGAACGCGCTTCTTTCGTTTTTCTATACCCTTTTGGTTCACGATACCGCATCGGCATTGGAATCGGTTGGGCTTGATCCGGCCGTAGGGTATCTGCATGCAGCACGTCCCGGAAGGCCGAGTCTTGCACTAGACATCATGGAGGAATTTAGGCCCTTTATTGCAGATCGCTTGGCTTTGTCGCTGGTTAATCGGAGACAGGTTAAAGGGTCTGGGTTCAAGAAGACGGAATCAGGCGCCGTGCTGATGGACGACGATTCCCGGAGAGAGGTGTTGGTGGCCTACCAGAAAAGGAAACAGGAAGAGATTGTTCACCCCTTTATCGGGGAAAAAATCCCAATAGGGTTGATCCCATATGTCCAATCGTTGCTCCTAGCGCGTCACCTGCGGGGGGACCTCGATGCTTACCCGCCTTTTCGCTGGAAGTAGGTGTGTGAATCATGATGGTTTTGGTAACTTACGACGTTAACACGGCTTCTGAAGGAGGATCCAGGCGATTGAGGCGCGTGGCGAAAGTCTGCCAGAACTATGGACAAAGGGTCCAGAACTCTGTGTTTGAGTGCCTCGTCGATCCAGCGCAATGGACGAATTTGAGGCATCGGCTTTTGGAGATTTTTGACCCCGAAAAGGACAGTTTGCGATTCTACTTTCTTGGTGCGAACTGGAAGAATCGTGTTGAACACCAGGGAGCAAAAGCATCGTATGATCCAGAAGGCCCCTTGGTGCTTTGAAGGGGGAATACATGCGCGAACCAAAAGCTTACAGATAATCCCTGAGGTGTTCGCGAAAAGGAATAATCGTTCGGGTGGAATGATCAAGAGAAAAACAGTAAAGGGGAGCAGATTATAAATTAGGTTATTTTGCGAGGGTTCGCGAAACGAAAGCGGAAAAATCATGGAACCAGAGGGCTGAAAGAAGCAAGCGTCGCCCGCTTCGCGCGGGCGTGGATTGAAACAGGTCGCCGTGGAAGCACCGCCAGATCCGGTCCAGTCGCCCGCTTCGCGCGGGCGTGGATTGAAACACATCTCCCCGGCGGAAGGCACAGCCTGATCTGGTCGCCCGCTTCGCGCGGGCGTGGATTGAAACCTTTTTCTTGAAGGCCTCCCTGTTTGCCTCGTACGTCGCCCGCTTCGCGCGGGCGTGGATTGAAACCCGCCGTAAGGGTCGGGTTGACCGGGCGTGACAGTGTCGCCCGCTTCGCGCGGGCGTGGATTGAAACCGCCCTCGTCCTCCGGTGCCGTCGCAACCGTGCGTCGCCCGCTTCGCGCGGGCGTGGATTGAAACCGGTGCCCTCCACTTGTGGGGCGGTTGACTCTCCGTCGCCCGCTTCGCGCGGGCGTGGATTGAAACCGCCCAAGGTCTATTGCGTCTATGTGACCATGTGCGTCGCCCGCTTCGCGCGGGCGTGGATTGAAACCTGATTTCCCGCTCCAACTCCGACCCAAACAGGGAAGTCGCCCGCTTCGCGCGGGCGTGGATTGAAACTCCGCAACGAGGGCTTGCGGGTCATCCCCTCGGGTCGCCCGCTTCGCGCGGGCGTGGATTGAAACGGGAGCGGGCCGAGCGGTTCTGGGTTGACAACGTGGTCGCCCGCTTCGCGCGGGCGTGGATTGAAACCGTTGGTGGACGTGGAAGCCCGTAACCACAACGGTCGCCCGCTTCGCGCGGGCGTGGATTGAAACATAGAGGCACTCTGGATTCGTGCAAATAGCACTTAAGTCGCCCGCTTCGCGCGGGCGTGGATTGAAACGCCGCAAGGTACAGCAAGGCCGGCTGCAAGCCGTCGTCGCCCGCTTCGCGCGGGCGTGGATTGAAACGCTATGACCCCGATGGTCCGCAGAGGATCGTCGGGTCGCCCGCTTCGCGCGGGCGTGGATTGAAACCTATAACCTGTAACAACGCAACCTAAGGTACCTTGTCGCCCGCTTCGCGCGGGCGTGGATTGAAACGTTGATGGTAAAAAGCAGAAACAAATATGGTTCTTCGCTATTTAGTGTGGGTGACGGCATAGAACTTTGGTAACTGGAATTCAAAACGACCTCCGACGAGGTAAAAGGCCAGGATGCCGTACCTGAGGCTTCGATATCCCCGGGCTTTTGCCCTTGCCGCCTGAAACAGGCTGTTCAGCCCCTCCAGAAGGCCGTTGGAGAGTCGGGTCGAAAACCACCGGAGAATCGCGGACTTCTGTTCCCGGAACGTCCGGGCCAGCTTCACCATGGGGCTCAGCCGGCTGTGGGAGGCCCAGTGGAGCCACTGCTTCAGGTTCACTTCCGCCTCCTTCGGCCTCATGGAGAACAGGTCCCGGAAACTCTCCTTCAGGGCATGGGCCCGGCCCATCCGGGCATAGGCGGGATGATCCAGCAGAGCCTCCAGGTGGGTTCGTTCCCTGACGCTCAGGTCCCCCCGGTTCTTCAGCCAGAGGAAACGGGTCCGTTTCAGGCCCTTGACGCTCTTCTGCTCCATCCGCCTGACGGCGTCCACGGCGTCGTTCACCAGTTTCACCAGGTGGAAACGGTCTGCCGTCACCGTTGCGTGGGGAAAATGCTCCCGGATTCCCTGGGCATAGGCCCCCGAAAGGTCGCAGGAAAAGTGCCGCACTGAGCTCGGGTTCCCGTTATGGGTTCTCAAGAAGTCCAGAAAGCCCTTCAAGGTGTCTTTCTGCCGGGTGGGAGCGACGAAAACCACCCGCTTCGAATCGAGATCCATGAAAACCGTCAGGTACCGGTGGCGCCGTTTCCAGCTCGTCTCGTCGATGCCCACCCTTGTCAGGCCGGACAGGTCCTGCCCCTCCACGGACCTTTCGACGTAATGCCGGACGATCCTCCAGATCCGGGTGTCCCATTCGTCCAGGATCAGGGCCGCTTCCCGCACCGGCATGAACTTGACCAAAGACATGGCGAGGCTTTCGAAGAGCAGGGTGAAGCCGCTGCCTTCCCGGCTCCAGGGAACCTTCACCTGCCTCACCCCGTGATCGGGGCATTTGACCCGTGGGACCCGGGCGTGGACGTAGGTCTTGTACTGGAAGAGGTTCATGTGCCGCCAGGTCCGTTCCACCGTGTCGTGGACGGGACAACTCCCTTGCCCGCACTCGGGGCAGGGCCACCGGCTACCCGGAAGGAAATCGACGTAAAGGTCCACTTGCCCGGCTTCCAGATCGGCTTCGATGCGTGTCAAAGTCCAGGGATCCTTAAGACCTAACAGGGCTTCCATGAAGGGCTTGATTTCGTCCACGGGAATGATCTCCCCTCTCGGGAAAGTGAACTGCAAGCCCAGATTACCAGCTTTCAGGAATGAGTGTAGGGGGCTACTCACCCATACAAAATAGCGAAGAGCCACAAATATTGGGGGCGTCGCCCGCTTCGCGCGGGCGTGGATTGAAACAGGGAGGTGACGGCATGAGGACGGCATCATCCATCGTCGCCCGCTTCGCGCGGGCGTGGATTGAAACCGCATCGAAACCGAACTGTGGGATGATCTACGAGGTCGCCCGCTTCGCGCGGGCGTGGATTGAAACCCCAACGCACTGGAACACCCTTTGATACTTTCCTCGTCGCCCGCTTCGCGCGGGCGTGGATTGAAACTTCGCCACCGTCAGCACGAGGTTACTGTGTCCGTCGTCGCCCGCTTCGCGCGGGCGTGGATTGAAACGTCGTCTTGCGTCCTGCCCGGGAAACCCACGACGTCGCCCGCTTCGCGCGGGCGTGGATTGAAACATCCTATGCGCTTTTACGACGTGCCTTAAACGGCCGTCGCCCGCTTCGCGCGGGCGTGGATTGAAACAGGGGCAGGCCGTTTGTCTGACGTTGGCGGAGAGTCGCCCGCTTCGCGCGGGCGTGGATTGAAACGCTAAAGCCACATGAACATTGTGGTTTTGGGTCCTCGTCGCCCGCTTCGCGCGGGCGTGGATTGAAACGGCAACTTGTACGTCACGCTGAACCACCTGGACGAGTCGCCCGCTTCGCGCGGGCGTGGATTGAAACTTTATTAGGTGCAGGAGGTGCACTAGGGGGTGGTGGTCGCCCGCTTCGCGCGGGCGTGGATTGAAACGCCCCTCTCGATGCAATCCGGGCCATCACGTACACGTCGCCCGCTTCGCGCGGGCGTGGATTGAAACACATACTCGCGGACGGCTTTAGCAGATCGTGACGACGTCGCCCGCTTCGCGCGGGCGTGGATTGAAACTACTTAGGTCTAACTGATAAACCTTACTGACACCGTCGCCCGCTTCGCGCGGGCGTGGATTGAAACTTGGTGGGATGAGGGGGATATGCGGGACTCACGGTCGCCCGCTTCGCGCGGGCGTGGATTGAAACCCGTCCGCAATCGCCCGTATCGCCTCCGGGCAAAGTCGCCCGCTTCGCGCGGGCGTGGATTGAAACTCCCTCCTTGGGATTATCAAGATAGTCCTGCAAAGGTCGCCCGCTTCGCGCGGGCGTGGATTGAAACAGGTGAGAATGACCAGCCATCGTAAAACGCGAGGTCGCCCGCTTCGCGCGGGCGTGGATTGAAACAAGGATTACAACAAGGGGAATAACACGTGGAAGACCGTCGCCCGCTTCGCGCGGGCGTGGATTGAAACCGCTTCGGGGTGCAGGTCTGCGAGCACGAGGATGTCGCCCGCTTCGCGCGGGCGTGGATTGAAACGGACGTATCGCCCTGAATTGGCTCAAACGTGCGGAGTCGCCCGCTTCGCGCGGGCGTGGATTGAAACCCCACCGTCCATAAGCGGTATTTCATCGGCAACCAGTCGCCCGCTTCGCGCGGGCGTGGATTGAAACCGGGAATGTGACGAGAAAGAGAAGCCTAAAACCAGTCGCCCGCTTCGCGCGGGCGTGGATTGAAACACTTCCCGGTTCATTTGCCAGCACCGGATAACACGTCGCCCGCTTCGCGCGGGCGTGGATTGAAACTCCACAGCGTATCCCTTGTAATTCTCCCGGTAGGGTCGCCCGCTTCGCGCGGGCGTGGATTGAAACTGGAATTGCGTGGCCTTCGGATCGCAGGCAATCAGTCGCCCGCTTCGCGCGGGCGTGGATTGAAACCTCGAAGTAGGACTCTATGTCCTTCTGCATCTCCGTCGCCCGCTTCGCGCGGGCGTGGATTGAAACTTTAAGAGATAGAGATAAGGGAGTGTGAGGGGAAGTCGCCCGCTTCGCGCGGGCGTGGATTGAAACGCCAATGAAAACACCTAAAAGGCGGCTCACCAAGGTCGCCCGCTTCGCGCGGGCGTGGATTGAAACTAGCCATGTCCATAAAAACGTCCATAGCCTATCCGTCGCCCGCTTCGCGCGGGCGTGGATTGAAACGACACCGTAAAGAGAGCTAGGGATACTGTGGTTGCGTCGCCCGCTTCGCGCGGGCGTGGATTGAAACCAGCAAGACGCTGAAAGCCTCGTGGAGGCTGTTGTCGCCCGCTTCGCGCGGGCGTGGATTGAAACGTGAATTGCGCCACTTCTCCTGGGGAGTAGACCGTCGCCCGCTTCGCGCGGGCGTGGATTGAAACAAGTAGCGTTTCCCTAACGCTCATCCTCATCCCTGTCGCCCGCTTCGCGCGGGCGTGGATTGAAACGTATTCCTGCTCTACAAGCTCCTTCGCCCTTTTTGTCGCCCGCTTCGCGCGGGCGTGGATTGAAACGCAGACCGCCACTCCGACACAATGTCGGGTCCACGTCGCCCGCTTCGCGCGGGCGTGGATTGAAACCCCTCATCCGGCAGGGAGTCGCTCTGAGACGATGCGTCGCCCGCTTCGCGCGGGCGTGGATTGAAACCTGTACGCCACGGGAGCCCGGATCTCCGAAGCCTGTCGCCCGCTTCGCGCGGGCGTGGATTGAAACACACGAGGCTTATCCACAAACCCCTGTAAACTCCCCGTCGCCCGCTTCGCGCGGGCGTGGATTGAAACCAAATCCATATCCTCGTTGATGGCTCCCGTGCCGTCGCCCGCTTCGCGCGGGCGTGGATTGAAACGATGACCCCCGACCGGCTTATGAAGCTGGCGGTTAGTCGCCCGCTTCGCGCGGGCGTGGATTGAAACGCAGACCGCCACTCCGACACAATGTCGGGTCCACGTCGCCCGCTTCGCGCGGGCGTGGATTGAAACCCCTCATCCGGCAGGGAGTCGCTCTGAGACGATGCGTCGCCCGCTTCGCGCGGGCGTGGATTGAAACCTGTACGCCACGGGAGCCCGGATCTCCGAAGCCTGTCGCCCGCTTCGCGCGGGCGTGGATTGAAACACACGAGGCTTATCCACAAACCCCTGTAAACTCCCCGTCGCCCGCTTCGCGCGGGCGTGGATTGAAACCAAATCCATATCCTCGTTGATGGCTCCCGTGCCGTCGCCCGCTTCGCGCGGGCGTGGATTGAAACAAGTAGCGTTTCCCTAACGCTCATCCTCATCCCTGTCGCCCGCTTCGCGCGGGCGTGGATTGAAACGTATTCCTGCTCTACAAGCTCCTTCGCCCTTTTTGTCGCCCGCTTCGCGCGGGCGTGGATTGAAACATTCCCCTCCTTGGGATTGATATAGTTTTTAACGTCGCCCGCTTCGCGCGGGCGTGGATTGAAACCGTACCTCGAGGGGGACCCTGGGGCAATCCGCTGTCGCCCGCTTCGCGCGGGCGTGGATTGAAACTGGAAAAGGGTGTGGCTTGCCGATTGGCTTTGCGGTCGCCCGCTTCGCGCGGGCGTGGATTGAAACGGAGGCTAAAAGGACGGACGCGAAAGCGAACTTGGGTCGCCCGCTTCGCGCGGGCGTGGATTGAAACCCGGCCAGGTGGTACGGATCCCGTGCCGGAACTCCGTCGCCCGCTTCGCGCGGGCGTGGATTGAAACTCCGGGCTGTCCTTGGGGCGCTCATGCTGCCGGGTCGCCCGCTTCGCGCGGGCGTGGATTGAAACAATCAGGTCTGGACTGCGCTGGCTCGGATCGGGGTCGCCCGCTTCGCGCGGGCGTGGATTGAAACAGATAGCCAGGAACCGGGAGGAACTTTCACCAGGGTCGCCCGCTTCGCGCGGGCGTGGATTGAAACCACATCCGGCGTTGCAAGGAGGGGTATCGGCTGTCGTCGCCCGCTTCGCGCGGGCGTGGATTGAAACTTAATCCCCACTAACCTTTTCTCCCAAGCCTAAGTCGCCCGCTTCGCGCGGGCGTGGATTGAAACGAGGCGATCCTGAATCGGCTGATGGGAATAGGCCTGTCGCCCGCTTCGCGCGGGCGTGGATTGAAACCTAGGCATTATAATCCCCTCTCCTACAGATTCAGGTCGCCCGCTTCGCGCGGGCGTGGATTGAAACTTCTTCGTAGTGCCACTTCCCGTTGACCCTGATGTCGCCCGCTTCGCGCGGGCGTGGATTGAAACCTCCTGTTCCCGAAAGCCCCGCTAGAAGATTTTGTCGCCCGCTTCGCGCGGGCGTGGATTGAAACAACGGCTTCGACCGTGTCGTTCGGATCGCCCTTCAGGTCGCCCGCTTCGCGCGGGCGTGGATTGAAACGCAGTCTGTAAGGAGCCGTGCAAGATCCCACTCGCGTCGCCCGCTTCGCGCGGGCGTGGATTGAAACGTGTAGCGCGAAATGGCCAGTCATCGGCTTAAAGTCGCCCGCTTTATAGTGGTCCCCAATTTTTGGACAGGCTTTAAGTGTGTATGATGGGTCTTGAAGGATGAAGAAAGAAAGGGGAAATCATCCTTGCGGAGAAAATACGAAACCGCCCTCAAGACCCGTGTGGCCCTT
>Ga0208826_1000222_pt1 | contig 64929 bp, 53 predicted proteins | sample AD_UKC115_MetaG_FD_184451 | JGI IMG/M metagenome (GOLD analysis project Ga0208826, IMG submission 184451) | Active sludge microbial communities of municipal wastewater-treating anaerobic digesters from Hong Kong - AD_UKC115_MetaG (SPAdes)... | ecosystem: Engineered > Bioreactor > Anaerobic >... | reverse complement strand
TATTTGCTTAATATTCATCGGATTGGCTCTGCTGCTATGTTCACAATTTGCTTGGGGACAGAATGCAAGTATAAATCAAAGGGATAAAAGCGGATTGCCGACCGGAAAGTGGATATTCTTTTTGGACAATGAGTTAAAGCCAATAGCGGACAGCGTAAATTATGTCTATTACAAGACGGTAAATTTCACAGACGGAGTGCCGAAAGGTTTTGTGAATTACTACTACAAATCCGGTAAGCTGTATTTCCAGACAACGGTGGTTTCTCTCAATCCGGATATGTATTCCGACGGCAAAATCACCTTTTATTCCGAAAGCGGAGAAAAAATTAAGGAATTGACTTATGCCCAAGGCAACTTAAACGGTTGGGCGGTTTATTATTTTCCCGACGGCAAAATACGAATGGAAGGAAATTATTTGGAGAATAAGAAAAGCGGAATTTGGAAGCAGTGGAATGAAGATGGCAGTTACAGTTTGGGCAACTATGACAATGATATTCCCGAGGGAGGGTGGACATATTATTCCTCAAAAGGTGAATTGCAGGCTGAAGGCAAGTTACATAACGGCAAACGCACAGGTAAATGGTTTCTTTACGGTGAAGGTGGAGAACGGGAAGAAGGTTCATATTTAAGCGGAAAAAGAGAAGGGAATTGGTTCGGTTTTTATTCTGACGGAACACCTTATTTTCAAGGGAGTTACAAACAAGACGAACGAGAGGGATTATGGAAAGAATGGTCACCCGCAGGTGAACTCAGTCAGGGCAATTACGCTCAAAATTTAAGGACGGGACTTTGGACTTTTTATGACCCGAAGGGGAAGAAAATATCAGAAGGGAATTACCTGAACGGTAAAAAAGAAGGGCAATGGGTTTATTATAATTCTGCGGGACAAATAGTTAAGACTGAAACTTATAAAGACGGAATACTTATTCCGTAAATTATGACTTTTCCCTCTTTCACTTTATAATTAGGCTGATGTATGCAACGGAAAATAATTTACCTCAGCCGCACAGTCACCGGTTTTAGCCTGAACAGGGATAAAGAATGAAAAAAATTAGTAAATTACTTTCCACCGCGGGTCACAAACCTGCGTTCAGCGGGTTGGAAATTATCAAGTATATAGGTCCCGGACTGCTGGTGACAGTAGGTTTTATAGATCCGGGAAACTGGGCTTCCAATCTGGCTGCGGGTGCGGGTTACGGCTACAAGTTGCTGTGGATGGTTACGCTTTCTACAATAATTTTGATAATACTGCAACACAATGCCGCTCATTTGGGTATTGCCACCGGTTTATGTTTAGCGGAAGCAGGAAGGATTTATTTGCCGAAAGGGCTTTCCTTTTGCGTTCTTGCTTCCGCAATTTTAGCGGCGGCTTTTACCGCCATGGCAGAAATTTTGGGAGGAGCGATCGCTCTGCAGATGCTGTTTCATCTTCCTTTAAGGGCCGGAAGTTTATTGATTTTCGGTTTAGTTATGTGGCTTTTGCTGGCAAATTCATACAGGAAACTGGAAAAGTATATTATCGGTTTTGTTTCGCTGATTGGTTTTTCTTTCATTTTTGAGCTCAGCCTGGGGGATGTTAATTGGTCGCAAGCAGCTTCAGGATGGGTTTCACCTGTTTTGCCCGCAAACTCGATCGTGATTGTGATGAGCGTATTGGGAGCAGTGGTAATGCCGCACAATTTGTTTCTTCATTCCGAAGTCATCCAAAGTCGGCAGTGGAATTTGCAGGATGAAAAGATAATTCGGCATCAGTTAACTTACGAGTTTGCCGATACGGTTTCGGCAATGCTAATCGGTTGGGCAATTAACAGCGCTATGATTATTTTAGCCGCTTCCGCCTTTTATGAACATCATCTTCCGGTGACAGAACTTTCGCAAGCGCAAATTATGCTGAAGCCGTTATTGGGAAAAGCGGCGGCAATTATTTTTGCTGTTGCTTTACTGATGGCGGGAATAGCGTCAAGTGTGACTGCCGGGATGGCGGGAGGGACAATTTTTGCCGGACTTTATCAAGAGCCTTATGACATTAAAGACCGGCATAGTAAAATCGGGGTTGGGTTGACATTTGTGATTGCCACTCTCATTATTATGTTTATTCGCAATCCGTTTCAGGGCTTGATTTATTCTCAGATGCTGCTCAGTCTGCAATTGCCGGTTACAATTTTTCTGCAGATTTACCTCACTTCCAAGCGAAAAGTTATGGGCAAATATGCAAATTCTGTCGGCACTCAGCTTTTATTATGGATAGCCGGAGCAATAGTTTTTGCGCTTAATGTGCTCCTGCTCATCCAACTCGGAAGCTCCTTATAAAATGTTAGTTATGGTTCAGTTCAAGATAATTATATTTATCCGCAGGCTGGATAAGCGCAATAAGTATTTTTGGCTGACAAAAATTTACCGGGATTAAAGCTTTTCTTTGTTCTTCCGGGAAATATTATCATTGATGATTAGGTCTTTGAGCGCGCGTTTGGGAACATGATGCACTCCCGATTCGTCTCGCCAGTATTGGATGTTGTCAGGGTCTGTAACTTTTTCAAGGACAACTTTTTCGGCAGGTTTGCCCAAAGCGATGCCTAAAATTATTTCCAAGTCGGAAGGCAGATTGAGAGCTTCGTGCAATTCTTCTTTGCGTGCGGAACCGAGCATGCATCCCCCTAAACCGATTTCCGTTGCGCCCAGTAAAATCGTCTGAGCAGCAATTCCCGTATCAATCAGCGTATTTTGTGAAATATTTTTGGGTCCCAAAATCAATATATAGGCAGATGGTCTTTCTGCCGGCTTCGGTCCGTGCCAATCCTTCAGATATGCAGCCCAAGCTACATGCTGAAAAATTATGGCATTATCATCAGGATTTATTGAATAGAAAAAACGCAAATTTTGCTGATTTGCCGCACTCGGACATAATCTTGCCAGATTTATCAGTTGATAGATTTGGCGTTTGGTAATTTTCACTGAAGCGTCAAACCTGCGATAGCTTCTGTTATTTCTGACTAATTGTTTAAGCAACTTTTCCTCCCGAATGAGTTAAACTTATTCCGTGCTTTTCCAAATCGGATAAGCCGTTACTCGGAGGTCAATTCCGCTCTGTTTGCACTCCAAATCTTTCAGGGGCAAAGCGTTAGCGATATTGTCAATGCCGATTTCATTCCAAGCGAGATGCTTTCCTCCCAGAAGTTTGGGCGCTATGAACATAACGATTTTATCAATTAATCCCGCTTTCAGAAAAGAAGTATTGAGGCGGCTGCCGGTTTCCAGCAGAACAAATTGCACTTGGCGTTTATATAATTCATCGAGGACTGATTTCAGGTCAAATAAACCGTTGTGAGCGGGCAACTTGCAGATTTCAATTCCCGCTATAAGCAATGCTTGTTCTTTGGCGGGTTTGGAATAAGCTGCATCGGTAAAGATGAGAGTGGGATATTGTTTGGCGGTTTGAACAATTTGGCTGGTTTCAGGAACTTGGTAATGGGCATCCAAAATTACTCTTAAGGGCTGTTTAATCGGATTTTCCAGACGCACATTCAGCAAAGGGTCGTCGTGCAAAACTGTTCCGCTGCCCGTCAAAATTGCATCCGCTTCCTCACGCAGCTTATGGACTTCTTTAACTGATTCTTCACAACTGATCCAACGCGAAGAACCATCTTCCGCCGCAATCCTGCCGTCCAATGAAACTGCCGTTTTCAACAGAACGAAAGGACGCCGCTTCGTAATGTATGTGAGATAGCATTCCAACTGACGCGAGATTTCTTTTGCCAGCAAACCGCTTTTAACTTCAATTCCTGCTTCTTTTAAGAGCCGGATGCCTTTTCCGGAAACGAGAGGATTGGGGTCTTCGATGCCGATAAAAACACGAGCGATACCCGCTTCGATAACGGCTTTGGCACAAGGAGGAGTTTTCCCGTAATGCGAACAGGGCTCCAAAGTGACGAACATATCGGCTCCGTGACAGTCTTCAGTGCAATTTTTCAGAGCTTGCACTTCCGCATGGTCAGAACCGTAAGCTTGCGTCCAACCTTCACCGATAATGCGAGAGTTTTTTACGATGACAGCACCGACAAAAGGATTGGGGGAACAGCGTCCGCGGGCATTTTCCGCCAGTTCATAAGCGCGCTGCATGAATTTCAGTTCTTCAACCATTTTTCAGATGCTCCAGATTCTTCTTCACTATTTCGGCTTTGGGGTCAAGCTGAAGAGCCTGCTGCCAAATTTGCAGCGCTTTTTCCTTTTGTTCCAGTCCCAAATAACAAATTCCCATATTATTTAACACATTGATGTCCTGAGGTTGCGTCTGAAGGATATTTTGCCAATGCGCAAGAGCGGAAACGTAATTTTTGCGTTGCATATCAAGCAAGGCGAGTTGGAAAAGCGGTTCAGTCCAATCCGGCTCCAATATTAACGCCAGTTGGAAATCCTTTTCCGCTGCTTCCGTATTTTTTTCCTGCAGTGATGTCAATCCTTCGTAATAGTAAAGGTCCGGACACAAAGGATACACTTCAAAGTCGTGCCGGAGGCGGTTTTGAACTTCATCAGTTTGGTGATTGCTAAGCAGTAAAGCCAGATTGCGGAACTCATCTTTTTGGACATAATAGTCCTGCAAAGTGCCCCAAACTGTTTGCAGCAATTGCCAATCTTTGTTCTGACGGATAAAAATGAAAGTCCAATTTTCCTTGTGATTAAGTTCGCAAAAGACAAAAGTTTGAGTTTGTTCGGCAGTGAAGCCGGCATTGATGACTGCTTGGTTTTTAACTTTCGGTAAAAGCGGATGCTTCATCAAGGTTTGGATGAGCAGGTCAAAATATTCCTGTTCAATTTGTCTTTCACCTGTGTGAAATTGCAGAACCTTATCCCAATCTTGAATGATGACAGCATTGAGATACTGCTTTGCCAGCTCTTCCGGGTGCACAGTCACCTCTTTGTTTATAGGCAGCTGCAAATTCAAATACTTGTTCAGCAGGATAATGATGCCGTTATCCTGAAAAGCGAATTTCCCGAGCCAAGTAAGCAAGCGTTCTTTGCCATCTTCACTGCGGCTGAGTTCGTAAGCTGAGCGTCCTTGCAATTCATTTAGAGGAGTGTGAATCCAAAAAGGAAGATATTTATCCAGCCAATCCAGAAATTCGGTTCTGGAATCCGATTTAACTGTGGGCAAAGCATTTGACCCTTCTGCCTGATGAGGAGTGTAAGGGCAAGCGGAAGGACATTTGCCGTCACTGCGATAAGTGTTGCAGCACTGCCAACCCAAATTTTTATTCACACGCAGGCAATAACGAACGAAGCGCTCATCCCTGCAGATCTTACAGCGTTCTTTTTTCAACCATTCAGGCATTTTTCAACCCGCTTTCCCAATCTGTTATTAAAGGCGGCATTTTGCGCTTGAACTCAGATTGCTTCATCATTTTCTTTACTTTTAGCACCTGTTCTGAAGGAAAGCCTTGCCGAATGAGTTCTTCGGGTGCAAGCTGCAATTCCGTTAAGCGGAAGAGGATTTCATCCAATTGCGGATAAGGGATGCCGATTTCACCTTCGTCGGTTTGACCTTCCCACAAATCGGCGGAAGGAGTTTTATTAATTATCCGTTCGGGGAGAGAAAGTTTTTTTGCCAATTGCCAAACCTCAGTCTTATAAAGATGTCCTATCGGTTCAAAGGCGCAAGCTCCGTCCCCGAATTGAGTGAAATAACCGATGAGCAGTTCTGTGCGGTTGGAAGTGCCCTGCACTAAAGCTTTATACTTAGCCGATAAATCATATAAAACGCACATTCTTATGCGTGCCGTCCAATTTCCGCGTCGCAAATTCGAAGCGTCGGGTGCGTAATTCGCAAAATAGCCATCTGTTAATGAGGAAATATCTATTCTTTCCCAACTGATACCCAGCTCTTTTGCCAACAGCATAGCATCTTCACAAGAGGAAGAATTTCCATTTTTACAGGGAAGCATGATGCCGTGCACCATATCTTTGCCCAAAGCTTGAACTGCCAGAGCTGCGGAAAGAGATGAATCTATTCCTCCCGAAAGTCCGATAACCACTTTTTCAAATCCGTTTTGGTGAACATAACCTTGAATGAAAGCCGCAATCCGACTTTTTTCCTTTTCTCCGTCAAAAGAGCGCATCTTTAATCCTTTGTTTCCATATTTATTTTATTCTTTTCAAAAAAACTATGAGAAAATAAAGGAGAAAATGTCAACCCGAAAAATTATGCGGAAGGTCTTGCGTCAATATAATCAGCGAGTTATCATTTCTGTTTCCGCATTGAAAGCAAAATATGAAAGCGGAACGATAATTGCACTTACATAAAAATGCCGAAGTTATTTTCTGGAATTTCAGAGAGGATAGATATGTTGAAAAAAGCAGTAATTTCGCTCAGTTTTGTGCTGGTTCTGTTTGGTTGTGCGCAAAAGAGCACTGAATGGAACAAAGATCATGTATTGCAATTGGCAGAAAGTATTCCGCTGACGGGCAATCCTATGGATTTGGATACCTCCGGTCAGAATGTCTATATTGCTGAAGATCAAGGTGGGCTGTCAATCGTTAATCTTTCTACTCATACTCGGCAGTGGATAACCAATTTTATCAGCGTAACCGGTGATACTATTCCTTTGATAAAAATTCGCAAAGTGTCCGTCGTTCCGGAAATTAACCGGTTATTCATAAACGAAACTGACGGCTCTGACCTCATTCGCATCATCAATACGACTAATCCGGACAGTATGAGGATTTTGGACAATATCACAGGTGCCACGCAAGATATACAAGACATGAAATTTCAAGCTATTACTGATGCCGGCAACCAATTTATTTATGAAGGCTTCTTCTGTTCGGGAAGGGATGTCAGTTACGGGAAATACGGAGTTCACGCAGCAGGTTTGCCTCCTTATTTCTCCATTACCAAAACTTACACTTCTCCCGCTTCCGCCAATGGTGCCTTTTTTACGAATCAATATGTCTATGTTGCTGCCGAGCAGCGCGGTCTGGAAATTTTCAATCGTAGTTCTGGAAGCAGAATCGGCGAATTGGATTTACCGGGAGAAGCGCAAAAAGTAAAAGTCGTGGGCAATTACGCTTATCTGCCCTGCCGTCAGAACGGTCTGCAGATAGTTAATGTGGCTGAGCCTTCCGCGCCCTATAAAGTAAGCGGATACGATACAGGCGGTTATGCCACAAATGTAGATGTCTGGAATAATTATGCGGCAGTCAGTTCCGGAGGGGGTGGTGTCTACTTATTTGATGTAACCAATCCCGCTCATCCAGTGCTTTTGGATAACATCACCGATTGCGGTTACGCCAATAATGTGCGTTTTTTGAATGGTAAGTTATTAGTAGCCGCACGGGATAAGGGGTTATTGATTTATAAGCTTGTTTTTTAAGCTAAATAATATCAGCCGCCGCTGATTAGGTGGATGATGGAAACTTCAGCTCCTTCGGGAACGAGGGTTGTGTCATATTGTTCTTTTTTCACTAAAACGCCGTTAAGCTTGACCACCAGCATCTTAAAAGTATAATTCATTTTATTCAGGAGAGAAGAAACTGTCATTCCCTCTTCCCATTCCACCTGATTGCCGTTAACTGTTATAGTCTTCATAAATGAAATTACTTTCTCCTTCTCGTCTGCTATGCCTAATACAACTTCTGCAGCCATACTGATAACATAATAAAGTCAAGGAAGCTGTCAAGCGGGAATTAGGTATTGACAAAATCAGGGAAAGAAAAAGATAAGTTCCAATAAAGAAAGAAAATGTCCTGAAAGGAGATTGATAAATGAAACAGGGAATTCACCCCAAATATGAAAAAGTGATTGTCAAGTGCGCTTGCGGCAATACATTTGAGACGCGTTCCACCAAAAGTGAACTCAATGTTGATATCTGCAATGTTTGCCATCCTTTTTATACAGGCAAACAGAAGATTGTTGATACCGCGGGACGCGTGGAGAAATTCAACCGCAAATATAATTTAACTGACAAGAAATAGAGCACTTTAGACGCTGCGCCATTTTTCCGTTTTGTTGGGGAAATGGCGTTTTTATTTCTAAACTCTAACTATCCTATTCGCTCAATTGAAAGTAAATGCAACAGGAATAAACAGTTAATGGAAGAAAAGAAGCAAATTTATGTAGGCGGCCAGGCAGTGATTGAAGGTGTGATGATGCGCGGTCCGGAATGCCTTGCGACAGCTATTCGTCGGAAAGACGGCAAGATTGAAGTTTGGCGTAAACCCTTTATCAGCGCTACGAATAAGGTGAAATTTTACGGTTTGCCTCTTGTCCGGGGCTTTGTCTCTATTATTGAAATGCTGAAAATTGGTCTGGAAACACTTACATTTTCCGCTCAGCGCTTTGAACTGGATTTAACTGAAGCGGAAAAAAGCAAACCCAAATCCTCAGCCCGCGAAAAAGCTGAAGAATATATTACTTATGTTATCGCTTTTGTTTTGGCTTTTGTCTTGTTCGGTTACCTGCCTTACCAAATCAGCAATTGGCTGAAGTTGAGCAGAAACAATCTCTACTTTAACCTCTTTGCGGGCGGGGTGCGTATAGTATTTTTTGTGCTTTACATCTATCTCATCAGCCTGATGCAGGATATCAAACGCCTTTTTCAGTATCACGGAGCCGAGCATAAAAATGTCAATGCTTACGAACATAATGCACCTTTGGAAATATCGGAAATTCAGAAATGGCCTACTTTGCACCCGCGCTGCGGCACCAGTTTCATTTTTTTGGTGTTGCTGGTTTCCATTTTGGTGTTTGCTTTAATCGATACGGGCGTGGTGGCTTTCATTTTACACGGACCCGTTCCCGTTTTGCTGCGTTTGGGATATCACCTTTTACTTCTTCCTCTGGTAGCGGGCATCTCTTATGAAGTGTTGCGCTTTTCCGGTAAGAATCTAAATCATCCTCTCGTTAAACTGATGACTGTCCCCGGCATGGCATTGCAGAAAATTACCACTCAACCTCCGGATGATTCAATGGTGGAAACTGCGCTGGTGGCAATGAAGGTCGCATTGGATGAGGATGTGAGTGAATATAATATCACATGGGTCAATAAATAATGCTTCCCGCAGAAAAACTGCAAAACTTGGAGGACGAATATCACAGTCTGAGAGAGCGTCTTTCCGATCCTAATCTGCCTGCTGACCCCAAAACTTATCGTGAGCTGAACCGTCGCTTCAAAGAACTTACGGAAATTATGAATGCGTGGCAGCACTGCCGAAAATTGGAAGAACAGATATCCTCCACGCGCACTTTATTGGATACGGAACAAGATCCGGAAATGCTTGAGCTCACAAAAGAGGAAATATCCCGTTTGGAAACTCAATTGGAAAAAGCGGAAAGTAAAGTGAACGAACTTCTTATTCCGCACGATCCTAATGACGATAAAAATGCCATTGTGGAAATCAGAGCCGGCACCGGGGGTGAAGAAGCAGCCTTGTTTGCCGCAGATCTTTTTCGCATGTATTCCTATTATGCGGAAAAGAAGAAATGGAAACTATCTGTCATCAGCAGCAATGAAACAGGTTTGGGCGGCTTTAAAGAGATCATTTTTCAACTTACGGGAGAACAGGTCTACGGCACAATGCGCTTTGAAAGCGGAGTGCATCGCGTGCAACGCATTCCCGTTACGGAAGCGGGAGGACGGATTCATACTTCCGCAGTTTCCGTTGCAGTTTTGCCGGAAGCCGAAGATATCGATATTGAGCTTAATGAAAACGACCTGCGCATTGATGTTTATCGCAGTACCGGTCATGGAGGTCAAAGCGTCAATACTACAGATTCCGCTGTTCGCATTACGCATCTGCCGACCGGCATCGTTGTCACTTGTCAGGATGAAAAATCCCAAATCAAGAATAAAGCGAAAGCGTTAAAGGTTTTGCGTTCCCGTCTGCTGGATCTGGAAATCAGTAAGCAGGAGCGGGAAATTGCTTCACAACGCAAAGCTCAAATAAGCACCGGTGACCGTTCCGCTAAAATCCGCACTTATAATTTTCCCCAATCCCGCGTTACCGATCACAGAATTAACTTGACAACCTATAATCTGGAAGGTTTTCTTGCCGGCGAGATTGATGAATTCATTAATGCTTTAAAGATTGCATGGCGGAATGAGAAGGTAAATTCATAACATTTATGGGAATTATTCCTGTTCTTTTTCTGATTTTATTTTTTCTGTGCTTGTCGTTTCTTTTTTCAGGTTTGGAAACGGGGCTGATGTCCGTTAACCGTCTCAAATTGGAAGAAGCAGCCCGCTCCAATAAACGCTATGAACATCTGCTAAAATTTATTCAGCAGCCGGATAAATTCCTCGGCACCATTTTAATTGGCAACAACATCGTCAATGTCATCATAGCTTCCGTTTCCATTTATTTGGTGCAAAGTCTTACCAATCGTTACGGGATAACGAATTTTGACCCGCGGTGGATGTCATTAATCAGCGGCGGAGTTGTCCTTATCTTCGGAGAAATCATTCCCAAAGCCATTTTTCGCGATTATGCGGATACTTTGGTGCCGCAGATGTATCCCGTTCTCATTTTCTTTTACACCTTACTGAAGCCGTTTGTTGCTGCTGTCACTTGGCTTAATCGTTCCATCCAAAAACTACTGAAAATTGATCCTTCTTCCGGAATGTTCTATCTTACGCGTGATGATTTGGCTTTCCTGCTTTCGCAAACTACTGTTAATCCTGAAGAAGAACCGCATTTGGAAATGATTGAAGATGCTCTGGAATTCAACGCTCAAAAAGCGCACAATGTTATGGTTCCGCGCACCGATGTTGTTGCCATTGAGGCTTCCACTCCTCTTTCCGAAGTTCAAAAAATAGCCGCCAAAGAAGGCTTTACCCGTTATCCGGTTTATCAAGAAACGCTGGATAACATTGTCGGAATATTGATTATTTATGACATCATCCGCAAAGGCAGTTCCGATACTTTGACAGCCGGTCAATTGGTGCACGAACCGTATTTTATTCCCGAAAATACCGATTTGGATATTGTTTTAAAGGAAATGCAGAAGCGTCATCTCAGCATGGCCGTAATTGTTGATTCTTTTGGCGGAACTGCAGGAATTATCACTATGGAAGATATTTTGGAAGAAATCGTTGGCGATATTATTGACGAATATGACACTGAAGAAGATACGGAAAACGAAGTGGAACAAATCAGTCCGAATACATGGATTGTGGCAGGCGATGTGGAAATTGATACTCTCAACGACGAATATGATATGGAGCTTCCCGAAGGTGATTATGCAACGGTGGCAGGCTTGATTTTGGATAAATTGGAACGCATTCCGCATCAGGGTCAAATCATTTCTTGCGGAAAATACAGTCTGCAGGTTCTGCAAGCTACGAACAGGAAAATCGTCAAAGTAAAAATTCACTGCGAAGACACAGGGAAAGCAGATACAATAAATGAACAAAAAGAGGATAAATTATGAAACTGATGGAGTGCGTGCCCAATTTCAGCGAAGGCAGAGACAAGAAAGTGTTGGATGCCATAGCGGATGAAATTCGTTCAGTGCGCAATGTAACTTTGCTGGATATAGATCCGGGGGCGGATACAAACCGCACGGTTTTTACTTTTGCCGGTGAACCGGAAGCTGTTGTGGAAGCGGCTTTTCTTGCCATCAAAAAGGCTGCCGAATTGATAGATATGAGTAAGCATCACGGAGCCCATCCTCGCATGGGAGCTACAGATGTCTGTCCTTTTATTCCCATTTCGGAAATGAGTATGGACGAATGCGTCCAATGGGCAAAAGTATTGGGAGAAAGAGTCGGACGCGAGCTTAACATTCCGGTTTATTTATATGAATATGCGGCAACCAAACCGGAGTGGCAAAATCTGGCAAATATTCGTCAAGGCGAGTATGAAGCTTTGCCTGAAAAAGCCAAAGATCCGTATTGGAAACCGGATTTCGGTCCTCATGAATTTAATCCTAAAAGCGGTGCCACTGCTATCGGTGCGCGTGAATTTCTCATTGCCTACAACATAAATTTGAATACCAGAGACAAAAAGAAAGCGCATGAATTGGCTCTGATGATAAGAGAAAGCGGTCGTCCTGCTAAAGGTCCGGACGGGAAGCAATTGAAAGATGCCGAAGGCAATAAAATCATCATTCCCGGTCTCTTTCAATACTGCAAAGCTGTCGGATGGTATATTGAAAGTTACCGGCGCGCTCAAATCAGTATTAATTTGACTAATTACAAAGTCACTCCTCCGCACTTGGTTTTGGAAAAAGTGCGTAGTTTAGCAGCGGACATGGGTATTCAAGTTACGGGCAGCGAACTGGTTGGCCTCATTCCCAAAGATGCTTTACTGGAAGCGGGAAAGTTTTATCTGAGACGGATGAAAGAAAGTGCCGGTCTGCCGGAAAAAATGATTTTGGAAACTGCAGTTCAAAGCATGGGTCTGACTGACCTTGGTCCTTTTGACCTGAATAAAAAAGTGATTGAATATGCCATTGCTCGACAAGACGCTTTGGTAAAGCTGTCGCTGAATGATTTTTGCGATCTTTTGTCCACGGACGAACCTGCTCCCGGAGGAGGAAGTGTGGCAGCATTATGCACAGCTATGAGTGCAGCCTTAACATCCATGGTTTCCAACTTAACCTTTGATAAAAAGGGCTATGAAAATGTGCAGGAAGAAGTTCTGTCCCTGGCGGAACAAGGTCAAAGTATTAAAGAGAAAGCTCTCCAAATCATTGATCAGGATACTGATGCTTTCAATCAAATGATGGAAGCACTCCGTCTGCCGAAAAAGACTGAAGAAGAAATTGCTCTTCGCAATGCCAAAGTGGAAGAAACTACGCAAAAAGCGATTCTGGTGCCGATGGAAACCCTCAAACTTTCTCTGGAAGCGATGAAACTGGCGCAACGCATAAGCCAAATCGGTAATCTAAACGCTGTCTCGGACGCAGGAGTTGCAGCTCTGACTGCTCTTTCCGGTGCCAAAGGTGCCTATTACAATATCTTAATCAACAGCAAAAGCCTTTCTACGGAAAGCTTTAAACGGGATATCCTCTCCTCTGCGCAAGCTCTGCTGCAAGAAACGGAAAATCTGGCTCAAACCGTGGAGCAAGAGCTCTTCAAAAGGCTTGATTGATATAAACACCTATAAGTTTGTGCAATAATTCAGAACTTGGAGAGGAGCGGTAGACAATAGCGGACAGCTTCTGCCAATAAATCGGCTAAAGCTGTTTGATATGAGGCATCCAATTCTCCCGTCCACTCGTCCATAAAGATTTTCTTGAATTCAATCGCCAAAGCTATAACTCTATCGGGGAAAGTATTGTGCAAGTGACGGACAAAATTTCCGCCGGGAAATTTGACATCGCACCTGCAGTCAATTACGCGTTCCCGAATCTGTTTGCCGTCTATTTTTTTGCGTAAAGCCTCAACCCACGGATAATATTTTTGGGGAAGATTACTTCGTCCAATGATAATGTCCGGATTATTTTTTTGAGGAGCGGGAGCAGCATTTGCACCGTTTCTACGATGATTGTAAGAGTGCAAGTCCAGAACCAGCAGCAGAGGATGATGCAGTAATAAACGACGCACTGTATATTCCGCCAAACCATACCAGCCGTCATAAGCTTCATACAATTGACGCAATAAATCTTCCGACAAAGGTTTTTTCCTGACAGGCAAACCCCAACAGTCTTCCGGTTTTTGGTAAACTGCATCTTGCCGCTTGCGATTCAAATCAACGGCAAATCTGCTTGTTTGGACAAGTAGTTGATTGGCATAAGGAGCGGCGAAATTTTCCGTGAAAGGATCTTCTTCTCTCAATCTATCCGCTTCGCTGATTCCGCAAGAGGAAAGCAGAACAGAAGGCATCCAATGTCCCGCATGAATAGCAGAAGCAAGAATTGGCTCCTGTTCATCGGTAAGTTCAACGCAGCTTTTAATCAGGCAGTTTTCCATGTGTCTATCCATTCGCTGCATTGTGCCAAAAGGCGTAAGTAATCGTGAAAGATATTGGTCAGTAAAGCACGGGAAGGGGTTTTTTGCTGTGTAGAAAGGTAGCGCAAGACTTTGACTTCGGTGTGCAGAATTTCTTCCAGACTGTCCAAAAGCTGAGCTGTAGTTTTAGGAATTGAGACATTCTGCAGAAAGCAGATGCCTTTGAAAACGGGAATCAGGGCTTGGAAGGAAGAACGCATCATTCGATACAATCCACGGTTCAGATGATTTAAGCGTAATGCATATTCTCGCGTCAAAATCCATTTGCTGCGCAGCTCTCTTTCAATTTGATTGCGCACATTATCTTTGCCGAATTGCAAAGTTGCCAAGACATCATCCTCGCCATAAAGATTGGTATAATCGGATTGAATATCCAGCCATTCTAAAGGATACGAATCCAAAGAGGTGAGGATAAAACGGCGACTGACAATCAAAGGTGTGGGTAAACGGTATTTGCGCAAGAGTTGAGTTAGAGGATGGAAAGCGGAAAGGAATTTATCGGGTTCGGAATCAAACAAGAGCATCCACTGCCCGTCGCGATAAGAGACGATTTGCTTCACTTGCGGATAAAGTTCACGCACTTTACCGGTCATTAAAGTCCAATCAATCTGTTTCATAATTTCTCCTTATTTTCTTCTTCCTTTCGGCAGCAAATCAAAAGCAGTAAATCATTTTTTTAATCCGTTGCAGGACAAAGGGAAAAAGGTTATGCCTCATGGGCGGAAGTGACAGAATTACTTTCGTATTTTTGTAAGTAAGCGGCTGCACAAAGTTTTGCCAAATTGCGAATTCTGCCGATGTAGGCAGCGCGTTCGGTCACGCTGATTACGCCTCTTGCATCCAATAAATTAAAAGTATGGGAACATTTTAGCAGTTCATCATACGCGGGAAAGACTAAATTTTGTTTAATCAGGTCTTGGCATTCGTTTTCACCGGTTTGGAAACGCTCAAACAACACAGTCGGATTTGCCGCAGTAAAATTGTATTCCGAATATTCCACTTCTCTTGCGAAAAAGAGCTCTTCGTAGCGCGTGCTTTCATTCCACATCAATTGTCTGTAATCATCCACATTTTGGATATACATAGCAAGGCGTTCCAAACCGTAAGTCAATTCCACGGAAACGGGCAAAACATCCATACTGCCGACCTGCTGAAAATAGGTGAATTGACTGATTTCCATACCGTCCAGCCACACTTCCCAACCCAAACCCCATGCACCTAAAGTGGGAGATTCCCAATCGTCTTCCACAAAACGGATATCGTGCTGTTCCAATTCAATTCCGATTGCCTGCAGACTTCTGAGATAAAGGTTTTGAATATCATCGGGAGAAGGTTTAATCAGGACTTGGAACTGATAGTAATGTTGCAGGCGATTAGGATTTTCACCATAGCGACCGTCTTTCGGACGACGGCACGCTTGAGGAAAGGCAACCGAAGTCGGTTTCGTTCCCAAAGCCCCGAAAAAAGTGGAAGGGTGAAAAGTCCCCGCTCCCATTTCAACATCGTAAGGTTGGACAAGATTGCATCCTTGTTCAGCCCAATAGCGTTGTAAAGTCAGAATAATGTTTTGAAAAGTCATTGTCTACTCCGAACGGTGCGTTTTTATCAAGTTCAAGCACAAAGTGATATTTTTCTTCATCAGCTTCAATTCTTTTGCCAGTTCTGCTTTTTCTTCCGCGGAAAGAGCGGAAGCATTATCCGAAGCGGAAGTTGCAAAGAAGTCAATTTCCAATTGGTCGCGCGTCTTTTTGTCTTGCTTAAGTTTCTGTCTTGCGCCTTCAATCGTGAATTTCTGTTCATAAAGCATGTGTTTGATCTTGCGCAATAATTCTATATTTTCTTCCGTATATTGGCGATTGCGACCGTGACCTTTGTGCGGTTTCAATTGAGGAAATTCCGTTTCCCAGTAACGGATTACATAAGGTTTGAGGTCCAGCAGATTACTCACTTCACCGATAGTGTAATAGTATTTACTCATTTCAACCTCTTGCCGGAGGGAAATAATATCTTGTCATTCAGCAAAGCGCAGACGATTAAAACCAAAGCAAGCAGGATAATCAATCGCGGCCAGCGGTAAAGATAATAGTAAAGAGGAACTTTATCCGCACGATAGAGAGGCGCTTTGATATTCTTAATTTCAAACAGTTTAGTTTGCGTCAAAACTCTTCCCATAGGGTCCACCGCCATACTGATTCCCGTATTGGCGCAACGGTAAATCTGAATCCTGTTCTCCACAGCCCTAAACTTTGTCATCATTCCGTGCATCCACGGTCCGACGGAACGGCCAAACCATGCGTCATTCGTGATATTGACCAAGAAGTCAATTTTATCCGGAGGACCGCCTTTATTTTCTCCCGCATTACGAAAAGCCATTTTGTGAATTAGTTCGGGGAAGGCAATTTCAAAGCAAATCAAAGAAGAGAAGGTCAAGTTTCCGCTGTTAAAATATCGGCACGCGGGACCGTATTCCCAATTAGCCTGACCGAATTGCAATTTCCACAGGAAGGGGAAGTATTTGAGGTAAGGAATTCGTTCTCCCACAGGCACAAGAATGATTTTGTAATACGGTTCGTCGTATTTTTGGAAAGGCTTGAATAAAGTAGCGGCATTATAGTAATATGCTTCCCCCGGATAGTTTTCCGGAGCGGGAAGCACATCGGGAAAGCCGGTAAAAATATCCAAATGATAAATATTGCAAAGCTCCTGCACCATTTCCCTGCGCGTATGGTCACGCAAAAGATAAGTGGGCATGGCAGCTTCTGGCCAAATCAAAAGTTTAGTGGAATCTTGGGCGGCTTGGGCAGTTAATTCGTTATAGCGTTTGAACAGCTCGTCAAAATGCTCGGTTTCCCATTTTTCATTTTGAGGAATGCTTGGCTGCATAATCGTGATATGCTCATCAGTTTTAGTGAGTTTAACACTTTTGAAGCACCAAAGACCGTATCCTATCCATAAAATCAAGATCAGACCCAAAGGAATCAGATTTTTATATTTACTGCGTAAAATGTTATAGAGCAGAACATTGCACACCAGCAGCAGCAAAGAAAGAAAAGCTATTCCACCAATATCTGCAGCTTGCAGTAAAACCGTATAATCAGTTAAAGAGTAGCCCAAATCCAGCCAAGGAAAACGAAATTCGGTGAAATTCTGCAGATACTGCACGCTGAGCATGATAACGATGAAGCCTATATATTTGAAGCGCGGAAGTTTTTGCCAAATCAGTTGCACAGCCAGAAAAGCGAGATAGTAATAAATCGTGTAAAAGACGATGATGCCGATAAATCCCCAAGCGGTAACACCCCAAATCCAATGCAGCCAAATTGTCAAACCGGCGGCGTTGTAAATGAAAGCGTCCCGCAGCAATATCTTCCCTTTTTTCTTTCCTCTTTCAAAATAACAAAGCAAAGGAATAACACTGATAAATCCCATCCAGCCGCAATGAAAAGGCAAACGCGAAAGTCCGTTCAGAATTGCACTGAGCAAAATCAAAAAAATATCCATCGCTATGTTTGGCTCCTTTGATAGACGGGACGAATAGTCAACACGGAATTCCCGCTCACTAACAGCAAAGTCCTTTCTGCGACAAAAAGACGAGCTTCCGTTTCACGCCATCCGCAAGGTAAAATGAGGTCCGAATTAGATACGCGCAGCGCACCGTTTTCATACGTATATAAATTTTGATATTGATCAATAACAGCTTGATGTTCGAGCGTTTGCAGCAAGCGTCCCAAAGAAGAATAATATAAAGAAGATGAGGCATCTCCGTCAACGACAACAATGTAATCTCGACAGCAATTCAGTTGAGAAACACTGTCAATTTCAAAACGCCCGAAAGTAAAAATTACCTTGCCGTCTAAACCGTTAATTTTACTGATTTCTTGCCGCGAAGCATCATAAATCAATAAATCGCCGTCCGGAGTGCAGCAAAACTTTGCAGGCTGGCTGAATGAGGATAGTTTGGTATCTGCAATCCATTTCCCGTCCGGTGAAAACTTGCGGATTAAACAGGCAAAAGAGTCCAAAGTCAACAAATTTCCGTCAGGGTCCAAAGCGATGTCGCTTAACTTTTGGAAATTTGAACTTCCCATACCCAATCCGCCAATTTGGTTTATCTGTTTATCGTCACGATAGAAATACACATAGGGACGGCTCTCTTCCAACAGGTAAAAAGTGCCGGAAGAGTAATCGTAAAGAGCTTTTCCCACCGAAAAAGGATATTGCTTTACGGCATCTGTTTCCAAAGCCGCGGGAGGTATATTGCGTCCGGTCTCAATTGAAGAGCACGCATTCAGCACAAAAACAGCTGCAAATATCAACTCCAAACAAACGGGAAAATTATGCTTTACCGCCATTTTATTGACCGGGTCCATGCAGCCAAAGGTCTTTCAATTTGCCCTGAAAAGTAGTTTTATTGCCGAAACGATTTCGCTCCAAAGTGTAAGCGATATCAATTTCATCATTCTTATGCAGCAAAGGAAGATAATCACCCAAATTGTAACCGATTAAATCAAGCGTTGCCCCGTTTTTGATCACTCGCAGTTTCAGATGATTGCGTCCCACATTGTAAGGATAACCGGCAATTGTTACTTGACGAGTAAGAAAGACAGGATGCTGATTTCCCGGACCGAAAGGTGCAAAACGATCCAGCCAACTCATCAAAATGTTGTTGATTTCATAAAGCTCCAATTCATGATCAATCTGGAGCGGAGGCTTGATTTTATCCAACTGCAGATGTTGTGCTATATAATGACTCAGCTCATTTTCAAAGCGGTCAATGTATTCCTGATAAAGAGTCAGACCCACCGCATATTTATGCCCGCCGAAACTGTGCAGATTATGTTCTGTCTGTTTTAACGCTTCAAATAAGTCAAAATCAGCTACACTGCGTCCGCTTCCGCTGCCGAAACCGTCCTTAAAGGAAATCATGATCACGGGACGATAATATTTCTCAACCAGTTTGGAAGCCACAATTCCGATTACACCTTGATGCCAATCGTCGGAACTGATGACCATGCAAGGCGTATGCTCCAAGTCTTTGTATTTTTTCTCAATAATTTCGCACGCTTCCACAAAAGTCTTTTGATCTTCCTGCTGGCGTAAAGAATTTTGCTGTTCAATGATTTCAGCCAGTTCATGACCGCGTTCGTCATCAGTGGAAATGAGCAATTCAACTGCAACGGAAGCACTTCCCATTCTTCCTGCGGCATTAATGCGAGGAGCCAATCCAAAAACTATGTCCGTGGTGTCCAAATCCTTTTGGTTCAAGTTGCAGATTTTGATCAGCGCATTCAGTCCCTTATTCTTTTTTTCAATCAAGTGTTGCAAGCCTATTCGGGCAAAAATGCGGTTTTCGTCAATTAAGGGAACAATATCTGCAATAGTTCCGACCGCTACTAAATCCATATACTTGAGAATGTTTTCCGGGGTGGCAATTTGCAGCCTTTGATAAATTGCCATCAAAAGTTTATAGGCAACTCCGACGCCCGCTAAATGCGGAAAAGGATAAGTTGTGCCCGGAAGTTTGGGATTGATGATAGCGTAAGCGGCAGGCAATACATCTTTTGGATTATGATGGTCGGTTATGATTATTTCCATTCCCGCGGCATTGATAGCATCAATTTCCTCAATTGCATTGACACCGCAGTCCACACTAATGATTAATTTAGCTCCTGAATTTTTCAAATACTCCAAACTATTAAGCGACAATCCGTATCCGTCTACCATCCGATGAGGAATGTAAAAATCAACTAATCCGCCGATCCTGCGCAAACCCAAATACAGTAAAGCGGTGGATGTCGTCCCGTCAACATCGTAATCACCGAAAATGATGATTGGTTCTTTTTGCTCTATAGCTTTTAATATGCGGTACACAGCTTTATCCATCTGCTCAAATAGAAAGGGATCGTGAAGTTTTTCCAACTTCGGATGAAAAAATTCGGTGATCTGTTCCTTCGTCTGAAAACCGCGCTGATAAAGCAATTCGGCAATCAGTGGCGGGCATTTCAAATCTTCCGAAATGGATTTTACTTCCGCTTGAGCCTCATTATTCAACGCTGCCGGCTGCTCCCATTGCATTTCCATAAGATAACCTTTATTTATTTCTATTTTATTCTTTTAAGGATTTCGGCAATAGCTTTTCCAAATCTCTATATCAATGCGGCTGACTGATTCAATTTATCGCTGAAATCATATTTTGTCAATTTGCGAAATTCTTCTAATCTTGTAAAGTATATTTTTGTTAATATAGCTAACCTTATGCTTCACTTGAAGTTATAGCTCTTAACTTCATATCCTGCCAATAAGATAAATAGGAAGGGGAAGGGATGCTTCACAATTAACGGGTAATTTTTTCCAATTTGCCTTTCACCTTTTATTCTTTTAGAAAAGTTATCCGGCATATTTTTCTCTTTTCTTCCTTTTGATTATCGGAGGGTTAACGGAGGGTTAGCGTGGGGAAAGCCTCCGTTAACCCTCCGCTGAATAAGAGAAAGAACGGCTACTAAGGTCTACAAATTTATTTACCGAAAATAGGTCCTTAATTAGATTGGGAAAAGCTTTTTTCGCAGGACTTTAATTTTAGTGCTCTTAAGATATTCGAATTATGAAAAATAAATTGACAAAATTAAGCTATAGGTTAATTTAGTAATGAGAATAGCAAGAAGGTTAAGAGAATTTGAAAGAACTGACTTATTAGAAAGAAGAAGAAACAGATTTGTTTCCTTGTATGTGGACAGTGCTTTTGAGGATACATTATTAGACTTTTTAGAAGATAAAAAGCATGAAAAAATTAAAAAGAAATTTCAGATGATAGCCGATATGTTAGTATGCGGAATGCCTGTTACAAAAGAACTTTATGGCCAAGAAATGAATTCTTTCGTTTCCAAAGATGTATATGCGTTTAAGATAAAAATAAATGGAAATCATAGAATATATACGAAGGAATTTAATCTGGAAAGTGAAAGAAGAATTGTATTAATTGAGCATAGGTATAAAAAGTCGGAAGTTCTGAATAAAGAATTGAGAGAGTTGGTAGACAGAATAGGAGCTTATGAATATGAATTCCAAGAATGATTTAAGATGGAGAGAATTATTAAGTTTTAAAAATCGGGAAGAAGAGATTGAACTTGAAGCGGATATGATTAGTATTAAAATAGCTTCTGAAATTGAGAAACTTATTGAAAAGAAAGGTTTGACCAAGAAAGAATTTGCTAAGATAATCGGTAACTCTGCAGCTTATGTAACTCAGATTTTGCGTGGCGATAAACGCATAAATATGAAATTTCTGGCTCAAATTATTAAAAGTTTCGATGTTTCCTTTGAATTTCAATTCGTTAATAACGATGAGATTAACATTGATTTTATGGATACGGTTTTTGATATAGCGGGAAAAGCGGATAAAAAGGAGAAGCAGAAAAAATCCACTCCGCCCAAAACAACTAAAAAACGAAAAACCAAAGATTAAGTTAAGTAGCATATTCTTCGCTTTCAAAAGTTTTTTCCTCGATTTGCTCATTCTTCCAGCTGAAAAATAACTCCTGCTTTTTGTTGCCTGATTATCAAAATTTTCTTCCGGTTCGATTATTTATTCTTGCAACTAATTACATTTTTTGGAATATAAATTTCTTATTGACTGATTAAGACTTCTCCAAAAAGAAGAGAAAGATGAAATAATAAACGAGGCTATAATGAAAAAACTTTCGCTTGTTTTACTGGCCATTCTGATCCTTTCCGGTTCAGCTTTGACAGCATTGAACTATGATCCGGACTTGTTTTATCCCAATGTGATAATGACTTGTTTCAAGATGGAAGCCATCGGTCGCTTTGACGGGAAAATAGATTTTACCTTACAAGACGGTGTGGTCAAAACTAATATGCAGTCTTTCAATGCTTTGGCGGAACAATACAAAATTGTTGATCTGAAGCAGGCTCATTCCTATGTGAAATATCCCGAATGGAATGACGAAGGAAGATACCTTCAATGTGTCTACCGCGTAATTTTGGCTGACGATAAACAAATGGATGCTGCAGTGGTTGCTATCAATAAAGATCCCAATGTGCTTTATGCGGAATTTGAAAATATCAATAGGCTGAAATACGTTCCCAACGATCCTCTGATTCCTCAACAATACGCTTTGAGCGTTTTACGCTGTTTTGACGCTTGGGATTATGTGACTGGAAGCAGTGATGTTATTGTCGGAATTGCCGATTCAGGCGTGAAATGGAATCATCCCGATTTGGCAGATAATATATGGATCAATCCTGCTGAAGCTATCGGCGTTACTATCAATTGGGCAAACGGAACTTTTTCCGGAACGAACGGTATTGATGATGATAACAACGGCAAAATAGACGATGTCATAGGATGGGATTTTTACGGAGCGGGTGACAATAATCCCTATCAGGATTTTGCGCAAAATGACCACGGAACACATGTTTCCGGATGTGCCGGTGCATTATTTAACAATAATGAAGGTGGTTCGGGAACTTGTCCGCATGTTAAAATCCTTTGCTGTAAAGGTGCTTCCAATACTGCCCCCATGAACGGCATTTCTTACGGGTATGAGCAAGCCAAGTATTGTGCGGAAAACGGTGCTACCGTTGTTAATGCTTCTTGGGGAGGGCCTGTTTCTTCTCTCAACTATCCCAATCAGATGGTGAATTATGTGACTGATCACGGCTGCTTATTTGTCACTGCGGCCGGAAATAATAATGTTGAACACAACTCAAGTTATATGGATGCACCATCCGATTGCACAAATGCTCTTTGCGTTGCCGCAACTACAATCAGTGATCAAAAGGCTGATTTTTCCGATTACGGTATCACGATTGACATTTGTGCTCCCGGACAGGGCATCCTCAGCACCATTATTGCCAATAACAGTTATGCAGCTTATGACGGCACTTCTATGGCTTCACCTTTGACGGCAGGTGTGGCTGCTTTGGTTAAATCTATTCATCCTGAACTTACGCCTTTGCAGCTTAGGCAGCGGTTGATGGATACAGCCGATTGGATTTATGATAAAAATCCTGATTACGCACCGCCCAATGCTCCTTTTAATATGTTAGGCGCAGGACGAGTAAATGCTTTTACCGCTACCATGTATGACAAGCTTCCCTATCTTGATGTTCTGGACAAAAACATTGAAGAAGCGGAAGGTGACGGTGACGGCATTTGCAATCCCGGCGAATTGATTAAACTTAATATCCAAGTCTCCAATCTGATGAATGAATATACAGGTTTAATGTGGGCAAACGCAAATAATGTTACTGCCACTTTGCGTTGTAATATGCCGGGAGTGATAGTAGTGGATTCTACCGCTTTGTTCGGAAGTTTAGGTGCCGGTGCCGCTAATTGGAATTTAAATGACCAGCTGACTTTCAGGACAGTATCGGATTTGCCTTCAGTTCCCATTCCTTTTGAATTGCGCTTAACCGCTAATCCAACAGCGGAATATCCTTACACTGCAATCCGCAATTTTGACATAAATCTCTCTTTGGTTCAGCAGGGTTGGCCCTTTAATGTAGGAGGCGCTTCTCAATCTTCTGCCTGTATTGCCAATATTGACGCCAATCCCGATAAAGAAATCATTTTTGGAGATCAAGCGGGACGGATTCATGCTCTCAAACCTAACGCTACAGAATGTCCCGGTTTCCCGTATACTGCTCCCGCTACTATTATCGGTTCTCTTGCTATGGCTGATATAAATAACGACGACCATTTAGAAATCGTTGCCAATGTCGGAAACCAAACTATTATTTGTCTTAACGATACAGGTCAGTTACTTTGGAGCAGTTCTTCGGGAGGCGTGCTTGTCGGCAATCCTATTATAGCTGAATTGAACGGTTCCGGCACTCCCGAAATCGTGGCTTTCACTCAAAATCGTAATATTGTTGTGCTTACTTCTGCCGGCAATGCGTATCCGAATTTCCCGGTTCAGATAGAAGGTGCTATGTTGGCTTCGGGAGCTGTTGCCGATCTTGATTTGGACGGCACTCTGGAAATTATTGTTTCCACTTTAACCGGTAAACTGCATGCTATTAGCTCTTCTACGGGTCAAGAAGTTGAAAACTTCCCTTATAATTTGGGTTCGGTTTCCCGCAATCAAGTTACTGTTGCTAATTTGGACAGCGACAATTATCCCGAAATTCTGGCTCTCACATATTCCAACGCTCAACTTTTTGCCGTCAATCATGACGGAAGTCTGCTGTGGCAAAAAAACATAGGCGAACAAGTGAAAGGCGGCACAATAGTAACAGACGTAAACGGTGACGGTTCAAAAGAGATAGCTTTAGTCACTTATGCAGGTCAACTTTACCTGATGGACACTTCCGGATATAATTTAACGGGCTTTCCCTTAAACGTGGGCCAAAATGTGGAAAGTACTCCAATCGCAGCCAAATTTGACGGCAACAATCTTTCCGGAATTGTTTTTGGTGATAATAACGGCTATTTGCATTCTTTTCGCAGCGACGGAATAGAATCTCCAAACTTCCCCATTCCCTTAAGCGGAAACTTAAAAGTTTCACCCGCTGTCAGTGACATTGATATGGACGGAGACGTAGACATCGTTTTCCCCAATGATGCAGGTTTTTATGTAATTGATATCAAGCGCCCGGTAATTTCCTATCAGTGGCCCTTCTTCATGTATAACCTCAGCCGCAGCGGAAATTATTACCAAAATACTCCCGTTCAGGATAATTCCGCTCCTCTTTTGACCACAGCTTTAAACGCAAATTATCCGAATCCTTTTTCCAGAGAAACAACACTCAGTTTTTCACTTAAGCAAGCGGGACCTATCAGTCTTGTAATTTACAATTTGAAAGGTCAGAAGGTTAAAACATTGTTGCAGGAAAAGAAATCTGCCGGTTCATACGCTCTGAAATGGGATGGGAAAAATGATGAAAATCAGTTTGTGGCAGGCGGGGTCTATTTCTGCAGAATGGAAGCTTCAGGATACAGTTCCGTGCGTAAATTGATTTTTATGCGATAAATAATTAGCGGAAGGGAAAAACCTTAAGAAGTCGGAAGGCTGACTATTCCGATTTAAGACTTCGGGTCATCAGTTCAATAATAGCTTGTCGAGGTGATTTGCCGTTAAACAAAACAGAGTAAACCTCTTGCGTAATGGGCATTTCAACTTTGACTTTGCGGCTGAGCTCAAGCACAGAACGAGTGGAAGCTACGCCTTCGGCAACGGAAGGTAAGGCGGAAAGAATATCCGGCAAAGTTTTTCCTTTGCCTATTTCATAGCCCACATAGCGATTGCGACTGTGTTTACTGACTGCGGTTGTAAAAAGATCACCCACACCCGATAAACCGAGAAAAGTTTCTTCCTTTGCACCCAATGCTGTTCCCAAACGCCTGATTTCTGCTAAACCGCGCGTCAATAACGCTCCCTTTGTATTGTCTCCGAATTCCAATCCGTCAATTATTCCGGCTGCAATTGCAATCACATTCTTTACTGCACCGCCAATTTCAACACCGATCAAATCGGAAGAACGGTAGGTGCGGAAATATTCATTGCTGAAAAGCGGCTGCAAACTTTGAAGCAGTTTTTCATCTTTGCCCGCAATAACTACGGCGGTCGGAATCCGTTTTGCCACTTCTTCGGCATGAGAAGGTCCGGAAAGACATACGGTTTTAGGAAACATTTCCGGCGGCAATTCTTCCGCTAAAACTTCGGACGTGCGTTTAAGCGATTGCTCTTCAATTCCTTTGGCGACATTGATGATTGCTTTAATATTTGCGTGCTTTTGAAGAAGAGGACTTGCCGAGCGCGCTATATTACGAAGAAATTGTGAGGGAACTGCAAAGATAAGGTATTCAAAATCGGATGAGAGAATTTCCGCTAAATCATTGCTGAAAGCGATTTCCGAAGGGAGAATGACATCTTTGAGCAGATTGGGATTGGAGTGCTCTGAGCGAAGGATTTCTACATAAACGGGATTATATTCCCAGACGCAAACGCCGTGACCGTTTTCACACAAAAGTTTAGCTAAAGCCAGACCCCAAGCACCTCCGCCCAGGACGATAAAGTTAGTCCTGATCACCGTTAATTAAATCTTCTATATCTCTCAAATCGTCGTCGTCAAAATCCTCGTCATCTTCATCTTCCCACTCGTCTTCCAGGTCGCCAACCCAATCCGGACAAAAAAGTAAGTCCTCTTCATAATCCCAACCGTCCACATTATTCAAGCCGAAGCGATCGAGCACATCCTGTTCCCAAAAAGAATAATAGACAGTGCCTTCTTTGACTGCCCAAACGAGAACGGGATGTTTGTAGCGCCGAATTTCAATCTTATGATTTTCCACCAAATCAAGAAATTCTCGCAGTTTTTTGGGATCTGTCTCCTGCCGGAAAGTCATACTTTCTTCCTTTTCCATTTTAGCTTCCTTTTAGTTCGGCTATTGTTAATAAAGCTGATAGCGGACATTCAATCCGAATCGGTCTTCACCGAACTCCTTTTGCTGAATAACATTTTCATTGTCTGCATCAACATTACGGAAGAGGTGAGAGTAGTCAAGATTTATATTCCAGCGGTCTCCAAAATAAAAATGAAGAGTGGCGGCAGTGGTATTCAAATTATCGGTGCGGCACAAGTGCCATGTATCCGAGCCTTGAAAATAGCGGTTTTCAAATTTAAGGTTCAATTCGGGACGCCATTTGATATTCGGATAGCGTGAATCCAGAGGCATTTTTTTCAGCAGCAGCCCGCCGGCAAAAATGTTGCTCTCGTAAGAAGCGTCTTCAGCATTGGTAAAGCCTTCGCTTCTATCAGTATCATAAACTCTATATCCGTAGGAAGCGTCCGCATAAAATGCGGGAAAAGATTGTCTCAGACCCCATGTCCAAGTGATGATATCTCCGTCATACTCAGTGAAAAATTTATTATGATAACGCTGTTCCCAATTCAATTCCATAGATAAAGTGGTTTTGTTCAAAGGTTTGATTTTCATTTCAGCTTGAAAGAGATTTTTAGCATAACGGAATTCTTGTCTGTTACCGGTTCCGTTATTATCTTTATAATCACGGACATAGACATAGGGAGTATAACCGTAGGAGATACCGAATTCTCCATATTGGCGTTTTACTTTAATTCCTCCAAGAAAATCAAGCCTTTGTTTTGCGGGATTGAGAATATATTGAGTGCCGTTGATTTGGGTCCAAGGATAAATCTGCCACCATTGATAAAAAGTATGGTACTCTTCGTAAAAAGAGCTCTTAACAATAACATCGTCCGCGGAATGAACAAAATCAAAAGCAGGGTTGCCTTCTTCATTTTCCTGCAAATCATTATCAGAAAGCTGGAATGCATTATCCGTGTAATGAATTCCCCAGGCAAGGGAAGATGCAAATTGCGCGGAAGCATTACTAATCCAACAGCAGAACATGCAACTTAGGCTTAAAACTATTGCACCGTAAGATTTAGTGCGACGGTTAATTTTGCGTGGTTTTTCCAATTTATTCGGCAAGTCTGTTTTGTCCTTATTTTTCGCTTTTGGCTTTGAATTTTGCGTTTTCCGCTTTTGTTTATCTGTTTCAGCAAATTCAGGAACGATATTTTTCCGCTCTTTTTCCGGCATGATTAATTCTCTTTTCTGAGCACGACTTTGGCGATAAAAGTATGAGGAGTGACTGCTTTCAATTCATAACGCGTAATTTTATCCGCTGAAGGAAATTCCAGTTTTTTACCTATAGTCAGGTGTGGCAAGCCTTCCGCATAATAGGTATTGGTTTGTTTACCGGTCAAAGTGTATTGGTTAATCATTTTTCCGTTTTCGTAAAGAGCGAAGACGGGAATCGTTTCATCTTCCAAATTGGCTCTTACATACAGAGTGAAAGCTTTGCCCTTATTAATTTGGAAAGTAAAATCCGTGTCGGGATTGAATGAATAGTAGACAGAACTTGTCTTATTGTTTTGCAGGTTATAGGTCTTGTTGCGGCTCAGAATCTGCAAAGCGGGCACTTTTGTCTTTTTAGGTTGAGGAGTAAAAGGTTTAAAAACTCTGAAATAGATATTGCGGTTATAGCAAATCAATTCAAGTTGTTTTACTCCTTCAGGAATGTCTATGCGAACGGGTTGATAGACCTGATACTCTTGTGAAACGCTGAAAACTTTCAGCTCTTCAACTTTTCGCTTGCCTCCATACTTCAAAATAAAGTAAGGATTTTTCACTTTTGTTTTGGCAATTGCTCTGATTTCCACATAAGAGAGGCCGCTGACATCAACCAGCATACTTTTTTCCGGAAGAGAACGATAAAAATAATAATTACCTGCACCGGTTTTGAGCAAACGACGCGAGCCCGGATTGATAAAAGGTAAGGGCTTCCATTGCAAAACCGCCGCGCCGGTAATTGCAAGCATGATGAACAATAATATAAGGACATTTAGTCCGCCTCTGGATTTATGCATTGTAACTCCGTTATAATTCTTCGTCGGGATCCACCAAATTTGCCATAAAATGCCGATCGTGCCTGTCAAAAAGAATTACTAAGACAATTGCAGCAACCAATATGAACAGGCAGATTGTCGTAATCAAGGTATTATGGATACGGCTGCTGAAAATTTTACCTTCTCCTGGTTTAGGTAAAGTTTCCGGTGCAATGGGTAAATCATATTTTTGGGCTAAATTCAGAATGCGCAAGTTATGCAGGACGGGAATATTTTTCTTAGCGAAGAACATCATAACGCCTTGCTGCTCAAAATTCTTTTCCGCCAATTTGCGATTGATTCCTTCGGGGATAAGTCTGGCATTCACATTGCTTCCAACATTTGCCAAACTTCCGCCGATATTGATAAACAGTTTATACTTTTCACCCGCGGGTAGCATTTCCTGATAAGCTTTCATTCTCAAATCTATATTTTCCTGCAAATTACTGCTTGAAAGCAGAGGGACATGATTCCTGGACATGGCATCTTTCAAATATTGAATTCCGCTGTCGGAAAGACCAATTCCAAGATCTTCTCTTCCTCCGAGAGAAGCGTATGCACTGCTGAAATCAATCAGATTATGCTTTTTCAAAATGCTTTCTATATCCAGCCAGGTGAAATTATCACGATTGGCGCCAAACATAGAAGAACTCAGTGCGGTAATAATTACCGGTTTTACTTTCAACACGCTCATAGCGGCATACAATGCCAAATTAGCACCGGGATTTGAACCTGTGATTCCGACTGCGACATAATCGCCTTCTTTGACGCCCGCGTCTTTCAATTGCTGAATGTAAGCGGCAGCCAAATTCGGATTAAGTGCAGTTTGTTTTTCGGAAAGGACGCCTTTGGAGGTGGTAATGGTGCTTAATTTTGTTCCAATTAAGCCTGTAGCGTAGGGATCGTTAATGGGATCAAACTGAAATCCGGAAGACTTGAGTTCAGTTCTTATCGTTTCTATAAAGCGGTTCATCAATTGTGCCGCTTGAAGTTTTTCCTCATAATATTCCGCTTGGATGTTTCTGTAACTGTATTGAGCAATAGCGAAAAGGATTATGCTCAAGATAAACAGCCCGATCAATGACCTATTGGATTTTAAGGAAGGACGATACATTTCAAACCTCCCCGCCGAAAACCAACATAATAATTAAGCGCACCACAACGGCAGCAACAATCATGGCAGTTAATGTTTTAATGAAACCTTGACGCTCAAACCAGTTGGCAATCAAGCCCGGAACGATGTATCCTATGGATTGCATCTGCAAATCGTAAACTGTTGTATTAAAAAAGATCATGTGACGCGTCGCCCATCCTAAAATGAACCCGATTAAGATGCTGAGAACCATGCGCCTTTTGCCGAAAAGTAAAGTAAAAAGACCGATGAATCTGATTATGCCCCAAGTGGCTAAACTGACAATTATAGTCCCGATAATCTGTAAAGGTCTGTCCAGATAAAGAGCTATGTAACCCGGAACTACAATTCCACCTGCCGAGGCTCCTAAAAGTTCAGTGAACAATAAACTTATTATTACACCCAAACCTACTGCTGCTTCTGTCACTTTAGGCTCCTTAATGTTGTTCTGTATGGTCTGCTATTTTTTGTTGCTGTTTCATTTTATGTTTAAAGTGTGCCACTATTTGTGCACCGTAATATACTCTTCCCGCTATGTTGCCGATGCCGATCACATGGGATTCCTTATCCGTCAGGTCCAATACTTTTTGGTAAATCACTTCCGGAACAGGATCTCCTAAAGTGACTATTTTTTCTGCAGGGATGCCTTGATGCAGGGCATAAGCTTCCACTTTACCGCAAATCTCACCTGTCAAAAAAAGGTAGGAAAAATCCAAAGATTTAACCGCATCCACCAATTGCTGGGAACGGAAAAAACGGTCTGAACGGTTGTTCAGGATGATAATCTTCTCCACATCAGTCAGGTGCCCAGTCACCATTTTGATGATTTGGGCGGAAGAATCAGGATCGTTAGCGGCAAAGACATTATAAAAATTTATTTTTTTACCCTGATCATTGATTAAGTATTTTTTCAAAGCACCCGGGTCAGGACGACTGGTTTGCATTCCTTTGAGAGCGATATCGCGAGGAACACCGGCTTCGGCACATACGGCTAATGCCAACTGCACATTTTCCGGATGCTCTATATAATGAAACGCAGCCATTTCTTCGGGAGTGACATCCGTCGGCCTCACCTGATACAATTTGGTATGATACTTTATCGCCATCTCCCTCAATACCAAGAAGTTATCTTCTTCGGCAGTGTAACATACTTTGTGCGGCGGCAAGGTATTGCTCAAACTCATTGCTACACTTTGCACGGTAGAACCCATCAAATCAATATGATCAGCGCGACAATTTGTGATTACTCCGATAGTGGAGCGGATAAATCGCCTTTCAGTAATCCATTGATAAGCGGGATTTACCGCCATGCATTCAATCACTATCGCCTGAGGCTTTAAATGTTTTGCTTCCCTGAAAATATATTTTTGCTCAATAATATTAGCACCGGATAATCTGATGATGGCAGCTTCGCGTCCGTCAGGTAAAATGAAGCGCGGCAAAGTTCCGGTTGTTTTGGCCACAGTTGTAATGCCTCCGGCTCTTAAACCGGCTGCAATTAATCTGGTTACGCTGGATTTTCCGCGTGTGCCGTTCACATGAATGCGGATTGGTATAGCATTCACATTACTCTGATGCCGGAAATATTCCCATAACCAATAAGCGATTAAAGCCGCTGTAGCCAAGATTAAAACAATCATTTACGCCTCATTTTTACTCTTCTTGCCCGCTGTTTCAACTTGTATTGTTACAAACTTGAACCTTCCCTATTTTGGCAAGAAGTATTTTCCTACCTGCTTAATTTTCTTGAGCAATATCTATTCCAATCTTTATTATCTACGGTAGTGATGCCGCGGTCTCTCTGGGATTTTTTCCCAGAGACTCCTTGCGACTCCACCGTATCTATATAAGCAAGATTAGACTTTTTTGCTTTTGTATTAAGTCCGGAGCTAACTAAAAAGAATGGAGGAAATAAAACGGCTATATTTTCAGAAACATATTTTTTAGGTTAAAGGTAAAGAAGAGATTCTTTGTAATAAAGAGAGAGGCTGTTGACGAAAAGGATTACGGCTTGACAAATATCAAAGATTCAAATAAAGAAGACAAAAGTGAATTTTGCTTTAGATTTCTTATCTTTAACCTTCCTGCACAAATTCGGGAGATGAGTAGAAGATTGGATAATTGTCTGCCGCAGGTTGAGGCAGATGGAATAAATTGTGCATAAATGAAAGGTTGAATGCTATGCCGGGATATGAAATCATTGCCAGAGGGCGGGTGCAAGGTGTCGGTTTTCGCCGGTTTGTTTATGAATTAGCGCACCGTTACGGCGTCAAAGGTTATGTGCAAAACAAAAGTGACGGTTCGGTATTGATAGTTGCTGACGGTGAAAAGGAAATGATTTCCGATTTTTTGCAAGCTGTCAAACAAGGACACAGATTTGCCACAGTGAGCGATTTGGAAGTGAATGAACTGCCCCTAAGCAAAAAATATGAGGATTTTTTTATTGTCTAAAATAAAATATGTGCTGTTAATGCTCTGCGGAATAATCATTATGAACTTCTCATTTCTGCGGGCTGCCGATAATTATTTGCTGCATACGGTCAAAAAAGGTGATACATTATATAGCCTCTCTAAACAATACGGAGTGACTGTGCAGGAAATTAAAGACTTAAACGGATTAAATTCCAACAGATTAGATATCGGGCAAAAATTAAAAATCAAAACTTTGGCCGAACCTGCCGCAAAACCTTCATCTCCCGTCGTCAAAAATCTCAAACAGTCGGTTGCCGCGGAAGAACAAACCGTTACTGCCGATTTTAACACTGAAAATTACAAGGTCAAACGCGGTGATAATTTGGGTAAAATTGCCGCTGAACACGATATGACTTTGCAGGAATTGAAAACACTCAATAATCTTACAGGGAATCAAATCAAGGCGGGTCAATTGCTGAAAGTGAAGGCAAAAGCAAAAACTCCCTCTGCGCAAAAGTCAATTCAATCTGTTCAAGAAGAAATTCCGCCTTTGGTTACCCGTGATGAATATCAAATTTATACGGTAAAAAAAGGTGATACTCTTTCCGGTATTGCCAGAACATACGGCGTGACCGTTGACGACATTAAAAAGTTAAATAATATGAAGAGTAACAGGTTATCCATAGGGCAAAATTTGAAAATAAAACCTGCACCGGCAAAGTCAGTTGCTACTTCCGAAACAAAGACCTCTGCTAAAAGAGCGGAACCAAAAACTGCTCCCGCTGATACTTCAGTTTTAGCTGCAGGAAAGCAATCTGCTGTCAGCGCAGAGCAAATACAACAGGATTTATCTTCTGTCGCTTTACCCAATGAATATTATCATATTGTGCAACCGAAGGAAACTCTTTTTCGGATTGCTGTTAATGCCGGAATTACTTTGGACGAGCTTCGTCGCATCAATAATTTCCCGCCGGATTTTACTTCTATTAAAATCGGGCAAAAGATTATCATAAAAGATCCTTCATCTTATCTGGCGTCTCTTTCTGCCCCTGTGACCACCGATGAAGAGCAAACTGAAAATGAAGAAGAAAATCCTTCCCTTACTCCCGAAGATTCGGTGTTGATAGAAAAAGTCTATATCGTTCAACCTAAAGATAATTTATTCCGCATTGCCAAAAATAACAACATGACTGTGGAAGAACTGAAAAAACTGAATAATTTAAAAAGCAATACCATCAAAGTGGGTCAAAAATTGTATATTAAGGCTCCGAAAGGGAAACAAGAGGAAAAACCCTTGCCTCCTCCGCTTACCGAAGAAGAACTGAAGGCCAAAACCAAGCTTAGAACTGATTTAATTATGCCAGTGGACGGGAAAGTAATATCCGAATTCGGTATTCGTAACGGCCGTCCTCATAAGGGAATTGATTTGGGGGCGCAAACAGGTTCTCCCATTTATGCGGTTTTGGACGGAACAGTTGTTTTTTCCGGTGTGCAGGGAAGTTACGGAAATGTGGTCGTAATCGAACATCCGGAATATGTGATGACCGTCTATGCCCATAACGAGAAAAATTTAGTAAGTGTCGGCGAAACAGTGAAACAAGGTCAAGTGATCGGCACAGTCGGCTCTACGGGTAACGCTACTTGCTCGCATGTCCATTTTGAATACAGAATAAAAGGCAAAGCCATTAACCCCAGAAAAGTTCTGCCCTAAAAAAAATATAATAGGGCGGGAGGAATTATGCAGAGAAAGAAAAAGGAATCAGTCTTTTCCGATAAAGCTCTGCAAAACTATCTGAACGAAATCTCAAAATTCAAGACTCTCCCGCGGGAAGAAGAGCACGAACTCGCCATTAAAGCGAAAGCAGGCGATAAAGAAGCTTTGAATAAACTCATTCAAGCCAACCTTAAGTTCGTTGTCAAAATCGCAGCCCGCTACCAAAATCGGGGTTTGACTTTGTCCGAATTAATCAGCGAAGGCAATATCGGTTTGATTAAAGCCATTGAAAAATTCGATCCTGACAAAGACATCAAATTAATCTCCTATGCCATTTGGTGGATTAAACAACGCATCATGCAGGCAATTGCAGAGAAAAATTCCCTTATTCGCGTCCCTTTAGGTAAAAGTAATCAAGCCAATAAATTAAAAGCAATCTCCGACAAAAGATTTGCCAGCACAGGTGAAACTCCGACGGTTAAAGAACTTAGCGAACTGATGGAAATTGATCCCAAACTGATTGATCGGCTGCGCACCAATCAAATTGATACTGTCTCCATTGATGAAGTGAACGCTACTAACAACAATCAGGAAGTGGCACTCAGCGAAAATTTGCAGGATAAAGATACTACCGATCCCCAAACTTTATTTTACAAAGAGCGCCTCTTAAAAAAATTAACGCAAGCCATAAATAATCTGGAACCGCGCGAAGCAGAAATCATCCGTAACTATTACGGAATGAATAAACAGCAAAAAGCACATAATTTTGCCCAAATTGCGCAAAAAATGGGGCTTTCTCGCGAAAGGGTTCGCCAAATTCAAAAAGAAGCTCTGAAAAAAATCTTAAACGGTATGGAACCCGATGAAGAAAAACTGGTGGACGCATTCATCGATAAATATAACTATCATTAAACCATAGAAGGAAACTTATCATGAAGAATTTTAGCGAAATGCTTACTCTGGTTAAAACCAAACCTCGCAAAACAGTTATTATTTCAGCGGCCCAAACAGAATCTGCTTTAGATGCCGCAGTCCTTGCTTACAAAGAAGGAATTGCTGACAGTATTTTGGTCGGGAACGCTTCCGAAATTAAAACTATGCTTTCTCAAACCGCTCCTGATTTAGCGGATAAGTTTGAAATTATCGATACGGGAACCGATTTGCAAAAAGCTGCTTGGACTTCTGTGGAACTCGCCAATGCGGGAAAGGGTCAAGTGATTTTGAAAGGCAAAACCGATACTGCAGGTTTGCTCAAAGCAGCATTGGATAAGGAAAAAGGGTTACGCGTAAGCGATGTGATTTCCGATGTTTTGGTTTTTGAGCATCCTGATGGAATTAAGATGTTGAGTGACGGCGGAATAAATATTTTGCCCGAATTTAATGAGAAAGTGGCAATTATTCGCAACGCCGTTTCCGTTGCACACTCCTTCGGTATTGCCGTTCCCAAAGTTGCTGTCCTTTCCGCAGTGGAAGCAGTTAATCCCAAAATGCCTTCCACCGTTGATGCGGCTTTGCTTTCCCTGATGAATCAAAGAGGTCAGATTACCGGTTGCATTGTTGAAGGTCCTCTTGCCTTTGATAATGCGGTGGATATTACCGCAGCCAAAATTAAAAACATTACTTCCCCTGTGGGAGGAAATGCCGATATTTTCATCGTTCCCAATATTGAAGCTGGAAATATTTTCGGCAAAATGCTCGTCTACTATTGTCATTATCGCATTTCCCATGTGGCAGTCGGCACCAAAGTCCCGATTTTGATACCTTCGCGAGCGGATGAAGGCGAAACCAAACTTTTGTGCATTGCTACAGCTTTGCTTTGCTTGTAAGTTTCTGCAGATGTCTTTGCGTGTTTTGTGCCTCGGAAAAACAAAAGAAAGTTGGCTTCAGGAAGGGCTAAACACATATCTGACAAGACTTCCCAAAGAATGGAAAGTCTGCTGGCAAGAGCAAAAAGATGTTTCTTTGAAAACTGCCGGGAGCATTGAAAAAGTTAAAATGCAAGAGGCGTCTTTGGTGCTGAAAGCTTTGGCAGCAGATGAATTTGTCATTGCTTTGGATGAAACGGGCAAGGAATTTACTTCCGTTCAATTTGCCAATTTCCTGCTTGACCTGAAAGCAAATCGGGATATTATTTTTGTTGTCGGCGGAGTGTATGGTCTGGATAGTTCGGTTCGTAAAAGGGCGGATTTGATACTCAGTTTTTCCCGCTTTACTTTTCCGCATCAATTAATCAGACTTTTACTTTGCGAACAGCTATACCGTGCTTATACTATCAGCAGCGGCAAAAGTTATCATTATTAAATAAGAGGTATGAATTATGAGTTCGGCTTTCGGGCAATCACTAATACTAATGCTGGAAGGTATGGCAGGCATCTTTGTTTTCATGGCTGTTTTTTACGGCTTGATTTCACTTTTGAACCGTTTATTCAAACCCACAAAGGAAGATAATAAATGAACCGAATAGCATCTTTGCTCATTCTGCTCCTAATCTTTTGCCTTTCGCTCTCCGCCAAAATTTCCGTAACTCAATCCGCTCTCGGCGTTTATAACATTACTTGGGATTTGCCTTCTTGGCAGCTATCCGCAGAAAAAGATTTTACGGTCATTACTGCGGCGGGATTAAATGTTCCGGCAACTGCAGGAGCACCCCTTTTGCCTTATGATGAATGCAAAGTTGCTGTTCCCGAACAGGGTTCTTTGCAGTTTGACATAATCCGCCAAAATGTGCGTTCCGTTCATTTGGAAAAGCGTCTGCAGCCCGTTCCTCATATCGTTTATAACGATCATACGGACGCATATCAATACAAAATTGACGAAGTTCTTTATTCCGACGCGCCCAAAGAAGTTTTGCAGCAATTGCCTCTGCAGCGTTTTCGCAATTTGACTTTTATTCCGATTAAAATCAATCCCTTCCTCTACGACGGCAAAAATGATGTGCAAGTAATTTCTCATATGGAAGTTATGGTTACTGTTTCCGGAAACCTGCAACAAAAGAGCAATTTACCTGAAGATGAATTGAGTGCGCTTATAGCAAAACAAACTGTCAATCCGACTGAAGCTTCCCAATGGCAATCTTCCTATAGAGAGGCAATTAATTTTGCCGATTTTACTCTTTCCGATTATTGGGTTAAACTGGAAACGAATGCGGACGGAATATATAAAATTACGCCTGCTCAACTCAGCATGCTGCCTCTTAATGATATTGACCCGCGCTCTTTCCGATTGTTTACAACCGGCGGTGCAGTCCAATCTAATGCCGTAAACTTCTCCGGACCTCAATTCAAAGAAGTCCCGATTTATGTTTCGGGCGAAAATGACGGCTCTTTTAACACAGGTGATTACATCCTTTTTTACGGAAGCGATCGTGACGGTTATGAAATGAACCAAGTCATTTCCGGAACGCAATACATCAATCCCTATTCTCAAAATGTATGCTACTGGCTGACTTTTGGCGGTTCTTTTTCCGGTGTGCCGAAACGCATTACTATGGCTTCCCCGCTTTCTGATTGGACTGAATCTGTTACGACAACTCCCGCTACGGTCAGAATAGAAAACGATGTTTATCAGCGTAACACTATCGGCTTTGAATGGTATATGGCTAAACTTTTCGGAAGTTCCACCGCTGATTATTCTTACAATATTACTTTGGAAGACTTGGACACTTCTCAATCGCAAACACTTTCTTTGCTTCTGAAACAGGAATACCTGCGGAACGGTTCTGACCTTATACATAAAGTGCGCCTTAAAGTCAATAATAATTGGCTGCTGAACTCCGCCGGAAATGTTCAAGAGTGGTCTTGGACAAGTTTGTCTCCGATTAATATTACTCATACGGGGAAATATTTCATTCCAGGAAACAATAACATTGTTTTCCATGTCATCCGCAGTTTAACTGATAACCTCTTTCTGGATTTTTATCAGGTTACTTATCAAAAGAAACTGATTAAGCGTTCAACTCAATTTCTTGTATCCGTCGCTTCATCTTTGAACGGGTATAATGTCCGCTATAATTTCACGGGGAATAATACAAATTTACGCGTCTTCCAAACTTCAATTGATAACGGTTTTTTTGCCGTGACAGAACTTCTTGTCAATTCCGGCAGCGACGGGTTTTATTTTGTCGGAAACGGGAATGCTTCCACTCAGTATTGGGTAGTGCAGGATACGGATTTATACCAGCCGGTTTCTGTGCAGCTTGTTACAACCGTTGATTTAAGCAGATCAAGCGTCGCTTATGATAATATTATCATTACTCCTTCCGAATTTGTGCAGCAGGCAAATACACTTGCGTCCTTTTACAGACAGCATTTCGGCAAAAACAGTAAAGTGGTTCTTCAACAGGATATTTTCAATCAGTTTAATGCCGGAATGCCTGATCCCAATGCCATCCGCCTTTTCCTTAAACAAGCGGTTCGAAACTATCCCGCTCCCGCAGTTACTTCAGTAACTTTACTGGGTTCAGGAACTTTGGATTGGCGCAATTTTTCCGGCGTTTCCTCCGCTAAAAATAAAATAATTGTGTTTCAGAAGTCCACTTCCACGACTGATGATTATTTCGGGATGCTCAATACTGAACAATATCCGGAACTTGTTATCGGCCGCTATCCCGCTAAATCTGTTTCCGAATTAAATATCATGCTTTCCAATTTAAACCGTTATGTTACTCAACCGACGGGGGGAATTTGGAGAGACAAACTGGTATTTATTGCCGATGATGAATTTAACGGTTCCACCGTTGGCGAATACTCACATTCCCAACAGCTGGAAGCCACTTCGCAAATGCTCAATCGCAGCATCCTTATCGACAAGATTTTTGCCATTGACTATGAATTTGACGAATTCCAAAATAAACCTGAAGTGCGTGATGCCATGATGGCTGAAATCAATTCCGGCACTCTCATCTGGTATTATATCGGTCACGGTGCTTTTGATACTTTGGGCGCTGAAGATTATTTTAACGGTTCATTGGATATGGGACGCTTTGATAATACCGGTAAACTGCCGCTCTTTATTGCAGCTTCTTGTGATATTGCGGAGTTTGACAATTACGCCTTTGACTGCCTTGCCGAAAAAGTAGTTTTGGTTGATAACTCCGCTTGCATTGCTTCCATTGCCGCCACGCGCGAATGTAACGGCCCCAGCAATGTCGCTTTACTGCAAAAATACTATGATTATGCACTCAATTTGCGTAATCCTATAGGTTATTCTCTTCTGCAAGCCAAAATCGCTTATACCGAATATAATGGTAATGATGAAAAATATAATATTTTAGGTGACCCTCTTCTTTTGGTCACAACTCCCGAACGGGACAGCACTATGGCAGTAGTGGCTGAAGCCGGAAAGGAAGTCACTTTCCGCTCCCGTCAAACGGTAAACTTAAACGGAGAATTTTCCGCGGACAACCTCAATACTTCTGCTTTGCTGCAAGTGTTTGACTCCGATATCAGAAAAACTATGCCCGATAATTCACCTTACACTTTTCGGGGAAGAACTGTCTATAATGGTTCCTCTACTGTCGTTGATTCGCATTACAATTTCTCCTTCATCGTACCTGACGATATCACAAACGGTTATACCGGCCTAGTTTTAGCTTATGTCTGGGACGAAGAACGGAAAAAAGATTTCGTCAATTATATGTCTCCCGTCTTTTGGAGCAATAATGCCGTCACTGTTAATAATACCGATGCTCCGCAAATCAAACTTTATCTCAATGACCTGAATTTTGTTCCCTATGCCGTGGTGAACTCAAGTCCTTTGCTCATTGCCGCTATCAGTGACTCCAACGGTATTAACATAACGAATTCACCCGGTCACGGCATTTTGCTGATTCTGGATCAAACTGCTTCCATCAATAATGTAACAAACTATTTCTCCTATAATCCTGATTCCCATACGGAAGGCACTTTACGCTATCGGCTTTCCGGTTTGAATACGGGTGAGCATCTCCTGCAACTGATTGCTTTTGATAATTTCAATCGTCCTTCCGTCGCTTCAGTCAATTTTTCCGTCGGTAAAAGCAAATCCTTTACCGTTGAAGATTTCTTGCCCTATCCCAATCCCATGAAAAAAAGCGGCTGGTTTACTTTCAAGGTCTCCGAACCTGCCGATGTCAAAATATCTATTTATACTATTAAGGGAAAGAAAATCAAAACTATTACCATGACTGCCGCCAAAGGCTATAATCAAATCCCTTGGGACGGAAAAGATGCAGACGGCGATTACTTAGCCAATAATACCTATTTTATCAAAATCACCGCCAAAGCTCTCTCCGGAAACGGCAAAGCGGAAAAAACAGAAAAACTGGTCATCTACCATTAAAGCAAAAAAACCAAAGCGTTGATTCGTGCATTTTAATGGGATAAAAAAGAATTTTATACTCTATAATCTATATTTTATGGTAATCGCTGTCTTCGGGAGTGTCAAGCGACCAAATCTTCTCCCTCATAGATAACGCATATTTGAAATCCTGAAAGTTATTTACATTGTCGTTAATTTGGTTTATCAAATCTTGCCAAGGATGGCATTCCTCGCAATGACCGGTTTTCTTGTTTTGAATATCAATTGTTTGAGGGAAGAAAAAGAAATTATTATAATCTGATTGTTTTGTATTTTTTGGTTCACGCGGACGCGGATTATAAAAAGCGTGGTAACTCTTTAGGGGTTCAGATATCAAAACATCATGCCAGGTATAAATCGTATGAGCTGCAAGATTTACCAGTAATCTGCTATTAGGACTATGAGCCGAACCTACTATTACGGAAGTTATTCCCCAATCGTAACGCAAAAAAGTTAACAGAGTAGGTATAAATTGGTGGTCTCTTGCCAAAAAAGGAAAGCGTTCTTCCAATTGAATTAAATCGCATAAGACGAACCGCGTAATTGCGTTGCCTTTTTTAGCATGATGACGCAGAATGTCATCTAATTGATACATTAAATCAGCCGGAGTTATCCACTTGGATTTTAATTTGAAATTATGAATATTATTATAACATGTATTAACATTGGGAGTATTATCATTGGGAGTCTCATCATTGGGAGTATTATCATTGGGAGTCTCATCATTGGGAGTATTATCATTGGGAGTCTCATCATTGGGAGTATTATCATTGGGAGTCTCATCATTGGGATTTGAATGACATGCAAGGTTACAAAGAGTGGATTTTTCTATATCTAAGTTCGGCATCTTGTCATCCAGCATGAGCATCAAGCCATCTTCTCCCCGGGCTGAACCTGAACGCAAAAAATCAAGAGCAAGGATAAACTTTAAACTGTACCTAGGCCCCAAGATAGCTATTGTGCTTCCTCTTTTTATTTTTTGCTCAACAAAAATATCTAAAAGCATAGAATAATGATTATTATCCGGGCAAGCATTATCAAATTTTTCCAAGTAGCTATTATCTATAACTTCTCGTAAAGACTGCATACCTGTATTAAATCGACAGACAGAGCAAGATGGATTGTGCATAGAAGAAGAATTATCACATTTATTATTTGAATTTTCACTAGTTTTATTATTTGAATTTTCACTAGTTTTAAAAAATGGGTTTTGAATAGAACTGCTTTTGGCATAATCCGAATAATCAGGAATTGAATCATGGCTTGATATTCTGCTGGAAATATTGGGATAAACAACGATTTTATCTTCCGTAATTCTGTATTGATGCCATCCTCTTGTACAATCCTGAAATCTGGATTTTTCTATGCATAACCGATTGAAAAAGAAACTATTGATTTCCTCATCTTGAAAATGTTCCATATGTATAACCATATCAGCTAAATAATCCAAATTTTCATGGTGGTCTTTTTCATCTTCATACACAATTATGGAAATTAAAGCTGCTTTGCGTAAGGTGCTGATAATTGCCTGCATATCAAAAGAGGGACGCAATTGAGACGGGAATGAATTCAATCCGTCTATAAGGATAATTCTTTTAGGTTTATAATTGTTTCGTTTTTTTCTAGATTTATGATTTACCCAATAATCGTAAGTCTCAGCATATCTGGTAATTGTAAGAATTAAATCATTAAGCCAGGCATCATCGTCTCTGGGAATTGTATTTTTTCTATTATCCTTTCCCTTATCATTTTCGTTTCCCTTTTCGTTTCCCTTTTCATTTTCGTTTTCGTTTTCGTTTTCATATAATGTATCAAATATAATTTTTTTTTCTAAACCTTCAATATCATCTTTAGTTACAGCTTTAGTTTTCTTTTTTAATTTCATCTTCTTGGTTAAATATCGATTTATATATTGACGATATATCTCTTTATTTAACTCACAATTAAAAATATGAGCTTTAGCATATGTTTTTAGCATATTATACTTATAATTTACCTTATTTATATATTCTATATCATCAGCCACACCATCATTAGCTCCTAAAATAAGATGACATGTTCTTTTAACATTTAATAATTCTTTTGGCTTGCATTGAAGAATTCCAAATAATATCTCTGCAGCTAAAGCTGTTTTCCCGCTGCCTGCAGGACCTTTAATTAAAATGATTAAGCCATTACCGGATTTTGGATAACAGAAGCTTTTATCGTCTTGCTTATTATTTTGTATGGTAGCATTCGGCTCCGATTTTGAATTTGTAACAGATTCTCCTTGTGGTTGTTTATTATTGTTATTGCCACTAGAAACAAAAGGTAACAATAATCCACCCTTAAGAAGAAAATCTAAGCCATCTATTTCTGTAGGAATCCAAGGACTTTTTTCGAATCTTGATTTTTCTTTTTCGTAATATTCTTTAAGTTTATTTTTCATATTTTCTAAATTTGCTGTGTCTTTCGGATTTTGTATATTCATAGCTATCTCCTTCCATTGCTTTATGATATATTTTTATAGATTTCGTTAATTAATTTACTTATACCAGCAGTATATTTTACCGTGACGGACTTGACCATTAAAGTCCTTAAATAGTTATTAAATAAATCCATTTTAGCCGGCCCAAGCTTTTGTTGATTTTTCGTATTTGAACTGTTGTCATTATTTTTCCCTTTTGTTATTTCTTCTTCACTGCTGATATAATAAAGATATGGGTTATTACAGGAAGATTTAGCTGTATTCAGCAAGCGCAACATATTCATATCGGTCAAAGAAGTGCCGATAAACAAGCAGGCAGTATTTTGCAAGGCATTTAATTGGATAGTTGTTTGCCAAGAAGTAATGTTTGTGTTAAAACGAGTATATTCATCCAGACTTAGGATAATATGATCATCTCGTTGTTCTTTTATAAGATAAGGAAAAATGCGGGGCAAAAATCCGTGGACATGATATATAGGTAAAGCTATAGCATCTTTAGGTGGTTTAGACGGTTCCATTGTATCTTTATGAACAGATATGGGAAACAAATTAATTTCTTTGGCTTTCCATTTTTCTGTTAATACGGTTTCTAATAAATCATCCCAATTATAAGTTATAACACTTTGAACTCTCGGTATAGTGCATAATGCAGCTATTTCTTGCAGTAATTTGCACTTTTGAATTTCTTCTTGCGTGGTGGATTTATAGAGAATTGAATGCAAAATGGAAACATATCTGTCTTGAAGAACTCTTTTTACCAGCATAGCCTGATCATAGATGCTAAACTTATAATTTATCCATTCAATTAATTCTTCAATATTGGTAGAAATTCGGTTAAAGGGACTAAGAAGCTGAATTATACTCGCTTCCAATAAACTGTTCATAACTCCTTTCCAAACTGAAAGAGTTCCCTCGTTCACTCCGGCACCCAGAATAAGAGTTAGTTTTATCGAAGGATTATTATTATTTAAATCTTTTAATAAGACATCAAGGCCTTTTTCCTCAAGTTTTTGTTTATTATTCTGATTGGGATTAAGCATTAAAACTAAATATCCTTATATAAAATTTTGTTCTTGAGCATCAAACCTTAAGATGTCATTGCTGTGCATAAAATTTAATCTTAAAGTTCATTTTTATATTGCATTATTAACTGTCAAGGATTTTATCCTTTCTAAACATAGTATGTTAATTTTAACTTCATCCACACAACAATTCAAATTACTCTTTAGAGATGCTTTTATCTTATTTTTTCTTATTTTATTATGTTGCTCTTTTCTTTTTTAATAATATCCGCAATATAAAAAAGCCGGAATTTTACTTCCGGCTTTCTTTTAATCTTTGTTAAGCTATTTTGAAATTAAGGCACTGACCAGCCTCCGTCCACGACGATTTCAGCGCCTGTCATATAGGAACTGTCATCGCTGGCAAGGAAGAGAGCTACTTTTGCAACTTCAATAGGTTTACCTATGCGCCCCATCGGAACTAAAGAAAGCAGACCTTTCAGAGCTGTTTCATCAATGGAACCGCTTACCATCGGAGTTTCAATCGCACCGGGCATAATGGCGTTCACGCGGATATTTTGTCCGACAAATTCAATAGCTGCAGTTTTGGAAAGAATTCTGACTGCTCCTTTGGAAGCTTGGTAAGCTGCAGAACTGCCTGTCCCGATTAGCGCATATACGGAAGAAATATTAACAATGGAACCTCCACCCGCTTTACGCATCAACGGAACTATATGTTTCATTCCCAACCAAGGTCCTGTTTGATTTACCGCTATCACCTTATTCCATTTTTCTACAGTTGTCTTCTCCACGCCGTCGGAATCAAGGATACCCGCATTATTGACTAAAATGTCAACTTTCCCGAAAGCGGCTTCCGCTTCTTTGGCAATGCGAATCCAATCTTCTTCCGAAGAAACATCGTGCTTGAGTGCCAAAACTTTCGTTCCTTTTGCGGAAATTTCGGCACTGACCTTTTCCAAATTGACCTGATCAACATCAGTAATGATGAGAGAAGCACCTTCAGCCGCAAAAAGACGAGCTTCTTCAGCGCCCATACCTTTTGCCGCACCCGTAATAAGTGCTATTTTGTTTGCAAGTCTGTTCATTTTTCTCTCCTTTATTCAAATTGAACAATATTATATACTCAAATGTTAAGATAATCCAAATTTCTCGGAAGGCAAATATTATCTTTTAATCCTGGATATAAAGTTTTTTGCAAAGATTTTTTCTCTCTTTCATTAAGGAAAGTTTTACCGCTAAAAAGAAAAGGCAAGCTCAATTAAAAGCCTGCCTTTCTCCAAGAATTAATCCCGAATTTTATCGGGATAAGATGGATTTTTTATTTCAAAAGCAGCATCCGTTTGGAAGAGACATAAGTTCCTGCTTGCAGACGAGACATATAAATTCCGCCGGCAACGGGCTTCCCGTTATTATCTTTTCCGTTCCAAGTGATGCTGTAAAATCCGTTCCCTTTGGTTTCGCTCACCAAACTGCGCACCAGTTCACCCTTTAAATTATATACGGAAAGAGTTACAGGCACCTTTTCTTTGATGCTGAAACGAATTACTGTTCCCTGCTTAAACGGATTGGGATAATTTCCCATTAAAGCTGTAACGGTAGCGGGAACAATGTGCTGGTCTCCATTTGCGGTAATGTTTACCGTAACGGAATTTGAAGCATCGGATTCATATTGATTGAAATACACATTTGTCGTATAATAAGTATATTCTCCGGCAGGAAGATTTGTATCGGTATAATACGCAAGCTGATAGGGAATAAAATCAGTTATCGTTGCAATCAGACTATTATTACGATAGACCTTAAGAGCCGTGAGATTTTGCCAGTCACGCGTGTTACCGTCTTTCAAAGGAATCGGTCCCGGAGCCCAACTAAGCAGCACATTATTAATGTCTTGAATTTGAGCGGTGAGCATTTCCGGAGGAGGATACACACCCGGAAGCATATCTGCCAAAGAACGGCTGGTAATGTAATTTCCGTCAGTGCGCGAATTGGCGATACCGATTAAAGTAATAAGACCCGTCGGAATGGGTGTTCCGATATAATCCACATCATAGAAATTGGTGCGGAAATTCATTGTCTCGGTCAGATAAACTAAAGGATAGACAGTTCCGTTGGCAAAAGTAGTGGCAGTCGTATTGAATTGGATAGGCCAAAGCTTGATTAATTCCGACTCATAAGCTTCAAAATTGGTGTTAAATTCGCTTATGGTAATAGTTTGCGGAGTGATAACATTTCCTGTTGAAGTAGCGGGACCGGGATTGACGGTCGGCACCAATTCCAGCATTCCGCCAAATTCATTTATGGTTCCAATCAAGCCTGTAATGCCGTCTCCCACATTATATACGGTAGTGATAACACCGTTCAAATCATCAATCAGGACACCTGCACTGCTATCTTGCACAAATTTCTGATTACGGTAAGTCTGCTTAAAAGTCAAAATGACTTCACCGGTCACTTTATAGACTGTTGTGCCCGTTGGTTGTTGACGCAGAGCAGCCAAATTTGCACAAGTGACGGGGAAAGTATATGTTGCAATTGCAACTGCTGAAGAATCCGGAGGTAAATAGGCAATGGCTTTCACCGTTGTGGTAGCGCTTATATTTAAAGGAGCGGAATAAACTGCGGAAGAACTGTTTGGTGTGCTGCCGTCAGTCGTGTAATGAATAACGGCACCTGCAGTTTCACAACTGATACTCACTTGGATAGGACTGTAATAAATTCCCGCAGCAGGATTGAAAGTTGGTGTAGCAACTCCTCCCTGCGGAGGTTGAAAATCAGCCAAATTGCGGGCAGTAAAATAATTGCCGTCCGTTCTGGAATTGGGAATGCCTACAATATTCATCGGCACTGTCGGAATCGGTTGTCCGATATAATTAACATCGTAAAATGTAGTGCGGAAGTTAAAAGTAGCCGTTCCATCGGTAATAGGATAGACAGTTCCGTTGGCAAAATTACCCGTAGCGCCGGTAAAAGTGCAATTCAGGACTTTCACCAATTCAGATTCATAATTTTCAAAATTAGTATTCAGCTCATTCAGAGTAATCACTTGCGGGGTAATAACATTGCCTGTGGAGGAAGCGGGACCCGGATTCAAGGAAGGAACAAATTCAATCATTCCGCCATATTCGGTAATTTTACCCACCAAGTTGGAAATGCCGTCCCCGATATTATATTGCGTAGTCACGATGCCGGCTAAATCGTCAAACATCATCCCGGCAGTATTATCCTGCACCCATTTTTGGTTGCGGTATGTTTGTTGGAAAGTCAGAATAACTTCTCCGGTCAGCTTATAAATTGTTGTATTGTCCGCAGGTTGAGCTCTCAAAGCTGCAATGTTCGGAACATTAATCGGAAATGTGTAGACAGCGGTTGCAATAGAGCTGTTACTGTATCCGGGAGCGGTTGCCATTGCTTTCAAAGTTGTTGTTGTTGAAATATTTATCGGGGCTGTATAAATACTTGAAGCGGTAGTTGGATCGGTTCCGTTTGTCGTATAAAAAATCGTAGCACCGGCTGTGGTTGTAGAAATTGTGACACTGATAGGGGCGGTAAACAAACCGGGAAGCGGATTAAAAGTGGGAGCAGCACAGATTTGCCCGCCCGTGGGAGTAAAGACATGACTGCCTAAATAAGAAAAAGTGTTAACCGGATAGGATGTCCAATCCGCCATATTGAAATTAACCGTCGGACTGATTATGTTGGAATTACGCACCAGCGTTACATCCATACCCCAATTATTGACATCATTCACATAACCGATTACATCAGTTTGCACGCCGTTATGATACAAAGCCAAGGCGTCGTTGCCGTTATAATTCATTGCTGCACTGGTAGTAGCCAAATCAACATAAGGCTGACCTACCAAATTAGTTCCGCCTGTTGTTGAATTTACGATTACATACACATCGTTATTTGCCAAAATTCCGCTGAGCACAAGTTCACTGCCAAAATCGCCGGCACCGTTGACCTGTTTTTTAATTGAATATGCTGAAAGATCAACAGGAGCACCTGTTCCGTTAAAAATCTCAAGCGCTTTCTGATAGGAAGTGCCTTCCACATATTCGGAAAAGAACAGGTCGGTTGCATAAATAGGATTTGTGCCGCCGTTGTCCTTTGTCACAATCAGATTGTTTTTTCCATAGGCAACAATTTTTCCCGTGGCGCCGGTAATTCCCATAAAGCGAGTGGAATTGAAGGTCAAAGCGTCAAAAGTTTCCTGTGTCCATGTTGCGCCTTGATCAACGGATTTGACTATGGACCAGGAATTGCCCATGTTTGTAGTAGTGTTGTCAGAACTGTATCCTGCAGCCCAAAAAACGTTGTCGTCATCACACCAAACGCCGTTCATATCATCCAAACAGCTTTCAGTTGATGCTGACCAATCTGCTGCAGTTAATCCGCCCGTGGAAGTATGATAGATTTCGCCGACGGAATTGACTAAAACGCCAATATTGGCATCGGCAAAACGAATGTCTCTGATTTGAGCGCTTGTGCTTCCGACCACGATAGGCGACCATGACAAGCCTCCGTCTTGGGTGATGTATAAATTGCCGGCACTCGAACCCGCAAAACCCATAGTTTCCGTCTTAAAATATACGCTATAGAGAATGCTTGTCCCCAAGCCTGTTCCGTTCAGCATACTCCATGTATTTCCGCCGTCCGTAGTCTTGGCGTGTATGTTATTGGAACCGACTGCGTAGCCGATTTGGTCGTTCACGAAGAAAAGTTTGTAATAAATTTGGGTAGAAGTGACGCCGGAAACGGTAAAAGTCGTCCAAGTATCTCCGCCGTTAGTAGTGTGGAAAATTTTCCCCGTTGTCTTTCCCGTAATCCATCCTTCGTTGGCGTTTTTGAAGTAGCAGGTGTAGTAAGTGTCATAGTTAGAAGGAATATGCAGTCTGGTAAAGGAAGCTCCGCTGTCCGTAGTTTTCAGGATGTAACCTTTGTCGCCTGCCAAATACCAAGTATCGGCATCCACGACAGAAGCTCCGTAAAGGTCAATAGCATTCGGCACCAAATCTGTCCAAGTGACACCTTGGTCGGTTGATTTTGCCAAAGCGCCGTTCCATCCCGCAGCCAATAAATCGCCGTTAGCCAATATGTTTAAGCCTTCGAAGTAAAGTCCGAAGTTATTGGTAACGGTCGTATATGTCGCCCAGCCGTCTGTTGTCATCAGTAATGAGCTGTTCCAACCGGCGGCAAAACCGGTTTGACCGTTCAAAATAATGTCCTGCATATTAACACTGGCACCGCCTGCATTCACATGATGCGTCCAATTTGCTCCGTTGTCGTTACTTACGCCGATGTAACCCAAACTGCCTGCTAAAACTACAGTGGAACCGTATTGACGCACTTTATGAATATGCGGATTACCTGTAATAGTCAGATTTTGGATACTCCAAGTAGAGCCGAAGTTTGTCGTAGTCAGGATTTTAGCTTGATCCGGAGAACCGTTATTGAGACCGCAAAAACCGACGCCGCTTGCATTCATGCTGATGGAATAAATAATGTCGGTAGTCCCGGAAGTTTGAGCAGTCCAAGTGACGCCGTTATCGGCAGAATATGCAATTTTGCCTCCGTTGCCTGCAACCCATATTCTTCCGTCAGGCAAATAGACGCAGGCATTGACATCATCGGTTCCGAAAATTGTCGGTGTTTGCGTATTTGTTGTCCAATTGGCACCTCCGTCGTCTGTTACTGCCACCAATCCGTCAATGCTGACCATAACTCCGTGCTGTTCATCGTAAAAGTCAAGATCGTTAATATCCTTATAAGCGGGAGTGACGGCATCGTATGCGGGACTGGGCACAAAAGACCAATGTGCTCCATTATCTGTGGATTTGGCAAAACCGCCCACATAACCCGCTGCCCAAAGTGTATTATTCACTCTGTCCAAAGCGTAAAAGTTTGTCGGAAAACTCGCTTGTCGCGTCACCTGCCAACCGAAAGCAAACACGGCAAACACGACTAATGCAGTTATCAGCATTATCTTTTTCATAATGAATTTACCTCTTCTTATCTATCTTGAGAGCCGAACGAAATTTTGTTCCGAACGGCAATTCATTTTTCTTATTTTGTTAAAACTTATATACATTATAATAATACATAATATCAAACTTATAGATTTTGACAAGAGGAAAATTTAGCGGAGCTGAAACTTCAGGCTAATTCCTTCTCCACATCCACCATTTCGCTGTTTGGATCGGGCATTATGGCAAAGCCGTGCCGCCTAAATACCTTTAACATTCTAAAATTATCTTTTGTCGTTTGCGCCACCATTTTTTTAGCGTGCCATTTGACGGAAATTTCCATGCAAAAATCAGTCAGCATACTTCCCAAGCGTCTGTTCTGCCATGCTTCCGGAACCAGAATTGCATATTCCACGGTATTGTGATCAGGATCGGCAACCATGCGTCCGACTCCGACCAGTTTCTTCTTTCCGTTTTCGTTTGCTTCAGCCACGATGGCAATTTCTCTGTCGTAATCTATAAAGCAATAGCGAACCGCTACTTCGTGGGAATTCCAGAAAAAGAAATAGCGGAAGCGCTGATAAATTGTCTCTTTTGAACAACTTGCCAACATCTCCATCCACAGGTTTTCATCTTCAGGTTTGATGGGACGGAAAGTTAGCGGAGTTCCGTCCGGAAGTTGAACTTGCTTGACATATTCTTCCGGATAAGGCCTTAAAGCCAGATGGGAATAGGCTTCGCCCTTGTGATAATTAAGATTAATTACGACCCGCGCATCTAACGCCATAATCTTTTCCGGCGTTGCCAAAAGCGGATTTATATCAAGTTCCGTAATTTCAGGATAATCTGCCGCCAGATATGACATCCTGATCAAAACTTCTATTAACTTGTCTATATTGACCGGAGGCTTTCCTCTGTAACCCTTCAGCAGCGGATAAATTTTCAATCTTTCCAACATCCGCCGTGCCAATTTTTCATTCAAAGGCGGAAGTTCCAATGCTATGTCCTTAAACAGTTCCGCATAAATTCCGCCCGTGCCGACCATCATTACCGAACCGAATACGGGATCCTGTTTTATGCCTAAAATGAGTTCAACGCCTTTATCAGTTTCCAACATCGGCTGCACGGTTACACCTTCTATTTCCGCTTCGGGAAAACGAGCTTTCACCTGTTCGGTTATTTGCCGAAAAGCGGTTCTGACATCATCGGCAGAGTGCAAATTCAATTTCACGCCTCCAGCATCTGTTTTGTGCGTTATCTGGGGAGACATTATTTTCAAAACCACCGGATAACCAATCTTGTTTGCAACAGCGACCGCTTCTTCAGCTGTTTTTGCCGCCTGAGGCATAGTAGTATCAATTCCGTAAGCTTCCAGTAAATCCTTGGAAGTGGTTTCGGATAGGACAGAATTGCCTTCCGCACATATTTTATCAAATTTTTTCCTAAATTCCGCGCGATCAAGAGAAAATTCTACGGGAATGTCACGCGGTGTTTCATACAGCGCTCTTAAATTCTTGCCGTAATCCACTAAAATAATAAATGCACCGATGGCTTGTTCGGGTGTCTTGTAAGCCGGAATATTTGCTTCCGCTAAAATTGCCAACCCCTCTTCCATCCTTGCACCGCCTATCCAAGCTGCCAAAATCGGCTTTTTTGCCGTTTCGGCTAACTTACTAATTTCCCGTGCAGTTCCGCTCGGATTTGTCATTGCTTGAGGTGTCAGAATTACCAAAACCGCATCCACATTCGGGTCTTCCAAAACAATGGAAACAGCTTTCGCATAACGCTTCGGACGCGCATCCCCCAAAACATCGACCGGATTGCCATGCGACCATGACTCCGGCAAATTCTCATTTAACGCATCCATAGTTTTGGCATCCAATTTTGCCAATGTCCCGTTCAGAGCAATCAATTCGTCAGTTGCCATCACTCCCGGTCCGCCTGCATTTGTCACTATTGCCAATCTGTCTCCGGCAGGAATTTTTTTCCGTCCCACCAATTCCGCTACATCAAAAATTTTACCTATATCATCAATTCTGACAATCCCCGCGCGTTGAAAAGCCGCATCATAAACATTGTCCGCGGCAGCCATGGCGCCCGTATGCGAGGCTGCAACCTCTGCAGATTCGGGAAAACGACCCGCTTTATAGGCAATGATTGGTTTGCTGCGCGCGAAAGCACGAGCGGCTGTCATGAATTCACGCGCTTCGGATATGGATTCAATGTAAAGAAGAATGCACCTCGTCTCTTCGTCTTCACCCAAATAATCAATCAAATCGCCAAAATCAACATCCAGCATATTGCCGATGGATACTAAATGGGAAAAACCGATTTTCGCCTGTATTGCCCAATCCAAAACGGAAGTGCAAAGCGCTCCGGATTGCGACACAAAAGCGATATTTCCCTTATTCGGCATTCCGTCTCCAAAACTTACATTCAGTTTTGACGCAGGAGATATGAAACCCAAACAGTTCGGTCCCATTATTCTCATTCCCGGATAGTTTAAACGAAGTGCCGCAATCTCTTGTTCCAATTTTTTGCCCCGAGCGCCCGTTTCCTTAAAACCTGCGGTTATAATAATGATTCCCAAAATCCCCGCATCCCCGCATTCACGCACTTGCTCGGGAACCGCAGAAGCTTCCGAACAAATTACAGCCAAATCAGGTTTGTGTGGCAATGATTGGACATCCGGATAACACTGGATGCCCATAACCGCTTCCACGGAGGGATTAACCGGATACACAACTCCGTTGAAACCGCCGGTAACCAAATTGCTCAAAATCCTGCCGCTGACGCTTTGCGGATTGATGGCTATTCCCAAAATCGCTATCCGTTTGGGTTTAAATATGTTGTCCAAATTATGAACATTCACTCTTCACCTCTATCTATCTGTTTATATTTCATAATATATTATCCCGCATGAGGTTCCGCTAAAATATCCGGCTCTTCTTCCGCTTATGTATTCTATTTTGGCACAACATTCAGTCTTTATCTCACGGTCAAGTCTTTTCTATCTTGCGTGTTTTTGTCTCTTTTGACAAAAAGCAGAGCAAAAGCATATCAAAAGCATATCAAATGTATATTAAATGTATTCAATTCAACATTTGATCTACTTTTGATCTACATTTGATATACTGATGATCTACTCCGGCATTTAGGAATGACCCGTCCTGAAATTAGTTGACCAAAAATAGAGAAAACCTGAAAAGGACTATACTATTTGCAGCAAGATAGCTTATTTTAAAAAAACTTGACTTAGATTTATAATATGTAAAAAATGCAATTTGTCGTTTGACCTTACATAGATTGTGAGTAACGAGGGATAACAGATGCCCTCAACCAACCCGAGAAACAATAAGTTTGAATTTACACCAACATTTGGGACATAACAAATAACTTTTTTGACTTTAAGGAAGTAAAAGAAATGAAAAATCATATTCTATTCGTATTCTTCAGCTTGCTTTTCCTGTCGCTTTATGCTCAATATAGCGATGCAGAGTTAGAAAATCTTCCCGGAACGCGCTTCAAATTTATGGTCATTGTCAGCAGTGCTTGTGATAACATAAAAGATATAAAAATCGGCAATGAGGATATTACGGTGTTTAACACTAATAATTTAAAACAGTATACTTGCACGCCGTTCACACCGGTTGATTATGAAGGTTATTATTATGTATATAGTAGAAATGTCGGTGATGAAGATTGGACTGTATTTTGGGATGATGATTTTGATCTCCCCTACGAAATTGATTTGATACCCGGCGAAATTTTGGGTTTTATTATTTCTCCTGAAGGTAATATAAGAGATATATCAATCGATTATCTTCCTTCCCATAATCCTCAAGTTATGTTTGTTAATCTCACTGATTTGGAACAATACAATTTAGAAATCTCCAACCAGCATGGAAGTCATAACAATGTTTATTATAGTGAATTGAATAAATTTTCATTTAGTGATATGAAAACTATAGACAACGGTAACTATTATGTCTATTGGGACACTCGCGATGTAAAGGATACGAATTTTTTCAACTATTATCCCGACTCAAGCGGTAATCCTGCTTTAGTCAACTTCACGGAAGAAAATTGGTATTTAGTGCTAACTTATGATATCGGAATGTTACATCACAGATGCAATTTTATAAACATTTCACCCACTCGCGCGTTCTTGAAACCCAACTAACCGACAGTACCCAGGTGGAAGCACATGTTGAGCAGAACGGACTTGCGGTTATCATTCAAGCCGGAATAGACTTTAGGAAGCTCATCCATGAGTTCGCTCTCACAGCGTAGGATGTCGTTCTCTAATAGATTATAGGCTTCCTTTTGTGTTATGACTATGTCCTTTAAATTACGACCCACTTCAATAGTGAGTTTTCCGGCAGGACAACGATAGGGCTTGAGCTTCAGACCCTCGTGTCTGAGCAACCGGTCTTTGACTTTCTGAAACAGACTCGGTTCCATGAAATCTCTAGTATTATTAATCTGGAGCTATAAAACCACTTCTCTGTCCGCTGACAAATCAGGTTGCCTAAGGTTGCCACAAAAAATATCTTGACTGGTTTTTTTGAGTAATATTAAATGTATTAGTGATTTTTCTCATATGTAGGGTTTTAAAGATAGGCGAGATTTAAATACTTCAAAGTATATTTTAGTGGAGGAGTTATGAAAAAAACGATACAGGTGTTCTCATTTCTTTTTATACTATCAATTTTTGTAACCTTTATAAGCGACCAAAATCAAATGGCCATCCTGACAACTATAAATGGAAGTTTTAATGGATGTAACTTGGATAGTATCTCGCTAGTGTTTACTTTTATTGCAATATAAATAATGATAATTCATCTAACAAAAATATTATCACCTAATTAAAGAAGAAAATTATATAATGAAACAGAGCAATATTCTCACCGAATTTGAATATCAAGTAACAATAGGGAGTACAATGAAAATCATTCTTACAGCAGTAATATTATGGATATTAACATCACCTTTAATTGCGCAAACTATCATTATAGATAGTCTTTATGCTATCCCGGAATTGGATGGTAGCATAACAGCAAACACAGCAGGATTAGCATTTAGTATGAATACCACTACCTATGAATTCGATGTTGGAGATTTGTGCTATCCTTATGAAAACTGTTCGGTGAGAGCATTTATCAGCTTCCCTCTTCCAATCATTCCCAGTGGTTATTCTTTAGTGAATGCTACAATCCGTTTATACCAATTTTCAAGTGGCGGAATTGAGCAACTGGATGATTCTACATATGTGAACACTTACTTTCCACATTGGGATGTAGCTGATGGAGACACACTTAAATGCATCGTGAGTCATATTGATTATGGCTTAAGTCTTGACTTGGGAGACTGGTCAAAAGGTGATGCGGGTAGTCCTGATACCTTTAGTCCGAATGTTGGTGAGATAACATGGGAAGGAATAGATGAACCGGGAAATGAACCGGGACATCATGGCGAAGCAGGATACAGATATTTGGATATTACAGATTGTGTACTGAATGATCTGGCATTTGGCAGCCTCTTTAGCCAATACCGTATCGCTTTTCAAATTGATACGGATTATGATTATGGATGGGATTTTGTTGCGTTCTTGAGTGCAAATAGTAACCCTAATTATCCTGAGTTTCTTCCAATAACATATTACACTCTTTACAATCCTACTACGATTTCGGATGATCTGAGCCCTGCAGTATTGGTCGATGTCAGTTCAAGTCCGAATCCCTTTTCATCACAGATAAAATTTGATATAAGTTTAGATAGTCCAGCAAATGTATGTCTAAAGCTCTATGATTTGAGGGGACGAATAGTAAAGGAACGGGGCTCTACTCAGTATTCCAAAGGCACACATAGCATAAGCATGAACACTAACGAGCTACCCAGTGGTATATACCTGTTGCAAGTTAAGGCAGGAAATAAGATCATCACTAAAAAAATCACCTGCCTGAAATAAAAAGGAGGAAAGATGAGAACGCTCATCACGCTATTTGTTGTGTTGTTCTGCCTTCAACTGTGGGCATAAATGTCAAGTCCTGCTATAGGTTGACGGTTTTTGGAGTAAAATTTTTCTCAGGAAATTCAGATATTTCCTGCGCTATATTATAAACATAATCAGGGGTTTTATAGCCCAAGCTTGCATGCAGCCGTTCATTGTTGTAGATTTTAATGCCATTATTCAGAAGCTTGCGTGTAGTTTCCAAATTCGGCAATAAACTGCCCAAACCAAACTCCTGTTTCAGGATTCCGTAAATTCGGCAGAGACGTCCGATGCTGACTCGCTTTCCTCCGGATATAACTGCTTCCCGGCATCTTGCAAGACTTGATTCCAAGGCTTTTTTTACCGGATATCCTAAATCCTGCTCAATTTCATCAACCATGCTCTTCCATGCTATAGCACGCAATTCCGCTTCTTCCAATTCCTTTTTCAGCAATGCTAACTCTCGACGTAACCTTACTAACTCATTCTCTTCTTTGTAGCTCATTACCAATACCTTCTGACCTTTATTTTTTCTTAATCCGTATAACTCTAACCATTTGTAGACTGAAACCGGAGTACTAATACCATAATATCGACAAGCTTGCGCTACATTCATAACGCCTGATTCGATATCTTCCACTACCATCCGCTTAAATTCTTCACTATAACGAATTTGAGGTCGTGATTGCTTATTCATACCTTATCCTTTTTTCTCTATTTTCGGTCAACCTATTTCAGGACGGGTCAATCATAGATACAACAGCTCTTGAAGATGAAATTGAACCTAATAATGCATTATACTGACCTTATCCCCGAAATTTACATTACTGGAAGGGTGACACATTAGGAAGCGAGTGTCGTTTTTTCTGATCAAAAATTTCCCGCTTTACAGCAGGAGCTTATCGGGAGAATTTGTTACTAGGAAAAATTAACCAAGATATGGAGCAGCCAATGCGTAGCAGATTTACCCATACTCAGATTCACAAAATCCTAAAGGAAGCCGATCCGGGAGTAGATGTTAAGGAAGTATGCAGGAAGTACGGAATCAGCCATAACACCTTCTATAACTGGAAGAACAAATATGGCGGCATGACTCCCAATGATGCCAAGGTTAAACATGATTTGGAGATTGAAAACCGCTGTCTGAAGAAGATGGTGGCAGAACGGGATTTGGAGATTGAGGCGATGAAGGAGCTTCTCACAAAAAAATGGTGAGTCCCTGGCAGAGAGAAGCAGCCGTTGGGGATTTACAGGAACAAGGCTTGAGCATGAGAACATCTTGTACTTTGGTTCAGGTTGAGCGTAAAGGGCTTTATTATAAGCCCAAGCTTCGTGCAGTGAATCAACAGATAAGCGGATATGTGCAAAACTGTATCTATCAGAACCTATGGAGAAAATCAGAGAAACCTGAAAAGGGCTATACTATTTGCAGCAAGGTAGCTGGTTGATGAAAAAGAACTTGCCTAAAATTTATAAGATGAAAAGAATGCAATTAGTCGCATGGCCATACATAGATTGTGAGTAACGAGGGATAACAGATGCCCTCAACCAACCCGAGAAACAATAAGTTGGAATTTACGCCAACATTAGGAACTCAACAACTCTTCGGAGGAGTGTTATGAAAGCTCTTTACTTGATAATTATAATAGTACTTCTATCTACCTTATTATTAGCCTATGAGATCACTGTTCCGAATATGCCTGCTGGCATGTGCTTCAAAGATATGAACAATGATGGTTTTAGGGACATTATCGTAGGTCACAGAACCACATGGAACAGTACATCACCGAATATATCAATATTGGTAAATGATGGATATGGTAGATTTTGTGTTGTAGATTCATCTATAACATCATGCGGATACCAGGATTATCCAATTCTTGATGATATTAATAATGATGGGGACACTGATTTAGTAACTATGAGCGTAGATTTTTCGACAGGAACAGCACAGAGATTTTTTAGGATATATACGAATTTCGGGCTTGGTAACCATCCTTATATTGATTATCCACTGCAGAGAAATGGAACAATAGATAAATGGATATTCTTTGCTGCACCGGATAGCAGTCACTATCTGGCCTTTACGTGTAATCAACAATCATACTGGGGATATATTCATATAAATAGCTTGGGACAATTCATTAATGAGATTTATTATGATTTGTCAAATTATCCTCAGGATATAAACTCCATAGATTTAGATGGTAATGGCTATTTTGATGTCGTAATACAATATTCATATTCGATTGGGCTATGGATGGGCTTCGCCACAGGATTTGAAAACGTTACAATGACTGGGCAGGTTCCTGCTGAACAAGGTTTTTTTGCAGATTTTGATAACAATGGTATCAATGAATATGTTGCCCTATATAAGATGCTTCTACCCTATTCGGTTATTTCTGTATATAGTATAGATGCAGATTCTATATTTAGGCAATACTTTTTCTTTGTTGACCAAACAGTTATTTATCCACAAGTAGGGGATATTAATAATGATGGATATCCGGATTTAGTCTATAATTCTTCTTTTTATGCTCCACTACATGATTCGGATATATCGTATACTTGGATTATAAAGAATATCGCAGGCGTTTTAGATAGTATCCCAATAGCGTATTATACAGGGTATTCTTCATATATGTCTTATATTATAGATGTTAATAACGATGGCTGGAACGATATCGTTACGTCGAATAGGTGGTTCCCCGGTAGAATTCATATTCTTTACAACGACTATACAGGGCATTTCATCCAAGATTCTCCCACAGCTAATGAGGATGATAATGCAATAATGCCTTTAGTAATATTAACATGTTATCCTAATCCGTTTAGGCACAATATAACTTTCTGTTTAAAGAATCAGAAACTAAAAGGTAATTCGAGTTATGAGATATACAATATCAAAGGGCAAAAGGTCAAAACTATCTCAAATAGGAAAAGTTACTCGATCGATAACAAAGCAGTCTGGGACGGTACTGATGACAATAATATTGAATTACCATCAGGGGTTTATCTTTGTCGCTTAAATACTGGATATATGCTATCTGACCTTATTAAAATAGTTAAAATTAAGTAGGATAAATCCTAATAATAGGAAATTAACAAATCAAAAGGGAGGAAAAATGAAGAAGGTAGTGTTTCAAAGGTTGGTGTAAATAAGGTGAGCCTAATGAAGAAAAAGGTTGAGGCGGATCCCGCACTTTGTTTTGATGGTTTTGATAAAACTAAAAGACAAAGAAAAGATCATAACTCCACTAAAGAGAAAGAAAGATGAATGAACAGAATTGGCCAAGTTATTTTGGACAATGTTTCTCCGGTCAGCTAAGGCAACACTGTATAGTCCGCCTGATATGCAATACTCGAAGCAAAGTGTCCAAAACTAATCTGCTGTGGTTGCTGCCGTTGATAAAAGATCCGGTGCGCCTCCTGCAAGACTATTCAGAAGACCGGATACGTGCAAAACTGTATCTATCAGAACCTATGGAGAAAATCAGAGAAAACCTGTCAATGGCTATACTATTTGCAGCAAGGTAGCTGGTTGATGAAAAAGAACTTGCCTAAAATTTATAAGATGAAAAGAATGCAATTAGTCGCATGGCCATACATAGATTGTGAGTAACGAGGGATAACAGATGCCCTCAACCAACCTGAGAAACAATAAGTTGGAATTTACGCCAACATTGGGGACTCAACTTAAAGTGTCTAGTTCAGATATCGCAGGCAACAAAATGATTCTCTTCATTATCCTATTATGAGTATCATAAAAGAAGGTTAATTATGAGTTCAAAAGAGTTTATCATATTACAAATAGCTACAGATGGCAATAAAATCCTTTTAAACGCTAAGAAAGAACTGTCTGAGGCCCCTAGTGAAAAAATTCGAGCTCTATCTAAACGAATTCCCGAGAAAATGATTAGCGTAGATAATAGTATGAGAATTGTATTTGCTGGTCAATACGGTGCTGGCAAATCGACTATTTTAAAGGCCTTGACAGACAGGCATGATATAGCAATTGGTGGGGGTATAACTACCCAAGAAACCCATAGTTACAATTGGAATGGACTAGAAGTTATTGATACGCCTGGCATCCATACTCAATTAAGACCTGATCATGACGAGATATCTTATAAGGCAATCTCAGAAGCAGATCTGATAGTATTTGTCATTACAAATGAACTATTCGATGATCACCTGGGAAAGCACTTTCGAAAACTTGCGATTGATCGAGATAAGATCCATGAGATGCTGCTGGTTGTTAACAAGATGAATCGATGTGCTAGAGGGAATGTTGACGATATGCATGATATCATTAAAGATGATTTAAATAAGGTTCTAAGTCCTTTCACTTCTGATGATATTCCAATGTGTTTTATTGATGCTGAACAATTTAATGAGAGCAAAATAGAGAGCGATCTAGGCATTGCTGCAGTTATGCATAGAAAAAGCAGATTCGATTTTTTCGTTGATGAGTTGAATAGATTTGTAACTGAAAAAGGAATCATCGGACGTTACACAACTCCGTTGTACACACTTGAGCAGCTACTACAGGAGGCTATTACTGCTGAATCATCAGGAGATATCGACTTAGATGCTGTTGAAGAGTTACTGCTTCAAAGAAGAAGAGTACTACTTGAAACTATTGGTAGAATTCGTGTAGCAGTAAACAAGATTATTCATGAACATAGTAATAAAATCCGGGAACAAGGTAACAAAGTTGCTGATAGAATTCACGGTAAGGCAAAACCCAAAGATATCGATAGGGCTTTAAAGAACGCAGAGATAACTGTACAAGAGTATGCTGATAAGTGTGGTAAGCTCATCGAAAATGAAATATTAAAAATTGTTCAAAAGATGGATGAGAGGATTGCTGATATTCTGAAAAGTGAACTTGCAAAAGAGCTTATCCCTAGACTATCACATCGAATAAAGGAGACTAAAATGTCTCCACGAACTATAAATGGTGTTAAAAAGACTGCCGATCTCTCTCAAAAACTTGGACAGTTCTTAATTTCGAAATCTTTTACTCCGGGTAGCGCGGGAGCATTTAATGGTATGTTTAAACTTGGTCAATACTCTGGGACTGAAACACATATTGCTATTAAAACTATTGGGCAATTTTTTGGGAAACAGTTCAAACCTTGGGAAGCAGTAAAGTGGGCAAAGTGTATTGCAAATGCGGGCAGGGCACTTGCAGTAGTTGGCACAGTTTTGACTTTTGTTTTACAGATTAAGGAAGATATTGATGCTAAGGAGTTAGAGGATGATTTGCGTGAAAGTAGAGCTTCTATTAGAAAGGGATTTAATGATGCTGGATATAAAATTGAGAAGTATTATAATGAATCCACAGAGAAGTACTTAAAATCTAGTTTTTATACTGAGATCCAAGATGTTGATGATCAATTGAATGAGCTAAGAGAAATGAGAACAGACAGAAGCAATTTGTTTTCTACAATTGAAAGATTTCTGTGCGATGTTCAAAAATTAATCAAAACAATCCATAGCTTTGAGGTTATCGAAAGCTAAAAGTATAAATAAGTAGTATAAGGATACTGGGATAATGCACTCATGAATATTAGACGAAGAAATAAAGAAATTAGTGATTTAGAGAGTGCTTTGAATCTTTGCAAGGAATCAGCAAGATCTGGATATCAAATTGCTAAAAATAATCTTGATGAAACGACGGATTCCGTTAGAATTATAGTTCAAAGATTAATAAGTTGTATGGATGATTATCATCAGGGAGGGGTTCATTCTCCAGAAATCATAGATCAATTAAAGAATCAATTTGGAAAGATTTTCGAAGAGCTAGAGTCACTTAGAGTTAATTCTTATGCAGATTTAGAAGAAAGAAAGAAGCATTTGAATGTTTTTTCCATAACTCTGTTCGGTCGAACGATGGCTGGAAAATCTACTTTCATGGAAATTCTGACTTCCGGAGATGGAAAGTCTATAGGAAATGGAGCACAAAGAAAAACACGAGATATTAGATACTATAGTTGGAATGGTTTAGAAATTACTGATGTCCCCGGCGTTGCTGCTTTCGAAGGGCAAGAAGACGAGCAACTTGCATATTTTGCAGCATCAAAGGCAGATCTTGTTGTCTTTATTATAACAGATGATGCTCCTCAACCAACAGAAGCAGAATGTTATGCTCAAGTTAGAAAACTTGGGAAACCAATTATAGGTATCATTAATATTAAAACTTCTATTAATGATCCTGACGATGTTCTTTTATTCTTGAAGAACTCCAGGAAGCTGTTTGACTATAATAGAGTTAAGGAGATAGTCGATCAGTTTAATATGTTTGCAGACAGCTTCATTCCTGGAAAGCATACATATTTCCATGCTACTCATCTCCTTTCAAAGTACCTATCAAATCAACCACGTTTCAATGATCTTGGATCGAAACTCTTATACGAAAGTAGATTCAGCAAAATCGAGGAAGCTATAATTAATGAAGTCAAGAGTAGGGGTAGTTTTCTCAGAATAAAGAGTTTCATTGACAGCGCTGTAGACCCTATGCTCAACTTAATCAATGTTTTATTGAACTTCGGAGAACAAAATTCTTCATCAGGAAGAGTGTTAATCGAGAAATCCAGACAATTCAAAATCTGGGCTAATGATTTTAGGAACGATGGATACTCAAAGATTAATACACTATTATCCAAAATAATTGGTCAACTTAGACAAGAAATATATAGCTTTGTAGAAGATCACTACAGTGATAGATCAGCTGGTGAGTCCTGGGAAAAGCATGTTAAATCAATAGGGATAGAGAGCAAAAGCAAGAACCTTCTCGAATCACTCAGTGAAGAATGCAAGATAAAACTTCAGGAAATAGCTCGTGAGTTGCAGAGTGAGTTGTCACTAGTGACTAGTTATACAATTGACAAGTCGATTAAAATGAATGGTATTTTTGATTCAAAACGACTTTGGAATTGGGGCACTGCGATAACATCAAGCGGACTTTTAGTTGCTGCAGTTATTTTAGGTAGCAATCCACTTGGTTGGGCTGCAGCAGCGGTTGGAGTGATCGGCTGGTTGTTTTCATTTTTGTTTGTTGACAGGGAAGCAAAGGTTAGACAAGCTCGGGATAAACTTTCCAATAAATTGCACCTCAATATTAACAGAATAGAAAAAACCCTTAACTATCAATTAACTAAATGGTTTCGTACCGAGTTGCTGGAAAAACAGATTTATGCTTTAGAGAACGATATGCACGCAGTAATAACAGCGTTGTTTAATCTGTCAGATGCTCAAAGAACGTTGGCCTGGACATTAAATGACAGAGTAAAAGAATTAAATAGAAAAATTATGGAAGAAGCCTTTAGGCATTTAGGAATAAAGGTAGGTACGATTGAGATAGAGAATGTAGCTCGAATACCAGGTTGTGCAATAATGCTTTTGATTTCAAGAAATTCGAGGTTCCCTGATGAAGAGAAAAAGCGTGTGGAAAGTTTGCTGAGTGAATCAGTATGGTTTGTAGTCGATACTGGCAATATAAAATCAATGATATCTCAGGCTATTGGGAAAGAATGCGATAAGACAAAAGTCAGTATAGAGTATAAAATAAGAATTGCTCATATACCGATTCAATCCTTCAGTTCTCTGGGCTTAGTAAGAGTCAAGCTTGCTCAGCAATTATTAGGTTACCACATAATAAGGGGACAGTAGAATTACTCTATAATATTCGTAGTCCGGCATTTCCAGTGAAAAGGTGGGAAGGGTGTGTGGGCTCCTGAAACTCCGATCGGCTCATCCTGGTTATTGTAGAGTATCTGATCATTCTTTACCCATGGGGCTAAGGCTTTGATGTATTCTCTGGCGTCATCCAGGCTGTTTGACTTAGTATCCATAGCCATCAAATTATCCATCACTTCTATAGCTTCATTTAAGGGATAGACCTTGTCCTGGGCCGCCAGAGCCCGGCAGATGTCACGGGTGCGGTCATCCAGGATAACCACTAACTTGTAATACTCAGCCTGCGTTTTCTTATATCCCTGTAACCTACCAAACTCTCGTATCCTGAGTGCCGTATGCTCAGCCAATCCCTGCCAATACGCTTGGGACTTATCTGCAATGTCGGAAAACTGCTGTTTTAGGGTCTCAGTCAGCATTTCCTTGGCGTAGCCTTGTTCTATAGCTTGAGTGAGCACATCTGCGAAGTTCTGACGTACATCTGCTTCAAAGTGATTGCCCAACCAGAAGATCTGCTGTTTCTGGATGATGGAGGACAGATGCTGATCTTCTATACCCCATAGCCTGATGGATATCCGGGAGGGTGCCTGGACCTGGGTATCCCGGAGTCCTAGCCTGAAACAGCGGTCAATATAGGCTTTGGTCGGCTCATTTATCTGGGCTGTGAAGTAATCTCAATGTTGGGTGTCGATGATATCCATCATCTTATCTATCTGGGTCTTGTTAAACTTTTCTGATCTTGGCATGTCACTCAGCATCTGGATAGCTAAGCGAGCAGCATCCCTGATCTCTTACTTCCAGGCATTATTCAGCACCCGGTAATACTCCAACATGAGCTGATCATAATATTGCACAGTTTTTACCGGAGTTATTTGCTTTCTTTATCATCATTTCTAATATCATTAAGTAATAGAGGAGAACAAAAAACAATATCACTCATTCGTAATTCAGAATTCTTTACTACATCTTGTCTCATAGCAATCAATAGCTCATCAGTTAATTTTTTATAATCTTCAACATCTTTCTTATGGATAGCTTTACTAAATTTATCGAGGTTTTTAACCACATTATCTGGTGCATAGAGTATTATCATAGTTTTCCAATGAGTTACTTCAGCGTTATTAGATTCACCTTCACAAGCACTCCAATAGGATCTGAAGTAATTAGAATAAATTTCAAGCTTTTCCTTTATTATTTGATTCCTAAGCTCCAAGTGTTTTTGTACTTTATAACCGATCAGAATAAAGATAGCGGCTACGATAGGAGTAATTACTGATAAAATTATCTGAGCCATAACGTCCTCTCTTTGTTATTCATTGAATTGAATTAATAAATCTATTGATTATTAAATGTCAATACATTTTTAAATAAATTTTGGGTGGTAAAGGTAAAAAGTATCCCCTCTTAATATGTTTTCCTAGCAGATGCATATAATTGTCAACAATAATTGGAGGAATCAGAGGAATAGGTTTATCAGTATTCAATTCGGATTTGAAGATTTGTTCAGGGTTTTGATTATTTCTACCTCTATTATTCCTATAAGAATTGAACCAGATTTGGTAGGCGAAAGTTTTGGCCAAGAGCTCGGTTTCATTATTTGGTTTTTCAGAAATAAAGAATTCTTCTTCAATAAGGTTATGAAAGGACTCCACATCACTATTCCAGGTAGGTCTTCGGGAGGGAATAAGAAAATGAGTTGCCTGATATTTTTCCTTTACTATTTTTTCAAATAAAGTTACTTTGCGGTCAGTAGGATTAATGAATTCTTTTCCATTATCAGTTTGGATAATAACAGTTTGAGGATT
>Ga0208826_1000221_pt1 | contig 65344 bp, 67 predicted proteins | sample AD_UKC115_MetaG_FD_184451 | JGI IMG/M metagenome (GOLD analysis project Ga0208826, IMG submission 184451) | Active sludge microbial communities of municipal wastewater-treating anaerobic digesters from Hong Kong - AD_UKC115_MetaG (SPAdes)... | ecosystem: Engineered > Bioreactor > Anaerobic >... | reverse complement strand
GCGACAACGTATCGCTTGAGGGCACGCTGATCCAGCCGATCGCGATGGAAGAAGGTCTGCGGTTCGCCATCCGCGAGGGTGGACACACCGTAGGTGCGGGAGTCGTTTCCGCGATTATCGAGTAAGACACCACCTCTGCAAAGGTGATACACAGAGTTAGGGAGGGAGTTGAACTCCCTCCCTAAACGTGTCACCGCTCCGGTTATCCGGGGAGATGCGGGTGTTAGGAAGGTTTGATGGATTATGGCTACCGAGGCCAGAATAGTGATCACCTTGGCTTGCCAGGAATGCAAGTCCAGGAACTACGCGACAACAAAGAATAAGCGCAGCGATCCTGATCGCATCGAGCTGCAGAAGTTCTGCAAGATGTGCCGCAAGCACACCACACACCGAGAGTCCAAGTAAGAGCGGGCATTGTCCGGATCGCAGGTCACAGGTTCAACGTTGGAGGTCCTGCTATGTCCCCACCTCGAACCTTGAACTTGATCTTTACAATCCTGCACCGATGTGGTAACATTTATGCGGAAAATGCAGGGGCATAGCTCAGTTGGTAGAGCACCGGTCTCCAAAACCGGGTGTCGCAGGTTCGAGTCCTGTTGCCCCTGCCAGATCTACATACCGAACTCTAGAAGCTCCCTGCGCCGAATCCAATGACAGTGCAGAGGGGCATTTTTGTGGTTCGCCCGAACGGCGGACCGCCGGGGGATGTGACTAGATGGCAACCATGACTAGCAGCAAGAATGAGACCTTCTTCCAGCACACGGCCAGGTTCTTCCGCGAGGTCTGGGTAGAGCTGAAGAAGACCTCGTGGCCTTCGTATGACGAGGTCAAGAAATCGACACTGGTGGTCCTCACCGCGATCCTGATCGTGACTCTGTGGATCGGTGGACTGGACTACGTGCTCGGCTTCTTCACCAGCAAAGTCGGCTGGTAAGCAGCCGCGCTGCACAATACGGTCGCATTTGCCGACATCGTGAGGCATGATTATGGAGAGGCACTGGTACGCAGTACATACGTACTCAGGGCATGAGAACAAAGTAAAGACCAACATCGAGCGCCGTGCGGAGTCTATGGGCCTGAAGGACCGCATCTTCAGGATACTCATCCCCACGGAGCAGGAGTTGCGCACGCGTGGCGGAAAGAAGCACGAAGTCGCCCGCAAGATCTTCCCCGGATACGTCCTCATCGAGATGGTGCTCGATGATCAGACCTGGTATCTGGTGAAGAGCACCACCGGCGTCACCGGCTTCGTCAGCTCAGGCAACAAGCCCGTCCCCCTGCAGGACAAGGAAGTCGCAAACATCCTGGAGGCAGTCGAGGGTCCGCGCCAGAAGCCGAGGGTACTCTGGGAGAAGGGGCAGGTCGTACGCGTCATGTCCGGCCCGTTCGCCGAGTTCACCGGCACCATCGAGGATGTCAACATCCAGAAGGAGAAGCTGCGGGTTCTCATCTCGATCTTCGGTCGAGATACTCCGGTGGAGCTCGACTTCACTCAGGTGGAGAAGATATAGGATTTCAGCGGTGGGCGCAGGAAAGCGCCCACCGCTTCAGTTCGGAAGCTGCCCCACGGCGGCTTCCTGTTTATGGAAGCGGTTTCGCTTCCGCATCACAATCGCTGAGCCGGGGTCCGGTTCCCGAGCGATGGAGGATTCAGAATGGCTAAGAAAGTGATGGGAGTGGTCAAGCTCCAGATTCCCGCGGGGCAAGCCACGCCGGCACCACCTGTTGGTCCTGCGCTGGGCCAATATGGCATCAACATGATGGAGTTCATCAAGTCGTACAACGAGAAGACGGCTTCGCAGGCCGGCACGATCGTTCCGGTCGAGATCACCGTCTACGAGGATCGCTCGTTCACGTACGTTCTCAAGACTCCGCCTGCAGGCGAGCTGCTCAAGAAGGCTGCGGGTATCACCAAGGGTTCCGGCGTACCGAACCGCGACAAAGTCGGCAAAGTCACCCGCGACAAGCTTCGGGAGATCGCCGAATTGAAGATGCCCGACCTCAATGCAAACGACATCGAGGCGGCAATGAAGATCATCGAGGGTACTGCTCGATCGGCCGGCATCGAGGTCGTAGACTAGTATCCCGTGGGAGGTCCGTTCACAAGTTCGGACCGCAAGGCAACCACAAGGAGGAAACGCAACAATGCCTGAGCATGGCAAAAGGTACACGGAAGCAGTAAGCAAGATAGAGAAGGGCAAGATCTGGGAGCCGGAGGAAGCAATGGCTGCGGTCAAGGAGCTTGCCAGCGCGAAGTTCGACGAGACAGTCGATGTCGCCATCCGACTCGGCGTAGACCCGCGTCACGGTGACCAGATGGTCCGAGGCACGACCACCCTTCCGCACGGAACGGGCAAGGTTCGCCGCGTGGCCGTGTTCGCCAAGGGCGACAAGGCCCAGGCCGCGATCGACGCCGGCGCCGACGTAGTCGGTGCGGAGGATCTCGTCAAGCAGATCCAGGACGGATGGCGCGAGTTCGACATCCTGGTCGCCACTCCGGACGTCATGAGCATGGTCGGTAAGCTGGGTAAGCTTCTCGGCCCGCGAATGCCGAACCCGAAGTCCGGGACGGTCACCATGGACGTTGACAAGGTCATCCGCGACATCAAGAGCGCATCGCGAGTCGAGTACAGGGTAGACAAGGCCGGAACCATCCACATGGCGATCGGCAAGGTCTCCTTCGAGGCGCAGCAGCTCACCGAGAACCTCGCCGCGCTGCTCACGGCGCTGATCAAGGCCCGCCCCGCCGCGGCCAAGGGACGATACCTGAAGAGGATCACCGTCTCGTCCACCATGGGCCCCGGCCTGGACATCGATGTCCAGAAGGCGCAGGCATTGGCCGAGCGCTAAGCCGCTGCAACATCAGATAACCAAGAGGGACGTCCGCCCGGGCGTCCCTCTTTCCGTTTCTACTCCACAAGATCACCCCACAGTTTCAACGCTCCGGCGCACCATCCGACCCCTGCAGAAATACCAGGTATTGCCGATAATCGGATAGAGGGAATACGCCGAAGTCTGCCCGTGCGCTATCGGGCTAGACGCAAGATCAGCCCTGTCGAGGAAGCCACAGATGCGCCCGTAGCCTGGGGCTTCATGCCCGTCGCCCGGTGCAGACACGACGCCCACAAGGGGCCAGGCTACGGTGTCAGCATGCGCTTTCGACAGCGGCTGATGCAAGACTCGACCCGATAGCGCGGCTCGGACGTTCTGAGAAGCTGATGGCGGCGTCTTCAGCTTTGCGGAACACGCGTTTCGCCGGCGACCGCATAGTGTACTCCGACGCCGCTAGCATCATTGTGGGGTTGCCGGCGATTCAGACAACGCACGCCTCTCAGCGAAGTGAGGTAAGTAGGAAATGGCCAAGCGCACGTTTGTAGTCAGTGGCGGCTTCGGCGACAGGATGGTCCTGCGCGATGTGCTCGCGTCAATCGGATGCCAGATCGTCGCCGAGGCCAACACCGGCCAGGAGTTCGTCGAGAAGTATGCGGACATCAAGCCGGACCTCGTGGTCATGGACGCCTCTCTGCCCGACATGGATGGTGTGGCGGCAGTCCGGCAGATCCTCTACAAGGATCCGGACGCATCCATACTGATCTGCGCCGGGAACGGCCAGCGCGCGCTAGCCATGGAGGCGCTCGGAGCCGGGGCTAAGGACTTCGTCGTGAAGCCGCTTCAGCCCCGCAAGGTGCACAAGGCAATCCAGCTACTAAGCAAGGAGTAACGCAGGATTCCGGAGTCTCAGGAGTCAGGGATCCCGGGGCTGCTCAAGCGATGGTGTGGTGTGCGACTGGTCCCGATTCCCTTCCTCACAGCCATTCATCAAGAAGGAGCACACATGTCGAAGAAACTCAAAGTATTGTTCGTATCGGCGGAAGTATCGCCTCTCGCCAAGGTCGGCGGTCTTGCCGACGTAGCCGGAGCCCTTCCCAAGGCGCTCACCAGCATGGGCCACGATGTGCGCATCGTCATGCCGGGCTACAGGATGATCGAGGACAATCCGAAGTATCCGACCAGGACCAAGATCAAGGACCTCCAGGTCCCGCTCGGCGGCAAGACGATCGCCGGCTCCGTCCGGCAGACCTCGCTCGGCGATGTCCCGGTCTACCTCATCTGCGCGCCGTACTGGGAGAACAGCGTAGACTCCAAGTCGGTCTACGTCCCGGGCAGCGAGCCGTACGCGTTCTTCTCCCGCGCGGTGCTCGAGATGATCAGCGCCATGAAGCCCGCCTGGAAGCCGGACGTCATCCACTGCAACGACTGGCACACCGGCATGCTCCCGGTCTACAAAAACGTGCTATACACCCACGATGAGACGATCTCCCGGGCCGCCGGCGTGTTTACGGTGCACAATCTGGCCTATCAGGGTGAGTTCGATCAGTCGGTGCTCGACGAGATCGGCCTTCCCGGATGGCTCTACACGATGGACAAGCTCGAGTGCTACGGACGGGTGAACTTCCTCAAGGCGGGGATCGTTTTCTCCGACATCGTCAGCACCGTCAGCCCGACCTACGCCTGTGAGATCCAGACCGACGAGTACGGCTGCCGACTCCAGGGTCTGCTGACCTACCTGAACGATCTCGACCGCCTGCGGGGAATCCTCAACGGCATCGATTACGAGGAGTTCGACCCTGCGTGCGACGCCCGCATCTCCTGTAAGTACAGCCATGAGGACACCCGGGGCAAGGCAAGGAACAAGCGAGCCCTCCAGAAAGCGATGGGTCTCCCGGTTGATGCCAAAGTCCCGGTCATCGGCATGGTATCGCGCCTGGCCGACCAGAAGGGCCTCGACCTCATCCACGAGTCGGCGTCCAGGATGATGAAGCTCGGTGTCCAGTTCGTCGTGCTCGGCACGGGCGACCAGAGGTACGAGGAGTTCTTCGCGAGCCTCGAGCGGAAGTACCCGGATCAGGTCAAGGCCAATATCGGCTTCGACATGAAGCTGGCGCAGCAGATCTACGCCGGCAGCGACATGTTCCTCATGCCGTCCCGGTTCGAGCCGTGTGGCCTCGGACAGCTCATCAGTCTCCGCTACGGCACGTTACCCATCGTGCGCAAGACCGGCGGACTGGCGGACACTATCGTCGATTACTCGCCGAGCGATCCGTCGTCGAACGGCTTCGTCTTCGAGGAATACACCGCGGCTGCCTTCATGAAGGCCGTGAAGCGCGCGGTCGAGACGTTCGCCGACAAGAAGGAGTGGAAGCGGCTTGTATCCACCGCCCTGTCGAGCGACTTCTCCTGGTGTGCTCAGGCATCGAAGTACGTGGACTTCTACCGGGAGGCCATCGAGATGCATCAGCGGCAGCCGGTGACCGCGTTCGCAGAGGAGATGCGTTCGGCTGCATGAGCGAATCGGTTGGGGTAACGACCACAGAAGCTGCTATGCGGGAGCCTTCGGGCTCCCGCTATTCAGGCGTCTGATGGTTGTTCTGGCTGCAGTGCGCAGTTCCGCTGCAGCCGCGGGTTTTGTTGTTGACATACTGTTGGCTCTAGGTATACAATTGGGCGTGGCATGAGGGAGCAGATCGGCAGGCGCGGATACTGCCGGGATTCCGTCCGTCTGGAACCCGTGCGGTCGCGCACTGTGGCGCCTTTCCGCGGAGTTCATCCCCGGTTCACGTCCAGAACAGGCGCAGAATATTTCCGGCCGAGCCAATCAGTTTCGGAACCCACGACCCGATCCCATGCGTAATAAAGATAACAAGACGATACTGGCGAACACCCAGCTCCTGTGGCAGAAGTACAAGGGCGAAGGCGATCGGGCAGCGCGCGATGCCCTTATCAACCAGTACGCATATCTGGTGAAGATCACGGCAGGGCGCGTAGTCACGAGTCTGCCCCCGAACGTGGACAGGGATGACCTTGTCGGCGCAGGGGTGGTCGGACTCATAAAAGCAGTGGACCAGTTCGATATCTCGCGCCAGGTCAAGTTCGAGACCTACGCGATCGCTCTGATCCGCGGCGCCATCCTCGAGATGCTCCGAGAGGAAGACTGGGTGCCCAGGTCCGTCCGGGAGCGAGTGAAGAACCTCGAACGGACCTATGTTCGACTGGAGATGCAGCTCGGCAGGCCGGCCACCGAGGAGGAAGTCGCGGAGGCCATGGAGATCAGCCTCGACGAGCTTCATTCTCTTCTGGCGGATACCGGACGTGCTACGCTGCTATCGCTCGACGATGTGATCGTCGGCTCCGAGGGAAACGAGCGTATCCATCTCGCCGATGTGATCAACGACGAATCGTCCAATCCGTCAACCGAGATCGAAGGCCAGGAAGTCCGACAGGCCCTTAGCGAAGGAATCGATCAACTGCCGGAGCGTGAGCGCCTGGTAATCGCTCTATACTACTATGAGGGTCTGACGTTCAAGGAGATAGGCAAGGTACTATCAGTCTCCGAGTCCAGAGTGTACCAGCTTCACACACAGGCGGTCCTAAGATTGCGCGGCTATCTCGCCCGCGACGTAGTGCTATTCCATTAAGAGTCGAGAGTATCCGAATACCGAGAGGAGATCACACGAGTTATGAGTAGTGCAGGCAGGAAGGCCTTAGTGCTCATCATGGCAGCCGTCATGGTTGCCGTATTCCTGACGGGCTGCGGCAAGTCCACCGTTGCTAAGGTCAACGGCCGCAAGATCACCCGCCAGGAGTACTATAACAGGCTTGAGCGGATGCCGATGGGCAACCAGAACATCCAGGTTGAGGCGGGCATGGCAGTGTTGCGCGACCTGATCAACGAGGAGTTGCTCCTCAGACTGGCGGAGAAGGAGAAGTGCCCTCCTACCGACGCTCAGGTCAACCAGAGATACGCCGAGATGCAGAAGCAGCCGCAGTTCATGCAGAGGATGAAGGAGTCCGGGCTGAGCAAAGACCAGGCCAAGGATCTCGTCCGCATTCTGCAGGCGCACTTCAACCTCTTGACCCGGGGCATCACCGTCACCGACAAGGAAGTCAAGGACTACTACGAGAAGAACAAGAGCACTCAGTTCACCGTGCCTGAGAACTCCGATGTCGCCGCCATCTTCTGCGAGAAGGAAGCCGATGCTAAGAAGGCCATGGACCTGCTCAAGAAGAACGTGGAGTTCGCCACCGTAGCCAAGCAGCTCTCGTCCGATCCTATCTCGAAGGAGAGAGGCGGACGCCTTGCTCGCCCGGTCTACGCCGATGATCCTGCTCTTCCGCCCGCGGTATGGAAGAAGGTCCTGGCCACAAAGAAGGGCGAGATCACCGGCCCGATCTCTGACCAGACCGGCCACGTGATCTTCAAGGTCATCCGCCACAACCCGCAGAAGACCCAGAAGTTCGAAGAAGTGAAGTTCATGATCTGGGACGGCCTGATGCGGGAGAAGGGCGCCAAGAAGTGGGACGTCGACAGCGAACTGAACAAGTTCCGTGAGTCGGCCGAGATCAAGATCATGATCGACCGCTACAGAGACAAGCTGCTTCCGAAGGAAGGCGGCCCTGGCGTCCCCGGCGGCGAGAAGAAGGAAGAAAAGAAGTAACGGATCCGTACGTTATGATGACATCGACACCGAGGTCTGCGCAGTGATCACCATAGTGGGCCTCGGTCCCTCTAATCATAGGCATACATCAGTGGGTGCGTGGGAGCTGCTCCTTGCCGCACCCACTGTTTTTGTGCGTACTGCCAGGCATCCTGTCGTGGACGAGCTCCGGGCGCACGGCGTGACGCTGACGTCGTTCGACAGCCTGTACGACGAGGCGGAGAGCTTCGATGAGGTATACGCGGGCATCGCCGCGTGCCTGCTCGAAGAAGCCGCTGCCGGCGGGGATGTCGTGTATGCGGTTCCCGGTCATCCGCTTGCAGGCGAGCGCGCGGTCGGTCTACTCATGGCACGCGCCAGGGCGGTGGGCGTCAAGGTCAGGCTCGTCGGCTCCGAGAGCTTCATCGAGCCGGTCCTGGAGGCAGTCGGCGTCGGGTTCGATGTCGGCCTGAAGATCATCGACGCGCTCTCCCTCGATGAGGTCCGTCCCGACCCCGACGTGCCGAACCTCATCTACCAGGTCTACGACCGCCTGATCGCATCCGACACCAAGCTCGCGCTGATGGAGGTCTATCCCGACGAGTTCGAGGTCACCGTCGTCACCGGAGCGGGTACGGATAGCGTCGAGGTGCGCACGGCGCCGCTCTACGAACTCGACCGCGGTGAGTTCGATCACCTGAGCAGTGTGTACGTTCCGCCATTGCCCCCCTAGCTCATACTCGTACTCCTACTCGTATTCGTACTCGAGAGGTATGGGGACGATTCGCGATTACGATTACGAGTACGAGTAGGGCGAAGGAGGAGGAGATCATGACTCAACCCGGTAAGGAATTCGAGAGACTCGTCGAGATCATCGCTCGCCTCAGGGGCCCCGACGGCTGCCCGTGGGACCGCGAGCAGACCTCCGAGTCCATCAAGCCCAACCTCCTCGAAGAATCCTACGAGGTACTCGAAGCGATCGACAACGCCGACATGCCCGAACTCTGCGAGGAACTCGGCGACCTCATGATGCAGGCTGTCTTCCACGCGCAGTTCGCCGCCGAGCGCGGAGACTTCACCATCGAGGACTCCCTCCGGAGCATCAACGAGAAGCTCATCCGCCGGCATCCCCACGTCTTCGGCCAGACCGTCGTCGCCGGCTCCGACGAAGTCCTCCACAATTGGGAGGAGATCAAGCGGACCGAGAAAGGCTACGAGAAACGCACCTCAGTCCTCGACGGCGTCCCCAAGGCCATGCCCGCTCTCGCCCGCGCGATGGAGATCTCCAAGAAGGCCGCGAAGGCCGGGTTCGAATGGCCGAACATCGAGGCCGTGGTCGACAAGCTGGAGGAAGAGGTCGGCGAGCTGAAGGACGAACTGGCCGCCGCCGATCAGACGCGCATCTTCGAGGAGATAGGCGATCTGCTCTTCACGGTCGTCAACATCGCCCGCTGGTCCAAGGTCGATCCCGAGGACGCACTCCGCGTCATGATCGAGCGCTTCAGCGCCCGGTTCCGGAAGATCGAAGACGCCGCGCGCGAGAGCGGGCGGTCGATCGAGGATATGACGATCGGCGAGATGGACGCGGTTTGGGATCGGGCGAAGCAGGAAAAATAGCACGCGGAGGTGAGATGCATGCGGACCAGGTTACTCATCCCCACGGTGTCGGCGGCGATCATCGTGCTGCTGGCCGTTCTTATTTCGGCCATCCAGGCTCAGGTGACGCCCACTACCTCGCAGACCTCCGACATCCGCGCGACCGTGCTGAGCGTGGAGCGCCTTGAGTTCCCCCGAGTCCGGCTCAGGCTTCGCGTCACGGAGAGCTCCCGCAGCAGTGTGCTCAACGTGCGAAGCAGGCCCCAGGAGGTGACTGCCCAGAGCTACCTGCGAACCAGCGGTGGCGCGGTCGATTTCCGGGATAGCCGAAACATTGGTGCTGTAGCGGCGTACTACCTGTTGCAAGGTGACGAGATACGTGGTAAACTGTTCTCTGGTTCCAGCACGCCCGGTCGGGATCGTGTGTGGTACGTCTATGATATCGCGCGTATCGGATGCGCGGTTGCGGCTGATCCGGCAAGGAGTACGAACGTGCAGGGCAACCTGCGGCTCACACTCGAGACAAGTGAGCGGACGTATGGAGTCGGCGAACCGGTGCGGATGACTCTCAAAGTGGAGAACATCGGCGCGCAGGCTCAGACTCTCAGGTTCTCATCCGGCCAGCAGTACGATTTCATAGTCTCTAGAGACGACCGAGAGGTCTGGCGGTGGTCGGAGGGCCGATTCTTCACCCAGGCGCTGACGCAGTTCACGCTTGCGCCGGGAGCGGAGAGGACGTTCTCGCAGACATGGCCCCAGACGGACAGCCAGGGTCGTCAGGTCGGATCCGGAGAGTACAACGTCCGAGCCGTCCTGACCACCATGACTGCTCCTCGGCCGACCGTCGGACCCGTGACTGTAACCATCAGGTCAAGGGAGTAGCTGCGGATCTACCCATGTTGACCGTATTACCGAGGCCCTGCGATGCCGTTCATCAGGAGCGGCCTTGAAGCCAACTCGCAGGGCTTGTTGCTGTGCGGCCGATGGCATGTCCGCCTGCAGACATTATCATTAACCTACATAGGGGGTACCTGACATGAGTGACAAGAAGCGCGTCTACCTGTTCCGTGAAGGCAACGCGACGATGAAGGACCTGCTCGGAGGCAAGGGCGCAAACCTTGCGGAGATGACCAATATCGGTCTCCCCGTTCCTCCCGGGTTCACCATCACCACCGAAACCTGCAACGACTACACCAAGCTCGGCAAGCTTCCCGACGGACTCTGGGAAGATGTGATGGCCGCTCTCGCCGATGTTGAGAAGGACATGGGCAAGAAGCTGGGCGATGCCAACAATCCGCTGCTCGTCTCCGTCCGCTCCGGCGCGAAGTTCTCTATGCCCGGCATGATGGACACCGTCCTGAACCTCGGCCTGAACGATGACACCCTGAAGGGCATCATCGCAGCAACCGGCAACGAGCGGTTCGGCTACGACGCGTACCGCCGCTTCCTCATGATGTTCTCCGACATCGTGCTCTCCGAGGAGTATCCCAAGCTCAAGAAGGAGCACTTCGAGAAGATCTTCACCGCCCTGAAGGAGAAGGTCGGCGCGAAGGTCGATACCGAGGTCGGCGCCGCTGATCTCAAAGACCTCACCGTCCAGTACAAGGCGTACTTCAAGGAAGTGACCGGCAAGGACTTCCCGACCGACCCGATGGAGCAGCTCCGCCTGGCGATCATCGCCGTCTTCAAGAGCTGGAACAACGAGCGAGCGATCATCTACCGCAACCGTGAGAAGATCTCCCACGACCTCGGCACCGCCGTCAACGTTCAGACCATGGTCTTCGGAAACATGGGCGACGACTGCGGCACCGGCGTTGCGTTCACCCGCAACCCCGCGACCGGCGAGAACAAGCTCTTCGGCGAGTTCCTGAAGAACGCCCAGGGCGAGGACGTCGTCGCAGGTGTGCGCACTCCTGAGCCGATCGACCAGCTCGAGAACGAGTTCCCTGAGATCTACAAGCAGTTCGCCGATATCGCCAAGAAGCTCGAGGATCACTACCGCGAGATGCAGGACATCGAGTTCACCATCGAGAAGGGCAGACTCTTCATCCTGCAGTGCCGCGCCGGTAAGCGCACCGGAGCCGCCGCCGTCAAGATCGCCGTCGACATGGTCCGCGAGAACCGCATCACCAAGGACGAGGCGCTCACCCGAGTTCCGCCCGAGGCGCTCGAGCAGCTTCTCAACCCGCGGATCAAGGCCGCCCCGAAGGATCGCCCGGCTCCTATCGCCAAGGGTCTGAACGCAGGTCCCGGTGGGGCATCCGGTAGAGTCGCCCTCGACTCCAAGACCGCCATCAAGATGGCTGAGGCCGGCGATGACGTCATTCTCGTTCGCGAAGAGACCAACCCGGACGACCTCGGCGGGATGCTCGCATCCGCCGGCGTTCTGACTTCGCGCGGTGGCCGCACCAGCCACGCCGCCCTGATCGCCCGCCAGTACGGCATCCCGACGATCTGCGGCGCCGGCGCGATCCGCATCGACGAGGAGAAGAAGCTCTTCACCGTTGACGGCGTTACCGTCAAGGAAGGCGATCTGATCACCATCGACGGCACCCTCGGTGAGGTGTACAACGTACCCCTCGAGACCGAGCCCGCCAGCGTGACCGGCGACTTCGGCACCTTCATGGAGTGGGCGGACGCTGTCCGCAAGCTCGGTGTCCGCGCCAATGCAGATACCCCCGAGCACGCGACCGACGCCGTTCAGCTCGGCGCGGAGGGCATCGGCCTCTGCCGCACTGAGCACATGTTCCTCGGCGACCGCGTGCCGCTGGTTCGCGAGATGATCCTTGCAGAGGACGAAGCGACCCGCCAGAGCGCGCTCGACAAGCTGCTTCCGCTCCAGCGGGAGGACTTCGTGGGCATCTTCAAGGCGATGGGCGGCAAGCCCGTCACCATTCGCCTGATCGACCCGCCGCTGCACGAGTTCCTGCCCAGCATGAACGACCTCCTGGTAGAGATCACCGAGCTGCGCTGCAAGAACCCGAACTCGGCCCAGCTTCCCGAGAAGGAGAAGCTGCTCAAGAAGGTCGCCGAGATGCACGAGGCGAACCCGATGCTCGGACTCCGCGGATGCCGCCTGAGCATCTACTTCCCGGGCATCGTAGGCATGCAGGTTGCGGCCATCATCGGCGCCGCCTGTGAGGTCAAGAAGTCCGGAATGGACGTCCATCCCGAGATCATGATCCCGCTCGTGGGCGTGGTCAATGAACTGACCTGGATCAAGGAGCGGCTCGACAAGATCGCCAAGGATACCATGGCGGCCGAGGGCGTGGAAGTCGACTACATGTTCGGCACCATGATTGAGATCCCGAGAGCGGCGCTGACCGCCGACGAGATCGCGAAGGAAGCCGCGTTCTTCAGCTTCGGTACGAACGACCTGACCCAGATGGGTTACGGCATCTCCCGCGACGACGCCGGCAAGTTCCTGCCGCTCTACATCAGCGAGCAGATCTTCAAGAACGACCCGACCGAGACCATCGACCAGAAGGGCATCGGCCGGCTGATGAAGATCTGCGTCGACGATGCGAAGGCCGTGAATCCGAAGATCAAGCTCGGAATCTGCGGTGAGCACGGTGGAGAGCCGGAGAGCGTGAAGTTCTGCCACAAGATCGGCCTGAACTACGTATCCTGCTCGCCTCGGCGCATCCCGGTCGCCCGCCTCGCAGCCGCCCAGGCGGTCATCGAGGAGAAGGGCACCGGCGTCCAGAGAGACAAGTAAGCGCGGAGTTCGGAGTGTAGAGTGCGGAGTGGCCGCTTCCGGCTCCCTCCCCGTGGCGGGGAGGGCCGGGGAAGGGTTCCCCGCCGCCGATGCACACCGATCAACGCTGATAGACGAACAAGAAGCCCCGGCGGCATCCGTCGCCGGGGCTTTTCCGTGTGCGCCCGGCAGGGCGCGGTAGCTAGGGAATGAGAGACCCCTGTAGGCCTTGGTGACAGGATCCACTAGCGGAATAGCAGGGGCATTACCGTGAGGAAATGCCCGAAGGAAGCGGAATGCAGACTCCCTGCCTGACGACCAGGAAGCGCATTCGGCAGGAGTTGCTAAGCGGAGAGTACGTACCCCAGCCGGTGCAAAGGAAAGACATCCCGAAGCTCGGCGGCAAGGAGCTTGAGAAGATAGGTCACCGGTTCCGCCGATACGCTGACGATTGCAACCTCTACGTTCCCAGCAACCGGCGGGGGAGAAGATGATGGAATCGGCAACACAATTCCTAGCAGCTCAGGCTCAAGGCGAACAGGGCAAGGAGCGCAGTGGACAGGCCCTGCAAACGCAAGTTCCCGGAGTATAGCATGACCATGCGCTGCAAGCCGAAGCTGAGTCACTCCCAAATCCGCAAAGCGGCTGAGGAGCGAGCATGGGAGTCGGTCTACAATGGTCCGCGTCCGTGGTGGAACACGGGGAGATCTCATATGAACGCCAGCGTGTCCGCCAGGATGTTCCACTCGCAGGGACTACACAGCTTGCTCTATCTACACCAATGCTTGTAGGCTCCTTGTGAACCGCTGTATGCCGAAGGTACGCACGGTGGTGCAAGAGCGGAGGGTGGCGGCGACCCTTCTATTCGATCACAGCACAAAGTGGTGGGCAACCGTTGGCGCAGAACGCCTACACGCCTCCGTTCCTGCATGGCTCAAGCAATGCGCGTCTGAGCAGAACCTCCAAGAGCAGGTCGCAGGAAGACAGATAGATCCCGGGACTCCAAACAAGGCCATATTCTAGTGGAGGAATTGAGACTGGAATCACCTAACCGTTGACTCGGATACTAGAAGGATGCCTGCTCACTAGGAGTCTGGCTAACAGCACGTGCAGTCACGACGAGGGGCCGGATACGATGAGTGGGCTGGACCTAGGATCCTGGAACAGGAGGAGGATTGGTATGGATCTTCTGACCGACCCTTGGGTAATAGGCGTTGGTGGCGGTCTCATAAGTGGCCTGCTCGTCACCATCATCACTAGATTCTTCTTCTCGAATCGCGATCGCAAGGAGTATAGGCAGCGTGTTGAGACTGCCAACAACGAAATCATGTACTCAGTCCGCCCGCTCATCGCTGAGAAGATGCTACCGACATGCGATATCCTCGATTCTCTTCTGTCAGCAACCGCGCGGAAGTACGCCCTAGATATCGGCGAAGTCTATGATGCACGGACGCTTGGTAATGACCTGATCAGTGAGATAATGGGCAATTCATTTCTCTCGTCGCAACAGAAGCTGGATTTCTGCGATTTCGTGTCGCAATTGAAAACGGAGGATATGGAGACAAAGATTCGCAGGCTGCATTCCAGATTTAGCGCCGACGATACGGTTCATGGCAAGTTCGACACAACCAGGGATCTCAGCATCATGGTTGGGCTGACGGCTGGTGTAACTTTTGTTCTCAGCACTGTCATTGTGATGGGAGATGGGACCACGTCATCGCTGGGTATGCTGAGCAGCCAGTGGTTGGCACCGTTGCTTAGCACGATCGGCGTATCATTCGCGCTAACGGTGTCCATCCTACTCGCGCGTCGATACAAGAAGCTCAGGTCGCGACAGAACCATCACACATCAGAACAGGCATGGCTGGACACTCCTGCCCCAAAGAAGAACGAGGATACGACCAAGGTACCCTGAGTCACGTAGATGCCGATGCAGGGCAGGGCGCAGTGGGAAGAAGCAGATGACAGAGTACCTCGTGATCTTCGAGAGGGCCAACCACGACTACTTTGCATACGTTCGTTGCACCACCCCACCGGCAAGACGCTGGAGGAGACCGAGCGCAGCATCGAGGAAGCGATCGATCTGTATATAGATACCTTCTCGAGGAGGGGACGCCTATCCCCAAACGTACCACCAAGGCCAGGATTGTCGCCGCCTCCGAATAGCCGATCATTGTATGTTTCTCGTCCGGCGTGGTACAATGGGGGTGGGAGGGATCATTCCATGCCTCGAACGACTGCGAAACCTAGGAAAGCCACTGACGAAAAAACCAGGCAGAAACGATCGCCGTTGCCACCGAAGGGTACTGCTGCCAGGTTGATGAGATCCGCCGGTCTGTGGAGTCACATGACAGATGAGGAGATCGAGCATATCAAGCAGGAGATACTCAGTTCTCGACGGTCATCGGAGTAGGTAGAAGTGTACCTACTCGATACCGACATCTGCGTGGATTTCCTAGCTACTCGGCGAGGAGTCACCGATCACGTTCAGGCGCTTGGGCAGTCCAAAGTCTACATATCGGCCGTCACGATTGGCGAGTTGGCCTATGGTGCAATGCATAGTGCGCGTCCTGCTCAGGAGACTCTCAAGCTTCAGCATCTCATCAGCAATGCCGTGATTCTCCCGGTTGACACGAGGGTTTCACTCGAATATGGCCTCCTCAAATCTCGGCTCAGGGCCACCGGTCAGCTACTGGAAGACAATGATCTCTTCATCGCTTCGACCGCTCTCTGTCACGGTCTGACACTCGTTACCCATGACAAGGGCTTTTCGAGAATCCCAAGCCTCAGAATCGAGGATTGGCTAGGCTGACCGATCCCATGGCAGGCATGTCGACCAATCTCTACCACATCAGCGACTGCGCGGGGATCGAGCTTTTCGAGCCGAGGACCGGCGGTCAGGGCTTCGAGGACGAGGCACTCGTCTAGTCGCCTCGTATCCCGGAGGAGCGCATATGTCGGTGCGAGTTCGATGTCCACGCCTCGCCACGGATGAGCCATCTGCGGTATAATGGCCCCAGCAAGTACCGTGTGGGGTTTTCCGCAGTGAGTCCGTTCGAAATCACGATGCTTCTCTGCTTCGGCGCAAGCTGGCCGTTCTCCGTTCACCGGACCTGGAAGACGAAGAACGTCGTCGGCAAGAGCCCGATCTTCCTCTCGCTGGTGATCATCGGCTACGTCGCCGGGATCGCGCACAAGCTTGTCTACCGGCCCGACGCCGTCGTCTGGCTCTACGTCCTCAACGCGGTCATGGTCTCCGCCGACCTCCTGCTCTGGTTCCGATACCGGAAGCCCAAGCCGGCGACCGCGCAGTCGTGATTCCTCCGGCCTGCCGCCGGGCCGGGCGGATTGACGCATCATCTCCTCTCGCGTACAATGCCGGTAACCCCCATGACATCCAACGGAGGATCGTTCGATGCACGTTCGACTGCTCGCACTCTTGACGCTCATCCTGACCTCTCCAAGTCTCTACGCAGATGACCTCATCGCCGGGACACCGCCGTTCAGACGCCTGTTCCTAGATGCGATGGTGACCGAGGAGTCGCAGGGGCTCACGCGCGTGTTCCACTCGGCGCAGAAGTACTCCGGCAACCCCGTCATCGCGAAGGACAAGGCCTGGGAGGGCTGGGGGCCATACCTCTACGGCACGGTGATGTGGGACGAGGGCAAGCTGAAGATGTGGTACCAGTGCATCGGCGGTCCTAAGGGCGGATTCGTCTGCTACGCCGAATCGGCCGACGGCATCACGTGGACCAAGCCGAACCTCGGCCTCGTGGAGTACGAGGGCTCGAAGGCGAACAACATCGTCCACACCAACGAGGATTTCCACATCCCGAGCGTGATCAAGCTCGGCAACGGCAAGTGGGTCATGTACGGCTACGGCCGCAGGTCGGGCGCGCACATGGCGTTCTCGTCCGACGGCCTGCGCTGGAGCACCAGGGAGGGCGACCCGAAGCTGTTTGAGTCGTCGGACGTCGTCAACTTCCTGCACGACACCTACCGCGACCGGTTCGTCTCGACCTACAAGACCTCCAACCGCCGGCACCGCGCCGTGGGAATCGCCGTCTCGGACGACGGGCTCTCCTGGCGCAAGCCGATCGAGGGAGCGGTCTTCGGCGCGGATGACCTCGACCCGGACGACACTCAGGTCTACGGGATGCCGACGTTTCTCTACCAGGGGATGTACATCGGCCTGCCGTGGATCTACCACGCGAGGTGGATAAAGTACGGCGACTACGACTCGCCGGACCGGATGTACGAGGCCCAGGAGGGGAGCCCGTGCACGGTCGATGTCCAGATGGCCTGGAGTTGGAACCTCATCCAGTGGAACCGCGCGCCCGGCCGCAAGCCGTTCATCGCGCTCGGCTCCGAGGGGAGCTTCGACTCGAAGATGATCTACACGTCTCGCGCTCCGGTCGTGGTGGGCGACAAGCTCTACTTCTACTACGGCGGGTTCGACAAGAAGCACGACGACTACAAGGACATCCACGGTGCGATCGGTCTTGCCATGCTTCGGCTCGACGGCTTTTGCTCGATGCGCGCCGGTCTGAAAGAGGGCTGGCTGATCAGCCGACGCGAGGTTTTCCGCACGCCGAAGGTCACCATCAACGCGAAGACGGCTCCGACCGGCTACGTCATCGCCGAGTTGCTCGACCGTGAGAACAACGTTATCCCCGGCTTCTCGCGGGCCGACTGCGTCCCGTTCAAGGGCGACTCGGTCAGCGGCGTGATCGAGTGGAAGACAAAGCAGTTCCCCGACAAGTGGATCGACGCCGACAAGAAGATCCGCTTCTTCCTGAAGAATGCCGACCTGTATTCCTACCTGTCGTCGGACATCGACACGGCGAAGGACGACGGCAGGATCTGGATGGATAAGTAGTCGGATGGCGGGACTAGCAATCCGATACCTTCACATTCGGGCGGTCTCTGAGCTCAGGGATCGCCTCCGCCCGCCGCTTGTCCACGACAAATCGTACCGTCTCAGGCAGCGCAAGCACCTCCGGCGGAAGTGAGGTCAGCGGATTATGAGCCAGGTTCAGCATCTCCAGGCCCTTCAGCTTCCCGATCTCCGGCGGGATAGACGAAAGTTGGTTGTCCGAGACGAACAGGCTCGTCGGCTCGGTCAGGTTGCCGATCTCCGCGGGCAGCGACGTGAGGTGATTGCGGTCCACGGCCAGGAAGGTCAGGTTCGTCAGATCTCCGATCTCCGGCGGGATCTCGGACAGCTCGTTCTCGCCGATGTTGAGCATCTCCAGGTTGCTCAGCTTGCCGATGGAACTCGGAATGGCCTTCAGGAGATTGCCGTCGAGCTCCAACTCGCGCAGCCCGGTCAGCCCGAGGATGGCGTTCGGGAACTCCTCCAGCGCGTTCCTGCTCAGGCACAGCTCGGTCAGCTTGGTCAGATTCCCGAACTCGGGCGGCAGGGCATCCAGGCTGTTGTCGCTCAGGATAAGCGACTCCAGATCGGCTAGCTGCCCGATCTCCGATACCGAGGCAAGCAGGTTTTCGTACAGGGAGAGGGACTTCAGCCCGGCAAGCTTGGATAACCCCTCAGGCAGTGATTCCAGCAGGCTCGAGGACAGATCGAGCTCTGTCGCACCTTCATCAGCGGCTTCCCGGATCAGCGACTCCACGTTCGGCCGTTCCGGCGGCGCGAACGGCTGCACCTTGGGCTTCGCAAACCGTCTGAGGAGACTTGCCAGGGTGACCGCGGCAAGCAAGAGAAGCCCAAGACCGACCAGCGCTGTGACGGTCAACTGCACCCAGCGGGGCATCCACGATATGCTCGCAATCTCGATGAGTATGAACGCCGCCACTATGTATCCCATCGCACAGCCCTTCAGACTTACCGCATTGTCACTCACGCCCAACCTCCCCATGCTCAGCCATTGATCGGCAGTACTAACGGCGCTGATTATACATTCAGCCAACCGTTTTGTTCACGATCAATGCTCCTCCATGTGCTATAATGCGCTTACCATGACCAGTCACTTCGAACCATTGCGACCGAACCGCTATGCGGGAATGGATGACGGATATGAGTTCACCCACGGCACGGAGTCCGTCTGCGTGTACGATATCGACACGCTGGACTTCGTGAAGGAGATACCGGTCGGCACGGAGCCCGACTGCCATGCCACATCGATGAGCAATCGATGGCTCTACATGGCCTGCTCGAACGGCCTGTGGTGCATCGACCAGCAGTCACTCGAGGTAGCGAAGGTTGTCGATACCGGACACGTCTATGCTACCAATGTCATGCCCGACGGCGACACGATGCTCCTGCACGACGCGTTCGGCGGCGTCCTGGTGCTCAAGGGCATCGAGGATATGGATCGCATCCGTATCCACAAGCGGATCGATGCGCTCGGGACCAACACGTGCCGCGACACGCTCGGAGGCAAGGGGCACTTCATCGGCGGCGGACGGCACTACCTGTGCGCGGCATGGCAGCACGGGAAGTTGTTCACCATCGACATGCAGGACTACTCGGTCGAGATCTTCATGGAGGCCCAGCCCGAGTTGGCGATGGGCGATGACCTGGTCGTCAGCCGCGACAAGACGAAGGCGTATGTCGCCTGCTACCACGATCGTAGTTGGCTCGCGGTGGTGGACATCGCCCGCCGCGAGGTGATCAAGCGTATCCCGACCGGCTCCGGCTCGTGCGGCATGACGATGACCAACGACGAGCGCTACGTGATTGCATCGAACGACCAGGACGACTCGATCAGCATGATCGACACGGAGACGGATGAGGTGGTCGCTACTCCGTCCGCCCGCGAGGGTTTTGAGAAGCTCGGGATCACCGGCTATATCCAGGGGATCAGCATCGGGCGAAACGATGAGGTCTACGTCTACGGCTGCTCCGGCAACGGGGCGCTGGTTAGGTTTGCCCCGGATGGCTCATGGGCGGTTTCCTATCCCGGCGGCAAGCTATCGTCCGGAGGTTGACAAGCTGCGCCCCAACACGGATACTGGTGTTGTTGTGCAAATGACACTACTGGAGAGCAATCCATGAGGAAGCTCTGGGCGTTGTTCACATCACTCTTCGGCAGTGGCGCGAAGGACAGACCGCCCGCGCGGGTGCCGTTCGACGTTCAGATGCAGGCGTTCGAGCAGATCGGCATCAGACTGAACCCGGGGATCACGAAAGACGACCTGTTCGATATCTTCGCCCTCGAGACCCTGGAGTCGGACCCGCACGATTCCCTGTACGCCGCTCTCGGGAGCGCGCGGGAACTCGATGAGGACGCGCACTTCACGAATCAGATCTGGTACTTCGATACCGAGGGGATCATCGAAAGCCTGGAGTATGAGAGGCTTCTGCGGAATATCGGCCGAATATCCGGCGCCGAGCTGAGGTTCAGCAACGTGAAGGTCGAGTACAGAGACGATGAGACCGATCCGGTTGCTACAGTGACCTTTGACCTGAACGGCAGTCAGCTCAGGTGGACGATCCATCCGTTCAGCGACTGGGATACACCTGCGTTCCTGACGCCCATCAACGAGTACGCTCGATCCCACGGGCTCAAGGGCAGGCTGACGTGGAACCGCTCCCGGGGGCCAGGACTGGGCCTTAGGATGGCACACACCCGAGCAGATAGAGGCTCTGCGAAAGCTTGGAGTCGAGATTGCCGAGGTCACACCAGACATAACTGCGAGACCGTATCCGAAGCAGTGACAGCGGGAGAGCCATGAAGACTCCTTCGTCTCGGACCCGCAGACCGGGACATGGCGCTTCCCCACAAGCCGCCGCATATCGTGAGTAAGAGATCGGGGGGCAGATCATGACACAGTCGATTTCGAGAAGGGAATTCCTGAGGGGCTCGTTGGCCGGGGCGGCGTGCCTCGGCCTGGGAGGCTTGTCTATCCCGGCGATGGCCGGATCGCAGAAGAAGCCGAACTTCATCATCATCCTTTGCGACGACCTCGGCTACCAGGATGTCGGATGCTTCGGATCGCCGCTGATCAAGACGCCGAACATCGACCGCATGGCCGCGGAGGGCATGAAGTTCACCGACTTCCACTCCGCCGCGCCGGTGTGTACGCCGAGCCGGGCCGCCCTGATGACCGGCTGCTATCCCCAGCGGGTGAACCTGCCGCAGGTCATCAGCTACAAGCACACCATCGGCATCAGCTCGAACGAGATCACCATTGCCGAGCTGCTGAAGGGCCGGGGATACGCGACCGCCTGCATCGGCAAGTGGCATCTCGGCTGGCAGAAGGAGTTCCTCCCGACTCGCCATGGTTTCGACTACTACTTCGGCCTTCCGTACAGCAACGACATGAAGTACGGCGATGACAGACTCGCCCCGCTGATTCGCGGCGAGGAGATCATCGAGCATCCGGCGGTGCAGGAGACGCTCACCCAGCGATACACCGACGAGGCGATCAAGTTCATCACAAAGCACAAGAACGAGCCGTTCTTCCTCTACCTCCCGCACACGTTCCCGCACACGCCGCTCCACGTCTCCGAGGAGTTCGCGGGCAAGTCGGCGCGCGGGCTCTACGGCGACGTGGTCGAGTGTATCGACTGGAGCGTCGGTCGGATCATGGAGACGCTGAAGGCGCTCGGGCTCGATGAGAACACACTGGTCGTCTTCACCTCCGACAACGGTCCGTGGCTGATCAAGAACTCGCATGGCGGAAGCGCGCTTCCGCTCAAGAAGGGCAAGGGCACGACGTGGGAGGGCGGAATGCGCGAGCCGACCATCATGCGCTGGCCGGGACGCATCCCCGCCGGATCGACCTGCTCGGCGCTGACCACTATGATGGACCTCTATCCGACGCTCGCTGGCCTCGCGGGCGCGAAGGTCCCGACCGACCGAGTGGTCGACGGCAAGGATATCCGGCCGCTGATGGAGGGGAGGCCCGGCGCGGTCTCGCCTTACGAGGTGTTCTACTACTATCGAGCCGACGAGCTTCAGGCCGTCCGCTCCGGCAAGTGGAAGCTCGTCCTGCCGCATACGGACACGTCTGATAAGGAGAAGATCCCCCTGTCGCTCTACAACCTCGATGCCGACATCAGCGAGGCGACCGATGTCTCGGCGAAGTACCCGAGCATCGTGGCGCGCTTGCAGAGGTACGCGGAGCAGGCGAGAGAGGATCTCGGCGATACCCTGACCGGTGCGGTCGGCAAGGGCCGCCGCCCCTGCGGTCAGGTCGCCCCGGCGAAGTAAGCCAACCGCCAAGACGCCAAGAGCAGCAGGATCACGGATGCTTCGGAAGCAGAGCGGTAGCGGCGCTACCGATGCATCTACGATTCCGCTTTCCTTGGCGTCCTCTGAGTCTTGGCGGTTTCTACTTCTTCGCCTCGCGTGCCTTTCGGATCGCCTCCCACTCGCGGATGAGGCGGTCGATCTCCGGGTCCTCGGGGATCGAGGAATCGATGGGGATGAGCTCGCCCTTGCAGCTCATGAGAGTGTACCGCCCCGACTCCGGATCGCGTCGGAAGATGGCGCGCGTCTTGCCGAGGTAGATGCCGTGGTACCCCGCCTGCGCGACCGGCACCTTGCCCTTGTAGAACGCGGTCGGCTCCGCGACCGACACCATAGTCGGCGTGAGGATGGTGGAGTGCGAGTGCCCGCCGAGGATGATATCGATCCCCGGGACCGTCTGCGCGAGCTTGACGTCCTCGCGGTACCCCAGGTGGCTCAGCAGCACGACGATGTCCGCCTTCCGTCTCATCTCCGGCACGAGCTTCGCGGCCACGTCCGTGTACGGCGTCCATTTCACTCCCAGCGCTCCCATCCCTTTGTAGTAGTCGGGTTGCTTGTCGATGAGATCGTTCGTCAGCCCGAAGAAGGCGACGCGGACGCCCCCAACATCGCGGACCACGTACGGATCGGCCAGGGGCTCGCCAGTGTCCTTGTGCACTACGTTCGCGCAGATCCAGGGGAAGTTCGAAGCCCGCCGGTTGCGGTGGAAATCAGGGGGGAGCCACTCGAACTCGTGGTTGCCGATAGCCATCGCCTCGTAGCCGAGACGGTTCATGATCTCGAAATCGAGCGCGCCGTTGAACGCGGTTGAGAGCGGCGTCCAGCCGCGGACGTCGCCCGAGTCGACGAGCATCACGGGAGCCGCACTCTGTGCGCGTATCTGCCGGACGATGGTCGCCCTCCGCGCCGCGCCTCCGACGTTCTTCAGGCCCGCGTAGTTCTTCGCGGGGTCAGGCGGGATACTGAAGGGCCACACCTTGCCGTGCTGGTCGTTGGTCGAGAGGAAGGTGATCTCCAGGTATCGCGGCAGTTCGGCGGAGGATGCCTGCGCCGCGAGCAGGATCAGCATCAGGAACAGGAAAGAACGTCTCAGGGTCATGTGCTACCTCCGGGGACATGATACATGGAGGTCGGAGGGCGGTGCAAGTGCATATGGAGCGCGGTGGCTTGACACCGCTTTCGCGAGGCGTGGCTTGACACGCCGGACCCCGGAGGACGTCAAGCCGCCCGGGACCAAAGCGACGTCCAGCCGTCGCACTCCATACGCCGTCGACTCTCGCGTCTCCCTACTCCCGGCCCTCACGGGCCTTGCGGGCCTTCTCCATCTTGTCGATCATCGCCTTGATCTCCGGGTCGTCGGGGATCGAGGGGTCGATGTGCACCATCTCGCCCTTGCAGCTCATGAGGGTATAACGCCCGGAACCGGGATCGCGCCGGAAGATCAGCTTCGTGCGGCCGACCCACTCCCCGTACGCCCCTGCCTGCACGATCGGCACCGCGCCGAGCGAGAATGCCGTCCGCTCGCCGACCGATACCATCCGCGGCGGAGTGACGAGTTGGTGCCAGTGCCCGCCGAGGATCGCATCGATCCCCGGAACCTGCTGCGCGAGTTGAACGTCCGGCGTCGTGCCGAGGTGGCTCAGGCAGACGACGATGTCCGCCTTCCCGCGAAGCTCCGGGACGAGCCTCCGCGCGACCTCGATCGGCGGGAGCGTCTTTAGTCCGAGCTCCGGATATGCCACGTAGAGCTGAGGGTTGTTCTCGCCCTCGGAGGTGATCAGCCCGAAGAACGCGATCCGCACGCCGCCGACTTCCTTGATCGTGTAGGGCGGGAGGAACGTCTCGCCGGTCGCCGCATAGACGAGGTTCGCGCAGACCCACGGGAACTCCGATGCCTCGAACAGCCGACGGAGTTGCGGGGCGGTCCACTCGAGGTCGTGGTTGCCGGGCGCCGCCGCGTCGTACCGGACGGCGTTCATCACCGCCATGTCCGCAAGGCCCTGATATCCCCGGGCCATGTACGAACTGCGGTAGGTCGTGTCGCCGGAGTCGAGCAGGAGCACCGGCGTCGTCATCTCTGCTCGGACGCGCTTGAAGACCGTCGCCCGCCGAGCAGCGCCGCCGAGCCCCTTCGCGCCGGGGAAGTTCTTCTCCGGGTTCGGCGGAACATCGTAGGGCAGGATGCGCGAGTGCAGGTCGTTGGTGGTCAGGAAGGTGACCTCGAAGTATGATGGCGGCTCACCCGACGCGACCGCGACCGCCGGTACGATGAGCAGCAGGAAGAGCAGGATGCGTCTGAACGTCATGTACAACCTCCGGGGATATGATACACGGAGGTTTGAGCATGGCGCAAGTTCCCTGCAGGGGCGGGGGGCTATGGAGGATGCCTTCGGATCACCACACGCCGGGGACAATGCGGTATCTCACCCGGGAGACGTATTCGTCGTAGCCCTCCAATTCCTCGCGCAGCAGACGTTCCTCGCCAATGGCCCGGATCGCGAGCAGTACCGCGAAGTAGATGGTCGCAAGTGCGCCGTACCATGAGCCGAGCAGGAGGGCTGTCCCGAGAAAGAAGAGGAGCGAGGCCGCGTACATCGGATGGCGCACGTACCGATACGGGCCGGTCGATATCACCCTCTGCCGCCGCTCCTCCTGGACGCGTACCATCGGCGACAGGAACTGGTTCTCACGATACACGAGAAAGAAGAGGTAGAACGAGACGAGGAGCACGACTACGCCGGCTGCCTGGAGCCATAGTGGAACGCACGACCATCGGAAACGGACGGCATCCAGCGGCATCAGGATCAGCCAGGCGACGAAAGATGTCAGCAGCACCACGACGAATACCTTGTCCCACGCGGGCTGATCAGGCCGGAACATCGACAGCCGCTCCTCCAGGAGCCCCGGGCAGCTTCTCAATAGCCACACCACGAACCCGATGGAGCAGACCGCCATCAGGATGAGGAAGACCCAGCCTGCCGCCCACGCGATCGTCCCGGCCGCGAGGAACATGACCAGGCCGATGAAGGGGAACTCAATGGCGATCGCCAGAGACACCCTCCAACCGACGCTCATGATGCACCTCCCGGCGGTATGTTACCCGTTCTGCGGTCTCGTGAGTCGGCGCGCTGTTACCAGGTGCAGGGAGTCTCGCCATCCCGCATGGGAGGTGATGGTTTGCAGCAGCCGCGTCGTGAGCCCGGCTTGCCCGCGAGTTGGTCCTTGTAGATGCAGAGGAAGTCCTCGGCCTCGTGGGGTTCCAGGGTGCGCACCTCCGGCGGGAGTTCGCTCATCTCGACCGATCGGCGGCTCGGATCGAGCCCGAGCACCTTCGCCCATCCCGGACGCCCGCATGGAGGTAGACCCTCTCCGGGAGGATGCCGAGGTATACGCCGATCTTGACCGCGGTGTCGTAGGCATACAACTCCCCCAGGCCGGGGATCGATAGAACCAAGTCCTCCACCAGACGGAGCAGGTCATCGAAGGTCCGACATCGGCGAAGAGCCTTCTGGTTCCCGAGCAGACGGTCGCGTCCCTGCTTCATCGCCGAGGCTCGAAGTCGCCACTGGTGCGGATGCCGCTTTCCCTGCCTGGTCCGCGCCATCGTGGCGAACTCGATCGCTTCCGCCAGCGATCCTCGCTCCCTGATCCATGCAAGGTCGTTGTCCTTGCACGGGCCTATCCTGCGCCTGTAATCCTGAATAAGCTCGGAAATCTTCACATGCTGCCTCGCTGTACGTAGATACCGACGACCCATGCCGACAGCAGCATCGACCCGCCGTCACCGGTGGCATCGATCGCGGTGGGCATGGGAGGCTTGCACAGGTTGAGGAGATGCTGCTCGGCAGACGAGATCGTAGGGCCGACCTGCGAATCGCATAACAAATCGCGGATGGAAGCCACTCCTACAATGCCCTACGCCGCCTGGCGCGCGCCGACCGGGAAGAAACGGTCGACCGTCTCCTCGACCTCGGCGAGCCAGGCCTCACGGATCTCCGGAGTGCTCATCAGGACGCCGTGGAACATCCGTCGGTAGATCTCCCTCGCGCCGCAAAGCCCGAAGATGTTCTTCTTCCACAGCGCATCGAGCGGGTCGCCGAAATACTCCCTCTCCATCTCCTCCGTCGAGTTCTCGGTGTTGAAGATCAGCACGGTCGCGGCCTTGAGCAGTCCTACCGGCCGGCCGATCTCGCCCGCTGTCCCCTCGAAGGCATACGCGCACCCCGGCCGGAACGCGCGGTCGATCCAGCCCTTCATCATCGCGGGCGGCATTCCCCACCAGTTCGGATGCACGATCACGATCCCATCGGCCTCCGTGAGTTCGTCCGCATACCGACGGATGGCCGGGTCCGTCGCCGGCTCGCCCGCTGCCTCCTCCGCGGTCATGATGGGGTCGAATCCCTCCGCGTAGAGGTCGTGGAAGATCACCTCGTGCCCATTGGTGCGGAGCGACTGCACGGCTCTCTCCGCGATATCACGATTCAGGCTCGGTCCGGTCGGATGCCCGAGCACTACCAGGACTCTCATGTTGTTCCTCCTCTGCTCGACAGTCAGCCCTGAGTAGTCCTGATCGTCCTTCGATATGCTTCGATACGCTTCGCTACTCAGGACTAGCGGGTCTTGTGCCCGGATTCTTCGCGGTCACATCTTCACCAGCACGTAGTTGTTCGATTCCCGGTCGAAGAGCGCCTTGCGGCCCGTTGCGATCTGCAGGAACTGGATCGGCGCGTATGCCTTCCCGTCCCGCATCTCGATATCCCCGGCAAGGTCCTTCTTCGAGCCGTCCGTCAGGATCACCGTGCGCCCGGGGAGCTTCGCCTTGATGATCCGGCCGTCCGCCTGCACGGTCAGCTCCTTGTCGGATTCCGAGTACTCCAGATCGATTCCCGCCGCCTTCAGCACCGGCTCGACCGGTATCATCCAGCCGCTCTCCGTCATGATCGGCACGAGGTCGCCATCGAACTCCACGTGAACGTCGCCGACCAGCATCCCAGGGGCGGTCGGCTCCGGCGCCTTGACGGCCCGGAGGGGGATCGCCAGGTTGGCCGGCTTGCCCTCAGCGACCGACTTGCACTCGGCGGTCGTTTTCCACCGGATCGCGCCCTTCTCTGCGACCACGGCCTGCACCGCGTACCTGTGCCTGGGGTTGACGCTCTGCTTGTTGTACCAGACCTCGAACGAGACCGGCATTCCGCCCGGATTGGCGAGCATCTGCTCCGAGATCACGCGCGGCCTGTCGAGTTGGGTGATGTCGATCACCCGGACGCTCAGCACCGCGTCCGGCGTCAGAGCGAGCTTGGCGCTGCTGGTGACCTTGCCCGCCACCTTCACGAACCTGGGGTCCATCGTGGATCGCTCCGGGAACCGCGCGGAGACTTTGATCGGCGATTTCCCTTCCTTGGCCTGCACGGCGGCCCTCACCTTCGCCAGTCTCTTGACGAGTTCGGGCGACAGCGGGACGGTCTTCGCCCTGCCGGCCTGAGCCGCCTGGAGCTCCCTGATCTTCCGCGCCATCTCCGGCGTCATGCCCTTCTGGGCATAGAGCTTGGCCAGCGCCTCTATCTCGGCGTTCTGCTTCTTGGCGGCATCCGGGACTCTCTGCAGCTCCTCGGACCTCTGCTGAGGCGCCTGCTTCTCCGCCTGAGGCGTTCGGCGGGCCTGTGCGGCACGGGAGTCGGAGTTGTCCGCGTTCTGCCACAGCGGGCCTGTGGCCTTCCTGCCTGTATGGTCATCCGATGAATACGTCGTGCCGATGATCGTGGGCGTCGCCACGAGCAGGCCGATCACGACGATGAGTGCGGCGATCAACAGAACCTTGTGCTGCATGTGACGCACCTCCGGGATGGATCACTCTTCCGGCCCGGGGGACCGGACACCCTGTGGTTTATCCGCGCCGGCGGTGGAACCAAACCCCTCCATGGGCCTTGGGACTGCACATACGGAGGATGTCTGGTCACCCTAGAGGAGAGTATGCGGCGTCCCTGTAGCAGTATCATCATAGGGAATCTAGCACCGGCAGCCCTGAGTAGTCCCGACCGTCCTTCGATACGCTTCGCTACTCAGGACTGACGGGTTCCTATGTCCCGGGAGACAGACACCGTTAGCCCTGAGTAGTCCTGAACTGCGCATTCACTGAGTAGTGGTTTCCTATGTCCCGGCAGGCAACCCCGCCAGCCCTGAGTAGTCCTGAACTCCGACTGCAGTTCGATACGCGCTGCTACTCAGTGTGGTCGGAGTTCAGGACGTATCGAAGGGCGGCCTAGTTCCACGACCATTGGCCAGACCCGGGCGTCCTTCGATACGCTCCGCTACTCAGGACTGACGGGTTCTGTGTCCCGGGGAACAAGCACCGCCGGCCCTGACAGGACTAGCGCGGTTTCTACCCGAGACAACCGCGCTTGCTGCGCAGTAACATGCTCAGAATGGCAGCCTTAGTGTGCTCGGCCGGGCGGACAGGCTCTGCTCCGTCGCATGTGCTCGTCCATATGGGTAATATCATGGTGGGAGACCGGAACCCGCGTGAAGACCCGCGAGCCGGAGCTCCCAAGAGGAGGACACAAAAATGAGTATCGGTACTCCTGGAATACACATGGACCGAGAAGAGCTACGTGAGATGCGCCGTGATTGGGCATGGTTCGTGGGTGTCGGCAGCGTGCTGCTGGTGCTCGGCATCCTCGCCATCAGCCTCCCGCTCGCGGCTACGATAACCGTCGCTGCGACGGTCGGCTGGGTACTGGTGATCGCCGGTATCATTCAGGCGATCAACACGTTCGAGAACCGCGAGCACGGTGGATTCTGGCTGTCGTTGATGGGCGCCGCGCTCAAGCTGGCGATCGGTGCGATCGTCATCGCGAACCCGGCGGGCAGTGCGATCGCGCTCGTCATGGTCGGAGCCGCCTACCTGCTCGTGAGCGGGCTGTTCCGCACATTCGCGGCCCTGGAGATGCGGTTCCCGCGTTGGGGATGGGCTGCGTTCAGCGGAATCCTGGCCTTCGCGCTGGGACTGCTGCTGCTGGCTCAGTGGCCTGTCTCGGGGCTGTACGCGCTCGGCCTGTTCGTGGGGATCGACCTGATCGTCGACGGGCTGGCGTTCATGCTCCTCGGGCTGCGCGCGCGGAACCTCCGCACAGAGCAATAACGCGAGGATCGCCTTGGCGCAACTGGGAACACGAAGAGCGGGGGCGGAGTCGATAGACTCCGCCCCCGCCTCGTTTGTGCTGTCGGAATGCTCGAATCGTCTACTCGATAACCTCGGTGACGATCTCGCCGCTACGCGTTCCCTGGAACGGGATGGCGCGGCCGAAGTAGCTCGGGTACGCGGTCTTGGCAGTGTTCAGGTCGCGTGCCGTTGCGGTCTGCGGCGTAGATGCCAGAGTGCCGAACATAAGGTCGCCGCTGTCGTCGCTGTGTCCGCCGATGCCGAGGGCATGGCCGATCTCATGAGCGATCACCGCCCTGATCTCGCTGATCGACATCACGCCGCCGCCGATACCGTCGCGCGCGATCTCGATTCTGGCCTCGACCATCTCGCCGTTGCTCGGGTAGTACGAATAGATCGTCTTGCCCAGGGTGGTTCCGCCCAGAGTGGCCTGGCTGACGAACTCGACGGTGACGTCGCAATCCCATCCCCACGGGACGACCTGGGTCATCTTCACTCCTCCGGTCGTCCATTCATTGGCGGCTTCGATGTGCGCTGTTCCGTAGATTGTGGACCAGTCGCTGGGAAGATTGAAGCTTATTGTGACCGGCAGGTGGTCCCAGTGGTACAGCGAGCCGTCGAGGTTTGCCACATAGTTGGGCGTGAAGAGAGTCTCGTCGATCGCCCAACCGCCGTTCGATGTTGCGCCGCCGCTCCCACAGCCGGCCAGGCATGCGATCAGTGCGAGCGCCAGGAGCGCGAGCAGGGCTCGAGATACCCGTGCAGTCATGTCAGGTCTCCTTCTTGAACAGCAGCCCGGAGCAAGCGCATGTATGCACGGCTCCAAGGCCCTCTGCTGCCGAGCACAGTGTAGCACGGGAATAGACCAGGGTCAATAAGACAGCCAGGGAAGCCGGGAGGTCCGGCCTTATCCCAGCGCCACGTCGAGCACCATCATCACAGTGAACCCTGCCATCGTGCCGATGGACGCCAGGTCGGCGTTGTGGCTCGACTGCGCCTCCGGGATCAACTCCTCGACCACCACGAAGATCATGGCGCCGGCTGCGAATGCCAGCGCGAACGGGAGCATCCACCGAGCGTAGAGCACGGCCGCCGCTCCCAGCACGCCGGCGAGCGGCTCCACCACCGCCGAGAGCTGCCCGTAGAAGAAGCTCCGGCCGCGCGAGAGGCCCTCTCTGCGGAGCGGCATCGAGATGATCGTGCCCTCGGGGAAGTTCTGCAGCCCGATTCCGATCGCCAGCGCGACCGCACCGCCTATGGTCGCGCCCTCGAGGCCCGATGCGGCGGCCCCGAACGCGACTCCGACCGCCATTCCCTCGGGGAAGTTATGGATGGTGACCGCGAGGATCAGAAGGACACTGCGCCTCCAGGTGGAGATCGGCCCCTCCCTGTGATTCACCGCGGCCTCGGGATGGGCATGGGGGAGTATCTTGTCCACGCCGGCAAGGAACGCTCCGCCCGCGAGGAAGCCGACCGCGGGCGGGAGCCACTTGGCGAAGCCCAGTTCCTCGGACAATGTGATCGCCGGTGCGAGGAGCGACCAGTAGCTCGCGGCGATCATCACGCCGGCGGCGAACCCGAGCATGGAGTCGAGCATCCTGTGCTTGACTTCCCTGGTCACGAACACGAGGCTCGCGCCGAGGGCGGTCAGGCCCCAGGTGAAGGTGGTTGCCAGCAGTGCCTGAACGACCGGGCTCAACCCGTGAAGGAACTCAGCCGATCCCACTCCGCACTCTCCGCTCTACACTCCGCACTTGCCGAGCCCGTGCTTCTCCAGATACCGCTGATGGTACTCCTCCGCGCGCCAAAAAGTCGATGCCGGCTCGATCGCCGTCACTATCCGGCGTTGATATCGGCCGCTTGCCTGGAGCGCGTCCCTCGACTCCTTGGCGGCTCGCTCCTGCTCGGGAGTGTGGTAGAAGATCACGGAGCGGTACTGGCTGCCGACGTCCGGGCCCTGGCGGTTCGGCGTCGTCGGATCGTGGATGTTCCAGAAGACATTGAGCAGTTCCTGGTAGCAGACCTGATCGGGGTCATATTCGACTTGCACGACCTCCGCGTGGCCGGTCCGGTCGGTGCAGACATCCTGATATGTGGGGTTGTCCATCGTGCCGCCCATGTATCCCACGGCGACGTCGGTCACCCCTTTGATCTCGCGGAATGCGGCCTCGACTCCCCAGAAGCATCCCGCCCCGAATGTGGCTTTCTCAGTGGCCATGACTGATCCTCCCTGTAGTGATGCGTCGGGGCAGGAATCGCGCTCCTGCCCCTCACTCCCGTCCGGGTGGCTGAACTCTCTCATCCTTATACCCGGACTCTCACTTCGGTTCGATCAGCCAGATCTCCGGGTAGCTCGGCGCCGTGATGAACTCCGGCCAGTTGCGGGTCCGGCTCACACCCTTGTAGGCAAGGTTGCGGCTTGCGACGGCAACCACCGCCTTTCCATCCCTGGTCCATGAGATGCCGGCGATGCTGTCCTCATCGAAGAGCACTCTCGACTGCTCGGTCGCGATATCTACCGCGACCAATTGCAGCTTCCCCCTGGCCATGTCCCATCGGATGAACGCCAGCTTCGAGCCGTCCGCCGACCATGTGGGCAGGCGATCGAGTCTCGCCTTGACCCAGAAGATCGGCAGAAGCGCGTCCATGATCACCGGGCTGACCCGCCGGGATAGCGCTGTGGATATCGCTTCCTGCTTCTCCTGTGGAAGCGAGTCTACCGACACATCCTCGTCAAGGAGACTCCGGAGGCTGTTGTCGGAATTCTCCTTAGCCGCGCGTCTCTTGACTACATCATCCACGATACGCTGCAGATCCTCTCCTCCGATAGCCCGCGCATTCTGCATCAACTCCGCTGCAGTGACGACCAGGCCCACATCCTCTTCCGAGATCGATTCATCGTCGACCTGCCTGATCTGCTCATCCGTGAACACATCGGCGTATCTCTCTCATCATCTCCTGAAGCCGTCTGCGCGCGTCCGCCATCGCGGCATCGACCGCTTCCTCTGACGGCATATACAGGGCAACGGGCCGGAGATTGCTGCCGTCCGGATCGCTCACAAGCGTGCTGTGCAGGAAGATCGTGAAGCCCTGGCCATCCGGTGGCGCCGACCATGCCAGCTTGTCACCCCTGGGAGACCAACTCGGGCTCAGGGCCAAATGAGTCTCGGCGATCTTGACAGGTTTCCCCTCGTCTATGCGGACGGTGCTGATCCCCTGGGGGCTGAGCGCTGTCGTCTTGGGCGCCTTGTCTGAGCTCGACTCCGAGTGCGCGTACACCAGCGATCCGCTGTCGGGGGACCACGGCTGCCCCCATATGCCGACACCGAACCCGTTCTGAGCGACCACCGTCTCTCTTCCGGTCTTCACGTCAAGAACGCTGACTCGGTAACCGGGGGCAGGCAGCGCATCGGGAGGCCTGACGAATGCGATCTTCGTGCCGCCCGGCGACCAGCGGGGGGACAGCAGCCATTCGCCGGTGGGCTTTCCCTCGTATTTGGCCACCGTGACATCCGCCACCATGCGCGACTTGGCGGTCTTCGCCTTGAAGTCAAACCCCTCCGCGATGAAGAGCCGGCCCTGGTAGATGAACGTCAGACGCTTGCCGTCGGGTGACCAGTCGACGTTCCTCGCGCCCGGACTCATCATGTTAGCCTGCGCACTGCGGTCCGGCGCCAACTTGACTGATTTGGTATCGGTGTCCGGGATCTTGACGTCCAGAGCCCAAGGCTCGGGCATCGAGGGAGGGGTGTCGGAGCCCTCGCCGGGCAGACCGTACTGATCCAGGTTCGAGATGATCCACACCTTCCCCTGGGACAGGTACGCGAGCGTCTTTCCGTCCGGCGACAGAGCCGGGCTGTAGCCTCCGCTTGTCTTCGACCAGTCCGGGACCAGAACCCGGTATGACTGCAGCTCGGGCTGATTCGGCCCTGCGCACGCGCCGAGGCCCGCTGCCAGGATATACATGCCGAATGCGGCGATAGTCAGCGATCTCTTGAACACGGCTAGCCTCCCTGGGGTATGATGAACTCCCGCTCCGGGCCGCGGTTGCGCACTACCCCCAGCGGCGGGCGGTCGATAGTCTCTGAATCTCTGTTGGCAGGCAGGACGTATATGGTCTGGCCGTATGTCCGATATGATGTCACGCCCTCCTCCGGCTGAGCGATCTGCGTGTCTTCGGCGGTGTACTGCTGCGGTCGAGGCCCTGACATCAGGCCGCCAATGCGATCACGGCACATGCCGCCGCCACCGCGTAGGCCCACGCCCATCTCCGAACGGGCCTGTGACCGGCCGGCAGGCGCGTCATGACCGAGTCCTCGACATCCGGCGGCTCGACCGTCGCCCCACGGAGCGCCGGACCTCCAAGTCCTCCAGACGTGCCCGGCACGCGGCGCACTCCGCCGTGTGGTCGAGCAGTCTCATCGCCTCCGGCTCGGACATGGAGCCGTCAACGTACGCGGCAAGCTTATCCCTTGCCTCAGCGCATCTCATTCGACATCACCTCAAACCTCTCGGCCAGCATCTTTCTGGCTCGGTGCACTCGTACCTGGATTGTGGACAGCGGCTCGCCGAGTATCTCCGCGATCTCCGCGTACGAGAGCTCTTCTTGAAACCTCAGGGCAATCACCGTTCGGAAGGGAGGCGGCAATCCCTCGATCAGCTTCCTGATCTCCTCCATCTCGGCCTGCCGCAGCAACTCCGACTCCACCTGAGACGCCGATGATACCGTGTCCTCAATATCCTCGGCGTAGTCGTAAGGCTTCCGCGCAGCCGTGACAGGCATATGTTCAGCACGATGTGCCGGAGCCACGGCCAGAACTTGCCTCGGTCCCTGCAGGTATCCAGCTTGCCGTACGTCTGCAGGAGCGCGTCCTGAACGGCGTCCTCGGCATCCTCGCGCCGGCCGAGCACCCGATAGGCGAGCCGGAATGCCGCGGTCTGATACCGCCGCACCAGTTCGCGATAGTCCTGCGTGTGCCCCTTGAGCACGCGCCCGATTATGCGCTCGTCAGAGATCAAAGTCCGATGCCCCGTTCGGGTCGTTGGAGACGCTGTCATCCAAATAGACGAATCGCATCTCGCGAATCTTTCACGGTTTGCCCGGCTTGCCATCCGGACAGCCGATGTCTGCCATGGCCAGTATAACCCAAACCAGCCGGTATGCCGAGTGGAGTATGACATTCGCATGAAGAGAGTCTCACCTCCGGGGCAGAAAAGCGCTATAGGCAACGCGCAAGGGAGGAGGGCAATGGGTACCAATCCGTTCGAGCATTCCACGTATCTTCTTCGGAAACAGTCTCTCAAAGTCTTCGACGGATCGTTCAGAATCTACGATCCCATGGACAATCTCGCGGTCTTTGCCAGCATGAAGGCGTTCAAGCTCAAAGAAGATATCACGCTCCATCACTCTGTTGCCGCTCCGGTCATCCCATACCGAGCCCACGGGGGTCGAGCACGTACATGAGCAGATCAACGTCCGAGAGGCTGTCGAACTCCGGGAAGTCGTAGAGCAGTCCGCGCTGAACGTCCCAGATGTTCCCGTAAGTCTGGCCGGGAGTCAGCGCGCGGAATCGGATGCCGAGCTTCGCGAGCGCCCGCTCCGTGTGGCCGGTCCACTTGCTGTAGCGGACGCCGTTCACCTTACCCTCATCGAGCCCGTCGTTCCAGCACTCGACGATCGTCGTCGCCGTCGCCGCGCCGAATCCGCTCAGCTTGTACGGGCCGCCGATCACCTCGTCTATCCGGCGCTGGATCTCGATCGATGAGTCGAGCAGCATCCCGAGCGTGTGTCGGAGCGCGGGGATGTCGCGGAGATAGCCGGTATGTCTCGGGCAGAGGTGCGCCTCGGCGTTTCCGACCAGTCCATCGGGGTGGGCTCTGAGATAGGCGTCCAATGCCTCCGGACTGATATCCGTCGGCGTGGTCAGCTTCCTCAATGCGCGACCGATCTTCGGGCGGTCGGGGATGTTCACCCGAAATCTGCTCATAACCACCGGCGCGAATTGCTCTCCGATCTCCCGGTCGCTCAACTCGTCGATGTTCCGCAGCCAGTGTCGCACCCTCTCGCGGGAGAGCTTCCGCAGCACCAGCCAGTGCCTTCGGTTCGGCACGATCTTCGGGTCCATGTACATTGCGACCGCATCGCCGATCCGACTGTGATAGGCGTGCGCAGCCATAGTGAATCCATTGTACCCGTGATCGCTCCAATCTCTTCATGCTCGCCCGGTTAGCTCATGTTCCGTGTGGGTATACTCTACCAGCCGAAGCAGGGCAACCGCCGGTTCAGTGAGCAGTGATTCCATGAGCAAACAGCCATTCGTGATATTTACTCTCTTCCTGGTTACCATGTCCATCGCCAACACGGCCGCAATCGTCTACGTCGACGCCGATGCGTCGGGGCCGGTCCACAACGGCTCCTCGTGGGCGACGGCATACAGGAGCATCCGGCAGGCGGTCGATTCGGCTCCGGACGGAGCGCAGATCTGGGCCGCCGCAGGCGTATACCGCGAATCCGTCGAGCTGGCGAACTACAAGAAACTCTACGGCGGGTTTGCCGGAGTCGAGACATCGCTCGACCAGCGCCTCATCGGAGCATTCCCGACGGTAATCGACCCGGGCGGCCGGGGTAGGGGCATCGATGTCGGCAGGGGTGTCTACACGACGATAGACGGCGTCACGATCAGAAACGGCCGGGCCGATGTCGGCGCGGGTATCCGCTGCCAGACGAACACTACCACCAAGATCCGCAATTGCCGCATCGAGAACTGCCGGGCGACCGTGTGGGGCGGCGGGCTGTACATGGGAGTCTACACCTACGGCGACGTCACCAACTGCGAGATCGTGCTGAACAGAGCGCCGAAGGGTGGAGGAGCCGTCATCGAGTATCATTCCTATCCTCTGATCCGCAACTGCCTGATCGCGCGCAACCATGCCACGATCAGCGGCGGCGGACTCTACTGCCCGTTCCACTCCGGCGCGGACCTCGGGAACTGCACCATCGTCTACAACAGCGCCGAGGTCGATGGCGGCGGCCTCCATGGCGAACCCGGCTCCCCGGTCATCCTCAAGCACTGCATACTGGCCTTCAACTCCGCGCCGGTCGGCGGCGGCCTCTTCGGTGGCGGCACGTCATCAGCGCTGACCTACAGCTACTGCAACTTCTACGAGAACGCAGGCGGCGACATCGGAGGCACGATCGTACAGATGGATCCGGGCTACCTCAACACATACGTCGATCCGCTCTTCCTGATGCCGGACAGGGACGAATACCGGCTCCGGCAGGACTCGCCATGCGCCGGCAAAGGGGTCTATGCGCTGGAGTATCCCTACAACCTCGACAGGGTCGGGATCGCGGGTCTCCTCCCCGATGGGACCGCCGCGCGCACTAACCGCCTCGTCGTGAGCGGCATCGATGGTGACACCTCGTACCTGGAGGCGCCGGACCGATCGTCGGCGATCGCTGTCCGCGGGCTCACGGGACGCCGGGTAGGTGATCTGCTTTCGAGCGTGACCGGGGTCGTGAGCACGAATGCCGAGGGCCGGAGGATCATGACCGTCTCCGCGAGCACCCTGCACGGCGCCGATATCTACACCCCTGAGCCGCTCGGCATGACGATTCGCGATCTGAGCAGGATCACCGGCCTTCGGGTGAACATCTGTGGCCGCGTGACCGGATTGCATCCCGGCGGCTTCACGTTCTCCGACGGCACAGCAAGCATCCCCGTCCGATGGGCCGGCAGCGTGCCCATCGACGTCCATGTCCGCGCGACAGGCGTCCGCACCCTCGCCTCCGATCTCCTCGCATCGGAAGTGCTCGTGCTTCAGTAACGCCATTTGGGGGCTTTACTGCAACGAGCCCTCCCGCGAGCATGCAGGCCGCCCCGCGAACGACGACTGCGGAGGGTTCCGGCTCATCCGCCCGGACGGCTCGGACGCCCTCCGCTGCAGTCTGCGGTCTGCCGTCCGCAGTCTCAACTAAAGCCGTATATCCACCAACGCCGTTACGCTCGTCTGCGGGACGCGGCTGATGTTCTGCACCACGTTCTGCGCTGATACCGGGACGAGCACCCTGCCTCGGATGGAGCCGAGCGACCCTTCGATCTGAGCGACCGCCACCACGTCATCGACGCGACTCCGCGGACCGGTCACCTGAGCGCCGCCGACTCTGACCCCGCTGCCCGCGCTGATGATCGGCACGATCTTCTGCGAAGTGGGCTCAGATGAGGTCGCCCTCAGAGCTTCACCGCCGAACGCCACTTGGAGGTTGTTCGCCCACGACTGCGCCAGCATCTCCGGGGTCGTTCCGTTGAGTCGGGCATGGTTCGCGTCGGCCGTGACGAGCACCTGGCCGTCTACCAGCACGACCTCCTGACCGTTCACGATGCCGGTGGTGATGTCCTCGGCCTCGATCGTGTCGCCCATGAGCTGGTTGAGCCTGTCGGCGACCGTCTGGGCGCGCTGATATGGTGACCTGCCGCCGGCCGATGTCCGTATCCGCAGCACTACCTCGCCGTCCACGAGGACTTCGCCGACCTGACGTCCGCCGATCGTCGCCTGGCGCGCGCTCGCATCCGGCGCCGCGTATGCCGGGGATACCAGCTTGTCATCTCCGCGATACATGCCGTACGCCAGAACACCGATCGTGCCCGCCACTATCAGTGTCAGCGCGACTACGTATCTCAGCCTTGCATTCCTTGCTCTACACCTTGCATCCATCGTACTTCCTCCTCCCCGGCTATATCCTCAGATCGAGCAGCGCCGATACGCCGACCCCGCTGATCCGCGATACGTTGCGCGTGGGGTTCGTCGTGTTCACGGGTATGAGCAGTCTGCCGCGGATAGAGGATATCCTCGTCTCGAGTTGGCCGACCGCCTTCACTTCATCGACTTGGTCCGGATCGCCGACTACCTGCGCCGCTCCGATGAAGGCTCCCTGGCCGATGGAGACGATGGGAACCACCTTGGTGGCGCCTTCCCACTCGACTCCTCGCTGACCCGCCAGCCTTGTGACAAAGTTGTTCAGATCATCGCCGAACCTGCTCACGACGTAGCCGATCCCGAACAGCCGCAGAGCCTGTTCGATCAGACTCTGTGAGAACGCCGGGCTGCTGAGAAGTACCGTCGAACCTATCACCAGCACCAACGCCAGGCATATCACCCTCTGAGCTGTCATAGATCTCACCTCCAGCTTGCATCCTTCCGGTATTGAGTGCGCACGCTCGCGCCGCCGTTCGGTTATCCTCATACCCGGCCTGTCGGTGCGCAAAACTGGACGTCCGAGTGGTTGCCGCCCGATCCGGCGGGGCGCTATAATGGGGATCGAACACGATCAGGAGAGCAGTACATGACACCGTCAATCGATGAGTTCCAGGCGATAGTCCTCGCGGCCGGTAAGGGATCGAGAATGCAGTCCGATCTGCCCAAGGTCCTGCACCACGTATGCGGCCGGCCGATGATATGCCATATCCTCGATGCCCTCCGGTCCGTCGGCATCGCTCGTCCGATCGTCGTCATCGGCAAGGGCGCGGAACTCGTCGAGCAGACTCTCGGCGGCGGATATGCTTACGTCCTCCAGGAGCAGCAGCTTGGGTCCGGGCACGCGGTGATCTGCGCCCGAGAGGCGGCGGAGGGCAGGTCCCGCGACGTCCTCGTCATGTGCGGCGACAGTCCCCTGTTCCGCGTGGAGACGATCCGCGCGCTGATGGACGCCCACGTGCGCGAGGATGCGACCGCGAGCCTCGTGTCCGCCGTGCTCGACGACCCGACCGGCTACGGACGGATCGTTCGGGATGCGGACGGGAGGATCACCGGCGTGGTCGAGGAGAAGCTCGCGGACGAGTCGCGGAAGGCGATCCGGGAGATCAACGGCGGGTGCTACGCATTCGACTCAGAGTGGCTTTGGAGCAACATCGACAGGATGCGGGAGAACGAAGTGGGGGAACGATGCCTGACCGAGATGTTCGATATCGCCATCGCGCAGGGGAAGCACGTCACGGCGGTATTCTCCCAGCCGGATGAGGTCCTCGGCGTGAACACCCCGGCCCAACTCGCCGAGGCCGAGCGCATAATGTGCGGGCGCTAGCTCTCCACCTTGACCTTTCTGCTCTGTGCCTTTGTCCTGCGGCCGAACGGGTTGCAGATCATCTTGATGATCTCCCAGTACATCGTCATTCGGGAGATCGTCCCGCGGATGAGGCCGATCTTCTCTTCCTTCATCGGATGGGTCATCCCCATGAGCGTCACGGTGCGTATCCTGAGTCCGCTTGCCCTGGCGTACTTGGTGATCGCAACTTCGACTCCGTACCTCGTGTCCTCCAGGTCGGGTATCGAGAGGAACTCCTCCCTCCGGAGCGCCCTCTGGCCCGAGATGAACGGAGCGATCACCTGAGCCCAGTCGGTGCGAGGACGGCCGCCCTTGAAGATGCCGATGGTCATGTCCGTCTCTTCGGAAATAACCGGGGTGACGAGCGCTTCCACATGGGAAGGAGTCATGTGGAGCAGATCGGCGTCGAGGAACGCGATGAACTCGGCGGTGGCGCGTCTGGCGCCCGCGACCATCGCGCCGCCCTTGCCCATGTTGCGGGGAAGCTGCACGGCGGTAACGCCGTCATAGGAGCGAGCCACGTCGCAAGTGTTGTCGGTCGAGCCGTCGCTCACCACGATGGTTTCGTCAACGAACGGGCAGTCGCGGAGAACGTCCAGCACTCCGCGCAGGCGCTCCCCTTCGTTATAGGCCGGAATCACGACGGCTAACTTCACCATGCTCTCCAGGTTACATCAGGACGCCATCGATTCCGGCCGGTATCGTATGCTACCTAGGCTGTACTCGACCGGATCTCAGGTCCTCCAGGTGCTGCTGTCCTCTCCGTATGCGATCGGATGTCACCGGGTGCGTCCTGAACATCTGCTCGAAGTCCGACGGATCGTCTCTATGTCTCTCGTCGAGCAGCGCGAAGAAGTTGATCAGCCCCTGCGGGTTGTACTGCTGGGACTTGAACATGTAGTCTATCCCAAGCTGATCAGCTTCATACTCGTGCTTTCGGCTCCACCGCAGCAGAGTCAGGTTCGCAAACAGGTTCGCCCACTGCGTGACGTCGCCCCGGGTCAGAGTCTGCACGAGTATTCCCGCGTAGGTCTGACGGCCGATCATGTCGGCATGATGCCGGGCCGCGACGTGTCCGATCTCGTGGGCTATGACTCCGGCAAGCTGGTCGGGATTATCTCGCGTCGCGTCTATCAACCCCTGGTACACGTATATCCAGCCGCCGGGCAGCGACACGGCGTTCACTTCGTCAATGGCCAGAATCCGGAACGTGTATTCGATGTCCTGCCGGCTCGACTGCCGCACCAGGTCCTGTCCGATATTGTTCACACGACGGTTCAGTTCCGGGTCAGTGTTCACCCGATACTGACGTTCTACCTGCTGAGCCGCCTGCCTGCCGATCGATACTTCCTGGCTGGTGCTGACCAACTCCTTCGGCTTGCAGCCGGAGAGGATCGAGATGGATACGGCAAGTACGGCGAGCAGGATGACGGCCTGCCAGCGCTTTCGCAAGGGGATCAACCTCCTTTGCTGTTGGCGCCTCCTGATTTCTCAGTGATGCCGCGCCACATACGTTCGATGCTGTCGCCGGCATCCTGCCAGGTCTTCCGAAGCTGGTCCATCGCGTCTTTCGACGATTCTCCGGATGTCTGGCCGAAGCGCTTCATCAACTGGAGGCTCTTATCCAGTTCCGCCCGCGCTTTCTTGAACTCACCATCTGCAATGTGCTTCTTCGCCAGGTCGGCATGCTTCCGCGCCTTGAACACGTGCTCGATGCTTTCCAGCGCGCTCCCGACGGGCGCGTCCTCGGCCTTCTTCAGCGCCGCTACCTCGGCCTTCAATGCGGTGACCTCGGCACGGAGCAGATACACCTGCCAGGCATTGTACGCAGCCAGCCCCAGCAGGCCGAGGATGAAGAGCGTGAAGAAGAACGAACGCACTCGTGAACGCGACGCCATGCCGTACCTCCTTGGAATGCACGGCGGCATCAGAGAGCCTCCGTGCGCAGTGTACCCCTGCCTATTGGACGCAAAACTCGGCCCATCCGTTGCCAATTCTAACAGCTATCGCAAGGAATGTAAACGAGGGGAGAGGGGAGGTGTTGGGTGTCAGGGAACCCCAACACCCAACGCCTGACACCGGTCTACTTGATCGTTCCGGCTTCGACGAGCGTGTACTTCTCCGGGTGGAGGTACTTCTTCGCGGCGGCGTTCACCTGTTCGAGCGTCACCGCGCGGTAGAGGCTCTGGTACTTCTGGAGGTAGTCCATCCCCAGGCCGTAGAACTCCGCGGCGTGGAGCGTATCGGCGATGGCGCTGTTGGTCTCAAGCCGCCGCGCGGGGAACGAGCCGGTGATGTAGTCCAGCGCCTCCTGGACCTCTTCCTTCGTCGCGCCCTTGTCGCGCATCAGCTTCATCTGGTCGAGCAGCGTCGTCACCGCCTTGTCGACATTCTCCGGGTTCGTGCCGAGGTAGGCATACCACGGCCCCGCGCCGAGCAGCGAGTCGAAGCCCGAGTAGACCGTGTAGACGAGGCCCATCTGGTCGCGGATGACGTCTCCCATCCGGCTGCCGAGCGCGCCTCCGCCCCCGAGGATGTAGTTCATGATCGTCGCCGCGTAGAAGTCGGGATCGGTGCGCTTCAGGCCGCCCGCGTAGCCCAGGACGACATCGACCTGCGACTTGTCGGGCACCCGGATGATCTCCTTCACGATCTCGCCCTGGAGCGGAGTGTCCGGGATCTGAGGCTTGGTGGCCGGACCGGTCGGCTTCCAGTCGCCGAAATACTGCCTGATCTTCGCGAGCGCCTCCTGCTCATCGACGTCGCCGACGACCACGATTATCGCGGTCTGTGGGCCGTAGTGCCTGCCGTAGAAACCCGCGATGTCGTCGCGCGTGATCGCGGACACATTCGCCGTCTCCTCATCGATCGAGAGCTGATGGTACGGATGGCCCTTCGGGAATACCGCGCCGTAGAACCGGCGGAACGCGAGCGATTGCGGGTCGTCCTGCTGCTCCTTGATGCCGGAGAGCATCCTCGTCTTCATCTTCTGCAGCTCGTCCTCCGGGAAGGTCGGGTTGCGCAGTACGTCCGACAGCAGTTCCAGCGACTTGTCGAAGTGCTTCGACAGAGAGTAGGCCCTGAACGTCGCCGACTCTGTCTCCGCGCCCATACCCATGCGGATGCCGAGGTAGTCGCGCTCGGAGGCGATCTGGTCGGCGGTCCGGGTCTTCGTGCCCTTCATGAGCAGTCCGGCGGTGAGAGCCGCCGTCCCGGCCTTGCCCTCGGGATCGAGCATCCCGCCGGCATTCAGGCTTCCGGTCACCGCTACCGTCGCATTGCTCCGGTTCGGGTAGATGATCACGACGAGGCCGTTCTCGAGCACCGTCCGCTTCGGCTCAACGCCGATTCTCTCAGCGACCTTGCTCGTACTCGTACCCCCACTCGTAATCGTAACCGCGTCCCCGCGTCCCAGTGTCTCCGCGTCTCCGAGTCTCCGTGTCTCCGCACCCGGCCTATACGCCGCCATCGTCTCGAACGGAAGCGCCGACTGCCTCGTCCCCGTGTCCCCGAGTCTCCGCGTCGCCGCGTCAGCCTTCTCCGGCACGAACGTCACCACCGTCCGCCCCTTCGCCGTGAGGTACTTCCGTGCCACACGGGAGACGTCTTCCCGGCTTACCTTGCGCACGTTCGGCAGGTAATCGATGATGTACCGCCAGGAGTACATCGTCTCGTACTCGCCGAGGAGCCGCGCCTGCGCCGACACGCTGTCGTTCGCGTAGACGAACGACGCCTCGAGCTGATTGAGCGCCTTCCGGAGTTCCTCGTCGGTGATGCCGTCGGACTTGATCTTCTCGACCTCCGCAAGGAGCGCCGCCTCGACGTCCTCGATCTTGACACCGTCGCGCGCCGTCCCGCCGAGCAGGAAGAGGTCCGGGTCCTTGCCGACGGTCGCGCTCGCCCATGCGTCGGTTGCGAGCTGCTTGTCCACGAGCGCCTTGTAGAGGCGGCTGCTCGTTCCGCTGCTCAGGATGATCTCCAGCACGTCGAGCGCATAGATATCCGGGTGGCCGACCGCGGGCGTCTTGAAGCCCATCATCACGCGCGCCGCATTCCCCGCACGGCTGACGACCGCGCGTCGCTCGCCGAACTGAGGCGGCTCCTTCGCTGTGACCTTCGGGGGATCGGAGCCCTTCGGGATCTTGCCGAAATACTTGTTCACGAGCGCCAGCGCCTTCTCGGTCTCAAAGTCGCCGACGATCACCACCGTCGCGTTGTTCGGCTTATAGTAGGTCTTGTAGTAGCTGTAGAGATCGTCGCGAGTGATGGATGCCAGGTCCGCCACCCAGCCGATCGTCGGCCACTGGTAGGGATGCGCCTTGAAGGCGGTCGCGTACAGCTCGTAGTAGATCAGCGAGTCGGGGCTGTTCTCGCCGCCTTCAAGTTCGGAGCGGACGACGATCTTCTCTGCCTCCAGTTCCTTCGCGTCCATGAGGCTGTTCACCATGCGGTCGGACTCGATGCGCATCGCGAGTTCGAGCTTGTCGCTGGAGAGCGTCTCGTAGTAGTGGGTGCGGTCCTTCCAGGTGGTGGCGTTCATCAGGCCGCCGTTTCTCTGGATGAGGCGGTCGATCTCGCCCTTCTTGAGCGTCTTGGTGCCCTTGAACATCATGTGCTCCAGAAGGTGCGACAGGCCGGTCTTGCCGAGCTGTTCGTTGCGCGAGCCGACCTTGTACCAGACCTGGAAGCTCACCACCGGGGCCGCGTGGACCTCCTTCGTGAGCACCTTCAGGCCGTTCGGCAGCATGGTTTCCTTGACCTCGGGCTGCTGTGCGAACGCCGGCGCGAATGTCGCGGCAAGCACGACCAGCGCCAGCAGAATGACGGATAAACGAGTGTCCCCAGCTCTCATGATCTTCTCCCTCACTCGGTAGATAGCGGAATAGTCGGGCTATTATATCAAAATCCCGCACTGGGTGCAGATGTGAACGAAATATACTGCTGCAGTCATGGCTTTGTCATGGACGGGGGGGGGAGACGGCTGGTAAAATAAAAGTAGCTTCACATACCGACCGCTATGCGGGAGCGAACTACGTTTGCCATGGTTGCATCGCTCTCTGCAGCATATTGAGAAGGTCGTGATGCCAAGCCACGGGACGAATGCTGTTTCACAATAGTTGATCCCCAGGAGGTATGTACGTGAAACTCGCAGTTCGATTGGCTCTACTTCTGCTTTTCCTGTTGACTGTGGTTTTGCCATGCGCAGGCATGACCGAATTCCGTGGGTTGTATGTAGACGCCTTCCACCCCGGGATCAAGAACCACGAGGAGGTCACGCAGATGGTCAGCGCCGCGAAAGCGGCGAACTTCAATGCCCTCATCGTGCAGGTTCGCAAGAGAGGCGATGCCTACTACAACTCGACTATCGAGCCGAAGGCGCTCGATATTGCGCCTGACTACGATCCTCTCGCCGACGTGATCCAGCAGGCACACGCCGCCGGTCTGGAGGTCCATGCCTGGCTTACGGTCTACGAGGTCTCGCTCGACTCGAAGTGGTTCAAGTGTCCTTCCAACAGCGTCTCGCTGACCCATCCGGAATGGCTGATGTGTCTAAGGGACGGCAACGTGAAACTGGCCAACAACAAGATCTGGGTAGATCCTGGCATACCAGCCGTCCAGGATCATTTTGTGGCCACAGTTCTCGACTTGCTGGAGAACTATGACATCGACGGTGTGCACCTGGACAATGTCAGATACCCAGATATAAAGAGTGGCTACAATGCCAGCAGTGTACAGCGCTTTGGTAGCGAGAAAGGACTCACAGGAATTCCAGCCGACAGCGATGTGGCCTGGTGCGAGTGGCGGTGCAAACAGGTTACGGATCTGATTCGTAAGCTAAAGTCAAGTCTCAGTGCCACGAAGCCCCATCTAAAGCTGTCGGCTTCTGTGTGTTCCGAGAGCCCTAAGATCGCGCGGGAGGTGTTCCTGCAGGAGTGGGATGTATGGACTAAGGAAGAGCTTGTGGATTTCGTCGTTCCCATGCTCTTTATCACCGCCGATCGGATGCCCCGTTATGCTGCGCAAGCTCTCGCAGCAGCCTCCACCCGTGCCGTGTACGTAGGTGTGGGGGCCTATCGCCTACCAGCGGATCTGACGGAGAAGCACATCCTGGATGTCAGAGCGGCAGGTGCTCAAGGCATAGTGGTCTACAGCTATCACTACCTGCGTTCCGATGTATCATCTGCTGCGTGCGCCAAGCTGTCCGATCTGCGTTCGTCAGTCTTCGCCGAGGCTGCGACAATACCGGCGTTGCCGTGGAAGCAGTAGGGGAGGCCCGTATGAACATGATAGTGAGAACGAGTATTCTCGCTGTGTGCTTACTCGCCGTATCTGCGTGCGGTACTGCGTATGCCTGGGAGTGGCCTGGTGAGCCTGGTGATCCCGTAGGGCTGTGTGTGTCAACCAGTGCACACTTAGTCAGTACTACACCGACGCGCTCTGTATGGGTTACCTGTGTCGGATCAACGGTTGATTTCTGGTTGATCGCCTCTGACTATGATTTCGTGTACCCAAGAGCCGGTTGGGATGAGCTCAACTTCCCGAACTGGCCAGGCGATCCGCCTCATAAGGTGCTGGATGAGAACGGGACATGGAAAGGCTACTACGAGGGAACGCACCAGCAGACGTATGATGCTGTTGGCAGGTATACTCTCAATGTAAGCGCCAATGACGACGGGAATATATATGCCGACGGGGGCGCTCAGTATGAGGTCGTCGTACTTGTGGTCAGCCTGACCATGAACTCCCCAACAGATGATATGCGCTTTGTCGTCGGGCCCGCTGAATGCGACATAGCAGTCATTGCCACTGTCCAGGGCTATTACCCTGCTGATGCCACATACGACGTGCGCTGGTGGGTGACTCCACAGGGCGGTCCCTCGTATCCCAAAGGCTCGATGACACCAAGGAGTGGGGGCAAGTACACTGCGGTTTGGGACACCGATGGCACTGCGCGTGGCGATTGGCAGGTGAAGACTGTCCTGTACGTAGCCGGACAAGAGATGTGCGCCTTCAAGACAGCGGACATATCCTGTGCCAAGCCAACTTGGCCGATATGTAGCGGTGGTACCAACGGGTATATCATCCGATGGTTGCACTTGGATCCCCCGTGTTCATGGCGAGGAGTTGATGTGGATATCACTGGCACACACTGCAGCGGTACGGCCCCTCTACTGGCGTCAGAAGACGGTTCTGCCTCGCCACATGATTTCGAGCCCACAAACGATCCGTGCAACACAGTTCGCTGTTACGCTAACCTTGTGAACTATGGCTCTTTCAAGGTGCGTCTCGTAGATCCTGATGCTCCCACGTATGATTCTCGGTCGCTGGTAACCGATCACTGGCACATGATGAACGCAGGTCGAACCTCTGGACCTGTAGATTACCACCAGTCTTTGGGTAATGGAGGCTACAGTGGCAACGTGGAGGGATCACACGACCATTTCATAACTAAGGTGGGAGGCTCACCTGTGTCTCCAGATAGAACGGGTGCGACGGGCGATGGCTCGTACACGAACTGCGGCCAGCAGTTGCACCCCGACTGGAACTAAGCATGATCCTCTCAGGCTGTGCCCTGATATGTGGTGTTCTCGTTAGCGGAGGTCTATATGTACGTGCGTATGCATGACTGTGCGAAGCGACTTGTACTTGCCAGTGTTCTATCGTTCGTATGGCTGTCTGCCTGTCACTGTGATGCCGACGCGTCTGGTGGGAGTTCAACATCATCCGATCCCATATGGAAAGTGCAGTGCGTTGCCCAGATCACACAATCTATCTTATTGCCCGATGGTGGTGCTCTCGTGAGCACTGCGTGCTGCGAATCAGATGGCGTTACCAGGTCCGGCGGTAACACCATATATCGCTTTGACAGCACAGGCAATGCTGTCTGGAAATACCCCGCACCTGATGGATGGAAGATCGGGCTTAGGGATGCCAGTTCCACAGGTGACCTTGTGCTTGTCCGGCTCATATCCAGCCGACAACCGCTGGAAATGAAGCTGGTAGTGCTCGATAGAGCAGGGAAGCCGATCCGGACGACCGCTCCTATGCGGGAGTCCAACTGGGTGTGGATGTCTCCAGACGGTGCGCACCTGCTTCGCTGGGTTGCCGATACGGCATCACTGGTTTGTGAGGCATCGGCTTCCGGGAACGAAATGTGGGCAATCAAGGATCTGAGACAGGAGCTACACTTCGATGCGATCGACTTCATCGATCCTGTTCTCCAAGCCGGGTTTGTCCTTGTAGGTGATTCAGGGCAGGGCACGGTCTGCGCCGTCAGTGTTCGTGGCAAGCTGCTCTTCACGATGAGGGGTCTCAAGTGGTATCCTGCGCCTGCGAGTCCGATAGCCGTCAGTTCGGAGGGAATGTGGTTAGCGGCAAAGTCCACCGATGTATCGTGTAGCGATGCCTTCGCCTTAGAGTGGGTCGCACAGACCGGCTCTGCACCCAACCGATCTGAACTCGAGAGCACTCGGGACATGCTTTCGCTTGTTCGTATCTTCTCTAGCGATTCGGACTTGAAAGTGCCTGGCCTCGCAGCAATCGTTTGGAAGCAGGCATGCGCCACATGGTACATCCAAGGCAGACGTGTACCCCGTCAGGGTGCGTATGGTGGTCCTGTCATCGCGTTGGATCTGTTTGAAGCATACATGACGGGAAAGGGTACGGTGTGGCTGACGGCATTGACCGGAGAGTCGGCCACCACTCGTGTTTTCGGTCCTCGGGGTGCGCTCGACCAAGAGATCATCTGGCCAGTACCGAACATCGGCAATGTCGCCGATATCTGGCTACTGAGTCTCGACCGGTTGCTGGTCAGGCAGAATGCGCCAGCGCAGATGCTACGCGTCATTGGCCGGAACGGCGAGGTTGTGTGGGAGCGCAGCTTCGATGAACCGCTCGTGTCGGTTTCACTGGGTCGCAACAGGGACCGCCTATTGGTGGCAACGCCGAACAGAGTCGAGGCCTATCAACTCGACTGATCGACGGCGCGTAACCTCTCCTGTCCGTCACGCTTTGGAAGGCCCGCAATGCACATAACTCTGAGACGCCTGGGCAGGTCGAGGTTGACCTGCCCAGGTGTGTTTGTGGTGATCTACGCGGACTTGGCGCGGGAGCGCTGGCAGGCCGGGCAGTACGCCCCTCCGAAGACCCGCACACTGTAGTCGTGCTGGCCTTTCGTCATCTCCTTGCCGCACCCGCCGCACTCGTACGTGCCGCCGGATGCGCTCGACCCGCTGACCGGACCGGTGGATCCGCGCTTGCTCCCGGCGCCCGCGAAGAACGGCTCGCCGATCGGCATCGGCGAATCGACGATCCGCTCGCCCTCCTCGAGTTCCGGCGCGAACTGGGTGCCGAACCCGCATACCGCGAGCGCGCGGCCGATCGATCCGGTCTCCGCCTTCTCGATGTAGTCGGCGAACCCTCGTGCGGTCTCCATCTTCGTGCCCTTCGCCATCAGCTTGCCCTCGGCGTTGTACACGATCGCCTCGAAGACCGCATAGCCCTTGTCGATCTCTATCTCGACCGGCCGGGTCTCGATCCCCCAGTCCGGGTGCTCCTGCCTGAACCATACCAGCCGCGCCGCGACCGGCAGATACTCCCTGCCACCCTGTACTTTGATCAAATGCTTCTTCACATCGAACGTCATGTTTCTTCTACTACCCTTTCTAGCCTATCCTTGGAAGCATTGCCGGGGGGAGTGGAGTGATGGAGCGGTGGAGTAATGAGTCTCCAATGCCCCAACACTCCAGTACTCCAATACTCCAATACTCCATCACTCCATCACTCCAACACTCCGCTCTTCTACCGTCGCTCCGGCGCGGATCAGTCCTTCGATTTCTGTCATGATCTCGAGATGTTCCTCCAGGAACTCCTTCGCGTTCTCGCGTCCCTGGCCGAGCCGGGCGTCGCCGTAGGTGAACCACGTGCCGGTCTTGCTGACGATCCCCGCCTCGACGGCCATGTCGAGGACCGCTCCCGACTTGGAGACGCCGACGCCGAACATGATGTCGAACTCCGCCTGTCGGAACGGCGGGGCGACCTTGTTCTTCACCACCTTCGCCCGCGTGCGGTTGCCGACCATCGAAGTCCCCTGTTTCAGGGTATCGACCCGCCTGACCTCCAGCCGCACGGACGCCCAGAACTTCAGCGCGCGGCCTCCGGGAGTCGTCTCCGGGTTGCCGAACATGACACCGATCTTCTCGCGGATCTGGTTGATGAAGACCGCCGCCGTGTTCGACCGGCTGAGCGAGCCTGAGAGCTTCCGGAGCGCCTGGGACATCAGCCTCGCCTGGAGGCCGACGTGCGAGTCGCCCATCTCGCCCTCGACCTCGGCCTTCGGGACGAGAGCCGCCACCGAGTCGAGCACGATCACGTCGAGCGCGCCACTGCGGACGAGGTTGTCCATGATCTCGAGCGCCTCCTCGCCTGTTCCGGGCTGGGCGATCAGCAGGTTGTCCACATCCACGCCGAGGTTCCTGGCGTAGATCGGATCGATGGCATGTTCGGCATCGATGAACGCCGCTGTGCCGCCGGCTTTCTGCGCCTCGGCGATGATCTGCAGGCCTATGGTGGTCTTCCCCGAGGCCTCAGGCCCGTAGATCTCGATGATCCGCCCGCGCGGGATTCCGCCGACACCGAGAGCGATGTCGAGGGGAAGCGCGCCGGTGGGGATGACGTCCACGGTCTGTCGTTCGGCCTGGCCGAGCCTCATGATCGACCCCTTGCCGAACTGCTTTTCGATCTGCGAGAGCGCCAGATCGAGTGCCTTCTCTTTCTCCACTGCACATCCTCCTATGCTTGAGCTGCCATTGTCATTCTGAGCGGAACGGACGATAGATCGACGACTCCCGTCGCCGATCATCCGTATCGCTCGGAACGACATATCGTTGTGAATTCCCTGATGACTTGACTCCGTATAAGCTCAAGCTGACACCAGTCATTATACATTATTATGCACCAGACCTTCAAGCTCAGGGAGTGCCGATATCTGTCATCCGCTGCCATTACGCGCTGACAGGGATTGCTGCATCTTTGCCCATGACACGTCTGCGATCTGTCGGAAAGGCGCTTCCCCATCCGGGAACAATGTCAGGAACCTCCAGATATCCCCGGGGATGCCCATAATATAGGTGGTGACAGTTCTGCAACATGCTAAGTAATGTCAGCAACTGTCAACACAAGACAAGGGACGCGATTAGCCACATGCATCAGTACGGTTGTTGACTTAGCAGACGGTCTGTGCTACAATAAGCCACCTGCTGGACAGCAGGCCGACAATCTGCCAGTCAAATCCGAATACGCCGGTTCTCCAGAGACCTGCATAGACACCCTGTGCTGCTCGACACGAATGCGCGGTGTCTCACACATTCCACCCATTCTTTCCCAAGTGTGATGTTTCGTCTGTGCGTCATTGTGGGTAATCCGACCGCCGGAGGGAGGCGATGTCTTGTTTCTAGGCAACCTAAGAACGGCTCGAGCACGAGTCGCAGCAGCACTATTCTTTGCGGTAGTCCTCGTCTTCGGTACCGTCATCACCGCCCAAAGTGACGGCACATCGACCGTCCAGGTAACCATCACCGCCGACGGGCAGCAGTGGGAGTATACCTCCACGCAGACCACAGTGGGCGCAGTCCTCAAGGAAGCCGGTGTCACGCTCGGCAAGCTCGACCGCTGCAACTACTCGCTGAACACCAAGGCCGTCGACGGCATGCCGATCCGAATCACTCGCATCGAGCAGAAGATCGTGACCGAGACAAGGCCCGTGGCGTTCAAGACCGTTTCGAAGTATGATCCACGTCACCGAGGCAAGGCCGCCGTGATCCGGGAAGGCCAGGCGGGCGAGAAGGAGGTCAGGGTTCTCGTCTACTACAAAGACGGCGTCCAGACGAGCAGCAAGGTGCTCGAAGCCAAGGTAGTGAAGGCGCCCACGGACCGGATCGTGGTCACCGCTGAGCGGCCGACACTCGCGTCGCGCGGCGGCACAAGAGTCAGGACGCTCCGCATGCTCGCCACAGCTTACGATCCCGGCCCCAGAAGCTGCGGACGATACGCCGACGGACGAACGGCGAACGGCATGAAGGCCCAGAAAGGTGTCGTCGCTGTGGACCCGCGAGTCATCCCGCTCGGCACGAAGCTTTACGTCGAGGGCTACGGCTACTGCATCGCGGCGGACACCGGCGGCGCGATCAAGGGCAACAAGATCGATCTCTGCTACGACACCTACGCGGAGGCGATCCGCTTCGGCCGAAAGTACGTGACGGTACACGTTCTCAAGTGATCGTTGTCCATAGGTCCTGTGGGTCCCATGGGGCCTATAGGACTTATGGGACCCATGCATCCAATAGACCTCACATCGCCTGCACAACTCAGGGAACTCCTCGCCCGGCACGGCCTCCGCACCAAAAAGCGGTTCGGCCAGAACTTCCTCATCGACCGCAACATCGTCAACAAGATCCTCGATGCAGCCGATATCCATGAGGGCGATCCCGTCCTTGAGATCGGCCCCGGCGTGGGCACGCTCACAGCGGCCATCGCCGAGCGCGGGGCGAACCTCATCGCCGTCGAGGTAGACCGCGACCTGATCGCCGTGCTCGATGAGGTCATTCCCGGCGCGGAGATCGTGAACGCCGACATCCTCAGCCTCGACCTTGCGCAGTTTATCGAGGACCGGTTCGGCGGCTCGAAGGCCAAGGTGGTCGGCAACCTTCCCTACTACATCACGAGCCCGATCATCACCCAGGTACTGGAGGCTCGCGAGCGCATCGAGCGGCTGGTCCTAATGGTCCAGAAGGAGGTTGCCGAGCGCCTCCAGGCGTCTCCCGGCACGAAGGACTTCGGGTCGATGAGCGTATTCGTCCAGTTCTATGCGGAGGCGGAGATCGTCAGCCACGTTTCGAAGAACGTCTTCTACCCGCCGCCGGAGGTCTCCAGCGCCGTTGTAAGGCTCACTCCGAGGCCGGAGCCGCCCGTTGACGTGCCGAGTGAGGGAGCCTTCTTCGACGTCGTCCACTGCGCGTTCGGCAAGCGGCGCAAGACGCTGCTGAACAGCCTGTCCGACTGCCCGGCGCTCGGCCTGTCGAAGGAACGGATCCGCCGCGCGCTCCAGAATGCCGGTATCGACCCGTCCCGCCGCGCCGAGACCCTCTCCCTCGAGGAGTTCGCAAGAATCACCAGGTCGCTGTAGGGGCGAAGCATTGGCCCATGGTGGCGAATCTCAGGTGGAGACATCCACCCCCAATGCTTCGCCCCTGCCGATAGCGTTGCCTGCTCCCGGCGTCCAAGCCCCTCCACCCACGCCGATCAAGTTGACATTACACCCGCACAAACGTATACTGTATGGGTGAATCCAAGCACGAAATCAGCCGTTGTGCGCTCCTTCGCGAAGGTCAACCTGATCCTCGACGTCCTCGGTACGAGGCCGGATGGATACCACGCCATCGAGAGCGTGATGCAGACCATCGGCCTGCACGACACCATCTCCCTCACGATCAGCGAGGGTGGGACGATACGGCTCTCATGCGACGTGCCGAGCATTCCCACCGACGAGAGCAACCTCGCCCATCGCGCAGCATCGGTCCTGTTCGAGTCCCGCGGGATCTCTCCCGGCCTCGATATCCGGATCGAAAAGCGCATTCCGGCGGAGGCCGGGCTCGGTGGAGGGAGCAGCAACGCCGCCGCCGTGCTCAGGGGGCTGGACCGTCTCCTGGAGCTCAGGCTCCCATGCGAGGAGATGTGCGCCCTCGGCGCGCGCGTCGGCTCCGATGTGCCGTTCTTCGTTGTCGGAGGAACGGCCTTTGTTTCGGGCCGCGGCGAGCGCGTCGATCCGCTGCCGGACATCCCGCCGATGCCGATGGTGATCGTGAAGCCGCCGTTCGGTGTCTCGACGCCGTGGTCGTACCGCCGCCTGGACGAGATGCGAGCTGCCGGTGACCAGTCTGAGGTAACCGGCGAACGGGAAACGGCTTCCCGGCGTATAGTGGAGTATGCAGGGTTCCGTACCCTGCAGTCTGCAGTCTGCAGTCTGCGGTCTCTGCTCTCCAACGACCTCGAAGCTCCGGCGATAGAGCAGCACCCGGAGATCGAGGAGATCAAGGCCACGCTGATCGCATCCGGCGCGAGTGCCGCGCTGATGTGCGGGAGCGGCTCAGCCGTGTTCGGCCTGTTCGAGACAGACGATCGGGCGCGAGCCGCCGCAGATAGCTTTGTGGCCGCGCCTCCGTGCCGGCCCTGCCTGGTTTTTGTCACGCGGACCGTCACCCGCGAGGAGGCCGTGAGGATTGAGTAGTATGGACTGCAAGCTGCCGGCGATAGTCCTCGCGGGCGCGCCGGCGGACCCGGAGATGGAGGCCCGTTATTCCATCAAGAACCGGGCTGAGTTACCGATCGCCGGCAAGACGATGCTTCAGCATATCGTGGATGCCCTCAGCGCGTCTTCGCACATCGGAGACATCCACGTTATCGGGAATACTGATTGTGTGGGCGACGTGAGGCGCGTCGAGCCTCGCGGCACATTGATAGACAACTTGATCGCGGGCACCGAAGCATGCTCCGATGCCGACCGCATCCTGGTGTGCACGTCGGATATCCCGGCAGTCTCGGCGGAGGTCATCGACGATTTCATCAGCCGATGTCGGGAGCCGGACGTCGACTTCTTCTATCCGGTCGTTACCCGAGAGGACAGCGAGCGGCGGTTTCCCGGTGTGAAGCGGACATACGCGAAGACGGGCGACGGGACGTTCACCGGCGGGAACATCATGCTGTTCCGGCGACGGTTCATGCTGGAGAACGGCGACACGATCCGCCAGGTGATCCAGCAGCGCAAGAGCGTGACGAAGCTCGCAAGCCTGCTCGGGTATGGGACGCTGATTCGCGTGGTCGTGGCGCAGACGATCTGTCCCTGCGCGATCGGCCTTTGTGACCTGGAGCGCGTGGCGGGACGTGTGGTGCACGGCCGGGTCAAGGCGGTCAGGACTCCTCATGCCGAAATCGCGGCGGATGTCGACCGGCTCGAGCACGTGGCGGACATGGAACGGTGTCTGAAAGAGCACGTAGCCTAGCCCCTTGTGGGCGTCGTGGCTGATCAGGCCTGACGGGGACGAGCCCCTGGGCTGCGGGGTTGGAAGTCCGGTAGAAGGTGAAACACCATAGCAAGACTCATCGAACAGATTCATAGCCCGGCGGACCTTAAGGGCCTGTCGGGCGAGCAACTCAAGACGCTGGCGGAGGAGATACGCGAGACCATCATCCACGTCGTCTCCCAGACCGGAGGCCATCTCGCGTCCAGCCTCGGAGCGGTCGATCTCACGGTCGCCCTGCACGCGGTCTACGACTCGCCGAAGGACAAGATCATCTGGGACGTCGGCCATCAGTCGTATGCCCACAAGATGCTCACCGGCCGATACCGGAGTTTCGGCACGCTGCGCCAGTACGACGGCATCAGCGGATTCCCCCGCCGGTCCGAGAGCCTGCACGATGCGTTCGGCGTCGGTCACTCCAGCACGTCCATCTCCGCCGCTCTCGGGTTCGCCAAGGCGCGGGACCTGCGGGGCGCTGACGAGGAGATCGTCGCCGTGATCGGCGACGGCGCGTTCACCGGCGGTCAGGCCATGGAGGCGCTGAACAACGCAGGGCAGCTCGGCTCCAAGATGTGCGTCATCCTGAACGACAACGAGATGTCGATCTCGCCGAACGTCGGTGCGCTGGCGACCCACCTCAGCAAGCTCCGTGCGCTTCCGCTCTACCGCAAAGTCGAGGACCGCGCCAAGACCGTCGTCGAAAACCTGCCCGTCGGCGGAAAGACGCTCTCCCGAACTGCGGAAGGCATCCTGCACGGCGTCACCCGCCTTATCGGATCGGAGACCGGAGTCATCTTCGAGGAGATGGGCTTCACCTACCTCGGCCCGATCGACGGCCACGACATCGGGCTCATGATGGAGATCCTGAGCGCGGTCAAGACGATCGATGAGCCGGTGGTGGTGCACGTCATCACGAAGAAGGGCAAGGGCTACGAGCACGCGGAGAACGACTCGCGCATGTACCACGGCACTCCGCCCTTCGAGATCTCGAACGGTGAGGTCGAGGCCAGCAAGGGCGGCCAGACGTTCACCTCCGCCTTCGCGGACGCGCTTGTCGATCTCGCCGAGAAGGACGAGCGGATCATCGGGATCACCGCCGCCATGCCCGACGGAACAGGCATGACGAAGTTCGCGGACCGGTTCCCTGGGCGGTTCTTCGACGTCGGCATCGCCGAGCCGCACGCTGTCACCTTCGCGGCGGGGATGGCCGCGTCGGGTCTGAAGCCGGTGGTGGCGATCTACTCGACCTTCCTCCAGCGCGCCTACGATCAGATCGTACACGACGTCTGCCTGCAGAACCTGCCGGTGATCTTCGCGGTCGACCGAGCGGGACTCGTGGGCGAGGACGGCCCGACTCACCACGGTGCGTTCGACCTCTCGTACCTGCGCCACGTTCCGAACCTGGTTGTTGCCGCTCCGTCGGATGTCATCGAGCTGCGGGCGATGCTCGGCCTTGCGGTCGAGCACGACGGCCCGGTCGCGATCAGGTATCCCCGCGGGTCGAGCCCGACGCTGCCGAGTCATTCGGATGTGAGCGTGCTCTCGATCGGCATGTCGGAACTGCTGTCGGACGGCGATGATGTCTGCATCCTGGCCGTCGGATCGATGGTGCATCCGTCGCTCAGGGCGCGGGAGATCCTCGCCGAATCGGGCGTCTCCGCGGCGCTCATCAACGCCCGGTTCGTGAAGCCGCTCGACTCAGAGGTCATCATCAGCTTTGCCCGCAAATGCCGCCGTCTGGTGCTCGTCGAGGAAAACACCGTCAGGGGTGGGTTCGGAACGGCCGCCATGGAGCTTCTCGCCGAGGTCGGAGTCACCGATGTCGAGGTGCGTCAGATCGGCCTGCCCGACGAGTTTGCGGTCCACGGAAAGATCTCGATCCTCCGCGAGCGCTATGGGCTCGATGCCGAGCATATCGCCGCCGTAGCAGCGGAGTTGGTCGGCGTTCGGGCGGAGAGCGGCGAGGCGATCAGTTGACGGACGACAGCGCCTCTGCGACCGAGCGCCGCAAGTCCGAGCACCTGCGCATCTGCCTCGAAGAGCCGGTCGAATCCGTCGATATCGGCGGTCCGACCACCGGCCTCGAGCGCTACTCGTTTCAGAACAACTCGCTCCCCGGTCTCGACCTGCGCGATGTGGACATCTCCACCGACTTCCTGGGCCGCCGGCTGTCGATGCCGCTGATGATCGCGGGCATGACCGGCGGCACCGCTCAGGCCGCCGAGCTGAATCGCAACCTGGCGCTTGCGGCTCAGAAGCTGGGGATCGCGATGGGAGTCGGATCCCAGCGCGCCGCCCTGGAGGACGAGTCGCTTGCCTGGACCTTCCGGGTCCGCGAGTTCGCTCCCGATATCCCGCTGGCCGCGAATCTCGGCGTAGACCAATTGACCGGCGACCCGGCCGGCATGTGCATGCGGGCCGTCGAGATGATCGGCGCCGACTTCCTCTGCCTGCACCTCAATCCGCTCCAGGAGGCGCTCCAGCCGGATGGTGATCCCCTGTTCCGTGACGCGCTCGATCGCATCCGCGAGGTCTGCCGGATCTGCCGCGTCCCGGTGATCGTCAAGGAGGTCGGCTTCGGCCTCTCCGCGGACGTGGTTGCCGGCCTGGCGCAGGCCGGAGTGGCGGCGGTCGATGTCGCGGGCGCCGGTGGGACGTCCTGGGCGGCGGTCGAGGGCTACCGGTCAGAGGGCGCCGCGAAGGAGCGGGCGCATCTGTTCAGGTCATGGGGCATTCCGACCGCCGATGCGATCGTTCATGCATCATCTCAAGTCTGGAACGTGCCGATCATCGGCTCGGGCGGCATTCGGACCGGCCTCGATATCGCGAAGGCGCTCGCACTGGGGGCCGACATCACGGCCGCCGCGCTTCCGTTCCTCAGAGCCGCTTCCGAGTCGTCGGAGGCCGTGGAACGTTGGTGCCGCGCGCGTTCCGAGGAGCTCCGCACCGCCATGTTCGCCATCGGTGCAGGCAGCATCCCCGCGCTCAAGACGGCGTCGTGTCTGCATCGTGTGGTATAATGACTGCAGAGGTGAGTCCAATGGCTGTGAGAATCCAGGCCCATTACGATGGCAAGGCTTTTGTCCCGGATGAGCCGGTTGATCTGCAGGTCGGTGAGAAGGTTCAGGTCACATCAAGCCGGAGACTATCGAGTCGCCCGCTCCCACAATCGAGGAGAGAAGGGCTGCACTCAAACGAATAGCCTCCAGAGCTGTTCCTGCAAACATTCCTCTGGAAGCGCTGCGCAGAGAGAACATGTATGAGGACAGGCTGTGAGCTACCTGGTAGATACAAATGTGCTCCCTAGGTGGAGTGACAGTCTTGCCCCCGAGTATCAGCAGTGTCAGGACGCAGTGAGCATCCTCAACGAGCAGAGTGAAGAACCTTCCGTCTGTGCGTAGACGCTGATCGAGTACTACGCCGTGGCGACGCGGCCCAGGCAGGTGAACGGTCTCGGTCTGGATGCTGCCACTGCTCATCAGAACCTTCTTGACATACTGGCGGTATTGTCCTGCCTGCCCGAGCCTCCGAACATCGCAGAACGATGGCTTGGTCTTGTGTTCAGTCACGCTGTTCTTGGTAAACAGGCTCATGATGCCAGGATTGCGGCTTTCATGATCGCGCACGGTATCACCCATCTCCTCACCCTCAATCCCTCCGACTTCGCCCGATATCCCGAGATCACCGCTGTCACTCCGGCTGAGGTTCTGAGCGGTGTGAACGGTCAGTAATCAGGCCTCTCCAGACAGGAAACACTCCTTCCTGCGTCCAACGGTATCCATGGACAAACATCCCGTCGGGGAGATCGTGGAAGGCCTCCCTTACGAGTCACAAGGAGAATGCGCCATGGGCAAGCTCAGAGCAGGTATCGCACGAACAGTCATCACCCCGCCGGTCGGCATCGACCTCTGCGGATATGCAGGCCGAATCCCCGGGAACACCGGCGTCCACGACGACCTCCAGGCGAAGGCGATCGTCCTGGATGGCGGCGGAATCAGGTCCGCAATCGCTACCCTCGACCTCGTCGGCCTGAACGCCGACCAAGTGGCCTGGATACGCCAGGAAGCATCCGGCAAGACCGGCATCCCGGCGGAGAACATCCTCATCGGCGCGTCGCATACCCACGCCGGGCCCGCGTCCCAGACGATCCGCGCGTGCGGGTGCGCCGAGGAGAGCTACGTGGGCAGCCTCCTCCGGTGGATCGTCGAGGTGATCGACGCCGCGTCGGAGAACCTCCGGCCGGTGAAGTTCGGGTTCGGCGCCGGCAAGTCCACCATGGCGATCAACCGCCGACAGGCACACGGCGGATCGGGCATCGATCTGGGCGAGAACCCCGACGGGATAGTCGATCACGAGGTCGCCGTCTGGCACTTTGCCGACGAGAGCGGCAAGCCTTTCGCCACAATCTTCAACTATGCATGCCATGCCGTCGTCATGGGCGGCGACAACCGGCTCGTCTCCGCGGACTGGCCCGGCGTTGCCCAGCGGATGATCGAGGAGCGTGTCGGCGGCCAGGCGATGTTCCTCCAGGGCTGCTGCGGGAATACCAATCCGCGCTACCGGGGCACGTTCGAGGAGGTCGAGAGGGCAGGGGCCGAAGTCGCGGAGGCGGTCATCGGGGCCGTCCCCGGCATCGAGCTGACAGATGATGCCGAGATCACCGTTGCCTCCGAAACCGCCATGCTTCCGCTCGAGCCGCTGATGAGCCGCGAGGAGGCCGAGCAGACGATCCGCCAGTCCAGTGAGAAACTGGCGCAGGACATCCCGCTCTGGGAGCGGCACATCGAGCAGGCCTACCATGACTGGGCGCAGACCGTCATCGCCTTGGACGGCAAGAGCGCGGAGAGCGTGCCGTTCGAGATACAGCGCATCTCCGTCGACGGAGCAAATCTCATCGGCCTCCCCGGCGAGGTCTTCGTCGACTACTCGCTGGCGTTCAAGAGGATGAAGCCCAATGTGATGGTCGCCGCCTACGCGAACGGCAACGTCGGCTACGTCCCGGCGAAGTACGCCTTCGCGGAGGGCGGCTATGAGGTAGACCTGGCCTACAAGCTCTACGCCGAGCAGATGTTCAAGCCGGAGATCGAGGACGTGATCCTCGATGTCGGCGCGAGGGTGCTGGGGAAGTAGCATGATGGAATACCGACAACTCGGCCGGACAGGCCTCAACGTATCCCGAATCGCATTCGGCACGCTGCCGTTCAAGATTCGCGAGTTCTCCGATGAAGAGGGCGCCGAACTGCTGGTCGCCGCTGCCGAGCGGGGGATCAACTTCTTCGATCTCGGCGAGGTCTACGATACCTACCGCCACATGAGGGCGGCTCTGAGGCAGATCAGGCAGCCGGTCGTCATCGCCAGCAAGTCGATGGCGAAGGACGCCGAGTCGATGAATGCCTCCATCCGCAAGGCGCTCGACGAGATCGGGGTGGGGCGCATCGATCTCTTCAAGATGCATAGCGTCGACACGCTCGATGACCTGGAGGCGCGCCGTCCGGCCTGGGAGGCGCTCCAACAGGCGAAGGCGGACGGGCTCGTGGGTGCGATCGGCGTCTCGACTCACTCCTGCCGGGTGATGGAGCGGATCGTGGGTTGGCCGGATGTCGAGGTGATCCTCGCCGTCTTGAACCGCGAGGGGAACGGGATCTGCGAGGGCACGGTTGCCGAGATGTACGATCTGATCAAGGTCGCGCACGCATCGGGCAAGGGCATCTACCTCATGAAGGCGTTCGCGGGCGGACTCCTTTTCGCCGATGGGCGGAAGGCGCTCGAGTATCAACTCGGCATCCCCGAGGCTGACTCTATGGCGGTCGGGATGCAGAACCTGAACGAGGTGATCTTCAACATCGCTGTTGCGAGCGGCGAGGAGGTGCCCGCCGAGGTCCGGCAGGCGATGGATACCCGTCCCCGCGAGCTTCATATCCGTCCGTTCTGCAAGGCGTGTGGGGCGTGCCTCGATGCATGCAGGTACGGCGCGCTCACCATGGGCGAAAAGATGCCGGAGGTCGATCGCGAGGCGTGCATCCTCTGCGGCTACTGCGGCTTCGCGTGCCCGGCCGCCGCGATCAAGATCATTTAAGGGAAACACGAATGACACGAATGGGCGAATAGGGGGAGATCAGAAACCAGGCCGTGCCGGATCGTAAGGTCTGCCTGTTGTTCGATAGTCTGTCCTTGTGCCGTACCTGACACGAATGGGAAGGCCCGGACGCGATGAATCGAATGTGTGGGTTGCGCAAGACCAGCATTTCGTTTGTCCATCTGCACCATTTGTGCTTCTGCTTCCCATTCGTGTATGGGCAACTTGGACGGATAGGCTATCGCATGACAATCAGTGCTTTCGCAGTCATCCGAACCCAGTCTTCCCTCTTATTCGATCATTCGTGCTATTCGTGTTTCCCCTTGCCGTATGGTATAATGCGCTAACCGACATGAAGTTCGCTATCTGCAACGAGACGTTCCAGGGCTGGAGGATCGAGGACACCTTCCGTACCGCCAGAGAGATCGGCTACGACGGAGTAGAGATTGCCCCGTTCACCATCGCCGATTCGGTTGAGGATGTTTCGCCTGCTCGCCGCCGGGAGATCGTGCAATCAGCGGCCGACAACGACATCGAGATCGTCGGCCTGCACTGGCTGCTCGTGAAGCCGGAGGGTATGTATGTCAACCATCCCGACGAGTCTGTCCGGCGGCGCACGAGGGACTACCTCGACGCGCTGATCCGCTTCTGCGGCGACCTCGGCGGCAGGGTGCTGATCTTCGGCTCGCCGAAGCAGCGGAGTGTCCACCTCGGCCTGACGTTCGCTCAGGCATGGGGATACGCCTGCGAGACGTTCGCTCACTGCGCGGACACGGCGGCGGAGGTCGGCGCGTACCTGTGCATCGAGCCGCTCGCCCGGCGCGAGACCGATTTCGTGAACACGGTCACCGACGCTCTGCGCATGGTCCGTGAGGTCGGCAAGCCGCACTTCCGGACGATGATCGACATCAAGGCGATCAGCGACGACGGCCGCCCGCTCCCGGCGATCATCGAGGAGGCGGCCGGGATGGCGATGCACGTCCACGTGAACGACGCGAGCGGCCGCGGACCGGGGAACGGCGAGACGGACTTCGTCGGGATCGGGAAGGCGCTGCAGCAGATCGGGTACGATGGGTATTGCTCGGTCGAGGTCTTCGACTACGAACCCGATCCCGTGACGATAGCGAAGGACAGCCTATCGCACCTGAGAGAGACATTCGGACCATAGTTCTTGCTCTTACTCCTAATCTTACTCTGAATCGTGCTCGCCAGCGTTTCGGTTGCGATTAGGAGTAGGAGTAAGAGTAGGGGAGGCCATCATGCCCATACGATATTTCAACACCATGACCCGCGAGAAGGACGAGTTCAAGCCGATCGACGACATGAAGGTCGGGCTCTACACCTGCGGGCCGACGGTCTATGACTACGCCCATATCGGCAACTGGCGGACCTACCTCTTCGAGGACATCCTCCGCCGGCACCTGGAGTACCGCGGCTTCGAAGTCATGCACGTCATGAACCTCACTGACGTGGACGACAAGACGATCCGGGGCGCGAACTCCCGGGGCATCAGCCTCAACGAGTACACCGCTCCGTTCATCGAGGGCTTCTTCGAGGATCGCGATGCACTGAACGTGCTCCCGGCGCACGTCTATCCTCGCGCGACCGAGCATGTGCCGGAGATGATCGAGATCATCAAGACGCTCCTCGACAAGGGATTCGCCTACAAGGCCGAGGACGGCTCCGTCTACTTCGACATCTCGAAGTTCCCCGGCTACGGCAAGCTCTCCCACTTCCGCATGGAGGATCTCAAGGCCGGCGCGCGAGTCCGGTCAGACGAGTATGAGAAGGCGCAGGTCTCCGATTTTGCGCTCTGGAAGGGCTGGGATGAGGCCGACGGGAGCGTCTTCTGGGAGACCGAGCTTGGCAAGGGCCGCCCGGGATGGCACATCGAGTGCTCGGCGATGAGCAGCAAATACCTCGGCAAGACGTTCGACATCCACACCGGCGGCGTGGACAACATCTTCCCGCACCACGAGAACGAGATCGCCCAGTCCGAGGCCTCCTGCGGGTGCACCTTTGTCAACTATTGGATGCACTCCGAGCATCTGCAGGTAGACGGCCGCAAGATGAGCAAGTCGCTCGGCAACTTCTACACCCTGCGCGACGTCATCGCCAAGGGATACGATCCGCTCGTGTTCCGGTATCTCGGCATCTCGGCGCACTACAAGGCGAAGCTCAATTTCACCTGGAAGGGCATGGATGCCGCCCGAACGACGCTCGGCAACCTCTACGACTTCATGGGCCGGCTCGATACCTCGAAGTCGAGCGGCATGGAGGATGCCGTCGAGCGCGCGAAGCACGACTTCGGCGAGGCGCTCGACGACGACCTGAACATGCCGATCGCCCTGTCCGTCGTTTTCAACCTGATCAAGGAAGTGAACACCCGCGGTGGCGGCGGCAAGGAAGTCTTCGACGCGATGGTCGACTTCGACCGCGTCCTCGGCCTCGATCTGGCCGAGCGCGCGACTCCGGCGACGACCGAGGTCCCGCCTGAGATCGAGGCGCTCCTTGCCGAGCGGAACGCGGCCCGCGCCGCGCGCGACTGGGCCACCGCCGACCGCATCCGCGACGAACTCTCGGCCGCGGGCTACGTGATCGAAGACACTCCCGAGGGCTCCCGGGTGAAGCTGAAATAAACCGATGCTCGATCCTCGACCCTAGATGCTCGATACTGGATGCTCGATACTCGATAGCTGCTCCGGCGGATGATCGAGCATCCAGCATCGAGAATCGAGCATCAAGCATCAAGCATCAAGAAACGAGCATCTGACTGGAGGGGCACATATGCGAATCCTGGCAGTCGGGGCGCATCCCGACGACATCGAGATTTTGTGCGCGGGCACGCTCGCCAAGTACGCGAGCCAGGGCCATGAGATCATCATGTGCCATGCCTGCACGGGCGACAAGGGCCATTTCCACATTCCGAACGACGAGTTGGCCGCCATCCGCCGCAAGGAGGCCCAGCTTTCCGCAAGCCGGATCGGCGCCGAGAGCTTGACCGTCGGCATCCCGGACTGCGAGCTGTTCAACGATCGGCCGACGCTGGCGAAGTTCATCGACATGATCCGCATCGCCCGACCGGACCTGATCATCACCCATTCGCCGACCGACTACATGCCCGACCACGTCGTCACCAGCCAGTTGGTCTACGACGCCTCGTTCCACGCGACTCTCCCGAACTGGAAGACTTCCCAGCCGCCGCACGACAAGGTTCCGCCGATCTACTACATGGACACCGTCTCCGGCGTCGATTTCCAGCCAGGCGAGTACGTGGACATCAGCGACTTCATCGAGATGAAGAAGGCGATGATGGAGTGCCACCAGAGCCAGGTAGTCTGGCTCAAGGAGCACGACAACCTTGACATAGTGGATTTCATTGCAACCTGCGCGAAGTATCGCGGGCAGCAGTGCGGAGTCCCGTACGCCGAGGCGTTCCGGGTCTGCGACCGCTGGACTCGCCTCCGCACGGAGAGGCTGCTGCCGTAGGGAATGGAGTGGTGGAGTGCTGGAGTAATGGGGAATGGACTAGTGGAGCAATGGAGTAATCGGTTTTCCAACACTCCACCACTCCAGTATTCCAGTACTCCAATACTCCACTACTCCCTCAGCAATTCACACTCGGAGGAATACAATCATGTCGTCTGCCGATAAGCTCGCCATCAACGGGGGGACGCCCGTTCGAACCACACCGTTTGCGCCGTGGCCCTACTTCTGGGAAGAGGACAAGAAGGCCGTGATGGAGGTCCTCGACAGCGGCAAGGTCAACTACTGGACCGGCTTCCGCGGGATGAAGTTCCAGGAGATGTACGCCGAGTTCTGCGGGGTCAAGCACGCCATCATGGTGAACTCGGGTACGAGCGCCCTGCACGTCGCCCTCGCTGCCGCCGATATCGGCCCCGGCGACGAGGTTATCGTCCCCAGCTACACCTTCATCGCCACCGCCGCCGCCGTTCTGCACCAGAACGCGATCCCCGTCTTCGCCGACGTCGAGGAGAAGACTTGGAACATCGACCCGAAGTGCGTCGAGTCGCTGATCACCGAGCGCACCAAGGCGATTATCGCCGTCCACCTGCACGGCCATCCCGCCGACATGGACCCGATCAAGGCCCTCGCGGCTAAGAAGGGCATCAAGGTCATCGAAGACGCCGCGCAGGCTCACGGCGGCGCGTACAAGGGCAAGATGGTCGGCGGACTCGGCGACATCGCCGCGTTCAGCTTCTGCCAGGACAAGATCATGACCACCGGCGGTGAGGGCGGCGCGGTCACCACCGACGATGAGTACATGGCCGAGATCGCCCGCAGCTTCAAGGACCACGGCTACTGGGAAGAGGAGCGCAGAGACCTCCTGCAGATGGAGGCGCTCTATCCCTACATCCACCACCGCATGGGCTTCAACTACCGCATGACCGAGATGCAGAACGTCATCGGCATCGAGTGCGTCAAGCGCCTCGCCGACTGGGTCGAGACCCGCCGGAAGAACGCGCACTACCTCAGCGCCAAGCTCGCCCAGATCCCGCAGGTCGAGCCGCCGTATGAGTCGCCGGACGTGAAGCACGCGTTCTACAAGTATGCGTTCAAGATTAAGCCCGAGACGCTGAACTGCACTCGCGACGAGTTCATCCAGGCGCTCAGAGCCGAGGGTATCCCGTCGGCCGCCGGCGTCCCGCCCGAGAACTACAAGGAAGAGGTCTTCCTGAAGCAGGTCGGCTACGGCAAGACCAACTGCCCGTTCGGCTGTCCGCTCTACGGAGGCAAGGTGGATTACAGCAAGGTCGAGTGCCCGACCGCGGTCAAGATCGGCGCGCAGACCGTCTGGCTGCTCGTCCACCCGACGCTGAACGAGTCCGACATGGCCGACGCGGCCGAGGCCGTCGCCAAGATCGCATCAGCCTACGCGAAGTAGGAACCGGGAGCGCGCGTGTCCTCACGCGCACCACAACACGT
>Ga0208826_1000220_pt1 | contig 65521 bp, 57 predicted proteins | sample AD_UKC115_MetaG_FD_184451 | JGI IMG/M metagenome (GOLD analysis project Ga0208826, IMG submission 184451) | Active sludge microbial communities of municipal wastewater-treating anaerobic digesters from Hong Kong - AD_UKC115_MetaG (SPAdes)... | ecosystem: Engineered > Bioreactor > Anaerobic >... | reverse complement strand
GTGTTTCCCGGGAGGGGGTAAATTTGCTCTATTCAATTTGGAAAGATCCAGGAAGTTTTAAGGCTGTTAAACTTGGAGAAAGGGAGTTGACAAATCTTTCATATGCTGTGCTATTGCGTTTGCCCGAGATTTATAATGAGGTTAAAACCGTTCAAATTCAGCGAATTACCAATCCAGACAGAAAAGCTGAATTTAATTATATTTTACCATCTCTTTCTGGTTCAAAAGAGGTGAGGGATTCTGTATTTCAATCTTTGCTTTTGGAGAAAAACCGACAGGTGGAGCCATGGACTCAAATGTCTCTGGGCTTTTTGAATCATTATTCCAGACAGGAAAGTTCTTTGGAATATATTAAGCCTGGACTCGACATCTTGGAGGAGATACAGAGAAGTGGAGACATTTTCTTTCCTACAGGATGGTTGAGAGCTCTTTTGTCAGGGCATCATTCTGAGAGAGCTGCTGCGATTGTTCAGGAATTTCTCGATACACACGAGAACTATCCTCCTATGTTGAAGAGCAAGATCCTTCAGCAGTCTGATCATCTTTTTAGAGAGAAAAGGTCGATTACTTTTGCTGGTGGGCAAGAGGGAGGACATCCTCAAAATAAGAAGTGATGATTAGCAGGCAAAGGCAGGCTCTAATAATGGGAGGTGTGGTAGTCCTTTGCTGGGCTACTGTTGCGACTGCTTTTAAGATTGCTTTGGCCGAGATGAGCTATCTTCAATTGCTGTTGATTTCATCTATCATAGCCTTAGTAATATGTTTTGTTGAACTTTTACGGAGCGGTAAGTTTGGTGAAGTCTTGCAGTTATTTTGTCGCAAAAATGTCCGCAAAATGGGTGTTTTGATGCTTCAGGCTCTTCTTGCTCCTTTTCTTTATTATCTTGTGTTGTTTAAGGCTTATTCGTTATTGCCAGCCCAGATAGCACAGCCTCTCAATTATTCCTGGCAGGTGGTGTTGATATTGATGATGTCGCTTTTTTACAGGCAAAAACTTTCTTTAAGGCAACTCATTGGTGTTTTGATTTGTTTTGCCGGAGTTATATCGCTTTCCCTCAATGGTGAGGCTGATATTTCAGGCAAACTCTCTGTTTTGGGTATTGTACTTGCTCTTGGGAGCTCTCTGATTTGGTCTTCATACTGGATTCTTAAGCTTAAAAACGAAATGGATCCTGTGGTTGAACTGTTTTTTAATTTTCTTTTTGGTTCTGTCTATCTGATAATTGTTTCACTTTTTACTCCAATGGAGTGGCCTTCTTTACGGGGGTTTGGTGCTGCTGTTTACGTTGGGTGTTTCGAGATGGGATTTACTTTTATCCTTTGGGCTAAAGCTCTTAGAATGGCTGAGAACAAGGTTTCGCTTACACAGTTAACTTATCTTTCTCCTTTGCTTTCTCTGATTTTGATTCATTTTATTCTTGGGGAGAGTATTACCTATCTCACTGTTCTGGGGCTGGCTTTGGTGATAGGGGGCATTTATATAACCAACAAGAAAGTATCTGCTCCAAGGGAATCTTAGCTGGATGGTCTATTTAAGAGGTACATCGTTATAGATACAGCGTTGAAATTTGGCTTGAAAGGATTTTTTAATAACTTTGCAATCCCAATATGGTACCCTGGCCGAGTGGTTAGGCAACGGTCTGCAAAACCGTGTACAGCAGTTCGATTCTGCTGGGTACCTCAAACTCCTACAGGTTAGATGCCAAGGCCTACAGCTCCTCAAAATTGACATCTGAGAAAGGTGTAGTTTGGGCATCACCAGAAGAGCTCTTCTCATTTTTGCCTTCGACTGAAGGAGCTTTTTCTTTTATGAACTGAATTATCTCTTCGAGACCTTGTGAAAACTTATCAAAATCTTCTTTGTACAAGAAGATTTTGTGTTTGTCATACACAAATCTGCCGTCTCTGTCGAGTCTCCGCTTACTTTCAGTGATTGTAAGGTAATAATCGTTGTTCTTAGTTGCCTTAACATCAAAGAAATATGTCCTTTTCCCTGCTCTTACCGGTTTTGAGTACACGTCATCTCCATTGCGTTCTTGTGCCTCTGCATTGTCAAAATCTTCGAAGTACATTTTTGTTATTTTTAAATTTATTACACAAAGATAAAATTATTTTTATTGAGCAAAAACCTATCTTTGTAAAATAATTGGAATAATTTATTATGATTAACAGAAGATTGATTAGGGTAAAGGTCTTTAAAATACTTTTCAGCAGGATGAGTTCAGGTTCTGAATCAATTGATGGTGCAGAAAAGGAACTGCTTATGAGTTGTGAAAAGACTCTGGAACTTTACTATTTTCTTCTTACTCTGCCAACCGCTCTTAAGAGGCTTTCTGAAATCAAGATCGAATCGGGTCTCAAGAAATTTCATCCTACAGAAGAGGAGGCAAACCCTAACAGGCGTTTTATTGAGAATGCTGTAATTGCAAAACTGGAGAATTGCAGGGAGTTGACCGATTTTTGCGAAAAAAGGGGTCTTTTGTGGAATGATTACGACTCTGTTGTCAAAAAGATTAATTCATCGTTGATGGAACGTGAATATTACCGTTCATACATGAATGCTGCTGAAAACACTTTTGAAGATGATCTCAAAGTTGTAATGAATATTTTTGAACAGGAACTGGAAGATTGTGAAGATCTTTCCAATTCTCTTGAAGATGCCAGTCTTTATTGGGTTGATGATCTTGCATATGTTATCAATATTATATTAAAGAGGCTTTCTCATCTAAAGACTAATTCTAAAATATCATTTCCAAAAGTTTTTATCAAAGAAGACGACAGGGAGTTTGCCATTAGGTTGCTTGGTAAGGCAATGCTCAATTATGACGAATATGTTGAGCTGATGTCAAAGTATGTTCTTAACTGGGAGCCGGACAGGATTGCCTCTACAGATATGAATCTGATAGTTCTTGGGATAGCCGAGGCAATTGCTTTTCCCAATATTCCTCTTAAGGTTACCATTAATGAATATGTGGAACTTTCAAAGTTTTACAGTACTCAAAACAGCAAGATATTTGTGAATGGTGTACTGGACAAGGTTTTGCTCGGGCTGCAAAAAGAGGGAATTATTCAAAAATCGGGCAGGGGTTTGGTAGGCTCAATAGATTAGCTAATTTTGCAAAAATTTAAACACATATTAATATGAATTTTTTGGTATTTCTTCAATCCGGTGCTTCACAACAGGGAGGTGGCGGAACATGGAGCTTCCTGATAATGATGCTCTTGATTTTTGGTGTAATGTACTTCTTTATGATTCGTCCTCAACAAAAGAGACAGAAAGAGCTGGCAAAATTCCGCAGCAACCTTGCTAAAGGTGATAAAGTTATCACAATGGGTGGAATTTACGGAGTTATAGTCGATGTTAAAGATCAATATGTCATTGTTGAGGTTGATAATAATGTCAAGTTAAAAGTTGATAAGGGATCTATTGTTAAGGACAGCTCTGATATTCAGGCAGCAGGTAAATAATTCCCTTTTTTATGCTTAAACGGCGAAAGATAGGGATCTCTTATGAAAGAGGCAGACAAGTGTTACTTTTCTTGTTCTGTCTCTTTCTGGCATTTGTTTTGTGGGCAATTCGCAATCTTTCAGATTATTACAGCGTTAATCTTAATTACTCTGTCCATGTTGTGACTCAGAAAAGAGGTCATTCTGCCGAAGCTTTTTCTGACAATAAACTTTCGGTTACAGGTAGAGCTTCCGGGTTTTATATTCTACAGAACAGACTTGGCATTCAAGGCAATTTAATTAATTTATCTGTTCCAGGTCGTCTGCTTAAGCCTGTCCCCGGAACAGAGGATAAATTCTTTTTTGTTGTTAGTGAAGTGAGTGATATAATTACTGATGCACTGAGTGGACATGTCGAGATTGAATCCTTCTCTTCCGATACGCTCTATCTGACTTTGCCACGTCAGTCACACAGAAATATTCCGGTTGCAGTAGATTATACTGCGAGGTTTAAGGATCAGTACATGCCTGTAGGAAAAATAAAGGTGTCTCCTTCAACTGTAACTGTTTACGGAGACATGTCTTTGCTCCAAAACATCGATTCTGTTCGCACAAAGCATCTTACTTTTGAGCGACTTTCTTCTAGTAGAAGTGGAACAGTGGAACTGTTACCTGTTAGTGGATTGCGTTTTGAGACTAAAGAGATTTATTACACTCTTGAAGTTGTAAGATATGTTGAAATTTCTACTACTATTCCTGTTGAATCAGTAAATGTGCCAGAGGATAAGTATGTAAAATTCTTTCCAAATACTGTCAGGGTTACTTACAGAATTCCTTTTAGTAATAAACAAAACCGGGAAAATACTATCTTTGTAGCTACGATTGACTACAAGGAAATAACAGCTTCAATAAGCAACACTGTAGAACCGATGGTTTCAGGTCTGCCGGAAAATGTTCTTTCTGTGGAACTGGACCCTAAATTTATTAAGTGTAAGATTATTGAGCAATAAATCAAAATAGTATGTTTTGCTTTGCCTGTACAGGGGGTATTGGTGCTGGAAAATCTTATGTAATTAGGATTTTTTCTGCTTTAGGGGTTCCTGCCTATGTGGCAGACGACAGGGTAAAATATTTGTATGATGTTGACAGAGACCTTATTGATAAGCTTGTTGATTTACTTGGCAAGGAGATAGTGACTGATGGGGTGCTGCAAAGAAAGGTTATGGCAAAAATGATTTTCTCTAACAGGAATCTTCTGGAGAAAGTCAATAAAATTGTTCATCCCAGGTTGTTGGAAGATTTTTATGAGTGGAGGGAGCAGAAAAGATCAGAAGGCATTGATATTATTATTTACGAATCAGCTATTTTTTTTGAAACTCCTATTTTTTGGCATTTAGCAGACAAGGTTATTGTGGTTTTTGCACCGGAAAATGTTAGAATCATGAGGGTTATGAAAAGGGATGGTTTAAGTGAGGAACAAGTACGAGAGAGAATGAGAAATCAAATGGATTATGACAGTATGATTGCAAGGGCGGATTTTGTTATTTATACTGATGGCAAGAGAGCTGTATTGCCACAAGTATTGAGTATTTTGGAAAGTGTCAAGTATAAGTGTTGAAATGGGATACGGTAAATGGATTACAGGCGCCCTGGGATGGGCATTGGGAGGACCGATTGGTGGAATAATAGGTTTTGCTATAGGTTCAATTTTTGAAAAAGGCAAACAATATCAACAGCAAGAACCGTCTGCAGGTCGTTCTTACTCAAATATAGAGCAAAGAAACAGTTTTCTTGTTTCACTTCTTGTTCTTTCTTCGGCAGTCATGAAGGCCGATGGAAGGATAATGCAGTCAGAACTGGAGTATGTTAAAAGATTTATCAGGCAGAATTTTGGTGAAGATGCAGAAAGAGAGGCATCTCTTTTTTTAAGAGATTTGCTTAAAAAGGATGTTGATATTAATGCCGTAGGCTTGCAGATTCGCAATTACATGAATTATGAGGCCAGAATCCAATTGCTTCACTATTTGACAGGCATTGCTCAGGCAGACGGCTCTGTAAGTTCGTCTGAACTGGATGTTTTAAGAACTATTTCTGCAGCTTTGGGCATTTCAAAAGCAGAGAGTGAGTCCATATTTGCAATGTTTGACAACGGACTTGAAGCTGCCTACAAGGTGCTTGAAATTGACAGGAACGCTACAGACGATGAGGTGAAAAAAGCCTACAGAAGATTGGCAGCAAAACACCATCCGGATAAGGTATCAAATCTCGGTCCTGATGTCCAGAAAGCTGCTGAAGAGCGTTTCAAGAGTATTTCCGAAGCATATGAAAAGATAAAAAAAGATAGAGGAATTGTTTAAAGATTAGGATGATGAAAACAAATTTGAAGAAAATTCTTTCGATTTCCGGCCAACCGGGGCTTTATAACTATTTGTCGAACGCCAATGCCGGAGTTATTGTGGAATCACTGTTAACTAAAAAGAAAACTATCTGTGGTTCTTCTTTCAGACTTACAGCGCTTTCTGATATCTCTATTTATACGTCAGACGATGAGCTGCCTTTGCACGTTGTTTTTACTAAAATGCATGAGAAGCTTGGAGATCAGAGTGCTCCAAGTGGAAAATCTTCACCTGAAGAATTAAGGACTTTTTTCGAAGAGGTAATCCCCAACTATGACAAAGCTCGTTTTTATACGTCTCATATGAAAAAGGTTGTCGACTGGTACAATATCCTAAAAGATAATGCCTCACTCGACTTTGAATTGCCTGATGAAGAAAAGCAAAATTAAGCTTATAACTCTTGGCTGCTCTAAAAACAGGGTTGATTCGGAGCATCTTCTTAAACAAATAGAGAAGTCAGACATTGAGATATCTCCTGAAAGTGAGTCTGTCGAAGACGCACGAGCCGATGTCTTAATCATAAATACCTGTGGATTTATTAAAGATGCAAAGGTTGAGTCAATTCAGGCTATTTTGGAAGCTGTAGAAGCCAAGAAGCATGGATTCACTTCTAAAGTCTTAGTCTTTGGCTGTTTGTCTCAAAGATACAGGGAGGAGTTGGTTAAGTCAATCCCCGAAGTTGATGGATTTTATGGTGTATTTGACATTAAACGGGTTGTTGATGCTTTAGGTTCTTGCTGGAATAGCAAGTATGAAACTCAAAGAGTGTTGACTACTCCATCACATTATGCATATCTTAAAATATCAGAAGGTTGTGACAGAACGTGTTCCTATTGTTCTATTCCTATTATAAAGGGAAAGCATGTTTCTGTGCCTGTTGAAAAGCTTGTAAGTGAAGCACAATATCTTGCTTCACTTGGGGTTAAGGAGCTTATTCTTGTTGCTCAGGATACTACTTATTATGGAGTAGATCTGTATGGAAAAAGATGTATAGCAGAACTTGTAAAGAGGCTTTCAGATATAGAAGGGATTGAATGGCTGAGGTTGCTTTATGCCTATCCTGCTGCTTTTCCGGAGGATTTGCTCGAGGTTATGGCAAATAATTCCAAGGTGTGTAAATATTTGGATATTCCCCTGCAGCATGTGTCTGACAAAGTTCTTGGAAATATGAAACGTTCTGTGAATGGAGAGCAGACTCGCAGGCTTGTGGAGATGTTCCGGAGGAATGTTCCAGGTATTGTTTTGAGAACTACGATGATGGTTGGTCATCCAGGAGAAGACAAAAAAGCTTTTGAAGAACTGTTGTCTTTTGTTTCACAAGCTCGATTTGAGAGGTTAGGTGCATTTACCTATTCGGAGGAGGAAGGTACCTGGAGTGCTCAAAACCTTAGAGATACTGTTCGTGCTGAGGTCAAAGAGGAAAGATATAAACGTCTCATGGAATTGCAATCGGAAATTTCTATGGAATACAACGAGTCGAGAATAGGAACAAAAGAGAAAGTTTTGGTTGATTCTGTGTCTGACAGGTATTTAATAGCAAGGAGTAGAAATGAAAGTCCGGAGGTGGATGGAGAGATTTTGATAGATAAAGTAATTAATACCGCAGATTTAAATTCTAAAGATTTAATTGGTACATTTGTTGATATTGAGATAACAGGTGCAGATGAATATGATCTGTACGCAAAGTTGATATTATAAATTAAACAGCTACATTATGAAATTACTTGAAGGAAAGGTTGCTCTTATTACAGGGGCCGCAAGGGGAATAGGAAAGGCAATTGCCTTAAAGTTTGCTTCAGAAGGAGCAGATATTTTTTTTACTGACCTTGTGATTGATGAAAATGCAGAAGCAACCAAACGTGAAATTGAATCTTTTGGTGTAAAAGTACTTGCCCTGGCTTCAAATGCTTCTTCTTTTGAGGAAGCTCACAAAGTTGTGGAAGAAGGCGTAAAGGTATTCGGCAAGATAGATATTCTGGTCAACAATGCCGGTATTACCAAAGATGGACTTATAATGAGGATGACTGAACAGCAGTGGGATGCTGTAATTAATGTCAACCTCAAGTCTGCATTTAATTATATTCATGCGATAACACCTGTTATGATGAGACAGAAGAGTGGCAGTATTATCAACATGAGCTCTGTGGTGGGTGTTTCGGGTAATGCAGGGCAGGCAAATTATGCAGCCTCCAAGGCCGGAATGATAGGACTTGCCAAATCTGTTGCACAAGAGCTGGGTTCAAGAGGTATCAGGGCGAACGCTGTTGCTCCCGGTTTTATTTTAACAGATATGACAGAAAAATTACCTGATGCAGTTAAAAAAGAATGGGCAGAAAAGATACCTCTTAGAAGAGGTGGACTTCCTGAAGATATTGCAAATGTTTGTACTTTCCTTGCCTCTGATTTATCTTCATATGTCACCGGGCAAGTGATATCTGTTTGTGGTGGCATGAAAATGTAAAAAAAGAATACCATGAAAACCAACCTTTCAACCATCGGATTGTTATTCGTTGCTCTTTGGATTCTTTCTTCCTGTGCACCGGGTGTTCAATTGATTGATGTGGAGAAAAGAGTGGCACCAGGCTACCCGGTTGAGTTATCAGACAAAAGTATTTCAATCTTTGCATCACTTGATGGGAAAAGTGATTCAGCTTTGGTTTCCAACCTTGCTCAAGGATTAGCTACTTCTTTGGAGAAGAAGCTTTCGCGAGAGGAAGGTTCTATTTTTGTTTTTAGTTTGAAAAATGATTCTTCCGGGATTGACCCTGACCTTATCAGGGATCTTTCTGTTGAGTCAAATTCAGATCTTGTCTTTATTTTGAGTAATGTCTCAATTGGTAATCCGGGTATATATCCCAATAAAGTTCCGGGAGCTGAATATCATTCTACTTTTCTTCAGTTGCCATTTTCTCTCTCTCTGGATGTTTATGACGGTATAACAGCTGATGTACTTGCTCGTTTGTCTGCAAAGGATACAATTGTATGGGAAATTGTTTCAAGAAACGAATTGAAACAAAACGTGCTTAATGAAAAAATCAAAGAGATTTTTGCTGGTGCTGCTCTAGACATAGGTGACAATATCTCTAATAACTTTTTTGAAAAATGGGTGAGTGAGACAAGAAGTTTATACTATCTATTTGGTTCAGAATGGGAAGAAGCACTTAATGCAGCAGCTTCTTTTGATTGGGAAAGAGCATCTGAAATTTGGATGAAGATAGTTTCATCTTCCAAGAATAAAGCGGCAGCCTGTGCTGCTTATAATTTGGCAGTAGCTTGCGAGATGCAGGGAGACAAAGATCTGGCTATAGAATGGCTTTCTTTTTCAAAGAAGAAGTATCCTCTTCAGCTTGCTGGAGAATATGAGTTGCAACTCAAAAATAATGTTTTAGGTAAATAAAAAGGTGGGTCTGTAAGCCGGATTCTGTGCCTCATTGAGGCCTCTATCATTTATCTGATGCAGCCTACCCCCCGGCATTATCGGACGAGCAGTCCTAAGCCGGTATACATGGCCTTGCAGGAGACTGGTCGTACCCAAAATATGTCACCATATCTTGGCGTGGGCTCTTACCCCGCGTTTTCACCCTTACCTCACAAGAGGCGGTAATTTTCTGTTACGATAGCCCTAAGGTTACCCCTAGCTGTGATTTCCACAGAGTCTTGCTCTACCCTGTCCGGACTTTCCTCCCCCTTTGTGAGAGAGCGATAGAGCGACCCACCTAGTGCAAAGTTAAATAAAAAGTGTCTTCTGTGACTTATTTGTATATCTTTGCATCACTAATAATTCTTGGGGGTGCCGTTTCGGCTGAGATTATACCCTTTAACCTGATCTGGATAATGCCAGCGAAGGGAAAGCGTCTTTTTCTTATATCCCCCTGCTGATAAATAATTAATAATGAAAAAATTAACTTTTTTCTGCGGGGTGCTTTTTATGCCTTTTCTTACCCTTGCCCAAACTACAGGGCAAAATGAGAAAACAACAATTACAAAACTTGACAGTATAGTGGTGCAAGCTTACAGAGCAGGCAGTAAAACTCCTGTTGCCCATTCAGAGCTGTCTGTTAATCAGATTAGACAGGCGTCACCTGTTCAATCATTACCAATGGCTCTTTCTTTAATGCCGTCTGTTGTTAGTTTGACTGAAGGAGGCAATGGATTGGGGGCTTCTTCGATTCGTGTGAGAGGCACAGAGGGTTCAAGAATCAATGTGACTCTCAATGGTGTGGCACTCAATGATGCAGAATCTCAGGAAGTTTTTTGGGTGAATATTCCTTCGTTAACTTCGTTTTTGCAGGATGTACAGCTTCAAAGAGGCGTAGGAACATCCACTAACGGTCCTGCAGCTTTTGGCGCAAGTATCAATATGCGTACTTTGAGTGCTGAAAGCTTGCCATATGGTTTGGCTGAAGCAGGAGTTGCAAGCTTTAATACATATCTTTCAACATTCGGAGCTGGGACAGGATTACTTAAGAATGGTCTTTCTTTTGATGTCAGGTTCTCCCGTAATTCCGGGGATGGTTATATTAGGAACGCTAAAACTGATCTTAAATCGCTTTATTTGTCAGGAGGATGGTTACATGGAAATTCATCCTTAAGGCTGACTTATATTATGGGAGATCAATGTTCCGGTATTACCTGGGAGGGTATCAGTAGAGAAAAAATGGCAGTTGACAGGAGATACAATCCTGCGGGAGAGTATTTTGACCAGGCAGGAAATCCTCGCTATTATGATAATGAGACTGATAACTATACTCAACAACATTTTCAGCTCAATTATCTACATCGTCATTCGCAAAATCTAATATTTAACTCCACTATTCATTTTACACTTGGTGATGGTTACTATGAGAATTATAAATATTCTAAAAAATTTTCGGAGTATGGACTTGAAAATCAAATCGTAAACGGGGTTGAATACAAAAAGTCTGATTTTATTATCAGGCAGGCAATGGATAATTCTAACATTACATGTTTGTCGGGTATAACCTATTTTGGAGAGAAACTTACGGCAACAGGCGGGATATCTTATTCTTATTACGACGGAGATCATTTTGGAAAACTTCTCTGGTCTATGTACAACAATAATATTCCTGATAAATATCAATGGTATCTCAATACAGGTTACAAAAATGACTATTCTTTATATGCAAAGGGAGAATTTGATTTTACAGATAAGATTATGACTTATGTAGATTTGCAGTATAGAGGAGTTTCATATGAGATAAAAGGTATCGACAAAGATTTTGTATCAATGAACTTTGACAAGAAGTATAATTTTTTTAATCCTAAAATAGGGTTGACTTACAATCCAAATACAAATCATCAAATCTCTTTGTCACTTGCTGTAGGTCACAGAGAGCCAAGTCGTTCGGACATTAAAGAATCCATAAAGTCAGGAGTAGCAGACAAGCTGAAGTCTGAAAGATTGTTTGACTATGAGGTTGGTTATAAGTTTGAGTCATCAAAAATTGCATTCTCTGCAAACATTTATGCAATGGAGTATAAAAATCAGCTTGTCCCTACAGGTAAGTTGAGTGAGACAGGATACGTTATCAAGGAAAATGTCGACAAATCTTATAGGAGGGGAGTGGAAATCTCGGCTGCATGGGAGCCTTTTACATTTTTAAAAATTGATGGTAATCTTACTCTGAGCAGTAACAAGATCCTTGATTATACTTTATGGACTGACATGTTTGATAATTCATCTGATTGGAATTCTCTTCCACAAAAGAGTACATTTTATAAAAAGACAGACATCTCTTATTCACCGTCTGTTATAGGAATGTGTAGGGGAACGTTAGTAAATAAAAACGGATATCTTCTTACTCTTTCTTCAAAGTATGTAGGGAAGCAATATTATGATAACACTGCAGATGATACGAGATCTATCCCTTCATATTGTACTGCAGCTTTGATTTTAGGTAAAAGTTTTCATATCGGATTGCAGTCTTCTATAGATGTAAATTTCTATGTAGACAATATTTTCAATAAGATGTATTTTTCTAATGCCTGGGTATATATGGCAGAATTTGCAGATGGAGAGAAATATATCGAAGAGGGTTTTTTCCCTCAACCAGGTAGAAATTATGCATTAAAGGCCACTTTCAGATTTTAGATTTAATGGATCAAAATATTGTCATTGAGTTATTTGGTGCTATCACAGGATTGGTTTATGTCTATCTTGAGATTGTACAACGGAGAACTATGTGGATTGTGGGCGGTGTATCCGCCCTGATCTACATAGTTGTCTTTTTTTCATCGGGTCTCATTGCTGCCTCCTTTCTCCAGCTATGTTTTTTTGGTATGAGTATTTACGGCTGGATTGCATGGAGTAGAGCAGATGACAAGAATACTCCGAAAGTAGTAAAGTTGAAAAGAAATAAATTAGTTACTTCAATTATCTGCTCCTTAATTTGTTATGTGATTATTTCATTTTTACTGGTTAAATTCAGTTCAGACCCAATGCCGTACATTGACTCCTTGATAACTGTTCTGAGCCTGTTGGCTACCTACTGGGTAACAGGGCGTCATTCTGAAAATTGGATAGTGTGGATAATTAACAACGCCATTGCAATTTATCTCTATGCAAGTCAGGCTCTTTATCCAACGGTGCTTCTTTATATTGTCTATTTGATCTCATCTTGTATTGGTTACCTGCATTGGCTAAAACTGTCAGCAGTTTCTGTGAAAAATTAGGTTGATGTTTGCAATAAAATATCAAAAAACGTACTTTTGCCAAGCTATTGTATAAATTTCAATAATAAAAGACGGCATGATTTTAATTGCAGACAGTGGCTCAACAAAGATTGACTGGAGAGCTGTCGGAAGTGACAGGAGTGTCAAAGGCTTTACCACACCCGGAATTAATCCTTATTATCAGACAGATGATGAAATAATTGAAGAATTTAAGGAAAATCTTCTTCCTAGTATACCATCAAACGTCAAAGTAAGTGAGGTGAATTTTTATGGTGCAGGGGTTACTCCCGAAAAGACAGGTAATCTAAACATTTGTTTTAAAGCGCTTTTTGATGATGTCAAGGTCTTCGCCTCTACAGATCTTCTTGCTGCTGCAAGGGCTCTTTGTGGGCATGAACCGGGGATTGCCGCCATTCTCGGTACAGGGGGTAATTCCTGTTTTTATGATGGAACCAAAATCGTGGATAATGTTCCTGCTTGTGGGTTTATTCTTGGCGATGAAGGCAGTGGTGCTGTCATAGGCAAAAACTTTATCTCTGATTATCTTAAAAGGCAGATACCTCAAGACCTGAGAGCATGCTTTGATGAACGTTTTGGTCTCGATTATGGAGCAATTGTGGAAAAGGTTTATAAACAGCCTTATCCAAACAGATTTCTTGCTTCATTCTCCCCATTTGTTTATGAAAATAGGGAAAACCTTTATGTCAAGAGATTATTGAATAAGTGTTTCGGTGATTTTATAACCCGTAATATTCTTCAGTATGACTATCAAAATTATCCTCTTAACATTGTAGGGTCTGTTGCCTTTTATTATCAGGATGAAATCAGAAAAGTTGCTTCGGAATATGGAGTTATACTTGGCAAGATTTTTAAATCTCCTATTGAGGGGCTTGTTAATTATCATTTGAATATGTAATGAATTTAAAATATGAAGATAACAGAATTGCCATCGAATTACAGTGACCTTGAAAAAATGTCTACAAGAGAACTTCTTGAAAACATTAATCGAGAAGATAAAACTGTGCCCTATGCTGTTGAAAAGTGTATTCCTCAGATTGAGAAATTGGTTGAGAATATTGTTCCACGCATCCAAAATGGAGGTCGAGTTTTTTATTTGGGAGCGGGAACGAGCGGAAGGCTTGGCATACTTGATGCTTCTGAGATACCCCCAACTTTTGGGGCACCTTATGATCTCATGATAGGGCTTATAGCAGGTGGAGACAAAGCTATCAGAAAGGCGGTAGAAGCGGCAGAGGACAGTTTTGAGGGTGGTTGGCAAGATATGCAGCAATATGGTGTAGACCAGGACGATGTAGTTATCGGCATTGCTGCCTCAGGCACTACTCCGTATGTCTTGGGCGCTGTGAGAGAGGCTAGAAAAAGAGGAATACTCACAGCAGGTGTAACATGTAATCCCGATTCTCCACTGGCTAATGACGTCGATATCCCTATTGTGGCTGTGGTAGGTCCTGAATTTGTCACTGGAAGTACTCGTATGAAATCGGGTACAGCTCAGAAACTGATTTTAAACATGATTTCAACTGTTTCCATGATAAAACTCGGTCACGTAAAAGGTAACAAAATGGTAGACATGCAGCTTACAAACGCAAAACTCATTGACAGAGGCACCAGGATGATTATGGAAGAGATTAAATCGGATGATTACGAATTTGCCAAATCGCTTCTTCTAAAGCATGGTTCTGTGAGGAAGGCTGTCGACTTTTACAATTCGTCAAAAGGTCTGGCATAGATGTTATATCATAATTATCCTTCAAGACTGCTTCAAGATGCTGTGGAAGAGTTATCCTCACTTCCAGGTGTTGGACGTAAAAGTGCTTTGCGTTTTGCCATGCATCTTCTTAAGCAGCCCAAAGAAAATGTTGAGAGATTTGGCCAATCTATTATTCGTCTCAGTAAGGAATCCAAATTTTGTAGGGATTGCTTTATGATTTCTGATTCTGATGTTTGTGAAATTTGTTCGGACAGTAGAAGGGATCACTCAATTATTTGTGTGGTCGAAAGTATCAGAGATGTCATTAGTATTGAGAATACCATGCAATATAATGGTATATATCACGTACTTGGAGGAATAATTTCTCCAATGGACGGAGTCGGTCCTTCTGATTTGACAATAGAACAACTTTTAAGAAGAGTGGAGAATAAATGTATAGAAGAAGTGCTAATCGTGCTTAGTACTACAATGGAGGGAGAAACAACCTCTTTTTACATATATAAGCAACTCAGCAAGTTTAATATTAAGATTACTACTATCGCCAGGGGAATAGGGTTTGGTGATGATTTGGAGTATACCGATGAGGTCACCCTTGGCAGATCTATTCAAAACAGACAACCTTTTGTGCCATTAAAATAAAAATTAATTATCATGCATCAATTTCCGGTATCTTGGCTTTTAATTGCCTTCACACTTTACACAATAATGCTTTTTGCAGTTTCCTGGTATACATCGAGGAAAGCAGATACAGGAGCATTTTTTTCTGGGAACAAAAAATCTCCATGGTATATAGTAGCTTACGGAATGGTAGGAACATCAATTTCGGGAGTTACGTTCATCTCTGTTCCCGGGAATGTGCTTAATCAGAATTTTTATTATATGCCCCTTGTCCTGGGCTTTGTGGTGGGTTACATAATTATTGCCAAAGTACTTATCCCTCTATACTACAAGATGAATTTAACTTCAATATATACCTATCTCGAACATCGTTTTGGTTTTTTTACTTATAAGACAGGAGCTTCGGTGTTTATGGTGTCGAGAGTGCTTGGTGCAGCTGTGAGAATATTTGTTGTGGTTTTAGTGCTTCATACCTTTTTACCAGCAGGTTCTGTTCCGTTTTGGGTAGTTGCCTTCATTTTCATGTTGCTTATATTCCTGTACACTTTTAAGGGAGGTGTTAAGACTATTATTTGGACAGATGTATTGCAGACTACCTTTATGCTTCTCGCTGTTTTTCTTACTATATTTTCTATTTCGAGAGCAATGAATTGGAATTTTGGCGATATGGTATCGGCAGTTGCATCTACAGACTATTCAAGATGGTTTGACTGGGAGTGGTCGCATGGTACAAATGCAATAAAGCAGTTCATCAGCGGAATATTTATCACTGTTGCCATGACGGGGCTTGATCAGGAGATGATGCAGAAGAATCTTTCGTGCAAGAATATAAAAGAAGCTCAAAAAAATGTCTATACAACAAGCATAACAATTGTAATTGTAAATTTTTTCTTCCTTTTGATGGGAGCTCTTCTTGCTATTTTTGTTAATTCGAAGCTTGGAGGCATGCACAGTATTGGCCTTGCAGATGCATCAGGTGTATTTACTAAGGCGCAGACAGACAAGCTTTTTCCTGTTATAGCAAGTCAATATCTTGGACTTGCGGTGGGGCTTTTCTTTATTATTGGTTTGATCTCAGCCTCTTATCCGAGCGCAGGTGGTGCTCTTACGTCTCTTACAATCTCTTTTTGCATCGATTTTATGGGATTCAATAAGCGGAAAGATCTTAGCGAGAAGAAAAAACAACATATCAGACACATTGCTCATGGAGCATTTGCTCTGCTCTTTTTTATAATTATTATAATATTATATATGGTCAATAATCAAACGGTTATAGATCTTGTTTATTTACTGGCTTCATATACTTATGGTCCACTGCTTGGATTTTTCTTTTTCGGACTTCTTACAAAATATCAGGTAAAAGACAAATATATGCCTTACGTAGCTATTGGTTCTCCATTGCTTTGTTATCTTCTGGATGTGGCTGGCAAAAGATTTCTCGGTTTTGGCTTTGGATTTACCATTCTTATAATTAACGGACTTATAACATTTACTGCCATGTACCTCTTGAGGGAGAGAGGGATAAAGGAGGCTAAGGCATAATGTCAACTCTTGAGATTGTTGGACTTGCTATCGGCTTATGCTTTGATACGTTTGCAATCTCGCTTTCTTCGGGAATTTGCCTGCCTCAAATAAAACGTGGAGAGTTTCTTAAAATTGTATTTACTTTTGCATTAATTCAGTCTCTCTTCATGGTCGCAGGGTGGTTATTAGGCCTTGGTTTGGAGAATCTTATCAAGACATATGATCATTGGATTGCTTTTGCAGTTTTACTTTTTATAGGAGGAAAAATGATTTGGGATGCCTTTTTTAAAAAAGGTGAAGGGGAGTGCATAGACATAAGGAGATTCAGGATAATGGTAATTGCAGCTTCAGCTACCAGCATTGATGCCCTGGCCGTTGGAGTTACTCTGGCTATTATAGACATAATTATTTCTGAATTTCTTTTTGCTATTGCCGCTATATTTATTACAACGGCTCTTGCTTCTACTTTGGGGTTGAAATTCGGTAGGAGAATCGGATTGTTTGTCGGGGGTAAATCAGAAGTAATAGGGGGAGTTATTATAATAGCTATTGGTATAAAAATATTGGTTGAGCATTTGAATTTTTTGTCTTAACTTTGCCACAAGCGGAATATTATAAATAATAAAATTGATAAGTAATGCCTTTCCGTGTATCAGCAATATCATATTTGAATACGGTTCCATTTGTTTACGGGTTGCAAAATCATCCTGTAAGCAGATATATTGATATTGAATTTTCAACTCCTGCCAAATCTGCTGAGAAGCTTATCAAAGGCTACACTGACATAAGTATTGTTCCTGTAGCCGTCATTCCTCAGGTTGAAAACAATCTTGTTTTTTCAGACTATTGTATTGGCGCTAATGGGAAAGTTGCATCTGTTCTTCTATGCAGTGGGGTGCCGGTTGAGAAAATTAAGACTATTTATCTTGATTCAGAATCGAGAACGTCAGTTCTATTGACTAGATTGTTGGCTGAACGTTTCTGGAAGATAAGACCGGAATACGTATCTTTTGATTTTTCAGATTCAAAGTTAGATTTTGAATTAAGCTATCTTTTAATAGGAGACAAGGCTTTGAGGCATGGTTATGACTTTCCTTATGTTTATGATCTTGCTGAAGAGTGGATTAAATTTACTTCATTACCTTTCGTTTTTGCTTGCTGGACAGCTAACAAAGATCTCGATTCTTCTTTTGTATCAGAGTTTAATGAAGCTCTTGAATTTGGAGTAAATAATATAGATAAAGCGGTCGAGAAATATACAAACGGGTTTGAAAGAGAATATGCTCTGAGATATCTTGCTGACAATGTCTCATTTAATCTTAGTGCAGATAAAAGAAAGGGTCTGACCGAATTTTGGTCACTTGCACTTGAGGAACTTAAGTCAAAAGTCCGATGGTTTGGCTAAATTGATACCCTAAGTCGGTAAATATTTAGTAATAAACCATTAAATGATTTTGACATGCTTGAAATATTTTACAAGAATAGAGGACAGGTACTAACCTCAAATGAATTAGGTGCTCTTGAGAATCTTGGCTATGACGATGTGTTGTGGATTGATTTGTCTTCTCCTACCGGTGAGGAGAAGAGGGCTATAGAAGAGTTTTTGAATACCAATCTTCAAAGCCGAGCTCAAGCAGAGGAAATTGAAAGTTCATCACGCTATTTTGAAGATGAAAATACAATTTTTGCTAATACCAATTTTTTGATACCTGGTCCTGAAAGTTACAGTATGGAGGCTGTTTCTTTCATCCTTTGCGAAGGGATAATTGTCACTATTCGTCATGTTCCTCTGAGGAGCTTTACTGACATACAGAGAAAAATTATTGCTAATTACAAAACCATGCCTACCGGTTATCATATATTGGTGGGTATCCTCGAAAACAGGATTGACCTGGATGCGGACATGATTGAATTGATGTCAAAGGAAATTGCTCAATACAGTAAGAAAGTAAGTCTTGGCGGGACAATGGGTGAAGATCTTCTTTTGGATATTAATCAATTGCAGGAGAATACGATGTTGGTCAGAGAGAACATCGTAGATAAACAACGAATGATATCGGGAATTCTTAAAAGTGACAAATTTCCAAGAGATCTTTTTTCTAAGCTTGATATACTTTTGAGGGATATAAATTCTCTTATTAATCACACAAATTTCAGTTTCGAGAGGCTTGAGTATTTACAAAACACTGTCTTAGGTCTTATTAATCTGGAACAGAACCGAATAATGAAGATATTTACTTTTGTTTCTCTTCTCTTTTTACCACCTACACTTATTGCAAGTGTTTTCGGAATGAACGTAGAACTTCCAAATTTTGGGGGATTTGATTTTATTGCCATAATGCTGTTAATGGTAGTGGCAGTTCTTATTGTCTCGATTATATTTTTCAGAAAAAAAATGCTCAATTGACTTTTACACTATCTGAAAGCATCTTTTTAGGTGTGAGAAATTTGTTGTACAGCAGGAGAGAAACTATACTGAAAATTCCTATGCACGAGAATATCAGCCAAAGTGCAGAAGGGTTTCCCATATTATCTACATATTTGACATAGAGCCTTGAACCAAGAAAACCTCCAATACTGCTTCCTATAACTCCATATAAAAACGAATAACCGAGATAAAGCGCCTTTTTATCGGAAGGGGCAATCATCCCGATATATGATATGAATTTTGGATGAGTTGTCATCTCTCCCAATGTAAATGTCATGATGCCACATATAAAAACCCATGGGCTTGTAGATAGAGACAGAATTGCCATCCCAATCGTACCAAATCCAATTCCCATGATCATTGTAGGAAGAGCAGGCCAATTTTTCACCAGATTGGAGACAACAAGTTGAAGAAGAATAATAACTCCAGCATTAATTACTGTCACATGCTCTACATCAAATTTCCATGAGGGATTTTCTACGAAAATTGACAGGAATGAATTTACAACCTGATTTACAGGTGTCATATCCATGTAATCCTTAACATACCATAATACAGTCCCATACATTTGAAAATAGAGAATCCAGAATCCCGAGTAGAGTAATATCATAAGTAGAAACTTCCAATCCTTAATTACAAGTACCATCTCTTTAAGTACTTGGCTCAGACTTTTATCTGAAACTGCCTTTTCGGGTTCTCTATAAATAAAGAGGTTTAGAAGGATTAGTACAAATCCTAAAATAGAAGCCATGTAAAATACATAACTGTATGATATGTTTTTTAGTATTGGCACTAAAATAAGTGGAAAAAGAAATGCTCCCAGATTAATCGACCAATAATAAATTCCAAATCCAAGACTTGAATTTTTGTCATTTGTACTCCTTGCGATTGTGCCTGAAATAACCGGTTTAAAGAATCCGGCTCCCAGAGCAAGAATTACAAGTGAAAGTAAAACAAGAGCGTAAGTATGAGAAAGGCCGGTGAATAGATATCCGGCAACTATGCATACAAATGCGAAGAAAAGTACCCTTCTGTATCCATATCTTTCCGCTATTGCTCCTGCAACTATGGGCAAAAAATAGAGCAAAGGGGGAATTATTCCAAGAACTGCACCTGCCTGTTCTTTTGTGAATCCGAGTCCACCAGTCTCAGGAGAGAGTATCAGGTACACAGAGAGTATGGACATCACTGAATAATAGGCACCACGTTCAAGAAATTCCATTGTTACTGCTATCCAGAAATTACGTGGGAAGGAGCGAAATCCATTTGTGTTTTTCATAACTTTTCTTTTTCCAAAGATAATTCAAAATGGCTGTTTGCAGTTATTTTGTATAAGCGAAAATTATATTTAATTTTGCCAAATTATAGGATATACTATAAATAATGTCTAACTACTTGAATTTTAAAAATTAAAAATGGTAAAAGATCTTAAAAAAGAAGAACTCGAACAGGAAGAACCTGTGATCCCTATGAGCAGGGAAGAGAAATTGGAAGCTTTCATCGATGATGATTCAGCTGCTGTTGTTGCAGAAGAAGCAGCCAATAAACGTAAAAGCAATGCCTCTATATCCGGTGACAATTTTGATTGGGATGCATTTGAAAAAGAGACTGTGTACGATGCTGACAAATCTACAATAGAGGACAGTTATAGTCAGACCCTTTCTAAAGTGATTGAAAATGAGGTTGTTGAGGGGACTGTTGTTAATGTTAACAAAAGAGAGGTGATAGTTAATATTGGTTACAAAAGTGAGGGTGTTATAAGTATCAATGAATTTCGTTACAATCCTGACCTGGCAGTAGGGGATAAGGTTGAGGTATATGTTGAAAATGCAGAGGACAAGAAAGGACAGCTCATTCTTTCTCATAAGAAAGCTCGCTCACTTCGTTCTTGGGATAGAGTTAACGAGGCTTTTGAAAAGGACGAGATTGTTAAAGGTTATATTAAATGCAGAACTAAAGGCGGCATGATTGTAGACGTATTTGGAATAGAAGCATTTCTTCCTGGTTCGCAGATAGATGTTAAACCTATAAGGGATTACGATGTTTTTGTCAACAAGACTATGGAGTTTAAGATAGTCAAGATAAATCACGAATTCAGAAACGTGGTTGTTTCTCACAAGGCTCTCATAGAGGCCGAACTTGAGGCACAAAAGGCCGATATTATAGGTAAACTTGAGAAGGGCCAGATTCTTGAGGGTGTTGTCAAGAATATAACATCTTATGGTGTATTTGTCGATCTTGGCGGCGTTGACGGTTTAATTCACATCACAGATCTTTCATGGGGCAGAATAAATCATCCAGAGGAAGTTGTTCAGCTAGATCAAAAAATAAATGTCGTCATCCTTGATTTTGACGACACAAAGAAGCGTATTGCTCTGGGTCTTAAACAATTGAGTCCTCATCCATGGGATTCTCTTGATCCAAATCTTAAGGTTGGAGACAAGGTAATGGGTAAGGTTGTGGTTATTGCTGATTATGGCGCATTTATTGAGATACAGCCCGGTGTTGAAGGTTTGATCCATGTATCTGAGATGTCGTGGTCTCTTCACCTTCGCAGTGCTCAGGATTTTCTTAAAGTTGGAGATGAAGTTGAGGCAGTTATTCTTACACTGGATAGGGATGAAAGAAAGATGTCTCTTGGCATCAAGCAACTTAAACCAGATCCTTGGGCTACAATAGCAGATAAATACCCTGTTGGTAAAAGATGCACTGCTACAGTCCGTAATTTTACAAATTTTGGTGTTTTTGTTGAGCTCGAAGAGGGAGTTGACGGTCTTGTTCATATAAGTGATCTTTCATGGACTAAAAAGATTAAACATCCTTCGGAATTTACCTCTGTCGGAGAAAAACTTGACGTAGTAGTTCTTGAGGTAGATCAGGAAAACCGTCGTCTCAGTCTGGGTCACAAGCAGCTTGAGGAAAATCCTTGGGATGTTTTTGAGACAGTATTTACAGTTGGGTCTATACATGAAGGTACTATTACCTCCTTTGTTGATAAAGGTGCAACAGTTGCTCTTCCTTATGGAGTTGAAGGATATGTCAGCATGAAGAACCTTGTAAAAGAAGATGGTACTACAGGGAGACTCGAAGAGAAACTCGATTTTAAGGTTCTTGAATTTAATAAGAGTAATAAGAGAGTCGTACTTTCACACTCAAAGATATTTGAAGATGCCAAGAAAGAAGAACAGAAAGAGAAGCATGAGAGTGAGGCAGACTCAACACAAAAAGCTGTTAAGAAATTGAAAGCCAATCTTGAAAAGACAACTTTGGGAGACATCAGTGAACTTGCAGCTCTTAAAAGTGAAATGGAAAGTAAAGACCAGGCAAATAAGCAGCAGTAGATGAAATTTTCGTTTTCATCTTTGGGTTGTGCTTCGGCTCTTCCCACTGTGAACAGATTTCCAAGCGCTCATGTCCTTAATGTGCATGAGCGCTTGTTCCTTATCGATTGTGGCGAAGGGTGCCAGATGCAATTGAGAAGATTTGGATTTTCAATCCTGAAAATCCAAAATATTTTTATTTCTCACCTTCATGGTGATCACGTCTTTGGTATTTATGGTCTGCTCTCAACCATGTCAATGCTTGGAAGGACTGCTCCACTATTTATTTATGCACCTTCGGAATTTTCAGAGATTCTTTCTGAATTTATGAGACATTTTGGTGACATGTTCAAGTATGAAATAAATCATATAGTTCTTAATGGAAAAAACATGGAAATTATTTTTCAGGGGAGAAATTTTGAAGTACTCTCATTTCCTCTCAATCACAGGATAAAATGTTATGGTTTTTTATTTAGAGAAAAAAAGCCTTTGCGCAATGTTGTCAAAAGTAGTATTGAAGAGAAATCGCTGACTCTTAGTGAGATTGCCATGTTGAAAAGCGGGAAGGATGTGATAAGAGAAAAAGAAGTTTTGCTTAACGTTGATTATACTTATATCCCATATGAACCTCGTTCTTTTGCTTATTGCAGTGATACTGCTCCTTTTGAAGAGCTGGTTTCGTATATTTCAGGAGTTGATTTGCTTTATCATGAAGCGACCTTTTCTTCTGAAATGGCTGAAATGGCTGCAGCCACCATGCACTCTACGGCTTCTGATGCAGCACTTACTGCTAAAAAAGCAGGTGCAGGCAAGCTTGTAATAGGTCATTACTCTTCTCGTTACAAAGATTTGGGGAAATTGCTTGACGAAGCAAAGAAAATATTTCCTGAAACATATCTTGCAGAAGAGGGCATAGAGTTTGATATACCAATGAAAATATAGAAAATTAATTTTATGAAAAGAATTAAATATGTTTTACCTCTTCTGACTCTGATATTGTTTTCACTTGCGGCTTCAGCACAAGTTATTAACGATGTTAACAAACAGGTAACAAAATATGGGCAGACTATTTTTTATATCAATAGTTATTATTTGGATACAGTAAATGTTGGAATGTTGACTGATGAGGCTATTAAGTCGGTGATGTCAAAACTTGATCCACATTCTACTTACATATCAGCCAAGGATGTAAAGTCCATGAATGAACCGTTGGAAGGCAATTTTGAAGGAGTGGGTATCGAATTTGCCATTATTGGAGATACACTAACTGTAGCAGCTCCTATTGCAGGAGGTCCGTGTGAAAGAGTGGGAATAAGAACAGGTGACAGGATTATAATGGTTGATGGAGAGTTAATTACAGGGATAGGTCTTACAACCGAAAAAGTACATAAATATCTTAGAGGCCCAAAAGGGACTAAAGTTACACTTGGTGTAGTTAGAAAAGGTGTTTCTGAAAGAATTGATTTTGTGGTAGAAAGAGATAAAATTCCCATCAATAGTCTTGATGCAGCCTATGAAGTTGCAAATGGAGTTTATTATTTGAAGCTTGGCAGGTTTGCCCAAAATTCTTCTGAAGAGATACTTAAAGCTCTTATAGATTTAAAGGCCAATAAGATAAATGGTATTATTCTTGATCTGAGAAGTAATTCAGGAGGTTTTTTGGGTACAGCGCTCGAAATTGCCAATTTTTTTCTTGATGGAGGCCAGACAATTGTATATACAGAGGGACTAAAATCTCCAAAGAGGGTAGAGGTAGCTACCGGTACAGGCTTTTATAAAAAAGGTCCTTTGGTAGTAATGATTGATGAAAATTCTGCTTCTGCAAGTGAAATTGTAGCAGGCGCCATCCAGGATTGGGACAGAGGGACAATAGTGGGCAGAAGATCTTTTGGCAAAGGGCTTGTGCAGCAGATGCTTCCTTTGAATGATGGCTCTCAGCTGAGACTTACTGTGGCTAGGTATCATACACCTTCCGGAAGAGTGATTCAAAGTCCTTATAAGGCCGGTGAGGCAGACAATTATTATAAGGCGTTTCTTGAGAGATATAAGAGTGGAGAGCTATTTAACAGAGATAGCATAAGTTTTCCTGATTCTCTTAAATATAAGACGCTTGTCAAGGGAAGAACAGTCTATGGTGGCGGTGGTATTATGCCGGACATATTTGTTCCTGCTGATACTTCAAAATATTCCGATTATTATTCCAATTTAATCAGAAAGGGTATTTTGAATGATTTCATGAATGGTCTTGGAGACAAGAACCGGGTTGAATGGTCAGCAAAATATAAGACATTTGTGCAGTTTGAGAAAGAATTCAGAATAGATGATCAAATGTTGAAAGACTTGATCTCTTTTGCTGAAAAAAAATCATTACCACTCGATGAGAAAGGTTTTGAAACATCAAAAGATGAAATTGTGGTTATTATGAAAGCACTCGCGGCAAGAACAGTATTTGGAAGCAGTGCATATTACAGAGTGATTAATGCCGAAAGTGACGAAACCTTTAAGAAAGCGCTTGAGGTGATTAATTCTTCAAGCTTATAGCACGCTGGTAGGCTCTTGCATTTTTGTTGTGCTCTGTAATGTTTCTGGCAAAGTTGTGTGAACCGTTTAGTGTCGGTGCGGCACAAAAATATAAATAATCGTGTTGTTTATAATTGAGGACAGCATCTATTGTGCTTTTTTGAGGTATAACAATTGGCCCTGGAGGTAAACCATTGTGAATATAGGTGTTATATGGTGAGTCAATTGTCAGATGTTTGTAAAGTATTCTTTTTACAGATGGGTCGTTCAGGATAAATTTTATGGTAGGGTCAGCCTGAAGCTTTATTCCTCTTTTAAGTCTATTAAGATATACACCTGCGATTACAGGCTGTTCATCCTTTATATTGCTCTCTTCTGATACTATTGATGCGAGAATGCTTACCTCTACCGGTGTCAATCCAATTTTTGAAGCTTTTGCAACTCTCTCTTCGTTCCAAAATTTATCATATTCTTTTTTTAGCTTAAAAAGAAGTTCTTTTGGGCTTACTGTCCAAAATACCTCATAGGTGTCAGGTAAAAACATTGTGAGAAATGTGGTAGGATTAAAGCCAAGGGAGTCAATAAGGCAGGTATCCCTGAGAACAGATATGATTTCTGAAGAGTCGCTCTCGATTTTTTTTGATATAATAGATGCTAGTTTTTCCAGATTGCGAATATTACCTGAAATTGTCAGCCTTACAGGAGTTTGCCACCCATTTCTTATTGCTCTGATAATGTATAGGTTGTTCATTCCTTTTTCTATTTTGTATCTGCCGGGCGATATTTTTTTGTCAAGATGTTCAATGCTGGCGGCTATTTTGAAACTGATTATTGATTTTATGCATCCACTTTTCTCAAGACTATCTATTACTTGCTTATATTCTGAATGGTGTGGTATGTATAAATATGTTATTTCGCCTTTGACATTAGGTCTGAAGAATGTAAAATAAATTCCTAAAGCTAAAATAAAGCTTACAGTCAGCAGAACTATCAATATTATTTTATAGTTTTTTTTGAAGTTCACGTTTATCTAAGTTTTATCTCCTGACCTTCACTAATCTCAGCTCCCTCTTTCAGACCGTTAATCTTATATAGAAATTTTAGTTGGATTGCATATTTCTGTGATATGTCATACAGAGTCTCTCCGGAATCTACGATATGTTTGTCGAGTAGAGTATCTCCTTTTGTCCTCTTTTTCTCAACATATATAATAGTCCCATCTTCAATTGGTCTGGACCTGTCGAGATCATTAAACCTTAGAAGTTCTTTGGTAAACAAATTGTATTCCCTTGCTATATCTTCATATGTATCCATATGATTGCCAATTATATAAGCGACACCATTTTTCTTAAATAGTTTTCTAGTAAGAGAAATTTTATAGAGAGAACTTGTTTTAATCGGTTTATACTCTTTATCTGCAATAATTTCATTTGGACTTGGCGGAACAGAATCTGCCATAAGATCATATTGCATGAGGCTGAAATCTTCGATTATTTTGATGAGCCTTTGTGCATAGTCTGGACTGGTTGCATATCCAGCTTTTTGAAGCCCTTCAGCCCATCTTTTATAATCTTTTGGATCGAGATCAAAAAGAAATTGATATCTTTCTCTGTACCTTAGAAACTCTGAGTGATCTTTGTAAGAATCTTCTACTGTTTTATATTTTCTGAAACATTCGTTTTTGGTATCATCATCATGAAGATAAGTTTCTCCATCCCAGTTGTGACATTTAATTCCAAAATGATTGTTAGCTTCTTTAGCTAGTGAGGAATTGCCGTCTGCCGATTCGAGACATGCCTGTGCAAGTGTTATGCTGGCAGGTATGCCATAAGTTAACATCTGCTTGATGGCGAGATCTTTATATTTCAACACATAATCTTTTCTTTCAATTTTTTGCGAAAAGAGTGTGTTATTAAATATTATCAGCAATGATGCGGCAAAGAGATATTTCTTCTGAAATAACATATGTGAATAATGCTCAATTCTGCAAAATTACTAATTTTGTACTAATTACTATAAGAACAAATGAATAAAAAAAGTATTACTATACCTTATATCGAGTATGATTCCGATGAAGAATTGAATGAAAAAGACATTGAATTATTAAATGCTGCTAAAGAGGCCACAAAACGTTCATATGCTCCATATTCGGGATTTTGTGTTGGTGCCGCACTGAGACTATCAAATGGTGAAATTATTTCTGCAAGTAATCAGGAAAATGCTGCGTATCCATCTGGACTGTGTGCAGAGCGTGTAGCTATATTTTTTGCTAATTCAAAATATCCTGATCTTGCAGTTGAATCTTTGGCTGTTACTGCTGCCTTTGACGGAAATATATGTGAGGGACCAACATATCCATGTGGAGCATGTCGTCAGGTACTGGCAGAGTCAGAAAAGAGATTTGGCAAAAGAATCAGAATCATTACCGGAGGAGAGAAAGTTATTCAGATTATTGATGGAATCAGCGGCTTATTGCCATTTGCTTTTGACAATTTACCAAGATAGTTTTTCTTCACTTTGAAATTTATTGTATCTTTGTGCGGGGTAAGTCTTATACGACCAGCTCCCACCGAACTCCCCCAGGGCCGGAAGGCAGCAAGGGTAGGTGGTTGTAGCGGTGCGATATATTCAGCTTGCCCCTTTTTTTATTTTAACAGTCTATTTTCAAGGCTACTATGAAGGTGGCAGTTGGCCTTTCAGGCGGAGTTGATTCGAGTGTGGCTGCTCTTTTGCTTAAAAGAGCCGGTCATGATGTGATTGCTGTATTTATGCAGAATTGGCATGATACAACAGGTACTCTTCATGGAGATTGTTCCTGGGAAGAGGAGAAGGTAGTAGCTGAAATGGTTGCCAAAAAACTTGATATTCCTTTTCATTTTGTGGATTTGAGTGATATTTACCGGGAACGTGTTGTGGACTATATGTTTAGAGAATATAGTGCCGGCAGAACACCTAATCCGGATGTAATGTGTAACAGAGAGATAAAGTTTGATGCTTTTATGAATGTCGCTTTTGATCTGGGAGCTGATTATGTGGCAACAGGACATTATTGTCGCAGGGAGGTGATTAAGCATGAGGATGGGGCTGAAATTTCGCGTCTTCTCGCCGGTAAGGACACTAACAAGGATCAAAGTTATTTTCTTTGCCAGCTTTCTCAAAGCCAACTATCCAGAGTGATTTTTCCAATAGGAGGTATGCTCAAACCTGAGGTAAGGAATATTGCTGCTTTAACAGGACTTCCTTCGGCCAACAAGAAGGATTCTCAGGGAATATGTTTTGTTGGCAAAGTAGACCTGCCTCTTTTTCTTCAGCAGAAACTTGCTGCCAAGGAAGGAGACATTGTTGAGATTTCTTCTGACTTTTATGCAGGTAAGTCTTATGCTGAAATGCTTGAGCCGGGATATGGTTTATTAGACAGATTTTCACTCGACGAGCTTTCATTGGAGTATAAGTATAACAGTTCTGACGGAAAAATTATTGGCAAACATCAAGGTGCTCATTTTTACACAATTGGGCAGAGAAAAGGGCTTAATATTGGAGGACATGTTGAACCTCTTTTCATCATTGGAACTGATGTTCGAATGAACTTGATTTTTGTTGGAGAAGGCAGTATGCATCCCGGTCTTTTTAGAAAAGGACTTTTTATTTCAGAGGAAAATATTCACTGGATTAGAGATGATCTTAAAATGAGCGAGGGAGAGATTCGCGACTATCAAGTGAGAATCAGGTATCGACAACCCTTACAGAATGCTAAACTCTTTAAAACGAAGAAGGGGCTCTATATTATTTTTGATCTGCCACAAAGAGGTATGACTCCTGGTCAATTTGCTGTTTGGTATGATGGCGAGGAGATGCTTGGGTCGGGAGTTATTTAATGCCAACAGGCAACTCTACTGAACGAACTTTCAATCCGTCATATGCCTGTGATATTCCTGAAGGAAGTTCCTTTTCAAGTTCTTCATATACAGGCATCTGATGGGAGAGATGTGTTAAGTAACTTTGTTTGGCTCCTACAGTTTGTGCAAATTCGATTGCTTCATTGAGAGAAAAGTGTGAAATGTGTCTTTGTTTTCTTACGGTATTAACTACCAAAATATCGAGTCCTTGAAGCTTCTCCAATTCTTTATTGTCTACTTTGTTGGCATCGGTTATATAAGCGATGTTACCTATGCGGAAGCCAAGGATAGGAAGTTTGTAATGAATAACCCTGATTGGTGTAATCTTAACCTTTATTTCAGGGTTAATGCGACTTGACACTTCGAATGGATTTTCATTTATTATCCTTATATCAAATTCAGGGGCACCAGGGTATTTGAATTCAGAGAAAGCATAGGAATATTCCATAGCAAGAGCTCTTTTAACTCTTTCTTCACAATATATTGGCAGAGCTCTTTTGGTGAGAAAGTTAATAGCTCTAACGTCATCAAGGCCACCGGTATGATCTTTATGTTCATGAGTAATGAGAATTGCATCGAGAGAGTCTATGTCTTCTCTCAGTAGTTGCTGTCTGAAATCAGGTCCGGCATCAATTAAAATTCTCAATCCTTTTTGTTCAAACAATACTGAAGAGCGGAGTCTTTTGTCTTTATTGTCTATCGATGTACATACAGGGCATTTGCAGCCAATTACAGGAATACCTTGCGAAGTGCCTGTACCTAAAAAAGTAAGCTTTGTTTCGTTGCCTGTTTCCATACTTTAAAGATAGGAAAAAGTTCCTACCTTTGTGAAAATTTAAAATTGAAAGGAAGTTTATATCTTATTCCATCTCCTGTCAGTGATGGTGAAATTAACGAAGTAATTCCAGAGGGAGTCATTTGTAAAATACTGCCTTTGAGAGTTTTTGTGGTGGAGGAAATCAGAAGTGCAAGAAGGTTTCTTTCAAAATGTGGTTTTAAGGGAAGGATAGATGAGTTGCTATTTCTTGAATTGAACGAGCATACGGCTGTTTCATTAATTGATAGTTATATAAATCTATTAGTTGGGGGGAAGGATGTTGGGTTAATAAGTGAGGCCGGGTTGCCTGCCGTGGCTGATCCCGGAGCTTTATTGGTAGCAGCTGCTCATAGAGAGGGAATCAGGGTAATTCCATTAGTAGGTCCGTCTTCCTTAATGCTTGCTTTGATGGCCTCAGGAATGAATGGACAATCTTTTGCTTTTGTGGGATATCTTCCTGTGAAGCCAGACGAGAGAAAGTCTGAGATAAAAAGACTTGAGAAACTTTCTGACAGAACAGGACAAAGTCAGATAATAATTGAAACTCCGTATAGAAATAATGCTCTTTTTTCTGATCTGGTGCAGATATGTTCCCCCTCAAAATTAATTTGCGTGGCTTCTGCAATTACTTCACAGGAGGAATCTATTCGTACTTTAACAGCATATGAATGGGGAAAAGAAAAGGTTGATTTGAACAGGAAGCCTTGTGTATTTATTTTGTGATTATTATTTTCTTAACAATAAATAATTTTTGAATGAAAACAGAATCTTGTGATTATATTGAACTTACCGGAATGGAGTTTTTTTCGTTTCATGGACATTACCAAGAGGAGCAGATAGTTGGTAATCGTTTTATTGTAGATTTAAGAGTTAGCACAGATTTTACAAAAGCTGGTATTAGTGATAATCTGTCTGATACAATTGACTACCAGGAACTCTATAAAATTGTGGCAAATGTGATGTCTACTCCTTCAAAACTTTTGGAGAGCGTTGCCAAAAAAATCCTTGATAACCTTAGAGAGAGATACCCGGATGTTACGGGTGCATCCGTTTCTATTGCAAAGTTAAATCCATCTCTTGGCGGTCAGGTTGGTGCTGCAAAATTAGTTATGTCGTTTTAGTAGTGATGGATAGTGAATTTAGGAAAGGAGGGGATAAAAAGTCCAAACGTGTGGCATTTCTGACACTCGGATGTAAATTGAATTATTCTGAGAGTTCTTTTCTTGCAAGAATTTTTGTAGAAAATGGTTATGAAAGAGTTTCTTCGTCGTCAATAGCAGATGTGTATGTTGTTAATACATGTTCGGTTACGGAGCATGCCGATAAAAAATGCCGAAGTGCTATAAGAAAGCTTCACCGCCAAAATCCTGATGCAATAATTGTAGTTACGGGCTGTTATGCTCAGTTGAAACCAGAAGAGATTCTTGATATTGAAGGTGTAAAGTTAGTCATTGGCACAGATCACAAACAGGATGTTTTCTTAAGAGTTTCTCAATTATCTGGGGGAAAGAATATTCGTAAAAATTTATCTGGCAGTAATACTAATACCATATTTCCTGCCTACTCTTCGGATGACAGAACAAGGTCTTTTTTAAAGGTTCAGGATGGCTGTGACTATCACTGTGCTTACTGTACTGTTCCACTCGCAAGAGGTCAAAGCAGAAATCTGCCAATTGATTTTCTGGTGGAAGAGGCTAATGAGATAGCCTCAAAAGGTATAAAAGAGATTGTTTTGACTGGAGTTAATACCGGTGATTTTGGAAAAAGCACTGGAGAGAATTTTCTTGATTTGCTCAAGGAACTTGAGCAAGTTGAAGGTATAGAACGTTACAGGATATCTTCTATAGAGCCAAATTTGCTTACTGAAGATATAATTAAATGGGTGTCAGAAAATTCTAAATTTCTTCATCATTTTCATATTCCACTACAATCGGGTTCTGACAAAATTCTTGCGTTAATGCGTCGACGTTACAATACTTCTCTTTTTAGTGAGAAGGTTAAGCTTGTGAGAAGATATATGCCTGACGCTTTTATAGGTGTAGACGTGATTGTGGGTTTTCCAGGTGAAGGTGTGAAAGAATTTAATGAGAGTTTTAATTTTCTTAAGACTCTACGACCTGCATTTATTCATGTTTTTCCATACTCCAAAAGAGCAAATACTCCTGCAGCCAGTATGGATGAGCAGGTGGATGAACGAGCTAAACATGAACGTGTTATAAGACTTGAATCTCTATGCAAAATATTGCATGATGAATTTGTGGATTCTCAGAAGGGTCAAAAAGAATATGTTCTTTTTGAGAGTACTCAAAAGGGTGGTAAAATGTACGGATATACAAGAAATTATATAAGGGTTGAACGGCCTTACGATCGTTCTTCAATAGGAAAAATTATTGAAGTTACTCTTTGATATTATTGGAGTTATTCTTGGCCTTGCGTTTTTTCTTATTTCCGAATATGCTGTTTAGCAATTCTTTGAATGTTGTAAACTCTTCTTGATACACTAAACCGCCACCATTTCTCTGGCTGTTGTCCAAATAATTTGAAAATTGATCTGCAGAATGTGAGAATAACTTGGCACGGAACTTTCCTTTTTCATCCAGTTTTATTTCAACGTCTACATCGCCTACAACTTCATTTGTACTGTTTGAATATCTTGCATTTCCTATGTTGCCGTTGATTATGACTCTGTTATTGAAAAGCTGTGTTGACACAGCTGCGTCGAAAATATCTCTGCCGTTTTGCCCAGGCTGATAATTGAAACTCAGGTCAAGTGGTATGTCCAATTGATTGAAAATTTTATTTATCTGATTGGACAACACTTCTGTGGCATTGGAATACAGTAGAGTGGAATTATTTACAACACTTGACTGGATATCCGGAATAAAACTGTTGGAAACGAGGAGAGACATTACCTGTTTAATAACTTTATCTTCGGTATTAAGTGCTGCGTCAACTCTTGCTTTCGTAACAGGATCCAGATCGGGTATTTCTATGTCAAAGGCGATATTAGGGTTCATCAATGGTCCTGTTAACTTAATCAGACAGTCTACTGTTCTTCTGTTGCTGACTGAGCTGGTATCTGAAATTAGAGTATTAATTGATGTCTTAGTTCTGTATTTTGCCGTAAGGTTAAGAGTCGTTTTATTAATATCTCCATTAAAACCGATAGTACCCCCTTGTTGAATAATAAAATCTCTGTTAAATATGCCTTGCAAAACAAATTTATATGAACCACTTTCAATTAAGTAGTCTCCCTGAATGTTAAAAATGTGTTTTGAAGGTTTGATATCCATACTAATTAATCCATTTCCAAATCCTTTGATTACATCACCTGCAGATTTGTCAATTTCTATGAACATTGCTGCATCTGGGGTAATATTCAGTTTAAGTTGGATATCGAGTTCTGTAGATGGTTGTTTTTCTTTCTGTTCTTGAGATTGGTGAATTGTAATTTTATCTGCTGTAAAACTTGTGTTCTGAACAAATTTCAATAAATTGGAATTTACGGCTTCAGTACCGTTTGAAAGAGGAATATGTATTTCAGTGTTCTTATTGGATTGAGCTGATAGCTCCATATATATTTTTTTCAGATTGCCTCTTAGATTGAAATAACCATTACCAAAGGCTTTTCCATAGAAGGTGCTATTATCGGACTCAGTGAGATTGATAAGTTCTATATTGGAAAAATGAATAGTAGTATTGAAACCGAGATTACGGAGGTGTGTGTAAGTAATTCCACCGTTAATGGCACCCTTCGATCCGTACCGGTCTGTGATAAATGTATTTTCAAATACAAGTCCATTCTCGTGAAGTTTTGTTTGCCCATTTATAGTATATCTTGCTTTTGTATAGTCAACAGTAAATGAGAGATCTTTGACAGAGGCATCTTCACTTGTTAATATGAGTTTGTTTATGGGGCCCTTGCAATTAATTTTCCCATAGATACCTCCTGTTATATCAGATACTATTCCGGTGAAAACAGGAGAAGCGTAACCTGGGTCCAAATTATTGAAATCGCCCGTAATGTCAATATATTTTTCTTTTGGAGCATATGTGCCTGAAATATCCATTGTTCTTTGTCCATTTAAATCGTTAAAGACTATCAAATCTAATTTTTTCTCCAAATTGTTCCATTTGCTTGACATGGTTAGAGATCCAATATCTCTTTTTGCCACTGATACTGCCTGTCCGTTAAGATGCATTTGTATTTGTGGTTTTTTGAAGGCTTCCTTGAAAATAACATCTCCTGAAAACAGTCCTGTAAAATGTAATGGTTTTTTCATGAAAGCATCAAACAAGGAAATATCAAAACAGTTTATTTTTAGATTAATAGAATCATTTTCAGAATCAGATACACGTCCTTCAGCTGCAAAGAACTGTTTGTCATTTTCTATTTTAAATCCTTCTACTTGAATATTATTATTGTTTATTAAGATTCTTGAAGGAGACAGAGACCATAGTTGGTTGTTTATAACCATTCTCGAAGGGTTGACACATATATCAAAAATGGGTTTTGGAGAGGAAGCTTCTCTTCTTATGTTTGTCCTAGTACTGAGTAAAACGCGATTTTTAACATTGCTTTCATTGGAAAAAGCTGTTCTTAAGCTTAAAGTATCATGACTTGCGGAAAATACTATCCTATTGCTATCGAGCATCAGGTTTGAGATAGTTATACCCGATGACCTGATATCGGAAATCATATTATTACTGTAGGAATCGAGTTTAAGGGAAAGATCTTGGATTTTGTAACCTTTATATCCCAGCTCTTTAGATGAAAGAATGAGGTTCAGGTTGTCATTGCCATCAATTTCAACTAAAAGAGCACTTTTTTCAGCAATGTCAAGTCCAGGGAGAAGCAGTGCATTAATGGCTTTAGTGTTGAATGTGCTGATTGTCAATTGATAATGTTTACTACTGTCAATATTTGGACTCCATTCCTTTTTAGCTAGAAGAGATGGAATATGACGGTCAACAGTTGTCCTCAAAACTTTTTCAACAAATCCGGTAATGAAATCTGAACCTTTGTATGTAATATCGGCAAAACCGGACTTAAGGGTTAGATTAAAGTTGTCTTGATTTGTTAGCGATTGAATAATTATGTCTCCAATATTAAACTCCCCGTCTTTATTTTTGTATTCAAGAGATTTAGCACTTATTGTTCCAATGATATCACCATCAACTTTATGAGTAAAATTTGCCAGGGTTTTGAAGCTAATTACAGAAACAGAGTCTCTTTTATCAAGATTAAGGGCTGCAAGATCTGCATATGCAACATCGAAATAGAAGTCATAATATGAATCTTTTTTTGAGGAACGGCCAAATATTCCCTGGAAAATAAAATTTAAATTTGGATCATGGCATATTACTCTTCCGTCAAATTTATTGTCAACATAGCTTCCTACGGAGTATATATTTGAATAGGAATAATCCTTGAAAATTATTTTTCTGACAGAAATGCTGTCTATATTAAATCTGCTTCCACCATATTTTTCATCTCTGATTAGTCCACTAAGTGTACTTCTAAATGTAGTCTTGCCAATATTGCTGTTTTGAACAAGAATTCCAATGTTAAAGTTATTAGCTTGAAGCTTTCCCTCAATATCCAAACCATGTTCTGAACGATTTTCTCTTAGAAGCATGTCCATATAAATATCGCCAATTGAGGAGGTTAGATTGCCATTTGCCACAAAGTCGGAAAACAGTCCGGCGACTCTGCCTCTAAAGCTATATTTAATGAGAGGGGATAGTTTCGAAAATAAGTTTTCTGGTTGATTTCTGTTGATTGAAGAGACTATTCGTGATATATCGCTAGCCGTTGTTTCGGCGTCATTAATGTCGAGAAAAAGCATAGTCTCTCTTATATCAGGAAGACCGGATATCCTTGCATTTAGACTTATAAATGAAAGGCCTGACTCTGAGGTGATGTTTAAATCTTCTGTTCTTAGAGAGGAGATAGTGCCTTCAATTTTACCACTGGTATAGATAGAGAGATTGTTCCCTTTTAATGTGGGTGCGAGTTTAGAGAGTGTATTAAAACTTATGAAAGCGTTGTCAAGAGAAGTTTCTATTTTAACACTGTCAACAAAATATTTGAAACTGTTAATACCATTAAAGTGCAATTTTAAATAGTCTGCTCTTAATTCCGTCTTACTATCAAATAAATATAAATCGTCAATATATATTCCTCTTCGGCCTATTTTTGCATGACCACTTAACTTGTCAATTCTTAACCCACTCTTTTTTTCTATTAATGAGAGATTTACCAAGTCTCCCTGGAGCATCTTCTCTTTGCTTTTGAGATCTTTTATTCTTAAGTCTGAAATATCGCATGTTAAATCTTTGAAAGATAAACATTCTCCATGTCTGTCAGGTGCTTTTGAGCTGAAATCACGGAAAGTAAATTGAATGTTTCTTGCTCTTATATCGTTTACTCTGAGTTTAGTATTAAAAAACAGAGTTGTGTCTTGACTTTTATTCAGGTTAAAGCATTTGTCAACATTAGTTGATTTGTCTGCCCAGGTTATCAGGTTGAATTTACCATCGTAAAGTGAGACTTTCTTGATATAATATTTGTTCCTAAAAAAAATATCATTTGCAGAAAAACTTACAGAAATTTTTTTGCAGCTTATAAGGGTATCAATATTTGAATTGTAGGTAATAGACAGATCATTTATTATTAGTTTGTTAAAAAATAGATAGCAAACTTTACCTATTGAAATGTCAGCCTTAAGATTTTTTGAGAGATTTCTAACGATTTTTTCAGTAACTTTTGTTTGAAGATCCGGATCTTGAAGAGCAATATAAATACTTGTTGGAATAAGTATTACCAACAACAAAATGACAGTTGCTATTTTTTTTACAATGTTGATAGATGCTTCATTTAGAAAACAAAATTAATCAAAATAGTGGAGGAGTTTGTTAAAAATAAACCAAATTTGTGGAATATATAGTGTTTATGGATCTTATAATACTTGGAATAGAATCATCATGTGATGACACCTCTGCTGCAGTTCTTAGAAATGAAATGTTGCTTTCAAACGTTATGGCAGGGCAGGAGGTTCATAGCAAATATGGAGGTGTGATACCGGAGCTTGCATCAAGGGCTCATCAGCAAAACATAGTGCCTGTTGTCGACAGAGCACTTAAGCTTGCAGAAGTTTCGTTGAACGATATTGATGTTATAGCTTTTACAAGGGGACCAGGTCTTTTAGGATCTCTTATGGTAGGAACTTCTTTTTCAAAAGGGCTATCTCTGGCAACAAACAAACCAATAGTTGACGTGAATCATCTTCAGGGGCATCTGCTATCCCCTTTTATTAAGGAACCTGGTAAGGAGAAAGAGTATCCTCATTTTCCTTTTCTTTCACTCATAGTTTCTGGGGGACATACTCAGATAATAGTTGTGGAGAGCCCCTTGAAGTTTAAAATTATAGGTCAAACCATAGATGATGCTGTGGGAGAGGCATTTGACAAATGCGCCAAAATGCTTGGTTTGGGATACCCCGGAGGACCTATTGTGGATAAATGTGCAAAACTTGGCAATTCGAGAGCATTCAATTTTGCAAAACCAAGGGTAAAGGGGCTTGATTACAGTTTTAGTGGTGTTAAAACCTCACTTCTTTACTTTTTGAGAGATAAAATGAATGAAGACAAATTTTTCATATCAAACAATATTAATGATATCTGTGCTTCTTTCCAGAAAACTCTGATTGATATATTAATGGAGAAGTTATTTCTTGCTGTTAAGAAAACGGGAATTAGAGAAGTTGCCCTTGGTGGAGGTGTATCCGCAAATTCAGCTCTCAGGGAGAGAGTATCTATAGAAGGGAAAAGGGAAGATTTTAAGGTTTTTTTACCGGAATTTAAGTTTACTACCGATAATGCGGCGATGATTGCAATTGCTGGATATTATCTGTTCAAGTCCGGGATGGTAGCGGATTTGAGCGTTGTCCCTGTTTCAAGAGTAATGGACTATAAATAGCTCATTTTTTTTGTATTCTAAAAAAACAGGTTAAATTTGTTTTAGATTAACAAACTAAAATTTCATTTTAACTAAACATTTATGAAAAGATTCACTTTAATGATCTCACTCCTGTTTCTGATGTGTCCTTGGGTTACTTTTGCCCAGAACATAAAGGTTACAGGAACAGTGACTGAGCAGGGAACCAATGCCCCTGTCCCTTATGCAAGTGTTATGCTTAAGGGGACTAAATCCGGAGTTGTTACATTGGACAACGGGACCTACACAATTAATGCTCCTTCAAATGGTACACTCATTTTTTCTTACATTGGGTTTAAGACAGTTGAGGTGCCAATAGAAGGGAGGACTGTTATCAATGTAGTTCTTGAGCCTGATACAAGAGCTCTGGATGAGGTTGTGATGGTTGCATATGGCACCGCCCCTAAAGAATCCGTTACAGGCGCCATTACAGCTGTTAATACAAAAAGTATTGAAAAGCGTCCTGTAACAAGTGTGGCAAGCGTTCTTGAAGGCACTGGAACAGGTATTCAAGTAAACAGTACATATGGGGAACCAGGTTCTGATCCAGATATTCGTATTCGTGGATTTGGTTCAATTAATGGTACTAATGCTCCTCTCTATGTTTTGGACGGTGTTCCTTTTGGAGGTAATATTTCAGATCTAAATCCGCGTGATATAGAAAATATTACTGTTCTTAAAGATGCTGCTTCAACTGCACTTTTTGGAAATAGAGCTTCAAATGGTGTAATTTTGATTACAACCAAAAAAGGCAAGAGCGACAAAGTAACAATTAATGCCTCTATCAATCAGGGATTCTTTTCAAGAGGTATTTCTGATTATGACAGAATGGGCCCTGATGATTTTATGGAGACTATGTGGCTGGGTTACAGGAATTATTTGATGTCAAGTAATCCTACTACTTATCCTACTCAGGCTTTGGCTAATGCTAAAGCTTCATCTTCACTGGTTGACACATATTTAAAATACAATGTGTACAATAAGGCTAATAATGCCCTCTTTGATTCTAATGGTAAGTTAGTTGCAGATGCGAAGATACTTCCTGGATATGATGATCTTGACTGGTCAAAATATATTGAAAGAAACGGTTACAGGCAGGATTACAGTGTAAGCGGAGATGCTGCTACAGAAAAGAGCAGTATGTTTTTCTCAGCAGGCTTTCTCGATGAAAAGGGGTATGTTATTTCTTCAGACTTTAGACGTTTTACAGGTCGAGCTAATATCAGCGTAACACCTAAGAAGTGGGTAAAAGCTGGGTTCACACTTGCAGGTTCTCATCAGATTTCAAATAATACCACAGGTGACGCTGGTTCTGCTACTACTTATATCAACCCGTTCTACTATGCACGCAATATGTCTCCGATCTATCCTGTGTTTGTTCATGATCCTGCTACAGGTGAGTATGTATATGACGAAAATGGTAAGAAAATTTATGACAGAGGAAGTTCATATGCACGTCCTCAGAACCTGGATCGCCATATTGTTTGGGAGCTTGAGAAGAATATGGATAGAACTTATAGAAATACTCTGCAAGGACAAGCTTTCACAGATATCACCTTCTTAAAAGATTTTAAACTTTCTATAAAAGGTGATATAAGCCTTAGAAACAGTGAAAATCAGGATTATGACAATGCTGAAATAGGTGATGGTGCAGGGAATAACGGTCGTACTTCACGTACTTTCTACCGTTACAAGAATTATACTTTCCAGCAAATGCTTACTTGGAGCAAGGAGTTTGGAAAGCACAACGTTGATGTGTTAGCCGGACATGAAAATTATTCCTGGAATAGAGCGTATACATTTGTTTACAAGACAAATGAAACCTTTGAAGGTGTTCCTGAACTGGTTAATTTCACAAATCTTACTTCAATCGACGGCTATCAAGACAATTACAAACTTGAGAGCTATCTCTCCCGTGCGAGATATAATTATGATCGGAAATATTTTGTTGAGGCCTCTTTCCGTCGTGATGGTTCATCTCGTTTTCATCCTGACAACCGTTGGGGTAACTTCTGGTCTTTAGGTGGTAGCTGGAGCGTTATGAGAGAAGATTTTATGGCTCCTTTGCGTGATAAGATTCAATCTTTGAAACTTCGTGCTTCTTATGGCGAGGTAGGTAATGATGCCGGTGTAGATTATTATGCCTACATGGCTCTCTATACACTTAATCAGAATGCAAACCGTATAGCTGCATATAAAGTGCAGAATGAAGCTAAAAATATAAAATGGGAAACAACAAGTTCCTTTGGAGTTGCTGTTGAGGGAACATTTTTTGACAGATTAAATGCAACTGTTGAGTATTTCGATAAGCGAAGTAAAGACTTACTCTTTAATGTTAATCTTCCACTCTCTGCAGGAGCAACCTCTACTTCTTCAGCTGAAGCAACAATTACTCAAAATATTGGATCAGTTTCTAATCGTGGTGTTGAATTGCAATTTGATTATGATGTTATCCGGAAGAAGGATTTAAGATGGAATGTTGGATTGAATGCTACTTTTTTGAAGAACAAGATTGTAAAGCTTCCTGAGCAAAATAGAGAATCAGGTATTATCTCTGGTACCAAAAAATATTTAGAAGGTCACGGGATATATGATTTCTGGCTGTATCAGTATGTTGGAGTTGATCAGATGACTGGCCGCTGTCTGTATAAGCCAAATCTCGAATCATATTATATTGGAGACCCTGTGGAAGGAAAGACTGCTTTCCCATCACAATGGCTTGTGCAAATAGGCGACAAGTATTACACAACAAATACAACTTATTCAGAAAGAAACTGGAGTGGTAGTGCGATTCCTGATGTTTATGGTAGTTTTACAACAACTCTTAGTTACAAGAATTTTGATCTTTCGGCAATATTCACTTACTCAATTGGAGGTAAGACTCTTGACTATTCATATCAAAGTTTAATGTCTGTTACAGCTAATCCTCATGCTCTTCATACAGATTTGCTTGGTTCATGGAATGGTGCTCCTTCTGGAATGACAGAGAGTTCTCCAAACAGGATTAATCCTGACGGCTTGCCTGTAATTAATTATGAGTTGAGCACTTACAGTAATGCTACCTCTACTCGTTTCTTGCAGGACGCATCGTATCTTGTCATTAAGAATATATCATTGAACTATACACTTCCTTCTACTGTTGCAAAGAAGCTTGATTTATCAGCTTTAAGCCTTAATCTTTCAGTAGAGAATCTGGCAACAATCACCTCTCTTAAGGGTATGAACCCTCAGCAGTCTTTTGCTGGAACAAACAATAATGCATTCGTTACTGCAAGAGTGTTCTCTGTGGGTCTTAATGTTAAACTATAATTTGTAAAATCATCTGACATGAAGAATTTAAATATAATAGCATGCTTGCTGGCAGCACTAGTTTTGTCTACAAGCTGCGAAAAAGATTATCTTGATACTAACCCAACTTCTGAAACCGCAACTTCTACAATATTTGAGACGACAGAAGGAGCAGCTCTTGCAGTAAATGGACTGAATAAGCTGACAACAATGCAATATCTTGGTTCTCAGGGCTTCAACGGTGAAGGGACTATAAAAATGTACTATGGAAATTATCCAGGTAACCACTTTTCAGTCAATCTTCCCGGGTGGTCTTCAGTGATTAATTCACAGTATCATGAGAATGTTACTTCTATTTATCTATATTATCCTTGGTATTATTACTACAGAATAATTGGCAATGCAAATGCCATTATTTTAAATATAGATAATGCGACAGGTCTTCAGAGCGAAAAAGATTTTATCAAGGCTCAGGCTCTTACCTACAGAGCATATTGTTATTTTATGCTTTCTCAGTTGTATTGCGAACGCTGGAAAGATTCCAACAATGGTGCATCAAAAGGATTAGTACTTCGTCTCGATGCTTCTACAGGTGATATGCCACTTTCAACTTTAGCTCAGGTTTATCAGCAGGTTTATGCAGATCTGGATCAGGCAATAGCTCTATATACTTCTTCAGGATTGAATAGAACAGGTAACTATGAAATGAACAAGGATGTTGCTTATGCTGTATATGCACGTGCTGCAATTACCCGTCAGGACTATACTACTGCCAAAACAATGGCTGCTAATGCTCGAGCAAATTATCCATTAATGACAAATTCCATGTATAAGGCCGGTTTCTATGAACCAAATCAGGAGTGGATATGGAGTTGCTGGGGTTCTTCAGAGGAGACTCTTTATTTTTACTCTTATTTTGCATATATAGCCTACAACTCAAGCGCAAGTGCAGTTAGAACCTATCCTAAGTGTATCAGTAAAGAATTGTTTGAAAAGATTCCGTCTACAGATATTCGTAAGGGTCTATTTCTTGATCCTACTGGGTATTCATATAATACATCAACAGGTGTTGCTAGTTCTTCATTAAAGAGCAAAGCATTTCAACTTTTTCCAAACCTCTATTCTACCGCAACAGTTTACGCATATATGCAATTTAAGATTGCCTGTGCCGATCTTCCTGGAGTTGGCCATATGAATAATTTCCGTTCGGCCGAGATGTATCTTATAGAAGCTGAGGCAGAATATTTCCTAAACAATCCTACAGGAGCGCAAAACCTTCTGATTGCTTTAAATAAAACCAGTGGACGGGATCCTGCTTATACTTGTACAAAGACAGGGCAGGCACTTCTGGATGAAATTAAGCTTTATCGTGCTATTGAACTTTGGGGTGAAGGTTTCGACTGGTTTGATCTAAAACGTTGGGGCGACAGTGTTCAGCGTAAGAGCTTTACTTTAGGGGGTAATTTTGTCTCAACCCTTGATGTTACCATCCTTCCTAATGAAGCCAATAAATGGACATGGATGATTCCACAAAGAGAAACAGATTACAACAAGGCAATTAATTAATAATTTATTACCAATAAAAATCCAAGGCCGGCTAACAGATTTTAGCCGGCCTTTCATTTACCAATTATTTAGAACACATACCTAAACATCAGCTTGAGAATCAAAGCATTCCCAAGCCTGTTATTAGTTACATCCGCTGCAGCCGGAGCATCCACCTTCGCCGCATGATGTACCTCTCTCGCCCATCAAACCATGTAATAATTCGCTTTCAGTTGCTTCCCGAATTCCAACGATATTTCCCCTAAAATGTAAATCAGCACCGGCAAGGGGATGATTAAAATTCATTACTACAACGTCTTCTCTAATTTCATCTATTGAACCTTGAAGGCGGTTTCCATCGGAATCCTGCATAGGAAGAATATTTCCTACTGTTAATAGTCCTTCTTCGATTTCTCCATTAATTTTAAAAATGTCTTTTGGAAGTTCAATTATGGCATCAGGGTTCTCTTCTCCATAACCTTCAGAAGCTGTCAGGGTGAAATCAAACGAATCCCCTATACTCATGTTTGATACATTTTCTTCGAATTTTGGGAGAAGGTAGCCGGTACCAAAAATAAACTCAAGTGGTTTGTCTGTTGTTACCGTTTCCACAATGTCGCCGTCAACCTCAAGTGTGTATGAAAGCGATACAACTTTATTTTTGTCAATTTTCATCTGTAATTAAAATTATTTTAAATTTTTGTTTTACTGCAAAAATTATGCTACAAAAAATTATTAAAATCCATTAAAATCGACATCCTCGAACAGTAATGACGGGATAAGCCACCTGTTTGATGTCCTTGGATCGTTTCCTAAATCAATTATCGAATTCCAGAGAGAAATAATGTTTCCTGTAATATTCATCTCGGAAACAGGAAAGAGACATTCTCCGTTTTCAAAGTAAAATCCTTCAATTCCAAATGAAAAGTCTCCAGTAGAACTGTTAGAATTTCCGCCATTAAATCCGGTTACAAGCACTCCATTCAAAGATTTGTTAAGTAAAAAATTGAGATCTTTAATAATGATTTTACAGTTATTATCTCCGGCAACATAACATTCAGGAACTGAAGGTGAATCAACTGTAACTGGTAACCCTGTTTTTTTTGAATAGTAGCTGTTTACAAAGTATGTGTTAATAGTTCCGCAATCAATAATTTTCATGGGTTGGGTTGCAACTCCTTCTGAATCGAAGTATCGTGCTCCAAAAGACTCAGGGAGATGAGCATTGTCATAGATTTCAAGTAAAGGAGAAAAGACTTTCTTTCCAAGTTTGTTCTGTAAGAAAGAATTGTTTTGCTGGATATTTGCACCATTGAGAGCACTGATGATTGGAGCTATCAACCTGCTTGAAACAGTATTTTCGACAATCATGTTATATCTGCCGCTTCTTAATTTCTTAGGACCTATCTTTTTTAAGGCTCTTCCGAGAGCTTTTTCTCCACAGCCTTGGTAGTAAAGTTTGTTAAAAAACAGGGAGCTCTCATACCACCATCCTTCTGGTCTGGCATCTTCTATGCCTTTGACAGAGCAATCTGTACTTATTGCAAAATTTGTCTGTTCAGTTTCTCCCATAAAACCCTGAGAATCTATTATAAGGTTATATTCTTCATAATCTGAGAATTCGCTTGTAACATTTAAGATTCTTTCATCCTTACCGAGAATTTCATAATTACATTCTTTAGCTATATTAATTTTCTGTTCAGTGCTGATATTGGAATATAATTTATCATATTGTCTCAAATCTTTTCTTCCTCCTCTATAGTACAAATTCTTGTCAGGAAGTCCTCTATCTTTGTCCTCTGTGATTAGTTTAGTGATTTCTACACCTTTAGAAATAAAATCTAGAAGTTCTTTCCTGTCCATTTTATTAGTGGAAAAGGTACCGTATTTTCCATCAACATAAAGTTGAAGAAAAAGAGATGAGCTTGTGGCTTGTTGAAGTCTGTCGAGTTGATCGTTCCTGAAAGTAAAAGTATTTTGACGTGATTCGTTTAAAGTAATTCTAACATCATTACATCCTTTTTCTAAAGCAGTTTCCAGGGCAAATTGGGCTGTTGTAATATTATGATTTTTCATTGCTGTACTCCTCCTATTATCAATTTGCTTATCAGCACAGAAGGCATCCCGCATGAAACAGGGCAATACTGTTCTTTACCGCATATCCATGCTCCATTGTCGATCATTGAATTATCGGCAACTGCTACAATATCTGCCAAAGCCATTGGCCCATTTCCAATAATATTTATATCTTTTATTGGCTTTGTGAGCCTTCCGTTTTCGATAAGATTACCTGACTTAACATAAAATGTAAAATCACCAGCTCCTATTTGAACCTGTCCATTGGAGAAGGTGTCTACATATATGCCTTTTTTTACTGAAGCGATTATATCTGATTCTTTACTTTTACCATTTAACATATAGGTTGCTCTCATCCTTGGAATAGGCATAAAACGAAATGATTCTCTTCTGCCATTGCCTGTGGGAGCGGTGTTATAGAATTTTGCACTTATTCGGTCATGAAGGTATGAAGTCAAGTATCCCTGTGTCACCATATAGGTTTTTTGCCCTGGGACACCTTCATCATCAAAATTAACAGCTCCTCTGTTTGAAGTAATTGTTCCATCATCGACTACGGAGATCTCTTCGGAACAAATTTTTTTTCCAAATTTTTCGGAAAATATTGATATGTTTTGTCGGTTAAAATCTGCTTCAAAAGAGTGTCCTATGGCCTCGTGGAGAAGGATACCGGATCCTCCGGCACTCATTACTACCGGCATTTCACCTCCCTGGGGTATCTCTGCATCAAAAAGAATGGAGGTGTTCTCAACCACCTCTTTTGCAATTTCATCGATGAGTTGATGAGTGAGAAATTCAGCTCCCATTCTGAAACTTCTTGAGGAACTTCCATTTTCTATCCTTGATCCCTGCTGCATTATTACTGTTACTGAAAGGGTTGCCATGGGTCTTTCATCTGCACAGAGTATCCCTTCGGAGTTGTAAAAAAGTATCTCTGTAAGCGATATGGTCAGTCTGCCTAATACTTTATTGACTCTGCTGTCAAAAGAAAATATTTTGTCGTTCAATTCTTTTAAATATATACTTCTCGAGGTTATGGAACTTTCTTCCCATGGTACCATTATCGGGTAGTGGTTTTTGTATTTGAGAGGGGTAACATCCATGGCCGGTTCTGACTTTGTACACTCTTTTGCTATAATAGAGGCACTTTTTGCAGCATTGATCATCTCCTTCATTGAAGTTATTTCTGTGTAGGCATATCCAGTCCTGTCACCAGCAAGAACTCTTATTCCCATTCCATAGTCGATGTGCGACCCGGCTCCATTGACCTCTCCGTCTCTCAACGTGAGTTCGTCTACTAATGTGTGTTCAAAAAAAAGGTCTGAGTAATCTCCACCTTCAGCAAGTGAAATTGTTATTAATTCTTTAAGTTTATCTTCTGTGACTCCAAAAAGTTGCAATAAGCTATGAATCATGAAAAAATTATTTTTCGCAAAGTAACCCAAAAATTAATTACATCACAAATTATAAATTTGGCAATTTTTCTAATATAAACTATATTTGCTAAATTAAAATTACCAGTCTAAAGTGTTGATAATAAACGGAGACATCTCTTTTGATGATGTAAAATCTATAGTAGTTGATAAAGAGAAAATAGGGATTGATGACTCTATTTGCGGTGATATTGACAATTGTTTCAATTTTCTGCAATCTTTTCGTAAAAATAAAATAATTTATGGTATAACAACGGGTTTTGGCCCGATGGCTCAGTACAGAGTTAATGATGAATATCTATACCAGCTTCAGTACAACATTATAAGAAGTCACTCAACAGGTGCTGGAGACAAACTTCCTGACATATATGTCAGAGCTGCTCTGTTGTCAAGATTGAACGCTTTTTTAAGGGGATATTCCGGTGTGCACAGAGAGTTGATAGATCTGATGGTTGATTTTTTAAATCTTGAAATATATCCTGTTATTCCGGTTCATGGTGGAGTAGGTGCAAGTGGTGATCTTGTTCAGATGGCACATCTTGCTTTGGCACTTATTGGAGAGGGGAAAGTAAGTCATAAAGGATACATTCGTGATGCGTCAGAGGTTTTAAAAGAATATAATTTAAAACCTCTGACTATGCATATAAGAGAGGGACTTGCCTTGGCAAATGGAACGAGCATGATGACAGGAATTGGGCTTGTCAATCTTTATTATTCAAAGAAATTACTTAAATGGTCGATTCTTTCTTCACTGATGATGAATGAAATTACAGGTTCATATGATGATTTTGCTTCTGAGAGGCTTAATGGAGCAAAACCTCATTATGGTCAGCAGTATATTGCTAAAGAATTAAGAAAGTTGATGACTACTTCTAAGCGGTTGAAGAAAAGAGAATCAGAACTTTATTCGGGTGAAAATCATGCTCCTGTGTTTGATGAGAAGGTTCAGAGTTTCTATTCAATAAGATGTATCCCCCAAATACTTGGCCCTGTCTCAGATGAGATTGATAATGCTGAAAAAGTACTCATTAATGAATTAAACAGTGCAAATGACAATCCCATAGTTGATTTCAGAGCCGGAAATATATTTCATGGAGGAAATTTTCATGGTGATTATGTGAGTTTTGAGATGGATAAGTTGAAAATTGCGATTGCCAAACTTACAATGCTTGCTGAGAGACAGTTGAATTATCTGTATCATGATAAAATTAATGGAATTTTACCACCTTTTGTCAATTTGGGAGTTTTAGGGCTTAACTACGGTATGCAGGCAGCTCAGTTTACTGCTACTTCTACTACTGCTGAATGCCAAACTCTCTCAAACTCTATGTACGTACACAGTATTCCTAACAATAATGACAATCAGGATATCGTAAGCATGGGGACTAACTCTGCACTTATTGCATCAAAAATTATTTCGAATTCTTTTGAGGTGCTCTCCATTCTTTTTATTTCAATACTGCAGGCTGTAGATTATTTGAAGATTCAGCAAGATCTTTCTCAAAACAGCAGATCTGTATATAATGAAATGAGAAATCTTTGTCCTATCTTTGTAGAAGATACTCCAAAGTATGAAGAGATAGCATCTATTGTTAACTACCTTAAGGATAACTGATATGAAATATGCTTTGGTGACAGGTGGAGGAAGGGGAATAGGACGTGAGACATGTCTGAAACTGTCGGATATGGGTTATTTCGTTATCATTAATTATAACAATAGTGAACAGTCTGCTTTAGAAGTGAAAGAGAATATCGTTTCTAAAGGAGGGAGAGCCTCTGTAATGAAATTTGATGTTTCTGACAATTTAGAAGTTACAAAGGCAATTGAACTTTGGAAAAACGAACATCCCGAAGAATATATTGAGATACTGGTAAACAATGCCGGAATCCGGGATGATAATCTTATGATCTGGATGGAACCTGAGAGTTGGCACAGAGTAATTAATGTGTCTCTAAATGGTATGTTCTATGTTACCAGGTTGTTGATTAAAGACATGCTCGTCAACAGATTTGGGAGGATTATCAATGTTGTTTCTCTATCAGGGATCAAGGGCTTGCCCGGTCAAACCAATTATTCTGCGGCCAAGGGGGGAGTTATAGCTGCTACTAAGGCTCTTGCTCAGGAGGTGGCAAAGAAGGGAGTTACAGTTAATGCAGTTGCTCCAGGTTTTATTGATACTGATATGACTAAGGGTATGGATAAAGAGGCGCTCAAACAACAAATACCTGTTGGAAGATTTGGAACACCGTGTGAAGTTGCAACTTTAATTGCTTTTTTAGCCTCAAAGGACTCATCATATATTACAGGTGAAGTGATTTCAATAAACGGAGGACTTTATACATAAAGAGCAAATATGAGGAGAGTAGTTGTCACCGGAATGGGTATATATTCTTGTATTGGTCAGGACCTTGATACAGTCAGGGACTCACTTATGACCGGAAAATCGGGTATTATTGTTGATCCTGTCAGGGAACAGATGGGCTTTAGATCATATTTAACAGGATTCTTACCTGAGCCAAATCTCAACTCAATGCTCGATAGAAGGAAGAGAGTATGCATGTCTCAGGAAGCATCATATGCCTATTTGGCCACACTGTCTGCATTGGAACAGGCAAAAATTGACAATGAATTTCTTGCAAACCAGGAGGTGGGAATCCTTTATGGCAATGACAGCAGTGCTCTTGCAGTTGTGGAAGGGGTGGATATACTCAGGGATAAGAAAAATACAACCTTGATAGGATCCGGCTCGGTTTTCCAGTCCATGAATTCATCGGTTACCATGAATCTTTCTGTTATTTTTAAACTAAAGGGTATAAATCTAACTATTGCAGGTGCATGTGCCAGTGGTTCTCATGCTCTTGGCATGGGGTTTATGATGATTCAATCCGGACTTCAAGATTGTATTATATGTGGAGGTGCTCAGGAGGTGAATCCTTATGCGGTGGGAAGTTTCGACGGACTCAGTGCCTTCTCCCAGAGAAATGATGCTCCTTCTGAAGCTTCAAGACCATTTGATGCTGACAGGGACGGTCTGGTGCCTAGTGGAGGTGCTGCAACGCTTATCCTTGAAAACTATGAATCGGCTGTTAAAAGAGGTGCTCCGATTTTTGCGGAGATTTTATCTTATGGATTTTCTTCAAATGGGGATCATATCTCGGTACCCAATGTTGAGGGGCCAAAGAGATCTATCATGATGGCTTTGGAGAACTGCGATATCAGGCTCGAAGATATAAAATATGTTAATGCTCATGCTACTTCCACTCCTGTTGGCGATTACAATGAGGCATTGGCGATAGATGAAGTTTTTGGAGAGTTGAAACCTTTTGTCGGATCGACAAAGAGCATGACAGGTCATGAAATGTGGATGGCTGGTGCGAGTGAAGTTATTTACTCGATTATTATGATGCATAACTCTTTTATTGCTCCTACAATTAATTTTAATAAACCAGACGAAGCTTCTGCAAAGTTGAACATTAATAACAAGTGTGTAAGACTTTCGTTTGATATATCCCTTTCCAATTCATTTGGTTTTGGCGGAACAAACTCAACACTAATAATTAAGAAGTTATAATTTGATGATAGAACCTGAACTTATTGAGAAAATTAACAAAGTCCTTGCAGAAGAGTTTGAGGTGGATCCTAGCATAATTAAACCTGAGGCGAATTTGATGGAAACACTCGAATTGGACAGTTTGGATCTGGTTGACATGGTTGTGCTTATTGAGCATAATTTTGGCTTCACTGTTAGGGCAAAAGATTTTGCTGAGATAAAAACTTTTGAGGATTTTTACCAGTTCATTAATTCCAGAATAAATGGCTCAAAATGACGACAAGGGCTGGAGTGGAAAATCAAGAGGCGGATTTCTGGGATACCTTATATTTGTGAAGTTAATAAGGAGTTTTGGAGTAAGAGTGGCTTACGTTCTTCTTTCATTTGTTGTTGTTTATTTTATCCCTTTTGCACCATCTGCTACTCGTTCAGTTTGGAAGTTTTCCAGAATAATTCTTGGTAAGGGAAGGTGTGCTTCCTTTTTTTTTCTATATAGAAATTTTTATTCTCTAGGTCGGGCTATCATTGATAAAATAGCAGTTAATCAGGGAAAGTATAATCAATACAACTTTGATTTTTCCGAACCTGAAGATGTTAAAAAATTATTGAACAGCAGACAAGGTGTGGTTATCATTGGAGCTCATTTTGGCAATTGGGAAGTTGGTGCCCCTTTTTTTGGCAAGTATGGCAAGAAGATGAATGTCGTAATGATGAATCTTGAATTTGAGGGTATCAGAAGGGTTCTTGAATTAAACAAATGCTTGGATGCATTCAATGTTATTACAATTGAGGGCGACTCTCTTGAGTATATATTTAAAATACGAGATGCTCTTGCAAGGGGAGAATATGTCTCACTTCAGGGAGATCGTATTAGTAGAAGTGAAAAACACATTCAGAAAACATTTATGGGAAAGTCAGCTTCGTTTCCTTTGGGCCCTTTTGTAATAGCCTCAAGAATGAATGTACCGGTAGTATTCTTTTTTGCAGAGCACGTTGGCTTTAAAAGATATAAATTTGATTTTGTGCTTTCATCATATAACGACGTCAACCAGGATAAACAAAGAGAAAAATTTTTGGTGGAAGAATATGTCAAAGTGCTGGAAGATAGAGTTAAAAGATATCCTGAGCAGTGGTATAATTTCTATGACTTTTGGGATTATGAAAGATAAATCACTTTTGCTTTTATCTGCTAACAGATTGGCAGATCCCTATCCTGTTTATCCTATAGGTATATCCTATTTGCAAAGCTACCTATCCAAACGACTTCCGGAACTAAATATCACCTCTGTCGATATGAATTTAATTGATATAGATGGGCTTGCTTTACTTCTCAAAAGAGATCACTTCGACTATATAGGTGTATCACTCAGAAACATTGATGGAGCAAATTCTCTAGACAGGACAAGCTTCATATCAGGTTATAATGAGATTATTGATTGTATCAAGAGTAATTCTGATGCTGTTTTAATTCTTGGTGGTGCAGGATTTTCAATATTTCCTGAGGCTCTCATGTCTATTCTTGAGCCTGACTACGGAATTATTGGAGAAGGAGAAGAGAGTCTGAGGTTGCTTCTGCAGAAGCTCGATGGCGGAGGAGATGTGCTTGAGATAGAAGGTATTGTTAAAAAAGAAAAAAATGGGTTTGTCACAAAAGAGCATTCAGAATATTTAAGATCCCTTGAGTTATGCTTTGACGACACTCTTGCTCACTATTATTGGGAGCATAGTGGAATGCTGAATATACAAACAAAAAGGGGGTGCTGTTATAATTGTATTTATTGTTCTTATCCTCTTATTGATGGGAGAAAGGTAAGGACACTTGATCCTGATTTGATAGTTGAGACATTGGTCAGGCTTGAAAAAGAGAAGGGTATTAATTATGTTTTCTTTACTGATTCAGTATTCAATATTCAAAATGACTATAATGTCGAATTGGCTGAGAAAATAATCAGGAGTGGAGTGAAGATAAATTGGGGAGCATATTTCTCTCCTCACAATCTCACTAACGAATTATTGGAAATTTTCAGAAGATCCGGACTTAAACATATAGAATTTGGCACAGAATCTCTTTCATCATCACAGATGGAACGTTATGGTAAAAACTTTTCATTTGATGATGTATTGTTAAATTCGGAGAGGTGTTTGAAACATAATATTTTTTACGCTCACTTTTTAATTTTGGGAGGTCTTGGTGAGACTCCCGAAACATTAAAAGAGACGATGGAAAATTCTAAAAAAATTCGTTTTTCTGTATTTTTCCCCTATATTGGTATGCGGATATATCCCGGTACGCCGTTGCAAAAGATAGCCATTGATAAGGGGAAGATCGATAAAAATGACACCTTGCTTGAACCGTCTTACTATATTGAAGAAGGATTTGATCTTGAGGAGTGCAGAAAGATGGCACTTGACACAAATAAAGCGTGGGTATTTCCGGATGATCCTCTTTTTGGACAATTGGAGTATATGAGAAGTGTAAAAAAGAAAAAAGGGTTGATATGGGAATATTTGAGAAAGCCTTAATATCAGGTGAGGAAATTTTGACATTTATTCCTCAGAGATTTCCAATAGTAATGGTAGACAGTTATTACGGTAAAAACGGTAATGTTTCTTATACAGGATATACACCTGCAGAAAGTACTCTTTTTTGTCGAAATGGAGTTTTTACAGAGCCCGGCCTTATAGAGCATATGGCACAGTCTGCAGCGTTGTCGGTCGGAGTGGATTTTAAAAGTAGAGGCGAGGAGATACCTGTAGGCTTTATAGGAGCACTAAGTAAACTTAAAATTGAAAGACTTCCAGAAACAGGCCATATGTTAGAAACGACTGTAAGTGAAATTCAGAAGTATCAGGATATATCTCTTGTATCTGTCAGAGTTGAAAGTTATGGAAAAGTTGTGGCAGAGGGAGAATTGAAGATTTTCCTTCAAAGGGAAGAAAAATAATAAGGTATGAAGAGAAAAACACTGACAGACAGCAAAGAGTTAGTTTGCAGATCTAAAATTAAGGTAAGATTCAATGAGGTAGATTCTCTCAAAATTGTATGGCATGGTGAGTATGTAAAGTATATGGAAGATGGGAGAGAGGCTTTTGGATTGGAATATCCCGGTCTTGGGTATCTTGATATTTATAATTTTGGTTATACTGCGCCTGTTGTCGATTTGCATATCAGCTACAAGTCTCCGCTTGTCTATGGTGATAGTGCCATTATAGAAACAAGGTACATCTATACTCAAGCTGCCAAAATAATGTTTGAATTTCGTATTTTCAGAGAATCTGACGGGCAGCTTGCCGCAGAAGGGTCTTCCATTCAGGTCTTTCTGGACTCTGAAGGAGAACTTGTTCTTGTTAATCCAGAGTTTTATATTAACTGGCAGAAGAGATGGCTGAAGGGGATATAAGGAAAGTATACGTTGCTTCGAGCTCAATGATATCTCCTCTTGGCTCAAGTGTGGAGGAGAATATGAAAGCTATTGAGCAGTATAAGTCTGCAATAAGCCTGGTAGATGACAGATCTGTATTTTGCATGCCTCTTTATGCTGCCAAGATTTCAGAGGACATTTCTTATGGCGATAAATTATCTATTTTGGAAGGGAGAGCTGTTTTATCTGTTAAAAGAGCACTCGAAGCACTTGGCAAAGAGCCGGATGAAGAATTTTTGGATGATGTGCAGTTGATATTTTCTTCGACTAAGGGAGATATAGGCTTTTTAGACCCATTAAAGGCAGACTTTGATGAAAGAGTGTTTTTGTATCACACTGCCAAAGTAGTAGCTGATTTTTTTAAGATTAAGAGAGAACCGTTAGTAATATCAAATGCTTGCATATCAGGGGTAAATGCTGTTATAACTGGATCTCGGTTACTTCGTTCAGGTTTTTGCAACAACGCAATTATTCTTGGGGCAGATCTTCTTTCAAGATTTGTTGTAACAGGCTTTTACTCTTTTCATTCAATCAGTACTGTTCCATGCACACCATATGATGCAGGAAGAGATGGTCTAACGTTGGGTGAGGCAGTTGGTACTATTATCCTGACAGTAGATCGAGGTTTTGTTGCTGATGCAGATGCTGTTTTGGTAGAAGGAGGTGGTGTGAGTAATGATGCAAATCATCTTTCTGCTCCGTCAAGAAGTGGAGATGGACTTGCTATAGCTATTGATGCTGCGATGGCTGAGGCCGGAGTGTCTCCGGGCGATATTGATTTTATCAATGCACATGGCACAGCAACAATATATAATGATGAGATGGAGGCAAAGGCAATACATCTTACCGGATTAAGCAAAGTGCCGGTTCAGAGTCTAAAACCATATTGGGGTCATACATTAGGTGCTTCAGGGGTGATTGAGAGTATAGGATGTTTTTGGCAGATGAAACATGGAATCCTTTTTGGAACAAAAGGTTATGAAAATGCTGGGGTTCCAATGGAGATAAATGTGACAGCCGGTCACAGAAGGATTTCTCTTAAAAGATGTTTAAAAAGTGCTTCAGGGTTTGGTGGATGTAATGCCGCTGTCATCTATTCTTTTGACTCTGTCTCAAAAAGAGTTAATTCAATTCGTTCCTCTTCCTGGAAAGAAATTTCAAGATTCAGACTTAGTGGCAACGCTGGTTTTCATGACATTATCAGGGAGTGGAACAGGAATCTTGACAACAAGGATGTCAAGTTCTTTAAAATGGATGATCTCTCCAAATTAGGATATATTGGTGCCCTTGCTTTAATGAGGAATTTTCCGGAGATTGATAATTTTCCTCCTGAAAAAAGAGCTCTTTTTTTTGCCAATTCTTCTTCATCACTTGCGTCCGATCTAAGACATATGGCTGCTATCGGTAGAGAAGACGATTTACTGGCGAGTCCGGCAATTTTTGTCTATACTCTTCCTAATACTGTTTTAGGTGAAATATCTATAAAAAATAGATTTAAGGGAGAAAACACATTTTTTGTTTATGATCCAAAAAGGAAATTTGATGCAGAATCGCAATTGCTCAGAAATGCCTCATTATCCGGTATGGATTTGGTGATTGCGGGTTGGTGTGATTTGCTTGGAGAACATTTTGATTTGGATATTGCTCTATATACTAAAGATGCATGATGGACAATAAGGTTATAGTCAGTGGAATAGGGGTTGTTTCTGCCTTGGGAGTAGGAGTAAATGAAAATCTAAATTCTCTCATGACATTAAAGAGTGGTATAGCACCGATTACTCTTTTTGAAACAAACCACGATGTGATGGTTGGAGAGGTCAAATTGGACAATATGGAGATGATAGAAATGCTCTGTCTTGATACTTCAAAGAGATATTCCAGAACCGCACTTCTTGGATTGATTGCTGCACGAGAAGCATATAGTGACTCGGGTTTCATTTTGCTCAGCCAACATGACAGAATTAGATTGAAGATTGGGGTGATCTCTTCAACTTCTGTAGGCGGAATGGATGTTAGTGAAAACTTTTACAAAGAATACCGTCTGGATAAAAGTAAAGGTAGACTGAGAGATCTTATCGGACATGATTGTGGATCCTCAACTAAAATAATAGCGGACTACCTTAAGGCAGATGATTTTGTTTCAACTGTAAGCACTGCATGCTCATCTGCCAGCAATGCCATCATGTTGGGAACAAGAATGATCAAGAATGGACTGCTTGATGTTGCTGTTGTTGGAGGTACCGATTCACTTTCGAGATTTACTGTTAATGGTTTTTATTCTTTGGGTATACTGGACAAAGAACAATGCCGTCCTTTTGATGAAACAAGAGCAGGGCTGAATATTGGTGAGGGAGCCGGATATCTGATTATTCAAAGATCTGATATTCCGCATGAAAAAACGTATGGGGAAGTATGTGGTTATGCAAATGCAAATGATGCATACCATCAAACAGCATCTTCTTCTGATGGGACAGGTGCTTATTTGGCTATGTCAGGTGCACTTGAGGTAAGTGGCCTTTACCCGGAAGACATAAGCATAGTTCATGCTCACGGTACAGGAACGCCTAACAATGATGCCTCTGAAGGTTCAGCTTTGTTGCGTATTTTTGGAAATAAAGTGCCCTTATTCAGTTCTACTAAAAGTTATACAGGACATACTCTGGCGGCAGCGGGTGGTGTTGAAAGTGTTTTTTCTCTCTTGTCTTTGAAATATGGATACGTTTGGCCGAATCTTAATTTCGGGGTACGGATGAGAGATGTTGACGTTATGCCCGTAGTACAACTTGTTTCCGGTATGGATATAAAATATGTTCTTAAAAATTCTTTTGGGTTTGGAGGTAACTGTACAACCCTTATTTTTGGTTATTGCAACATGTGACAAACATTATTTATGAACAAGAGAATATATATTCTTAGTTGTGCTACAGTGGAAGGTAAGAATGAACCTGATTATAAAGATTATATTCCTGATCCCTTGGCGAGACGCAGAATGAGTAGAATTATTAAAATGGGTTTAACTTCTGCAATGATTGCATTAAAGGATAGCGGGTTGGAGAGCATCGATGGCATAATAACGGGGACTGGATGGGGCTGTCTGGCAGATACTGAAAGATTTTTAAATTCTATTTATGAAAATGATGAGCGACTTTTAAATCCATCTGCATTTATTCAGAGTACACCCAATACAATTGGTGCCCAAATAGCACTTTCTTTGGGAACAAATTGTTATAATGTTTCATATGTTCATGGAGGAATATCATTTGAATCTGCTCTCACAGATGCTATTCTTATGTTGAAAGAGGGAAATGATATGAATATTCTTGTCGGGGGATTTGATGAGATGTCCCCAACTAAAGAGCATATTCTTGGCAGAATGGGTGTATGGAGGGTAACTACACCAGGGGAGGGGGCACATTTTTTTGTTCTTGGAAATTCTTTCAGAGAAAAGGCTCTGGCTGAGATAGAAAGTGTTACAACTTTCAATGAAAATGGTGATCTTAACTCTGACATTGACTTGATGAATATACTCGAGAGAACAGGAATTTCTTTCGATTCTTCATGCAGAGTGCTTTATGGTATGACAAATAGATTATCTTTCCCTGAGCAATTTAAAGATTATCTGATTGATTATAAAAAAAAATGTGGAGAGTATCCTACGGCTTCTGCTTATGCTCTTTGGTACGGCAGTCATCTTTTTGAGCAGATGGGAGATGTAGAAAAAATCATAATTGTTTCGCGACATTTGAAGGAGAGAATTTCAGTAATTGTAATTAAAAATATTTCTTCATGAACCTGTTGATTATTATTATAATATTATTGATACTAGTTTCTCCGATTGTTGCCTCGTTTAAAATCGGATGGGGGGTATATATTAGATCTATATGCAAGTTGGATACAAAGGAAAAAATTGTTGCAATTACTTTTGATGATGGGCCGGATGACAAAAATCTTTCGAAACTTCTTGATATTTTGGATAAAAAAGGTGTAAAATCTACTTTCTTTTTTATTGGTGAAGCCATTTCAAAAAAACCGGACATGTTGATACGAACTATAAATGAAGGCCATAAAGTTGGAATTCACACATACAGTCATTCGCCTTTTTTCCCTTTTTATTCTTTAAACAAAATTGTTTATGAGATTCAGCAGACACGATTGCTGATTAAAAGCATAGCTAAGATAGAAACTTCACTTTTCAGACCTCCATTTGGTGTGACCAATCCCAACATCGCATATGTTATTCATCGATTGAAGCTCACATCTGTAGGATGGAATATTAGGAGTTTTGACACCATTTCAAGATCTAAAGAAAAGATTGTTACGCGAATAATGAAAAAGCTTAAACCGGGATCTATTATCTTATTGCATAGTAATCTTGATGGGGCTGACGAGCTTGCGGGTCTGGTTATAGATTCTATCCGTGACAGAGGTTATAAAATTGTTAATCTATGAAGAATTTAATATTTAAATATTCTGTAATATTTTTCCTAATTTTCACTACCAGTATTTCTGCTATTTTTGCCCAAGATGACAGAAGTGTTATGTCACAAGCAGAAATTCAAAGTTTTTTGACACATTTAAAAGATAAGAGTTCGGGTATTAACTCTCTTGAAGCTTCATTTACCCAGGAAAAAGTTTTACGTATGTTTCAAAAAAAAATGGTGTCTCAAGGAGTTTTTTGTTTTAAACGAGAAGATAAAATCGCATTTTTTTATAAAAGTCCGTATAAATATAGAATGATCATAAATGGGAAAAAGATGTTGATGGATAATGGAGGCAAAGAACAGTTAATTGCTCTTGACAATAATGCAATAGTTAGGGAGATGAGAAATCTTATTCAGGCATCTTTTTTGGGCAAACTGCAGGATTTAGGAACGTCTTATTCGATTTCTTATTTCAAGGAAAAAGATGGTTCCTTTTATGTTGAGGTTGTTCCCAGAGCAAAGAATATCACTGAAATAATCAGTAAAATATCTGTCAATTTCAACCCTTCTACTTTTCTTGTTTCAAAACTTACTCTTGAAGAAAGTGCTCAAAGCACAACGATTTACTATTTTTCCGGGCATCGTATAAATACTATTAATGATGATGAGAAATTTAACATCAATTAGTTTTGTGGTGCTTATTTTATTTACTTCTTGTTCGACGACTGTCAGACAGGAAAGAAATAAAGCCATTCCACTAGTAATTGATACTCTTGGAGGGGTCCAGCTATATGATCTCAATTTGTGTTACAAGGAAGTCGATTTTTCCGGAATCCTTTTACTTGACGGAGGTAACGAGGATGGTAATAGATTTGTTCTTACATCACATTTTGGAATGACTGTCTTTGATATCGAGACTGAAGGTAATGGTTACAAGGTTCACTATGCAATTCCTGCAATTAACCACAGAAAAGTTCTTTATTTGCTTTGGAGTGATTTTTCCATATTGATGAAACCGGACTATTTTAAAAATATAAAGTATGCTTTTGATGAGGAAGGTAAATTAGTTTCACTGGCCAGAAGCGGAAGTATTACAAAAACTGAAATTTACTTTAAAGATTTTCTTGACGGATATCCTCAAGAGATAGAGATAAATCATCCTTATCTGCACCTAAATATAACACTCAATAAAATCAAAGATGGCAGCACAGAGTCTTTATAATATAGAATCTTTTATATCTGAAAAGGAGTTTTCATATCAAGCAAAGATTATTATTAATCCTTATGATCCTGTTTTTAAAGGTCACTTTCCTGGACAGCCTGTATTGCCTGGTGTCTTTACTTTGGATATGTTTAAGGAATGTGTGTCGACAGTTCTTAAATTAGATTTAAGATTTTCCGAGATCAAACAATGTAAATTTACCGGTATGGTAGATCCTTTTGTCTGCAATATCCTTACTCTTTTTTTTACTCTGAAAAAGCTCGAATCCGGATTTTACATAGAGGCTCATGCCGAAAACGGAGAAAGGATTGTACTCAAAATGTCAGCCTTAATGGTAGAAAACTGATGAGCAGAACGAGCGAAATAGTTATTATTATTCCGACTTATAATAATAGTCGTACTTTAAGGGATGTTATCAACGGTTGTAGAACTTATTCATTTGACATAATAGTCGTCAATGATGGTTCAACTGATGACACTCTGGCTGTATTGAAGGATTTTCCCGATATTTATATTATCAATTTTCAAAGGAACAGGGGCAAAGGTGCTGCTCTTCTGGAAGGAATGCGTTATGCCGCACAAGAGGGATATAATCACGCAATTACTATTGATTCGGATGGGCAGCATATTACTCAAGAGATACAAATTTTAGTTGATGCCGCAATTGATGAGCCGGATGTGCTTTGGGTGGGATCAAGACGCCTGATCTCTGGAGAGATACCGGCGAAAAATAGTTTTGCAAATAAATTTTCAAACTTTTGGTTTAGAATTCAAACCGGAATTAAAATGGAGGATACACAGTCGGGTTTTAGATGTTATCCTCTAGAACAATTAAAAGGCATGAAGTTTATATCAGGAAGATATGAATTTGAACTTGAGATCTTGATTAGATATGCATGGAAATATGGTAAAGTAAAAAATATTCCTGTTAAAGTTATTTATCCTCCTGAAAGTGAAAGGGTGTCACATTTTAGGCCAGTAAGAGATTTTATGAGGATATCGTTGCTCAATACTGTTTTTACATTAATTGCCCTTTTATTTTATTGGCCTTGGCGTTTTTTTAAATGGTTTTCCAGAGAAAATATAAAAAACTTTATTAGGAACAATATAACTCATTCCAGTGAAAGTAACTTTAAGATTGCCTCAGCCATTGGTATGGGACTTTTTTTTGGGATCGTACCTATATGGGGATATCAGATGGTTGCTTCGATTGTAACAGCTCATTTTCTGAAATTAAACAAAGTACTTGTTTTAGTTTTTGCCAATATCAGTATTCCTCCTATGATTCCCTTTATCCTTTATGGAAGTTTTGCAACAGGAGCTTTTGTACTTGGTATACCACTTGACTTGATTCCTGATCATTTGACTTTGTCTATTATTGGTGGGTGGCTTAAGATGTATATAATAGGTGCGGTAATTTTTGCAATAATTGTTGGTCTTGCAGGTCTTCTTATATCATTTCTTCTATTATCTTTGATTAGGAGAAAAAGAGTATGAGCCGCTTTTTCATATCGCTTTACCACTTGCTTTCAAGGTCGCGACCTTTGATGTACTCATTCCTTGTAATAATTATAGCTCTGTTTGCCTACGCTTCCTCTAAATTGACTCTTGAAGAAGATCCTTCAAAGTTTTTTCCTGAAAATGCGGAAGTAAATAATAGCGCAGAATTGTTTTCGAGAATCAGGGCAAAAGACAAGATAATAGTTTTATTTTCAAAAGGTGATGGTTCTACGCTTTCAACCGATAATTTAATTGAAGGAGCCAATCTTTTTGACTCACTTTTATGTTCTTCTGGTGTGGGGAAACTTGTTCGTGGGACTCATCTAAGATATGACGGTTCTCAGGGAGAAGAACTGACGAATTATGTGTTCAACAATCTCCCGATTTTTCTAGATGAAAATGATTATAAACGAATTGATTCCCTTATAACACCTGATTATGTCAGAGAATCCCTTTCAAGAGGGATGGCATCACTTATTTCTCCGGCTGGTTTTATCATCTCTCCATATTTTAGTAGAGATCCATTGGGAATTGCTACTCCTCTACTTGCCTCCTTAAAAAATCTTCAAACTGGGGTGAATTTAAATATCGTAGATAACTATCTTTTCTCATCAGACAACTCAACACTTCTGTATATAGTAGATCCTCTGGCCTCAAGTAATGATACCAAAACTAATGGTAAGTTACTGGATCTTTTTGATTCATTGAGCATTTCTGTAGAACAAATTTATCCTGGACTTGAGATTCAGTATATGGGAGCTCCTTTTGCAACTGTTTACAATACAAGGCAGATTAAAACCGACACCTTGCTGACTGTATCAATAGCTATATTACTTATTACTATTGTGTTATGGTTAGCGTTCAGACGTTTCTCAGATATATTGCTTCTTTTGTTCCCCGCAATTTTTGGTGCTTTGTTTTCACTTGCACTTATTTCGCTGTTCAAGGACAGTATTTCTGCTATTGCAGTAGGTGCAGGAGCTACGGTTATGGGTATAGCTCTCAGCTATTCAATCCATGTGATAAGTCATACGAAGCATGTAAGTAGTGTTGAACAGATGCTTAAGGAGTTATCATATCCTTTGACTGTAGGAAGTTTTACTACTATAGGAGCACTAGTGGCACTCCTGTTTACAAACTCTCCTTTGCTTCAGGACTTTGGGCTTTTCTCTTCAGTCGCACTTATTGGAACAACTCTTTTTTCTCTTATTTTCTTGCCTCATATGTTGAAAGCGGGAGGTGCTCATGGAGAGAAAGAAAATTTTGTTATGAAATTTGTTGACAAAATTTCTCTTTATGGATATGAGAATTCCAAATGGTTGCTCTTAGTAATAACAATTTTATTTGTTTTGGGGATTTTTTTCTCTCCCAGGGTGCAGTTCGAGAGCGACATGATGGCCATTAACTATGAACCTGATAATTTAAAAAAAGCACAAGAGTGTTATATTTCGAAATTTGGTTCAAACGAGTCGAGAGTACTTTTACTCTCATCAGCTTCAAATACTGAAAGTGCAATAAATGATTACCGACAGTGTGATTCCATTCTCGATTTAATGAGGAGAGAGGGGATTGAAATAAAAAAGTCGTCAGTAGCGTCTCTGCTAATTCCTTATTCTCTACAGCAAGAGAGAATTGACAGATGGAATCAATATTGGCAAGAAAGAAGTTCACTTGTAAAACATTTAATATCCTCTGAATCAAAAATAGTAGGTTTTTCTGATGAAGCTTTTCAAGCTTTTTATGACTTAATTGACAAAAAATATGAAGTATTTGACTATCAAACCCACAAAGCAGATTTTCCTAAATTGCTGAGTGAATGGTGTGAATTATCAGATTCTTCATCAGTTTTTATCACACAACTATTTGTTGACGAGAATGTTAAATCCAATGTTTATAATAAGATCTCTTCGGAAACACAGTCTGTTATTGTGGACAGAGCTTATTTTGCGGGATTATGGGCTACTTCTGTTAAAGATGATTTCTATTTTATTCTTACTCTCTCTTCACTACTTGTATTTTTAACTTTACTTGTTTCTTATGGAAGGATTGAACTGGCTCTTCTGGCATTTCTTCCAATGTTTGTCAGCTGGATTATCATTCTTGGAATGATGGCAATTTGTGGTATTAAGTTTAATATTGTCAACATCCTTCTGTCTACCTTCATTTTTGGTATTGGAGATGACTTCAGCATATTTGTACTGGATGGATTACAGGGTGAATATGCCAAAAGAAATACCATTTTATCATCTCACAAAAATGCCATATTTTTTTCCACTTTTACAATAATTGTCGGAATGGGGGTTTTAATATTTGCCAAGCATCCTGCTCTCAGGTCAATTGCAACTGTATCTACTCTTGGGATGATGGCAGTATGGTTTGTGGCACTTACAGTTCAACCGGTACTCTTTAGACATTTTATTACCGATCCTGTCAGAAAATCTCTTCCCCCATATACAATGTCAGGTATTCTCTTGATGATCATCACCTTTTCTATTTTTGTTATCGGGTGTCTTTTGGCGGCAATATATATATCGATTGCAGTTATTATTCCTGTTTCAGTGAAATATAAAAAAAGGTTTTTTCATAAAATGCTAAGTGTGCTATCAATGCTTCCAGTAAGGATGTCACCTACAGTCAAATTATTTAAAGAAAATCCCCATAACGAAGATTTTAAAAAACCGGCAATTATAATAGCAAACCATCAGTCATTCATTGATATATTAATGATGCTTTCATTAAATCCAAATATTATTATGATGACAAATAGATGGGTTTGGAACTCTCCGGTATTTGGGCACATTGTGAGATATGCCGGATTCATCTACTATCGAGATGGTATCGAGAATCATATTGAACAAGTTAAGAAAATGACAGAAGAAGGTTATTCTGTGGTTATTTTTCCTGAAGGTACTAGATCAAAAGACCTAAAAATTCACAGATTTCGAAAAGGTGCTTTTTATATTGCAGAAAAACTGTCTCTCGACATTTTACCGGTGATAATGTATGGTAATGGTCATCTCGTTTCCAAACAGCAGCCATTTTATGTTAAACATGGTATTGCCGGTTACCGGATACTGCCGAGAATTTCATGTAATTTAACATCCAGAATAGGAAAGGATTATTCGACTCTTTGCAAGGAGACGTGTTCATATATGAGAAGAGAGTATGATAAACTTAGAAAACGTTTTGATACCCCTCAGAACAAATATTTCTATTATTCAGTTATTCATAACTATATTTATAAAGGTCCGGTACTCGAATGGTATATGAGAATAAAGATAAAAATGGAAAATAATTACAGTTATTTTCATGATTTGATACCTCTAAATGCAAGATTAACAGATATAGGATGTGGATATGGCCCTCTCTGTTTTATGTTGGGATTGCTGTCGGACGATCGCCACATATTGGGGATAGACTATGATAAAGAGAAAATTGATATAGCAAGTAACTCTTATCTGGCAGGAGATCGCATAAGGTTTGAATACGCTGATGCCCTTATTTATGAATATCCTGAGTGTGATGTTTTTGTAATGAATGACATCCTTCACTATCTTTCAGTAGAAGACCAGTATAGATTGCTGGAAAAGACAGTCCGCAAACTTAGTAAGGAAGGGTTTATAATTGTTAGAGATGGTGACAATTTGATTAAAAATAGTCATTTAGTGACTAAATTGAGTGAGTGGTTTTCAATTAATTTGCTTGGGTTTAACAAAGCGTCTAATCCTCCATGTTTTATTAACCTTGTGATAATGGAAAATTGGGCTAAAAGGCTTGGATGTTCACTTGAGTTTGTCAGAAATGACAAGCTGACATCAAATACTATATATTTGTTAAGAAAATTACCTGATGGGCAAGTATAATGCAATAATTATAGGAGGAGGTCTCGGAGGTCTTGAAACTGCTCTTTTATTATCAAAGGAGGGTATGAATGTTTGTGTTCTTGAAAGACACAGTAAAGCAGGCGGACTTTTGCAATCATTTTCAAGATCTGGGAAACTTATTGATTCTTCGGTGCATTATGTTGGAAGCATGGACAAAGATGAGGCTTTATACAGTTATTTTAAGTATTTCGGTATTTTACAGAATCTCGATTTTGTAAGACTCGATAATGATTGTTTTGACAATATTAAAATTGAAGATAGCAGTTATTCTTTTCCTATGGGCTTATCCAATTTTGAAGAATATCTTTTAAGAAAATTTCCATCTGAAAGTAAAGTGATCCCAATTTATTGCAGATATTTACGTGAAGTAGGCAAACTATCAGAACCTGAACACTTAAAGAATGGCATTTTCAATCTCGACTACATGGATTATTATACATATTCAGCTTCTGATGTTATTAGAAATTATTCAAAGAATCCTGCTCTTTTTGACGCACTGTGGGGTACGTCTTTGCTGTATGGCGGGATAGAAAAGATAACTCCGTTTTATGTTCATGCCATTACTTTTTATTCCAATTTAAAAGGAGCTTATCGTTTAAGAGGTGGTACATCTTCAATGGCAGAAGCTTTGGTAAGTAAAATTGAAGAAAATGGTGGTAAGGTTTTAACCGGTCAGGAGGTAACGAAAATCGTAGTTGAAGGATCCAAAGTTAAGGGAGTGATTACGAATAGTAACGATTTTTATGATTGTGATTATGTAGTATCTTCTACCCATCCTGCTGAGACTTTCAATTTACTTGACAAAAATCCTCTAATTAAAAACTCTTTTATTTCCAGAATATTTTCAGAGGGAAATTCATATCCGCTTTTTTGTTTGTATCTTATTATGAAACCAGGTTCTTTTAAATACATAAACAGAAATTTCTTCATAAGAAGAGGAAATAAAAGGGTAAACCATGTGCTTTTATCAATGCAGCCTCCTGCTGTTGGGAGTGATTTTGCAGAGGTAGTAACTATTGTTACAAGTTCATCTTTTTCTCAGTTTGAAAAGTGGAAAGATACCAGGATAGGGAACAGAGGAGACGATTATTTGGAATATAAAGAAAAAATGGAAGAAGAAATCCTTGATTTTGTGGCAGCAGATTTTCCTGATTTGCGAAGTTCTATCGAGTGCAAATTCTCAGCTTCGCCTTTGACTTTCAGAGATTATACAAAAACACCTGAGGGAAGTGCTTATGGTATTCAAAAGGATTGCAATAAACCATTTTCAACATTTATTGCCTGTAAGACTAAATTGCCAGGGCTTTATCTCACAGGGCAAAGCAACAATGTTCACGGTGTACTTGGAGTTACTATTACATCTTTACTCACATGTTCCGACATATTGGGTCGAGATTACTTGATGAATAAAATAATAAGGGCTATATGAAATATTTATTTAAAACAATAAAATATTTAGCAGCTTTTTTACTTTCGCTGATAGCTTTAATTTTTGTTGGCAGCATGGTTCTATATTTTTCTGCCGATCGATCAATTCCTGTTGATGAGAATTTTAAATTGCGAGGAAAAGTTATATCATATGAAGGAGGTGTCACTCAGTATGACTCTTCATTTTTGAAACAGTCAAGACAAGGATTATGGGAGATTTATCTTAAGGGCGGAGCTGAAGAGAGAGGTGCTGCTATCGGGCAGTTGTGCAAAAGTTTGATGTATGAGCAGGAAAAAGCATTTGTAGATCAAATATATGAAATGATACCATCTAGAGGATATGTTAACTTTCTTAAATACC
>Ga0208826_1000219_pt1 | contig 65636 bp, 60 predicted proteins | sample AD_UKC115_MetaG_FD_184451 | JGI IMG/M metagenome (GOLD analysis project Ga0208826, IMG submission 184451) | Active sludge microbial communities of municipal wastewater-treating anaerobic digesters from Hong Kong - AD_UKC115_MetaG (SPAdes)... | ecosystem: Engineered > Bioreactor > Anaerobic >... | reverse complement strand
GGTCAAAAAGTTTCTGTAAGGGCATCCTGTAAAGCTTCTGGTTTTCCGGCCCTCGTGGATAGGAAGGATGTGTACGATCGGATGTAAAATAAATATATTTTCCATCGGGAGACCATACAGGATCTGATTCGGAAACTCCTGTATTGGTCAAATTAGAAATTTTTCCATCTGCCATTCGGTATAAAAAAATATCCTGCTCAAAGTTGCGATAGGCCGTGTACATGACATATCGGTCATCCGGCGAAAAAGAGGGTGCAGCATTTTCCAGCCCCCATATTTCATCTTTCACCAGAACAGATGTTTTCATATTGGGTATATCGAGCTGGCGCACTTCATCCGCACCGCATAAAAAAATAGCTTTTGATTTATCACTGTTAAAGGCAAAAGAGCGGCAGTTTTTGGAGAGGTTCGTAATTTGTTTTTCTTCCGAATTTCCTTCCGCTTTTTGAGTATAGAGATTTTCAAAACCTTTATATGTTTGGCCATATAATAATGTTTCATTGTCTGCCAGCCAATAGACTTCTTTTACGGTTTCTCTGGAAAGGGTCGTGAGTTGTTTAATAAATTTCCCTTTGGTATCTGATACAAAAAGTTTTCCACGGCTAATAAAGGCGATTTTTTTGCCATCATTGGAGACACTGAATGAAGAAATTTTCCCTTTTACATTAAAATTTTGGGATGTGCCAAGGGTACTATTTTTATATACCTGCAAGGGAATGAGGGAAGTATTTTTAGAAGCAACGTCATATACAAATATTTGAAAATCTTTTTCGAAAACAACTTTATTGCCATTAGCGCTTACAAAAGGGTACATCAATGACGTAGAGAAATACGTGAGGGGGGTTTTTACGCCTTTCTCAAATGTGTATAAATTGTATTGGCCATTTGCTTCATCAGAAGCGAAAAATATTTCGCCCTTTTTATCTGTTGTTGCCCACATATCTTTTCCTTCCCAATCTGTATAACGGGTATATTTTTTCGATAAAGGGTTATAAGATTGTATATCGGGGTTAAAGGGACCTTTATAACCGATCCTGTTAGCAAAAAATGCACTTTCCCAGCTATCATCAAAATAGATTTCTCCGGAAAGTGGATTCTCAAATGCATTATGTGTATAATCAAACATGTTATCACTAAAGACCCTTTGAGGGGTGCCACCTGAAATGCTGATTTTATATTCACTCATGCGGCTATAACGATTGCTGGTAAAATAAATGGTTTTACTATCCCAACTCCATGAATCCACCATATCATTTGCTGAATGAAATGTCAAACGGGTAATATCACCGCCATGTAATGGCATTATGTAAACGTCTGAATTGCCAAACTGGGAGTTGCTAAATGCAAGCCATTTCCCATCGGGAGATACCTTTGGATTGGCAGAATAACCCTGCATGGCTGTTAAGCGGGTACTTACACCTCCGGAAACAGGCGCTTGCCATAAGTCGCCATCATAACAATAAATAAGTGTTTGGCCATCCGGAGTCAGTGTAGGGCTACTTACAAATAATGGTGTAGTGAGCTGTGTATGCCCAATGAGTTGACAAAACAGGCATACAAAGGCAATCATAATTACTCTCATACAAAGATTTTTATTTCTAATGATGGACAAGTTATTAATTAATATCATTTGAAAAAAAAATGATATCCTGAAAATGAGAAATTGAAAATCTATGGGGTGTTTTTTCTATTCGATAACAGATCCATTATTTCATCTACGAATTTTTCCAGTTTTCCATTATCAAAAAATGGGATATGATATTCAAATGTTTTGGCTTTTTCCAAAGTTTCCCCGAGCACATCATTCGGGCTCATTTCCATACACCATTTTTGAGCGGATAAATGAGAGGCAAGGTATTCCTGTTCTGACTGTCCCGGGGTTGGAATCATGATAGACTTTTTTGAAAGGGACAACACTTCCATAACAGAAGTATAACCGGAACGGCAAATGATGAATTCACTTTCCCTGATCAATTTTTCAAGCTGGATGGTTTCTAAATGATTGATAACTGTGCAATGATTATGGATTTGCTGTTTGTATTCTTTTGCGGGTTTTCCCAGTAAAACAATGGATTGCTCCGGGATATTTTGTATTGAAGAAAGAATTTTATTTTCTAAAATACTTCGTTGTGGTTCCGGCCCTGATATCAGGAAGAGCCATTTTATGGAGAAAGGTAATTCGCCGGATTTATGGAATCGGGAAAGAGGACCGATATAACGTACAGGTATTTGTGGTAGATTTTGTGGATGCGAAAGATCTCCGGCAATATTTTTTTCGCCTTCGAAATCCGGAATCCAACATAAAGTGAATTGATTAATAAAGTGGTAATTAATTTTTTGAATTATTTTTTGTAAAAAAGAAAAGGGTGTCTTAATGGCCAATTGATGTGTTATAAAAATACAGGGAATATCCGGGTGCGATAATCCAAAGCGATTATCAGAAATGATCAGGTCAATTTTTTCATTTCGTACAATTTTTTTCAGCCATTTTTTTTCTGAATAAATAGAATAGGAAATTTTAGGAACCTGGATTAAAATTTTCCATGGCAGGAGTGATTTTTTTTTGGAGTAATGTACCGTATATCCATTTAAAGGAAAATTTAATATACCTGGGAATTCTTTTTTCAATAATTCAAGTTGCGTGGGTGTTCCGGCTATAACTACCTCAACTGCAACATTTTGTAATGCTCTTATAATAGGAATGCAACGTGTTGTATGCCCCAATCCCCAATCCAATGGAGCCACTAAAACTTTATATTTGTACTTATTTTTTATCAATTCCGTTTTAATTTTTTAAATCAATCATTTTTTTCTAATTTTAAATAATAACGATGCCAAGAAAGAAAACTATTTTACTTTTATCTTTATTGATTACTCTATGTGTTTTTTCAAGTTGCAGGAGCAGTAAATATAATAGTAAATGTGGTTGCCCGACACACAGAGGTATAGTTGGATAATTTTTTTCATAATTAAAACCAGGATTTATGCTCCCCTCCAATCGCGATTTGCTGGTATTGACAAAATTTTTTGATGAAGGTTCGCCCTTTCATTTGCAGGAAGTAGAAATGTTAAACAAAATACTGAAAACGGTAGAACATTTTTCTGTGTTTTGTGGCGCTAATGAAATTTTTGATATCAATAAGTATGAAATTGTTCACCGGCCTTATGAAATACAAGCCGTTTTAAAGAACAAAAATTTAAAACCTTTTGTTTTTATTATCAATAAAAATTAAGTAGGCTTCGGAATTTTTATACTTATCACTTATTTTAATTTTTTCAATGCTTCTTCCAATTGGGCAAAGAGGCCGTCTAAATCTTCCAGTTTACAAGTGCCTACACTAAGCCGATACCAGGGTGAATGCTCCTCAGCGCCAAATGCATAGAAAGGAACAACGGCCAATTTTGCTTCATCTAAAATGTAAGAAGTAATATCTCTTTGCGTTTCTAATACCCGGTCATTTATTTTTTTCCCTTTAAGATCAAATTTAAGCGTGAGATAAATAGCGGCTTGAGGTATAATGGCATCCACCGGAAAGCCTTTATCCCGCAGCTTTATAAAGGCATCATAAATTTTTTCAAGCCTTTCAGATAAAGCTGCTTTAAAGTGGCTAAAATAATCGCTGATATAGGCATCTTCCAGTAAAAATTTTGACAAAGCTTTTTGTTCTGCCATAGGCGCCCATGTACCCATATGTGTAAGTAAAGACCGCATTTTAGCAATGACTTTTTCAGGGCCAAGGCTCCAGCCTACTCGTACTCCGGTGGCCGCAAATGCTTTAGAAATACCACTAATAAAAATGGTAAACTCTTTCATTTCAGGCATAAGAGAAACAGGGTTATAATGTTTGGTTTTACCATAAGTAAGGGTAAAATACATTTGATCAAACATGACATATAATTTTTTCTCATCTGCCCCACGCTTTTTATTTTCGGCAACGACTAATTGACAAATCTTTTCCAGTTCTTCTTTTTCCAATGTAGTGCCGGTAGGGTTTTGTGGCGTACAAAGACAAAGCAGGGTGGCATCTTTTAAATGAGGTTCCACTTCTGCAGCTGTGGGCATAAAATTATTCTCTACGGTAGTTTCAATGACACAGTGAATACCTTTATTGATATAGGTATAATGGTTATTATTCCATGAAGGAACAGCATAAATCACTTTATCACCCTCATCTACTAAAATGGCAAAGACCCCATAAATCAATGGCCTGCCACCGGATGCAATAAGAATTTCGGAGGGATCATAATCCAGATTATTCCATTTTTTAGCAAAATGGCTAACAGACTTACGAAGTTCTATGATGCCTTGTGCAGCAGGGTAATTGGTATTTTTCTCCTTATAAGAATCAATGATCATTTGCTCCATAAGCCCGGGTATGGGAAAAATTTTTGGATCAAAATCACCAATGGTATAATTATAAATTTTTTCTCCTGCATGGACACGAGCACTTATTTCATTGCCCAGTTTTACGATTTCAGATCCTTTAAGGTTTTCTGCTAAATGGCTCAATTTGGTCATATCTATAATTTGGAGGAATATAAAAAATAATTATTACTTTACGTAAACGGTGTGAAAAATCACATCTAAAAAGTGAAAAATCACCTTTTTTCACCTGTACACTGATTTTAATATTGCATTATATAAAACCAAAAAGTGTAAAATGAATCAATTAAGCCATGAAGATATTGAACAGATCAATAACATGAAAAATTATTTAGATCAATTACCTCTAAATGCTCAGTCCAAGAAAGCCTACTGTTTCAGAATCACCGTTGAAGATATCCAAAAGCTGCTTTCGCAAAGTAATAATGGTCATGATCTGGATGGGCTTCGAATCTATCTTGGGGCTCATCTGTTGGATGGTAGTATGGTACCCAATATTCATATCATTGCTTGCGAAAAGGACGAAGACGATTGCTATAATGATTTTATACCCGCATCTGAAGACTCCAAAAAACAAGTATTTCCATTAGTAGCTCATGGAAGACCCTGCCCCACTGATTGTACTAAAAAGAAATTGGTTTAAAATCAAATTTAAAATATGTTTCATTATATCATCGGATTTTCAGATACTATTTTACCCGTTCTTGCCTTAATCGTTTTTTTTCTTTTATGGAGGAAAATTGGCGGCAAAGAAAAACTGCTTTTTTATTTTTTATGGATCAATTTTATCATCTTTGGCAGTACTAATGTCCTGGCTGCCCATAAGATTAATAATTTATTTTTATACCATATTTATGCCCTGGTAGAATTGTGGTTAATGGGATATTATATTGTTGCTCACTTACTCTACAAAAAGTCACTTTGGTTTAAGATATGCCTGGGTTATTCCATATTATGGGTTTTAGATATTATACTATTGGAGCCGCTCAATACATTTCCAAGCTTTTCCGGCGGGCTTTCCAATTTAATCCTCATGGTCATTTCGATGGTGTACTTGTTACGTCTTGCAAAAAGTGATGAAATATTGTATTTTCAAAAAGTACCGGCATTTTGGATTGTCAGCGCATTCCTTATTTCCTGTTCATTTCTTATTTTAGGATATGTGATGTATAATTTTTATGTGGTTAACAGATTGCCGGAATTGGGAAATCAAATCACTACGATTCTTTATATCAGTACAATCCTTAAATTTACGCTCATCATTTTTGGATTATTATGTTACAGGCGTCCTCGAACTCAATTATTTTTATTGTAGTAGGCACACTGATTATTCTCTTTTTTGTATTATTCTTTTATCTTTTTATGATACAGTTGCATCAGCGCCGTGCTCTGTATCAAAAAGAAATATTCGATATGAAAACGGAATATGAACAAACCATTTTTAAATCACAACTGGAGATACAGGAACAAACATTTAAAAATATTAGTCAGGAAATCCATGACAATATTGGCCAGGTCTTAAGCTTGGCTAAACTTAACCTAAATGTTATTCCAAAAAATGAAGCATCGGAAAAAATAGAGCTTACTGAAGAATTACTCTCTAAAGCAATTAATGATTTAAGAGACCTGAGTAAAAGCTTAAGCGCTGAAAAAATTGCGGATACAGGCCTTATTAATGCTCTGGAACATGAAATGAGCATTATTGAAAAAGTGACAAAAAATATAAAAGTCCAATTTTCCTACAATGAGGGGCCTGTACTTATTTCCCGTGAGCAAATTATCGTAACTTTCCGTATAATACAGGAATTGCTTCAAAACATTATTAAACATGCCAATGCTTCTATTATAAAATTGGAATTGATCGGATCAGAAAATAAGACAACGCTCCTTTTGGAGGATAATGGGATAGGGTTTGAAAAAGAAGACCTTGAAGAAAACAAGACAGGTATAGGTTTGAAAAATATTCAACAAAGATGTAAATTAATTGGTGCAGATTTTTACCTGGATTCTAAGCGTGGTCATGGAACATATATTAAAATAATTATTCAACATACAATCCTTTGAATGAAAAAAGTTGCTTTAGTAGATGATCACATTTTATTAAGAAGTGGTCTGGCATCTGTTATTGGAAGCTTTGAAGGTTTTGAAATTGTTTTTGAAGCAGATAATGGGAAAGAATTTATTGAAAAACTTCAAACTAAACCGCAACCCGACATTGTACTACTGGATATTTCAATGCCCGTCATGAACGGCTTTGAAACAGCACAATGGATAAATAAAAATCTTCCCGAAATAAAAGTTATTGTATTATCCATGATGGATGATGATACATCCATCATACGGATGATCCGTTATGGTGCCAGAGGATATTTATTGAAAGACAGTAAGCCGGCTGTTTTGAAAAATGCATTAAATGAGATATTGGAGAAAGGCTATTTCTTCAATGATCTTGTCAGTGGTAAAATGGTACACCTGGCTCAAAAAAATAACGGCACACCTACTCCGGAAAGTCTAACGGAAAAAGAGATTGATTTTTTAAAATTATGTTGTACAGAAAAAGCATATAAGGAAATTGCTACTGAAATGAATATTTCTCCCAGGGCAGTTGAAACACTTCGATCCAATTTATTTGATAAATTAAATATTCAAACCCGTGTGGGTTTGGTACTCTATACCATAAAACAAGGTATCATTAAGCTTTAATTATTTCTTGAAATAATACAGTGTGTTACTGTTTTCTTCCTTAAAGGTTTTTTGAGCTGATTCAAGAATATGATCAATATTGATGGACTGGTATTTTTCCAATTCTTTATTCATCAGGTTTGCATTTCCCATCAATTCATAAAAAGACAGATTCGTAGCACGACTCATAATACTCATATCTTCAAAGACCGTTATACTTTCTGTTTTGTTTTTTACTTTTTGTAGTTCCTGGTCTTCCAATAAATGTGATTTTAAAAGGTCCAATTCTTCTTCAACGGCATTTTCGGCGTCTTGCATTTTAACACCTGGTACTAACTTTCCTTCAATGGAAATCAGGCCGGGTTCTACATTTCCAAAATGATAACACGAAATACTACTAAATAATTTTTTCTTTTTTACCAGGCTTTCATATAACCTGGAGGAGTTGCCACCACTCAATATTTCAGAAATCAGGTCAATAGCATAATATCCTTGATCCATTCTTCCCGGTATATGCCAGGTTTTATACAATGCATTCAATGGCACCTCTTCATATACTTCTTTTTTCCGCGCTTCTTTTTGTTCTGGTTCTTCGGGTAAATGACGTATATATTTTTCACCGGGTGGGATGTTTCCAAACCATTTTTTGGCTAAAGTTTCTACCTGATCAAAAGTTACATGGCCTCCAATGGCCAGGATGGCATTCATGGGGTTATAATGTTTTTTAAAGAATGATTTAACATCCTCCATGCGCGCCTTTTCTATATGGCTCAGTTCCTTTCCAATAGTCATCCATCTGTATGGATGTATTTGAAAACTCAGCTCCCGTATAAGGTGCCATGCATTGCCATAAGGTTTATTGATATAATGTTCTTTAAATTCTTCACATACAACTTTTCGTTGCACTTCCAGGCTTTCTTCACTAAAGGCAAGACTGAGCATTCGGTCGCTCTCCAACCAGAATGCCGTTTCTAAATTTTTTGCCGGTACCTGGCAATAATAATTTGTAAGGTCATCTGTGGTAAATGCATTATTCTGCCCACCTGCAATTTGTAGGGGTTCATCATAGCTGGGGATATGTAAACTGCCACCAAACATCAGGTGTTCAAACAAATGGGCAAAACCGGTTTGTTCCGGATCTTCATCCTTTGCACCTACATCATATAAAACATTTACCATAGCCATAGGTGTAGAATGATCTTCATGAACAATGACACGCAAACCATTATCTAAAATAAATTTTTTAAAATTGATCATGTATTCCTTTCTATAAAAAGTGAAATTGAGTGAACCCTATATCTATTAATTTAAAGAGGGGTCTTGAATTTTCATCAGATCTTCATCCTGCTTTATTTTTTTCTCCCAGTTCCAGGCTGTCCCCATCATATCATCCAGGGAGTATTGGATCTGCCAGCCCAATGATTTTACGGCATAATCATTATTGGCATAAATAGCAATAACATCACCGGGGCGGGGCTCCGTAATTTTAAAATTTAATGCTACTCCGGAAACTTTTTCAAATGCTTTAATGGCTTCCAGGACGGTTACGCCATTTCCCGTACCAAGATTAAAAATTTCCGTCTTACTTTTATTTTTAGCTTCTATCAAATATTGCAGGGCCAGTGTATGAGCATGTGCGATATCACAAACATGAATATAATCTCTTATACAACTTCCATCCCGGGTATCAAATTGATCGCCATAGACTTGCAATTGGTTGATTTTGCCAATGGCGGTCTGCGTAATCCCCGGTACAAGATTTTGCGGTTTACCCAAGGGTAATTCCCCTATGAGTGCGGATGGATGAGCGCCTACCGGGTTGAAGTACCTTAATAAAACGCAATTTATTTCATCATGTGCTTTTACGTATTCACGGATAATTTCTTCACCCATTTGCTTCGTAGCGCCATAAGGGGACTCTGCTTTTTTTATAGGAGAATTTTCCGTAACAGGTATGGAGTCCGGGTTTCCATAAACCGTACAGGAAGAAGAAAATACGAAATGGGGAATTGAAAATTCACGCATGCATTTTAATAAATTGATGAGTGAAAAAAGATTATTTTCGAAATACATGAGTGGATGTTGCACCGATTCCCCAACGGCTTTATAAGCGGCAAAATGAATGATGCCGGTTATGTCTTGATTTTCCTGGAAGACAGCTCTGGTCTCATCATAATTTTTTAAGTCAACTGTATAGTTTTTTAATTTTTTCCCGGTAATTTTTTCAATACCATTTAATAAATAAGTAGTGGATCTGGAATTATCATCAATACTGATCACATCAAATCCATTTTCTATTAAATCCACGATTGTATGAGAGCCAATATATCCACAGCCTCCTGTGACTAATATTTTTTTCATAAAAAATTTATTGGCAAAAATACAAAAAGAAAAGCGTTTAAGTGAGATGAAACACGATGCGTATCAAAGTATAAATTCCTGCGGCCAGCAAGCCACTGACAGGAATAGTAAGAATCCATGCCCATACCAGATTTAAAGTAAGGCCCCATCTAACTGCACTTAATCGTTTAGTGGCGCCTACGCCAATGATAGCACCGGTAATGGTATGTGTTGTGCTTACAGGTGCGCCCATATTAGCTGCGGTAAAAAGGGTAATGGCGCCGGCCGTCTCAGCACATACTCCTTCTAATGGTGTTACTTTCGTAATTCTGGTTCCCATGGTTTTGACAATTTTCCATCCTCCGCTCATGGTTCCAAGAGATATGGCCGTATAACAGGTAAGGGGTACCCAATCCGGTAAAGAGGCAAAGTCAGGAATATAATTTTGTGCAATCATGGCAGCGCCAATGATACCCATTACTTTTTGAGCATCACTCCCTCCATGGCCTAAACTGAGTGCTGCGGACGAAACCAACTGGAGTTGCTTAAACATATTGGCTGTTCGCTGTGCACTTTCTCCTTTTATATAATTTATAAAATATGATACAATAAAAATAATACCCAGGGCCATAAGCCCCCAGAATTCAAAAGGTTTTTTAAAATCAATAAAAATCAGGCATGAGCTAACAACAGCAATAATAATGGAAATTTTCAACCAGAAATTTCTTTGTATGGTAACGAGTGTAATAAATATGGATAAAATCATACCAATGATTGGTGCCAATATAATATACAAAAAGGTAATACCAATCCCATTGGTAAATGACCAGTTAATACTGCTGAATCCTGCATGTGCCACAGCAGCGCCGGCGAATCCACCGATCAAAGTGTGTGATGATGAAGAAGGTATTCCATACCACCAAGTCAATAAATTCCAGCAAATAGCAGCAATTACACCGGCAAGAACCACGTATAAATCATATGAACCCTGGTGTACCGTTTTGGCAACTGTATCTGCCACACCATGATCCCTAAATATAAAAAAGGCCATAAAGTTGAAAAAAGCAGCCCAGATTACAGCCTGAAAAGGTGTGAGTACTTTAGTCGAAACGATTGTAGCAATTGAATTTGCGGCATCATGAAATCCATTTATATAATCAAAAATGACGGCCAGGATTATAATAATAACTAATAAAACCATAAATACAGGGGGAGTTTTATAAAAGGGATAATAGATGCCACGTTTTTCCTTGCGTTGTTAAGCATATTTGATAATAATGGATTCAATTACATCGGCAGCATCTTCACATTTATCTGTTGCTTTTTCAAGAGCCTGGTATATTTCTCTTTTTTTAATTACTTCTTTCACATCATTTTCAGCCTGGAATAAGTGGTCAATACTCAAATCGTAAATATCATCCGCCTGGTTTTCTATACTATTTACTTTTACCAAAGCTTCAGTAATCATCCACATGTTTTTCATAGAGCGCAATTCCATCACAGCATTTTTAATTTGCTCAGTACTTGCTAAAATAAGTTCTGCCATTTTGTGAATGCCCTGCTCATTTGGATTGACCCTGTAAAAATTTATTTTTTTTGCAGAAGCATATATATAATCTGCGATATCATCCAGGGCACTGGCCAGGTAATGGATATCCTCCCTGTCAAATGGCGTAATAAAATTTCTTCCCAATTCAGTAAAAACCTTATGGGTCATTTCATCATTGAGATGTTCCATGTGTTCAACTTCCGAAATGAGTGCAGAGCGCTTATCAAAATCAGGCTCATAAACGACTTTTTTCAATGTTTCGGCCATTTTAAAAACAATACCCACGATTTCTTCAAACAAAGAATAAAAGACCCTGTCTTTTGGTGTGAAAAATTTGAATATGTTAGATACCATTCAAGTGCGTTTTTGCAAAAGTAGGTTAGTTTTCCTATAAATTGCTAAGTGGGGCATTGGGTAACAATTTAATAATATCAGCAGAGCATCATTTTTTTAAAAAAAAGACCGGGCATAATTACATCGTTATTTTATTAATATTGTAAATTTTATTATACCCATGCCTCAAGTTATGCGAACCTTTATTTTGCTTTTCCTGGTTTTGTTTTTATGTAAAAATTCAAAAGGCCAGTTTATAATAGATATGATAGATACCACTAAAGATTCTGGTAAAGGCTTTCAGTCTGTTATTAATAAAAATCAACGTTTTAAAATAAGTGGCTACTTTCAGCCACAGTTTCAAATAGCTTCCACCGAAGGCGCTCAAAGCTTTAATGGAGGAAATTTTCAGCCTCAATCGGCCAATCGTTTTATGTTGAGAAGAGGAAGAATTAAATTTGATTATGTTCATTTTGGAAAAAATACAGCGCCTACAGTTCAATTTGTTTTTCAATTTGATGCCACGGAGCGAGGCGTTTCTCTGAGAGATGCTTGGGGCAGAATTCTTGAAAATAAACTGAATAATTTTGGCTTAGTGATGGGTATGTTTACCATACCTTTTGGGTATGAAATAAATTTATCCTCATCGTATAGGGAATCTCCTGAAAGAGGGAGAATGTCACAAATTCTTTTTACTAACCAACGTGACTTGGGCGCTATGGTTTCATTTGAGCCCAGGAATAAGAGCTCTTTTTTGAAATATATTAAATGGGATGCAGGCATTTTTAATGGACTGGGCTTGTCTTCATTTTCGGATTACGATTCTTATAAAGATATCATTACCAGATTGAGTTTAAAACCTATTCCGGTTGATGAAAAATTGTATCTGTCAATGGGCCTCTCATTGTATGATGGCGGTTTTTTGCAAAATGATAAATACGTTTATACTTTAGGAAATGTCAATTCGCAGAAAAAATATATTGCCGATTCCACAGTGCAAAATATTGGATCGAAATTACCCAGGAAATATTATGGAGGAGATATGCAAATAAAATTTATTCATTCCAAAGAAAGTCAAACGGAATTACGCGGGGAATACATTTTCGGAAAACAGACATCCGGTGCTTATACTTCTGTCACTCCCTCCACATTAATGACAGATCCTTATTATATCAGGAATTTTAATGGTGCATATTTTTATCTCCTGCATTCCTTCAATAAGCATCATCAATTGGGTATTAAATATGACTGGTATGACCCTAATATAAAATTGAAAGGGGATGAAATCAATTCTCAGGCAGGTGCAACCGCAGCAGATATTAAGTACTCAACAATAGGATTTGGATATATATACCAACTCAATGAAAGCCTCAAAATACTTGCCTGGTATGACCTGGTTAAAAACGAAACCACGGCATTGCCGGGTTACACCGCAGATTTAAAGGATAATGTTTTTACATTACGCATGCAATTCCGGTTTTAAAAAATCAGGTAACAATTTCTTAAAACTGAGATAACATTCAAGTAATATTAGAATGGTCTTTTTGCATAAAATTAGAAATATGCAGAAGATCATTAAAAGCAAAAAAATTTTCATATTTATCTTTTTTGCTTTTTCATTTTGTTCAGTTTTCTCTCAAAACACCTTAATTACCGGGAAGATAATTGATGAAAAAAATATTGCCGTTTCCGGAGCTACAATAAAACTCCTTGAACTACAAAAAAACACCATTTCTGATGTGGATGGAAGATTCACTATTGAAGTAAACCCCGGAAAAAAATATACGCTTGAAATTTCAGCAATGAATTTTGCTACCAAGCAAATTTCTGATATTGATGTCACAGAAAAATCGATAATTGATTTGACAATTGTTCTTGAAAGCCAATCAAAAAATTTAGAGAATGTTATTATCAAAACAACTTCCAGAAAGGAAAGTACTAATTCAATGATTCTTTTTCAAAAAAATACAAATGTAATTGCGCAAGTAATTTCAGCAGAATCTATACGCAGGAGTCCGGATAAAAATACAGGAGAGGCACTTAAACGCGCAACTGGTTTATCAATACAAGATGGACGATACCTGGTTGTTCGCGGATTGAGTGACAGATATAATCAGGCTATGTTAAATGGAATTTTATTATCTAGCACGGAACCAGACAGAAAATCATTTGCATTTGATATTTTCCCTTCGGCAATAGTAGAAAATATCGTAATAAATAAAACATTTATTCCGGAATATTCTGCAGAATGGGCGGGTGGTTTAATACAAATTACAACAAGAGAAATCCCTTCACGCAATTTTTTTAATATACAGATTGGAACGAATTTCAATACGAATACAATTGGAAAAAATTTCGCTTTATATAACGGAGGTAATTTAGATTGGATCGGATTTGATGATGGAACCCGAGCGCTTCCAAATAATTTCCCCACCAAATCTGTTTATGCCGGATTAAGTGGTGCAGAACAAACTGAATGGGCAAAACCGTTTGCAGCACAAAACTGGTCCTATCAATCTACGTCCAATCCTTTAAATACTTTAGGCGAAAATTTCCAGATAAATGGAGGCTTTGCGACAAAATTATTTCATAAGGATTTCGGTGGAGTCATTACTGTTTCTTATAACAGGAGCGTGAAGAATCTGAACTATCAGAATAGTTTTTTTAATATTGATGATGGAAAAGCAACCCCATCGGTTGTTTATGAAAATAATAAATATTCTCAGGATATATTATGGGGAGCACTGGCCAATTTCTCACTAAAGTTAGATGTAAATAATAAAATTACTTTCCGGAATTTATTTAATGTTAATACTTCAGATTACACCACTTTACGGACAGGGAAAGATTATGAGGCAAACTCAATTTTTGGTGAAAATATAAAGGCTTATGAGTTTGGATTTAAAAACAATACTTTTTTTAATACACAAATAAATGGGGAACATCGAATCAATGCATGGAACTCAAAATTTAATTGGTTTGGGAGTTTTATCATATTAGATCAGTATATTCCTCAACAAAGAAGATTACAATATAATCAATCCGCTAATGATTCAAATGCTCCATACTTGGCTTTATTATCCAATACTTTATCGCAAAAGTCAGGAAACATTTATTATGCGAACCTAAATGACTATATCTATAACTTAGGTGGTGATCTTACGAAGACATTTAAATTATTTGGAAATCCGCAAACAATAAAAGCCGGATATATTTTTCAGGTAAAAGACAGAATGTTTGATGCACGTCCATTCTCTATTATTCTGCCATCAGACAATCCCGCTTTAAGAGCATTAGATCCTTCAATTATTTTTTCTCCCGAAAATTTTGGTACATCCCAAGGTCTATTTCAGGTAAATGAGCTTACTGGGATTTATTACAGATATATGGCTAATTCTATTTTAAATGCCGGTTATATCCAACTGGATAATACTCTCGCAGATTGGTTACGGATTGTTTGGGGAGTTCGTTATGAAAATTTTGATCAGTTGGTGGGTAGCCCTCAAAAATCTGACCCCAGATATAATTATAGCAATACCGGCGACTTCCTTCCTGCTGTGAATGCGACTTTTAAGTTGAAAAGTAATTCAAATTTTAGAGTTTCTGCTTCACAAACACTTGTGCGCCCTGAATTCAGGGAACTCACTGGTACAGCATTTTATGATTTTGAAATGGGCGCCACCGTAATTGGTAACTCAAATCTGGTGAGAACAAAAATATCAAACTTTGATCTGCGATATGAAATATATCCTCATGCGGGAGAGTTAATCACCTTAGGCGTTTTTTATAAGCATTTTCAAAGCCCTATTGAACTTTCTTTAAATCAATCTGGCGCCGGATCTTCCAATACATTTAATTATCTTGATAATAAAGATACTAAAGCAACTAGCTACGGCATTGAATTTGAATTTCGCAAAAAATTACTTTTCATTGAAGCATTGAAAAATTTCACTTTACAAGGCAATTTTTCTTATATATATAATCGTATAAAATTCTCGGAATCCTCATTGGACAGGCCTATGCAGGGGCAATCACCATACCTTTTAAATGCAGGATTGCAATATGATCTTGAAAAATGGGGACTGAATACCACTTTACTTTTTAATGAAGTAGGCCGACGAATTTTATATGTGGGCAATGAGGCATATCCGTCAATTTGGGAAGCTCCCAGGCCATTGCTGGACCTTCAACTTGCCAAAAAAATATTGAAGAATAAGGCTGAAATAAAATTAAACATATCGGATATTTTAAATCAGCGTGCAGTTTTTTATCATGACCTGAATTATAGTAAACAGAATGATTTAGGAGATGCTATTGCTATAAAAAGGAATTATGGTACTAATGTGAGCATTAATTTCTCATTTAACTTTTAATAAAAATCTAGAAAAAAAAACAATTTATGAAACGACTATTGAGCATCACTTTTCTGGTGATATTACTTACATCATCTTGCAGAAAAATTGAGCAGGATAATATTATTATCAATGGAGGCGGCGGTGATACACAAGAAAATACAATTCTTGAAGGCAAAATTTCATCTGATCGTACTTTAAAGGCAAATTATGTTTACAAAATTCGCGGTTTTGTATATGTAGTTGATGGAGCAAAATTAACCATCGAACCGGGTACGGTAATTCAAGGGGAAAAAGGAAGTACCTCAAGAGGGGCACTCATAATTACAACTGGTTGTCAGTTGATTGCAGAGGGCACAAAGGACAAACCCATTATCTTTACTTCAGATCAAGTGAACCCTCAAAGAGGTGATTGGGGAGGCATAGTCATTCTTGGTCTAGCTAAAACAAATGCCTCTTATAATGGAGTTCAAGGCATTGGTTCTGTAGAAGGAGGAGTCAATACTGCTGATGGTCTTGGTATATATGGTGGTCAAAATGATGATGATAACTCCGGTATTCTACGATATGTGCGTATTGAATATGCAGGATATGCATACTTACCGGATAATGAATTAAACGGTCTTACACTCGCCGGCGTAGGCAGAAATACCACTGTAGATAATGTTGAAATCTATAAAGCAAATGATGATGCTATTGAATGTTTTGGAGGCAGTGTAAATATGAAACATCTCGTTTTTATCAGTACACTAGACGATGATTTTGATACTGATAATGGTTGGAGTGGACAGGTACAATTTGGTATTGTAATGCGTGATTCACTTATTGCCGATATTTCAAAGTCGGAATCATTTGAAAGTGATAATGATGCAAATGGAAGTGCTCTTACTCCTCAAACGAAAGGAACTTATAGTAATATTACAGTTATAGGTCCAAGAGCAAATAGTGCAAATGTTGGAAACAGTCTTTTTCTTGCCGGGGCACAAATACGGAGAAACTCTTCAATTTCAATTTTTAATTCTGTAATCATGGGCTATCCGACAGGATTGCTTATAGATGCAAGTAAAGGAACACCTACGGATCTTAATATACAGTCCAATTCGCTATTATTTCAAAATAATATTATATCCGGATGTGCTACTCCATTGGTTTATTCGCCCAGTACAACCACACCTACCGGATGGGATATTACAAACTTAACAGCCTGGTTTAATACACCTTCAAATGGCAATACAATTTTAGCGACCAATGATGAGGTAAAATTATCAGACGCTTTTAATTATATCAATCCGGATTTTACCCCAATGGATAATTCCCCATTATTGCAAGGCGCTGATTTTTCTAATTCTAAATTAAGTAGTGGAAGTTTCTTTACACCAGTTTCTTATCGCGGTGCTGTAGGACCTACTGGCCTGGATGCTGACTGGTGGAAAGGTTGGACGAAATTGAATTTAAATTTATAGAGAAGTTTTCAGATTTTGAATAACAAAACGGCTTTTGCCGTTTTGTTATTTTGGAATCATTATTTAGAAAATCTTCTTTGTTTAATGATAGGTCTCACATGTAGTTGATAATTTTTTTGTAGCTGGTTACAATCCCTTTGATTAATGAGGAACTGAATCCCTGATGCTCCATTTCATTGAGGCCCGCAATGGTACAGCCTTTTGGCGTAGTAACTTTATCTATTTCCTGTTCCGAATGTGTGTGTCTTGAAAGTAATAAATTCAGCGGCGTCTTTTACTGTTTGCGCAGCAATAAGTGATGCAGTACTGCGTCACTTATTTTTATTTTTAAACTGGGCAATATAATTCCTGCTATACTCACTCAGGATAAGCCTGCCGCTTGTTTTGGCTCTTTCTTTTAATAAATCATCCCAGTGTTCGGTACCTTTCCAGAAGATATCTTTGATATTCTTCATGGCTTCCGGGCTATAGTGAGAAAGTGTGGTAGAAAGCCTGTTAATACTATCGTCCATTCCGGCAACATCATTATGTAATTCTGCATATAATCCTTTTCGCCTTGCCCAATCTGCAGGGCGCCAAAGAGCTGCATCTATGGCAAGTTGTGAAAAAGAAGATAGACCAATCTTCCTCTCCACCGCAGGTCCTACAACAAAAGGCCCGATTCCCAATCCCAGTTCACTTAGTTTTACATCAGCACCTTCAACGGCAATTGCATAATCTGCTGCAGCCGCAAGGCCAACACCTCCGCCCACACATTTTCCATGGATACGTGCAATGATCAGTTTGGGGCATTTGCGCATATCATTAATTAGATGTGCAAAACCATTAAAAAATTGAAACCCTTCTGCTTCATTTTGAATAGACATCAACTCATCAAATGAGGCTCCTGCACAAAAGGCTTTTTCTCCCCCTGAACGCAGAACAATTACTTTTGTCCTTTCGTTTATTCCTTCAGCATGTATCTGTAATGCAATAGCATAGAGCATTGCACCGGGTAATGAATTACTTTGCGGATGAAAAAATTCAATAGTGGTAATACCATGTTCATGGCTGGTCGTTATGTATCCTCCTGCAATATCCTGAGTCATAAAATAATTTGATTTTGAAGTTGATGACGAAGGTCAAATTTGTTTTGAAATTGTAGTAATTATTTAAAATAAAATTTTGGAAAAATAGAACTCATTATCCCGGTTTTCTCATAACCATTGTAAGAATGGTGGCGACTCCAATTGCTTCTTCGGTTTCATCGAAAATTTCTACATACCATTTTACAATACCCTTAGGAATATCATTTTCGTCTTTTAATTCAGTGCTGATTTTTTCTTTACAAGTAAAACGAACATACACTTCAGCACCCGGGTAAACTGGTTTTGTAAAACGCAATTCGTCTATTCCATAATTCAACAGTACGGGATTTTTTTCATAGCTGTCCACGAATAAACCTGCGGCTATACTCATCATCATATAACCGTGTGCTACCTGTCTCTCGAACATGGTGCCGATAAAATCAGTAGTTTTTATGTGTGCATAAAAATGATCTCCGGTAAGATCAGCAAATGCATCAATATCTTCCGCTGTGATTAATCGTTTTTCAGTGATGAGCTGATCGCCGATAATCAAGTCTTCATAATATTTTTTAAAAGGGTGTATATCGCTAAGCCTTCCTTTTGCATGAGGCTGATAAACATTGCTGATACTGGTAATGCTGCTTGGAGATCCCTGAATAGCGACACGTTGCATATAATGTTTTACACCACGGATGCCTCCCATTTCTTCCCCTCCACCGGCACGCCCTGGCCCACCATGAATGAGGAGAGGTAATGGAGAACCATGCCCTGTGCTTTCTTTATAACAATCCCTGTTTAATACCAATATTCTGCCATGCCATGCACCGGCGCCTAATACATATTGTTTTGCAATTTTATCATTGGCCGTAACAATAGTTGAACATAGTGAGCCTTTCCCCATTTTGGAAAGTTGGATAGCTTCTTCCATTCCGGTATAAGGCATTAAAGTGGAAACGGGGCCGAAAGCTTCTATCTCGTGTGGTTCCTTATTTTGTAATGGGTTCTCATTTAATAACAAGAGGGGGCTTAGAAATGCGCCATGTTCAGCATCACCGTCAATTACCTGTACGCTATCCAGTGATCCATAGATGAGTTGTGAAGAGGCCAATAATTTTTGTACCTGAGAAAGCACTTCCTTTTTTTGAGACATGCCTGCCAGTGGGCCCATGCGTACTTTTTCATTCGTTGGGTTTCCAATACTGGTTTGAGAAAGCGCTTTTCCCAATGCGGTTTGTACTTCTTCCAATTTATCTTTGGGTACAAAAATTCTTCGGATTGCGGTACATTTTTGGCCACATTTGGTAGTCATTTCTTTCCTTACTTCTTTAATAAAGATATCCCATTCAGTCATCTCAGGAGTTACATCTTTACCCAGTATTATACAATTCAGTGAATCTGCTTCCATAGTAAAGGGTACATTTTCTCTGAGAATATTTTCATTTTTTCTGAGTAAAAGTCCTGTACTTGCAGATCCTGTGAATGTGACTACATCCTGTGATAAAACATGGTCGAGTAAATCACCTGCGGAGCCACAAACCAATTGGAGAGCGCCATCCGGCAGAATACCAGATGCAATAATTTCTTTTACCACGGCTTCCGTAAGATAGGAGGTGAGCGTTGCCGGTTTAACCAGTGCAGGCATCCCTGCCAATAAATTCACTGCAATTTTTTCCAGCATTCCCCATACCGGGAAATTAAAAGCATTAATATGTACTGCAATCCCTTCTTTAGGCACCAGTAAATGATGCCCCATGAAAGTATTGTTTTTACTTAAATTATGTGCTTCTCCATCTAGGCAAAAGGGTTCATCTGGAAATTTACGGCGAAGGGATGCATTGGCAAATAAATTTCCAATACCACCTTCAATGTCAACCCAGCTATCGGCTTTGGTGGCGCCCGTTTGATAACTAATGGCATAAAACTTTTCAAGATGCTTACGTAGATGCAATGCGAGAGCTTTTAGCATCAATCCTCTTTCCTGGAAGGTCATTTTTCTTAGATGAGGAGATCCTACTTGTCGGCCATATTGTAGGATAGATTTAAAATCTATACCTTCAGTAGATGCATAAGCGATTACTTCACCATTGGAGGCATTATGCAATGCCTGACCATCTCCATCCCCACTTTGCCATTTACCGCGGATATAATTTTTTAGTTTTTCCATATTATCAGCTTATAAAATATAAATAGTCATTTGATGAAAGGATGCTTAGTTTTCAATTCCAAACTGTTTCAAATGATGTTTTGTATGTTTATACAATAAATGAATATTTTGTTCAAAATTCAATGGTCCGAATACCGGGTTTATAGTTACCAATGAGGGGTCTTTTTCAAATGTTTCAAAAAATAGTCGAATTCTTTTTTCCAATTTTTCTATTGCTTCGGAAAGGTTAGAAAACTTTGGCGCCATCGGCGTTACAGGCATGATAGGGTTTTTAGTATTCTCCCTAAATGGAATATCGCTCATCAGGAATTGATGGAAGGCCTCTTTTTTTTCCGGAGGGGTAACATATGGCAATATTAATCTCCCATAGGCATTTGCGAGGGAGTCACCCAGGTGTTCCACCATTTGTTGTGGCGACATAACACCCCATTTTCCTTTGGTGTCCGGGTCAATTTTTTTTAAGGATGGAATTAATTTTTCTTTCAGAAAAAATTCTTCGTCATTCATTTCAATTCTAATTTGCTTGAAAACATTTGATTCAGAAAGACGCCTGATTATTGAGAGGAAGGCATTTTCGTTTCAATAGCTTTGCATAATAAAGAAAAGATTTCATCTATGGTACCTTCACCATTGATGGCAATTACCTTATCAAAAGCTCTGTAAAAATTGGCAACGGTAGATGTTTTATTTTTATACTCCTCAATTCTTGCATTGATTATTTCTTTGTTTATATCATCACTCCGGCCACTGGTAAGGCCTCTGTTTAATAGCCTTTTAATAAGTTCTTCTTTACTTACTTCAAGAGATAAAAACAAGCTAATGGACTCGTTTTTTTGTTTTAATAATTCGTCCAGGGCCTTTGCCTGCTCCGTAGTACGGGGGAAACCATCAAATAAAAAACCTTTTATGCCGGGGTGATCATCCAATGCTTTACTGATCATATTAATTACTACTGAATCCGGTACAAGTTGTCCAAGGTCAATAAATGCTTCCGCTTCCAGGCCCAAAGGGGTTTGTTGGCTAATCTCATGACGTAATAAATCACCGGTACTTAAATGTTTCAAGCCATATTTAAAAACCAGTTGCTCACTTTGTGTACCTTTACCACTACCGGGAGGGCCAAATAATATTATATTGAACATATGGATTAATATTCATTGGGAAAGAAGCAAATATAAGGATGAATTTAAAAATCCCTTAACTTATTCCTTTCGTATATCATGCTTAAACAGGGATTACATTAAAAGTGTCCCATTATTTTATTTTTTTAAAATCATTGAGTATGTTCAATAAACTAATCATTGCAGGAATGATCATTATTTTGACACCAGGATGTTTTTCACAAACAAACACCGCAAAACAACAAGTTATGGATACAACAAATAAGAAAGAGCATGTTTTTTATTCTCATGCAGATACGTCCAAAGTAAATTTACCGGATAGTGAATGGAAGAAATTATTATCTCCGGAAGTATATCAAATTGCTCGGTTAAAAGGGACGGAAAGGCCCAATACAAGTCCTTATGAGCATTCCAAAGAAATTGGTACCTATTATTGTGCAGTTTGCGGGAATGCATTATTTCGGAGCGACACAAAATTTGAAAGTGGATGCGGCTGGCCGAGTTTTTATGAGCCAATCAGTAAAACATCTGTTATTTATGAAAAGGATAATTCATTTGGCATGAGCCGGGAAGAAGTAAAATGTGGCCGATGCGGATCTCATTTAGGTCATGTATTCAATGATGGCCCGCCTCCAACCGGTTTGAGGTATTGCATCAATGGCGTAGTGCTTGATTTTGCCAAAGCCCAGGATGCAGCAAAAAAGTATAATTCTCAACAATAATTCATATGGGAGAAAGTAGATGACACCATATAACTTGAAACGTATTATTTGATTAAAATCTTCTGGAACGATGAAGTATCACCATTAAAAACATTGAAATCTACTTTTTCCTGTATTCCTTTTAATTGCCCTCTGTCATTGTATTGCCAAAAAGCCCAGGGTACGGAAATCCGTGGTCTCTCTTTTTCATAATAATGTGAAACCCATAATACATAATCCTTGAAATACCCTTTTAAGTATTGGTTATAAAAATTGACACTGGTATAGATAATTGGTTTTACTTGAAAAGTATTTTCCACCCTATCCAACCAATCCTGCATTCGTTGCCGCATCACTTCTGGCCTAACTCCATATAATTCTTCTATATCTATCACAGGGGGTAAATTTCCTCTTTGTAAGGAAACATTTTTAAGAAAATTTTTTGCCTGATCTTTTCCACTTTTTGAAGCGAGAAAATAATGATAAGCTCCACATACCAGTCCAGCATCATTCGCATTTTGCCAGTTCTTTTTGAAATTCTTATCTACCGAATAAATTCCTTCAGTGGCTTTGATAAAAACAAAGTGGATAGAAATACTATCTTGTTTGAGGGCAGTTACCTGTTTCCAGTTAATATCTTCCTGATGACGGCTAACATCAATGCCATGGATTTTGTAGCCTGCCGGGATCTCAATTCCAAATTCGGGATAATAGAAAAATTGGACAGGCGCATCTATTTTCTCCGGTTGAAGGATTTGATAAATAATAAAAATTAAAAAAGCGCCGGATAAAATCCCAAAGAGTATCCTCTTAATGAGCGCATTTTTTTTATTTACCAAAATTTAATTCATTTTACTATTCCATTCCGGGAGGCGTCTCCGCATTCGGGTCAAGTTTGATAGCCTTATTATCTTTACTTATCACTTGTAGATTGGGATCAATCTGTACTTCTTTAGCCTGAAATCCTATATTTACCGTAGCCTGCTGCACTTTATTATTGATGTTCACTATTACACTTTTTGTTTGAGTGCCATTTTTGAAAACCAATTCCAAAGGCAGTTTAAAGAAATCTACCGAGGGATGTGAAGTAGTTTGCTTCACCACAATCTGAACCGAATTATTGGCATTCTGACTCCAGTAAACCTGAAAACTCGGGTATCCCTGCCCATAAAACCATTGGTCAAAAAAATAGTCCAGGTCCAGGCCACTCACAGCTTCCATATTTCGCTGAAAATCTGCTGTACGTGCAAAGCCATAGACAATTTTTGGATCGTTATAATATTGTTTGAGCCCTTTAAAAAAATTTTCACTACCCATAGTCCACTCAAGCATTCGTAGTAAAAAAGCGCCTTTATTATAGGTTAAGCGATTATCAAAAATCCGGTTAAAGTTCGATGTATCATCTACAAATACGGAACCATCCGGTTTAGAAACGATGATACTCAAATCACCACTTACATATTGCGGATAATAAGTAGGACTGAAATTTTTCATATATAAAAAGTCCGCTGAATAAGTTGCAAAACCTTCATTGAGCCAGATATCCTGCCAGCTTCCGCAGGTTATTTTATCGCCAAACCATTGGTGAGCCAATTCATGAGCCATGAGGTTTTCATCCGTACTTACTACGAAAGAATTAGTCTGGTGTTCCATACCGCCACCCCAGCTAAATTCCGTCTGTCCATATCTTTCATTTATAAATGGATATTCTCCATAAGAATCATTAAATAGTGGGATAGCCTGTAACATAAAGTGTGTCCGGCTTTTAAATTTTGCAGAATCTTCCGGATAAACATATGTGATTACAGGTAACATTTTATTACCCAATTGTACACTGTCATTAAAGATGGAAAAATTGGTAACGGCAATAGCAACCAGGTAACTGGCAATGGGGTAACGATGTTTATAATAGGAAGTAGTAGAGCCATTTACAGTAGTGGTACTCATTAAGATACCATTAGAAGAAGCTTTATACTTGGAAGGATGAGTAATATAAATATCAATGCTATCCGCCTTGTCATCCAATCCATTTCTGCAGGGCCACCAGTCTTTGGCTCCATAAGGTTCACTTAGGGTCCAGATAACATCTACATTATTATGCCTGGTCTTACTAAATGAATCACCATTACCAGCCGGTTTTCCACTATAGTAAATGGTGATGGAATCCCGTTGATTTTTTTTATATTTTTTCGGTAAGTTGATTTCTAATCCATCTTTTGATGTTTGTGAAAAAGAAAGATTTTGATCCCGCATTTTGATATTGGACACTATTAATTTTTTAGTCAGGTCCATGGTAATTTTTTTTGTTTCACCAGTAATTTTGAAATAACTGGTAACCTTACCCGAAATATAAAATTTTGCGGGGTCAATATTCCATTCACAACGGTAATAATATACATTAAAATTTGAGCTGGCAACAGATTGATTTATGACACTTGTACTTTTTTCTGCTGCCAATCTTTCCATATCGGCAATTGAGTTGTGCTGTTTACAAACAGGGGGCAATTGAGCATAAGCAATTCCATGTAACAGTAATAGGGAAATGAGGTATGTAGATTTCATATTGCAAAATACTGTAATTACTTACAAATGTAGAAAAGAATTTGAGTCATTTTTTTACAGCATCATGACACCCGGCATGCTTTTGATTAGGCATTCTTAGCTATGCATCCTATTTTTGCAGTTATTTATGTATGTAAATTTCAATGATAGTATCAATCTGCTTTCCAAATTGAGTTTTCGCCGGTTATGGAATGCTTCAAAAGTGATGATGAGCTATCAACTAACCCGCTTATTACATAAACCCATACAATGGGGTTATCCTGTATCTATATCTTTTGAGCCGACTACTTCCTGTAACCTGCGATGCCCGGAATGCCCCAGTGGACTGCGGGAGTTCACGCGACCTACGGGTATGCTTCAAAAGGACTTTTTTAAAGAAACAATTGATGATATTTATAAAGAACTACTCTATCTCATCTTTTATTTCCAGGGAGAACCCTATTTAAATCCTCATTTTCTTGAAATGGTTAAATATGCGCATGATAAAGGGATTTATACTGCCACTTCAACCAATGCGCATTATCTTACGGATGAAAAAGCTAAGAAAACGGTGGAAAGCGGCCTGGACAGATTAATCATTTCCATAGATGGAACAACACAGGATGTCTATCAACAATACAGAAGAGGTGGCAAACTGGAAAAAGTGATAGCCGGTGCACGAAATATCGTAAAATGGAAGAAAGAATTAAAAAGTAAGACCCCCTTTGTTTTCTTCCAGTTTTTAGTGGTAAAACCCAATGAGCACCAGGTAGAGGAAATTAAAAAACTTTCAAAGGATGTTGGTGTTGACCAACTTCGATTTAAGACCGCACAGGTTTATGATTATGAAAATGACCCGAATAACCTGATCCCGGAAAATGAAAAATACAGCCGTTATAAAAAAGACAAAAATGGCAAAATAAAGATTCGCAGTGGTCAGAATAATCATTGCTGGAAACTTTGGCATGCCAATGTAATCACCTGGGATGGTATGGTTGTTCCTTGTTGCTTTGATAAAGATGCCATGCACCGACTGGGAAATTTAAAAATGCAATCATTCAAAGAGATCTGGAATAACGACAATTATAAACAATTTCGCAGAGAAATTACAACCAGCCGTAAAAACATTGATATCTGCGCCAATTGCAGTGAAGGGCTGCATGTATGGGAAAAATAACTACATCCAATTCGGAAAATGTTAAATAATAAATTTTGGCTTATCTGAGAGAACCATTTTTTGTTCATACCTTATCTTCGTTCCATGCAGATTAAAAAACCAAACAGGCTACTTATCCTGTTTTTCTTTTGTTTATGTAACCTGTCATTTCAAGTTTTTGCCCAACCGAAATATGAATTTCGGGCTGCATGGGTTGCTTCCGTAGTAAATATTGATTGGCCTTCTAAAAAGGGCTTACCTGTGGAGGACCAAAAAGCTTCTTTTATTCAACTTCTTGATTTTTTAAAAGGATTAGGAATGAATGCTGTGATTGTTCAAATTCGCCCGGCAGCCGATGCCTTTTATCCTTCACCCTATGAACCCTGGAGTGAATTTCTAAACGGGAAGCAAGGAGTTCCGCCCAATCCATATTATGACCCATTAGCTTTTATGATTGAAGAAACCCATAAACGGGGTATGGAATTTCATGCCTGGCTCAATCCATATAGAGCCGTTTTTAACCTGAATACTTCAGATATCTCATCCAATCATATTACCAAACAACATCCGGAATGGTTTATAAATTATGGTACGACAAAATTCTTTAATCCCGGATTGCCCGAAGTGGTACAATATGTTTCAGGTATCGTAAGGGATATCGTAAAACGGTATGATATAGATGCCATTCATATGGATGATTATTTTTATCCTTACCGCATTGCAGGAAAAGAATTTGCAGATAATGCCGCATACCTGAAATATGGAAAACCACAAGGCTTATCAAAAGATGACTGGCGAAGAAGTAATTGTGACAGCATCATCCTGCGTATTCACCAGGTAATACTCCAGGAAAAACCGCTGATTAAATTTGGTATTAGCCCTTTCGGCGTATGGAGAAATAAAAGTAAAGACCCCAATGGCAGTGATACAAAAGCCGGGCAAACCAATTATGACGACCTATATGCAGACATTTTATTATGGCTTAAAGAAGGCTGGATAGATTATGTGGCTCCCCAACTTTACTGGGAAATCAATCATAAATTATGTGATTATACTACACTACTTGATTGGTGGGCAAACCATACTTATGGGAAAGATCTTTACATCGGTCATGGATTATATCGTGCTACAGAAAATCCTTCGCCGGCCTGGAGAAGAAAAGCGGAGTTGCCGGAAGAAATCCAATTATTGCGCAATAATAAAAATGTACAGGGAAGTATCTATTTTAGTGCGAAAGACTTTTTTCCAAATCCCAATGGCTGGTGTGATAGCCTGAGGAATCATTATTATAAATATCCGGCACTCATTCCCCCAATGAATTGGATAGATACCATTGCTCCTATGCAACCTTCTATTTTGAAAATTACTGATAACCAAAAAACAGAAAGCCCCTCACTGGATATCTATTGTAATGCTGCTCATAAGCTGGAAACGGAGGAAGTAAAAAATATTGTATTATATTTTTCCAATAGTATTTCCGGGCTGGGAAAATTGCCCATACAAATCCAGGCCGTGGATACACATGCTCAAACGACTATCAATCTGCCAATATCCTCTATTCCGGATTATTTCAACGATTGTTTCCTGGCGATTACTAGTGTGGACAGGCAAAATAATGAAAGCCCCTTAAGTAAGGTGATGCATTTAGTAAAAACGAAATCCGGGTGGAAAATAAACAAGTTATGAAATGTATAAACATTGTTCCATTAATATGGTTATTCATCTTTACTATTGGTAATGCATAAACCTGCCGCAGAAAATTTATGTTATGATATGCAAGTTCTGAAGCGTGCAAAAGTAGTAGGGGTAAATACACTCGGTGGAGCCAACCCTGAAAAAAAATTTTCACTGGGAAAATCTTTTTTTGCTTTTATACCAACCGTAAGGTCATATAACCCTATCACAAAAACCAATTGGGAAGGTGTGGGTATAAAACCTGATGTATTGACTTCAGAAGAGGACGCGTTAAATAGAGCAATGGAAATCATAAACAAAGAGTAAAATACTGCACGTCCAAACTGAGGTGAATGAACAAATCAGAAATCACCTATCTTAAGAACTGCTGAATAAATGGACTCATATTTGATCATTTCGATGGCTATAGTAAAAGGTATATAACGGGGATCTATCAGATAGATATAATTGTCAAATTTCCATTGTTTACAATATACGGTATATTCATCTGTAGTGCAATCTGTACTAATAAGTGTAGCGCTGGTTAAATTCAGTGAATTAATAATACTCACCCATTTATCAAATAATCTTTTAGCAGCTCCTTCTGATTCGGTTGTGGGCAAAGATGCGCTGATATATGTTTTTCCATCTGTATGAAGGATCATGGGTTTTGTGGTTCCCTCAATATTCATGTTGAGGTTTATTGGACTATCGGTTTGTTTGAAATGCACAAATTTGTAGGGATAATCCGCCAATAGATCCCGCATTTCTTTTTGAAGTTTTGATAAGTCCTGTGCATATAAAGCTGCTGAGAATAGAATACAACAAAGTAAAAAAAGAATACGCATTTTTTTATTAAAAGTAATGATATCCTTAAATATAAATAGTATTACAGGCACTGTATTTTCTTCGAATTGAAAAAAATGTTTTTCACCTAATTCAATTCACTCAAAATATTTATTTCCTAATAAAATTACAAATTCCGTAAACCGACAAAAACAGTTTTTATCTTTGCCATGACAGTCTGATTTTTCATAAAAATAGAAATATATGCCTGGTTTTGAATTTTGGGGTGATGAAGAACGTAAAGAAGTCAATGAAGTGCTGGAGACCGGTATCCTCATGCGTTACGGTTTCGATGGCCCAAGAAAAGGGATATGGAAAGCCAAAGAACTTGAGCAACAGATTTGTAAACAAATGGGTTGTAAATACGCCCAGCTTACAAGCAGTGGTACCTCAGCATTAACCACGGCTCTCGCAGCATTGGGAGTAGGAGCAGGAGATGAAGTGATAATGCCTTCTTTTACATTTGTCGCGAGTTTTGAAGCGGTCTTAAGTGTCGGAGCTATTCCCGTTTTAGTGGATATCAATTCAACCCTTACTTTAGATCCGGATTCAGTGGAAAAAGCCATTACATCCAAGACAAAATGTATTATGCCCGTACATATGTGTGGAAGTATGGCTGATATGGATGCCCTTCTGCAAATTTGTGCAAAGCATCAAATATTGTTGCTTGAAGATGCATGTCAGAGTTTTGGGGCTACTTACCACGGCAAACATTTGGGCACACTGGGCCATGCAGGTACTTTTTCCTTTGACTTCGTGAAAACAATTACCTGTGGGGAAGGAGGTGCAGTGGTGACTAATGATGAAAACTTTTATAAAAAGGCAGATCAGTTTTCAGATCATGGACATGATCATATGGGCCATGACCGTGGTGCAGAAAGCCATCCTTTTATGGGGTATAATTTTCGTATCAGTGAATTACACGCAGCAGTGGGCCTGGCACAAATAAATAAACTGGATCGGTTTCTTTCTATCCAAAGAAAGAACCATACAATGCTTAAAAATATCTTAAGCGAAATTCCCGGAATTAACTTCCGCAATATACCGGATGAGGGTGGGGATAGCTGCACGTTTTTAAGCTGGTTTTTGCCCACAGAAGAAGCCACCAGGAAAACCGTGGATATTTTGAAAGAAGAAAATAAACTGGCAGGGAATTTTTACTGGTATATCAATAACTGGCATTTTCATAAGAAATGGGATCATTTAAAAAATGGACATGCCATGTATCCTTTACATGAGGAGCAAAAAAAAGCGCTACTCGAATTGAAAGAAAAAGATTTTTTGCCAAGTGATGCTTTATTATCCCGATGCATCTCCACTGCGATCAGTCTTGGATGGAAAGAAAGTGATATCATGGAAAAAGGAAATGCCATCGTAGCAGCCGCCCGAAAGGCCATGGCATAGAATGATTCTTTAGAAAATGATTTAGTCTTGTTTTATATGAATCCCATTTTTTCCTTCCATGGCATTGCAATAGGTCAAATTTCCAAGCCGGATTTTTAAAGGAATGCCGGTTATTTTTTCAAATGCCATTTCTTTTTTGCAAAAGAATCCCATATGTTCAGTATAAAAATTTTTCGGAAAATTTTTGATCTCGAACGTATGCATAGGAGTTAAATAAATTTTTGGCAGGGAAGTTTTGGCAGGGAAAAATTGAGTTTTACCTGACAGAAACAAGCATAAAAAAATATTTACCAGAAAACAAAATTTTGGAAACATTTGCTGACCTTTTTCTTTGTAAATTTACGAAAATACAAGTGTAGTTTTGTGTTTGTTAAAATACTAAGTTTTATTAAACATTTTATATATCATTGAACTTTATTAAATGGGTTGAAAAGTAACATGGCATTATCTCAGCATTTACAGCAAAAATTATTACAAAAATTATCTCCACAGCAAATTCAGTTGATGAAATTGTTGCAGGTGCCTACCGCAAACCTGGAAGAACGCATTAAACAAGAATTGGAAGAAAATCCTGCATTGGAAACGGCCGATGAAGATGCTGAGGATGATCCTGTATTAAAAGAGGAAATAAAAGAAGAACCCGAAGAAGAATTTGAAGCCGATGGGAGTGTAGAGGATTATGATAATATAGATATCAGCGAATATGTAAATGAAAGCGATGATGATATTGCGGATTATAAGCTCCGTGATGATAATTATCCGGAACCGGATGAACAAAAAACCATTCCATTTAAATTGGAGCGTAGTTTTCATGAACTGTTATTGGAACAATTGGGTATGCTTACTATGGATCCTCATGAGAGAGTCATTGCTGAACAAATAGTCGGAAGCATTGATGATGACGGTTACCTGCGGCGGGAAATTTCTTCCATGGTAGATGACCTGGCATTTCGTCAAAATATTGAAACAACAGAAGAAGAGGTAGTAGGTATCATTCGTAAGATACAACAATTTGAGCCAGCGGGAATTGGCGCCCGTGACTTACAGGAGTGCCTGTTGTTGCAATTATACAGGTATCGTGAACAGGGCAAAGATGTACAATCTGCCATAGTCGTTTTAGAAAAATATTTTGATGAGTTTACCAAAAAACATTATGAAAAAATTCAACGGGGCCTCAATATTAATGAGGAAGAATTAAAAAGTGTGATCAATTGCATCATCAAGCTAAATCCCAGGCCGGGTGGAGATATCAGTGAAAGCAATAAAGCAAAAAGTTATGTGGTGCCTGATTTTTTTATTTATAATAATGGAAAACTGGAACTTTCTCTGAATGCAAAAAATGCACCGGACTTACGCATTAGTGATGGTTACCGGGAAATGCTGAAAGACTATAGTAAAGGAAGTAAAAATGATAAGCGCCAAAAAGAAGCTGTTTTGTTTATCAAGCAAAAGATTGACTCGGCCAAATGGTTTATTGACATGATCAAACAAAGGCAACATACGTTGTTAAGTACGATGGATGCCATCATGAATTACCAGGAAGAATTTTTTAAAACAGGAGATGAAACAACCCTGAAACCAATGATCTTAAAAGATATTGCAGAAATTACCGGCCTGGATATTTCTACGGTAAGCCGTGTGGCTAATAGCAAATTCGTTCAAACAGAATTTGGCTCATACCTGTTGAAATTTTTCTTTAGCGAATCTTTGAGTACGGATAGTGGTGAAGAAGTAAGTACGCGCGAAGTAAAAAAAATATTGAGTGACCTGATTGAAGCTGAAGACAAACGTCGGCCCTTGAGTGATGAACTACTCACAAAAAAACTCCAGGAAAAGGGATATAATATCGCCAGAAGAACGGTGGCAAAATACAGGGAACAACTCAATCTGCCGGTTGCCCGGTTGAGAAAAGAAATTTAATTTCAAAACAGCTCCAATGATTCAAGCTACAGAATATGAAAAGCCGGCAAATGCAGAAAGAATTTTTGCTAAAATTGTTTCCTATATCTTTCACCCGCTTTTTTTGCCAAGTTTTATTTTTCTTTGGTTGAGGGTGCGATTCCCCTTTGAATTTCCAGGTATTACACCAAAGGTCCTATTTGAAAAAACATTCTCCGTAATATGGATTACGGCATTTTTCCCCGCATTTTCCGTTTTTCTTTTATGGCGGCTGAAATTTATTAGTAATATTTTTTTACGTACAGCGAAAGAGCGCATTGCACCCTATATTATTACCATGATCTTTTATTGGTGGATGTGGTACCTGAGCCGTTATTTTACTGATCAACCGGAAATATTAAAAGCATTTTATTTTGGCATATTCGTGGCTACGGTGTTTGGATTGATACTGAATAATTTTATGAAAATCAGTATGCATGCTATGGGTGTTGGCGGCATATTGACTTTTGTCATTATCACTTGTTTTTATTATCAGGTTTACCTGGGCCTGGATATGGCTGTCACAACGATTGTAACCGGTTTAGTTTGTAGCTGCAGACTTGCTTTAAGTGAACATAGCAAAGGAGAAATTTATCTCGGACTTTTTGTAGGTATTTTTTGCCAGCTTATTGGATATTGGATTGCCATGTAATTTTATATTGAAAAACGATGCTTTTGAGTTTTATGAGGACTTTTTATAAAAAAATAAAATTTGTATTATGACACAGTTTAAGAAATTTGCTTTTTACATTTTCCTTTTTCTTGTACCGGGATTTTTATTAGCACAAGACTCCTTAATATTACCTCGTAATTTTAAAGATGCTTACGAGATGAATCATACGAGGGACATCAATGGCACACCGGGAATAAACTACTGGCAAAATAAGGCAGTGTATAAAATAAATGTACACTATGACCCTGTAACCCGCTTGGTAAGCGGAACAGAAACAATTATTTATACGAATAATAGCCCGGATACATTAAAAAATACTTTATTTAAATTATATCCCAATCTTTATGAAAAAGGAAGTATAAGGGATATGCCAATTGATCCGCAAGACCTTTCAGATGGTGTTTCCATAAAAGAAATCATGCTAAATTCAGTGTTACTGAAAAATAAATCATGGAGGATCAATGGTACCAATATGACTTTGCGTAAAACAAATCTGTTACCTCATAGCACCAATACTTTCCAACTCTCTTTTTCTTATATTCTAAATAAAAACTCTCATATCCGCACAGGCGAAGTAGATGAAGGAAGCGCTTTTATAGCTTATTTTTTCCCACGTATCGCAGTTTATGATGATATAGATGGATGGAATCAAAACCCTTATGTGGGATCGCAGGAGTTTTATAATGATTTTTGTAATTTTTCGGTGGATATAACCGTACCTAAAAACTTTATTGTATGGGCAACCGGCACATTAAGCAATTGTAACCAGGTATTGAAAGAAAAGTATTGTAAAAGACTCAATAAAGCTGAAACATCTGATCAGATTGATTATATCATTGATAGTGCAGACCTGTTGAATAAAAATGAAATTACCAAAAACAATGATTTCAACACCTGGCATTTTGATGCAGAGCATGTCACCGATTTTGTTTTTGCCACAAGCGATCATTATTTATGGAAAAGCACCAGTTTGATTGTTGATTCATTAACCGGAAGGAGAACCCGGGTAGATGTTGCATTTAATCCTGCGCACAAAGATTTTTATGAAGTAATGGATTTTGCAAAAAAAACAGTGGAGTATATGAGTTTTCGTTTTCCAAAATGGCCCTACCCATATCCGCATGAAACCGTATTTGACGGGCTTGATCAGATGGAATATCCCATGATGGTGAATGATAATCCACTGGAAGACAGGGAGCAAACAATTGAACTGACTGATCATGAAATTTTTCATACCATGTTCCCTTTTTATATGGGGATTAATGAAACGAAATATGGGTGGATGGATGAAGGCTGGGCTACCATTGGAGAATGGGTATTAACTTCAATGATTGACAGTAATTATAACGACAATTATGGTATTGATGAATATGAATATTTTGCGGGTGATGAAGGAGATGTGCCGATTATGACCCTTACTACAATGCTTGCCGGACAAGCGTCCTATCTAAATACCTATCCTAAACCGGGGTTTGGATATTTGTATGTGAAAGATATGTTGGGCGATTCACTCTTTTATAAAGGATTGCATTATTATATAACTCAATGGAATGGCAAACATCCATTACCCTATGATTTTTTTAATTGCATGAATACGGGTAGTGGCGTAAACCTTAATTGGTTTTGGAAAAACTGGTATTTCGATGATGGTATTCCTGATCTTGCAATCGAAAACGTTTTGGAAAATGCCGGACAGTTTACTATCACCATTGCAAAACATGGATCAAAAGCAGTACCCATTGATTTAAATTTATTTTTCCAGGATGGCAGTACTCAAAAAATTCATCGCAACATTGCTGTATGGAAAAATGCAACAAGCATTGATTTTGTCGTAAACTCAAAAAAGCAATTGAAGAAAATAACTTTAGGTGACATGTATGATGTTGATTCCAATAAGTCTGATAATATATGGAAAGCCGATAAGCTTTAAGACTTGTTAATACCCGTTTTCAATTTCTTTCGAGAGAAAGCCGAGTTCCTTTGACCGCAGATTGTAGAATTTTTTCCTGGAGAAACGATCCCGGATATGATCAGTGCTGGATAAAAATTATTTTTTGTAACTATTTTAAATTGAAAACGTATTACGCTTATTGAATGACGAAATATGAGTTCACATAGTTTGGATGATTTCAAAATTAATATCAAAATCAAACTTTCAACGCTTTGGGCTTCTGTTACATTTTTATATATATATGGAGATTATTTTGAACTATATGTACCACATAAAGTTCAAGAATTAATCAGTGGTGATGGTGTTCTTGATAAACCTATAAAATTGTTTGCAGCTTCACTTTTATTGGCAATTCCATCTTTAATGATTTGCTTATCCGTATTACTTAAGTCCTCAATAAATAGGCTTCTGAATATAATAACAGGTATTTTATTTACGGTGATCATGCTCTTAATCGCCATCACATCATTTTCTGAATGGAGATTATTTTATGTTTTTTATGCGATTCTTGAAAGCATTCTCACTTCAATCATTATATGGAAAGCATGGAACTGGACAAAGAATGAGCACAATATATAAATGGATTTATCAGCTATGAAGATTTCAAACAACAAACTGGCCAGGATAACGGGACTCATCTATTTGGGTGTAGTATTGACAGGTATTTTTACTTTAATGTATATGCCTTCTAAATTGTTTGGCGCTGATACGGCTTCTTTAACTTATCAACAAATAGCTTCTTCTCAACTACTATTACGTCTGGGCATTCTTAGTGGACTTTTATGCTATACTTTTTTCCTTTTTTTACCACTTGCTCTCTACAAGTTATTAAAGCAGGTAAATGAAAATTATGCGAAACTTATGGTCCTTTTAGCGCTTTTGAGTGTGCCTGTTTATTTTTTAAATGTTCAAAATCTCTTTTCAATTCTTTCAGTAATCATCAATGGACAAAGTAAATTTGGCTTATCGGTTGAGCAAGCACATTCACAAGTGATGCTCTACATTGACCAATACAACAATGGTATGCGGCTTGTTCATATATTTTCAGGGCTTTGGTTATTCCCTTTTGGATACTTAGTTTATCAATCAGGAATATTGCCCAAAGTTTTAGGTGTTTTTTTAATCCTTGGTTGCTTCGGTTATCTCATCAATTTTGTGGGTAACACCTTATTTTCAAACTATTCACAATTTGGAATTTCATCCATCATTAATTTACCGGCAAGTATAGGTGAGATAGGAACTTGCTTATGGCTTTTGATAAGAGGTGCGAAAAATTATAAAATTGCTGAATCATAAAAAGGTGGTCATTTTTATAAAGCTTGTTTCAGGAAGGAAATAGAAATAATCATTTGCGATTAGTCCACATTTATAAAATATCGTATTGAGAAGTACTTTGGTTTTATTCAGATTCCTGAAAAACATTTCAATACGTATCGGTATCATACTACAGAAATAAAGCGTCATACTTCCGGAGAGATAGTTCTTATGCGCTGCTTTTAATGATGCACTAATGATCCTTTTTTAATTTTTCTTTCCACATTTCATTAAATGTTTTCTTAGTGAATACAAGAGGGCTTCGGTGTTTCGACCAGTTTTTGAAAAGTGAATTGACTACTTTATTTTTTAGTGCGGCGCTTCCGGTATTCATCATGCTTCTTCGTAAGCTGGCTATACGCCATGCTTTCCAGGCCATCTTTTCCGAAAAAGTTGCTAAATGTTCCTCTACCGATTCTCTTCGGTTTTCTAATAAAAGGGTATGTAATTGTATGTTGACAGGGCAAGCCTCTGTACAATTTCCACATAAAGAAGAGGCATAACTCAAATGTTTAAAATCTTGCATTTTTTGCAAGTGGGGCGTTATCACACTACCAATAGGTCCACTATAAGTTGTACTATAACTATGACCGCCAATATTTTTATAAACAGGGCATGCATTCAGGCAAGAGCCGCAACGAATACAATACAGCGATTCACGCACTGCAGGGTTTTTTAAAATATTTGTTCTTCCATTATCCAATAAAATAACAAACATCTCTTCCGGGCCATCTGTTTCATTTTCTTTTTTTGGCCCACTAATAATACTACTATATACAGTCAGGGGTTGTCCTGTACCAAATGAAGAAAGTAATGGCCAGAAGAGCGCTAAATCCTGCAATGAAGGAAGTATTTTTTCAATTCCCGCAATGACAATATGTGTTTTAGGCCATGCTGTAGTTAAACGTGCATTGCCTTCATTCTCAGTGATGGCAATGGAGCCCGTGTCGGCAATAAGAAAGTTAGCCCCCGTAACACCTATTTCTGCCTGGACAAATTTTTCCCTTAATTTTTTTCTCGCCAGAAGGGTAATCTGCTCCGGCAAGAGGCCCGGTGCTGTACCTAATTTTTTTTCAAATAATTTCGCTACATCCTCTTTACTTTTATGCATGGCCGGGGTAACAATGTGATAAGGAGGCTCACCGTCTAATTGCTGAATATATTCTCCCAGGTCCGTTTCCACACTTTCTATTCCGTTAGATTCCAGGTAATGGTTTAAATGAATTTCTTCAGTAACCATACTTTTGCTCTTGACCAATAAGCGGCAATTTTTTTTCTTACAAATATCTCCGATTAATTGTTGTGCCTCATCTGCATCCTGCGCCCACAATACGGTAGCGCCATTTTCTGTCATTTTATTTTCAAACATCTCCAACCATACTCCCAGGTTTTCAATTGCCCTCCATTTGGTGTTCTTGGCTTTTTTTCTCAATGATGGTAAATCGGCAAATTGCGATTTGCCTTTTGGTACTGCCTCATTGTATTTTCCAATATTAAAATTAATCTTTTGCCGGTGTGTAAGGTCCGCGGCTTTGATGGTACTTTTTGCAAGGAAAACCGATTCATTTTTTGTCATGGCTAGAATTCAATTTAGAAAAATCCAACATGCATCACAGGTCATCAAAGATAATCATTCAAGATGCATTTTTCCCATTTTGCATATAATCCACTGTGGCTTCAAGTGTTTCATAAAAAGCAACTCCATACTTTCTTATTAAAGCCTCTTTTAAGAAAATATAAACCGGTATCTTCAAACTCTTGCCTAATGCACAGGCGGCACGGCAAAGGTCCTGGCGCGGCTCATAATTGATAAAATCCAGGGATGGGTCATGCATGCTGGGTGAAATGCGAATAGGAAATAAATGACAACTGATGGGTTTTTTCCATTTGATTTTTCCGTCCAGGAAAGCCTGTTCTATACCACAACGAATAATTCCCTTTTCATCTTTTTGTCCATAGGCACAGATGCCTCCATCAATGGTAGGTGTAACCCAGCCAAAAGAAGCGTCATGCACATATTTTCCCTGCGATTCAATGGCTTCAATTCCTTCTGCAGATAAGTAAGGTTTGATAATATGAAAATTTTCTCTGATTTCTTTTAATTCATCTGTTGTTAATGGAGCGCCTGCATCGCCATCTTCACAACAACCTCCCTTGCATTTATTTAAATCACAAACAAATTGTGCTGAGATAACTTCATCACTTATTAATGTATTTTCGATTGCAATCAAGGTAATTTATTTTAAATGAATATTTATTTCCACTGAAAAGTATTGATTAAATGCCTTACATCCTGCATTAAAAAAGTATTTACGGGCATTAATGAATCCTGGTTAGGAGTTACATTGAAATACAAAGCGCCACGCAAAAAATGCTTTGTGGAGTCTGTAAGAAAAAACTGGTTGGCTGTAGCTACTTCTCCACTTACTTTAAAAAATATGCCATGAATATGCCGGGGTGTTTCCATTAATGAATCATCAATATAAGAAGCGCGTACAGCGTGTTTATTGGTAAGATTAAAAGCGTCATTCAATAATTTTTCCAAAGAATATTTTCCAATTTCTTTATAACTGATATATAAGGTGGCATTAAATTGAGGAAAGAAAATGTTGATCCACCAGGGATTTTCCGGTGTATCGCCGAAGAAACTACTGTCTTTGACAATCCTGCCATACGACGGGTATTCAAATTGATAAGGATAACCGGGCATATCAAATTGCTGATAACTTTTTTCAGGGAAATCAATTTTAAAATAACCTTCCGGGCGAGGCGTATAGGAATCATTACATGCACTTAAAAAAAGGAACAGAGATATTTTTAAAAAGGAAGTGTATTTCATGGATTATTATTAAGTAAGCCGGGCATTATTTTCTATAGTTATTTTTATTTTCAATAGTCTTGTTTTATCTGCTTCCAGCGTTGTGAAAAGAAAATCTCCACTGGTTACTTTTTCATCTTTTTGGGGCATATGCCCGGCCAGCTCCAACACCAGGCCTCCCAATGAGCCGCTCTCTCCTTTAACTTCATCAAATGTGTTTAAAGGAATATTCAAATATTTACAAACATCATAAATCATGGTACGGCCTTCAAAAATAAAATTATGATCATCAATACGCCGTATGCCGGTTTCTTCTTCATCAAACTCATCTTTAATATCGCCCATAATCTCTTCGAGGATATCTTCCATTGTCACAATCCCACTGGTGCCGCCAAACTCATCTACAACAATGGCAAAATGGACTCTTTTTTGTTGGAACTCTTTTAATAATTCTACAATCATTTTTTGTTCATGTACAAAGAATGGCAGTCGCATGATGGTATGCCAGTCGAAATCTTCCTTTTCCGTAAGATAGGATAATACATCTTTTGTATGTATAATACCGGCAATGTCATCCAGGTCATTTTTATAAATGGGAATTCGACTATAATGAAGTTCTTCAATTTTTTGTTGCAAGGTGGTAAAGGTGGATGAATATTCAACTCCGCTTACATCCGGCCTTGGTCGCATGATTTGTTTTACAGAAATATTGGTAAATTTTAAGATGCCCTTTAAAATATTTTTCTCCTGGTCAGAAGCCGTTGTTTCCGGGTTATTTTCCATCACGGCTTCCAACTCATCAGAGGAGTAATTGCTAAAAGACCGTTTAGCATTTTTCTTTTCGTTAGGATTGGTAAAAGTTAGCATCCATGAGCCAAATGTTTTAAAAATGGAAAATACGCCGGACACTATGAAACCCATATCCCGCGCAAATCGGATTGGATGATGCCTTGCATATCTTTTCGGAAGGGTTTCACAGAAAAGAAGCAGAAGAAATGAAATAGCGATAATCTTAATGGCATATCCCAACCATACATACGCCATATTTTCAAAACTAAAAAGCTTATTGAGCAATGTATTTGATAATATGATCAATGCGATATTAAACAGGATATTGGCAATAAACAGGGTGGAAAATAATAAAGAAGGATCTTCCAATAATCGAAGAATTCTTTTATAAGAAGGATTCGTTTTGCTTTGTAACATATCCAGGTCCTTTTTTCCCAGGGCAAAATAAGCCGACTGGGCGCCTGAGATAATAAATGAAATGACTAATAATAAGAAAAATAAAACCAGTAAAAAGGAGATAAGCTGAGGAGGGTTATCACCGGGGACTTTCAATAAAAAGCCCCCCGGTAAAAATGAAAAGCAATTATCCAAAATATTCTATTTACGTTATGGGGCTGTTACCCAGAGCATTTATTGGTTTCAAAATTAAGGATTCCCAATTTAAAATGGGAGACCTTCATTATCCTGATCTTCCGTTAAATCGGACCCGGGCAAATGATCTGAAGCCTCATTGCCGGTTGAATGCTGATCCAGTCGTTTATCGAGCATAATCAGGTTGTCTCCGATAATCTCCGTTGCAAATTTTTTAATACCTTCTTTATCTTCCCAACTTCTTGTGCGCAGCCTTCCTTCTACATAAATGAGGCTGCCTTTGTGTAAATATTTTTGCGCAAGGTCTGCCAGCCCACGCCATAATACAATCGTATGCCATTCTGTTTGTGATACCAGCCGGCCACTTTTATCTTTATACATTTCTGTAGTTGCCAGTGGAAATTTTGCAACAGGTATGTTCCCTTCCAAAATTTGGATGTCAGGTTCTTTGCCTAAATTTCCGATCAGGGTTGCTTTATTTACACCTCTCATAAAAAAATTTTTATAGCAAAAATGATTCGCCCCACTAAAATTAGATAAAATATGAGAATATTAAATAACGTATAAAAAAATTATGAAAGCATTATTGATTTTTCCAGAAAATTCCGGATCATAGCCGGGAAGCCGGTATGATCCAATTGTTTCCTGGAAACCCAATTTCCTTTGAATTGTTTCTGAGGCTTAATGGGGCTTTGAATCATGATTTCAATAAAACGTGCATGGATCAACTGGTGAGTAAGCTTTTGAGTTTGAGCAGGATAAATACGAATGGCGCTTAGTTCCATAGATTCAAATTCTGATGCCAACCATTTCATTACTGCTTTTTCCGACCAATCTTTAGATTGGTTCGTTTCTAATAAATAGAATTCAAATAGGTTTTCCCAAATATCTTTTGAGGTCCTTTTTTGAATATAAATTTTTCCACGATGACAAAAAATAAACCAGGTAAACCATCTTTCCTTAAGTTTTATTTTTTTTGATTTAACCGGGTAATCCGAAACTTTGTTTTCTAAGTAGGCGCCACAACTATTTTGAAAAATGCAACCAACACATAAGGGAAGCGCATGTTTACATACCGTAGCTCCAAAATCCATTAGCGCCTGATTATATAAGCCTGGCTTTTGATGATCCAGTAAATCCCCGGCTAGTTGAGAAAAATATTTTTTTCCTTCAGAAGTACCGGAGGAAAGATTTATTTTAAAAACACGAGCTAATACCCGAAACACATTTCCATCCATCACAGGGTAAGGTAAAGAAAAACAAAAGGAAGCTATAGCAGCAGCGGTATAAGGGCCTATGCCCGGCAGTTTTACCAGGCCATCATACGTATCGGGAAATTTTCCTTTATTTTCAAGTGTAATAAGCCTTGCTGTTTTGAGCATGTTTTTGCACCGTGAATAATAGCCAAGACCTTCCCAGAGTTTATATACTGTATCTTCATGGGCATTTGCCAGTGATTGGATATTCGGAAATGCCTGTGTAAAATTTTGATAATAAGCCATCCCTTGTTCTACACGTGTTTGTTGCAAAATGATTTCACTGAGCCACACTTTATATGGATCCTTTTCACCTTTCCAGGGCATTTGCCTTAGATTTTGTTCTTTATGCCATTTTAAAAGTCTTCGTTGAAAGGCAATTTTTTTCATTATACAAAGTTGGATTAGTTTAACTGTTTTAGAAAAAATAGGCAATCCATTTTACCTTTTAAAAAAAAATCATAAAGAATTAAAGAATTTTTTCTAAATTGTTCGGCTCAAAACTTATGCAATTCAATTTATAATTTTCAATTATGAGAAAATCCGACCTCATTACAAACATTTCAAATAAAACAGGCATTCCCAAGGTGGATGTTTTAGTAACACTGGAAACATTATTGAAAGAGATCAAATCAAATCTTTCCAATGGGGAAAATATTTATATCAGAGGCTTCGGAAGTTTTATCCTAAAGAAAAGAGCAGCAAAAATTGGCCGGAACATTAAGAAAAATACAGCCGTACAAATCCCGGAACATTATATCCCTGCATTTAAACCTTCTAAAGAATTTGTAAAAGAAGTGAAGGAAATTCAGAATGCATAACTTTGCATGCTCAAAGTTTAATTTGTGAAAAAACAACAGTTTATTTTAGTAGGTGTGGCATTAATAATATGCTTTGCTTTATTCTTTTGGGGAAAAACCGCCGCTCCTGCTGATCCGAATGGCATGCCAGGTCAGGGAATGCAGCAAGCTGCCGCAACATTAACGACGAAGGACATTCTTGCTGAAGCAAAAAAAACTTTAACGCCCGAACAAATTACCGCTGTAACGCAATTAGAAAATACCGTGGTTCGCGGAGATGTTAAAAACCAGCAAATGGCGATTGACCGTCAGCTTGCTTCCTATTGGGGAGATAGCCTTCACAGGCCGGATATTGGCGCTTATTATTTGGGTGAAGAAGCAAAATTGGAAAATTCTGAAAAAAAGCTCAACTTTGCCGCCCGTTTGCTGATTAGCCAGATGTATGCAGAGAGTGATCCTGCTAAACAGAACTGGCTGGCAACAAATGTGAAAGCTCTTTTTGAACAGTCCTTGAAAATCAATCCGGTGAATGACTCAGCCAGGATAGGAATAGGCGCCTGTTATATTTTTGGGAATATTTCGGCCTCGCCCATGGAAGGTATCCTTGCTGTAAAAGCAGTAGCCGATCGGGATCCCGGAAATTTATATGCTCAAATGATACTCGGACAGGGGGATTTGAAGAGTGGGCAACTGGATAAAGCCATAGAACGATTTCAGTTCGTTGTAGGCCATGATCCGAAAAACCTGGAAGCGATTTTTAATCTTGCTGACAGCTATGACAGAAAAGGAGATAAGGTAAATGCAATAAACTGGTATAAAAAAGCACAGGATATGATTGGTTTACCCGAAGCAAAAAAAGAGATTCAGGATAGAATAGATGCATTAAGTAAAACAGATTTATAACAAAATTAAAATTGGATTATGCCTTGTGGAAAAAAGCGCAAACGTCACAAAATTGCCACCCATAAAAGAAAAAAACGATTGAGAAAGAATCGTCATAAAAAGAAAAAAAGATAGTTACCTTATAGGCATACCGCTTTTCAGAAATTACAAAAGTGGTATGCTTATAAAACCTCTACTGACTACACATACTTTTTACCATCCCCTAATTACGAATGTAGCAGAATAGGGTTTGAAGCAATGTAAATGGTTTTTACCAATTTTACCTTGTATGGTTTCATTTAAATGTCACCTACGTGAATAAAGAATTAGTCATAAATGCAGAAACAACCGGAATTGATATTGCCTTACTGGAAGATAAAAAACTGGTAGAGTTACATAAGGATAAGTTGGGCTCCGGATTTATTGTTGGCGATTTATACCTGGGGAAAGTTAAAAAAATAATTCCCGGGCTAAATGCCGCATTTGTAGATGTAGGTTTTGAAAAAGATGCTTTCCTTCATTATACCGATTTAAGTCCTTTTGTAAATTCTATTTTGAAATATACCCAATTGGCTCAACAAGATAAGTTGGGTGATCATTTTGATTTTTCAAAATTTGAAATAGAACCTGAAATTATTAAAACCGGGAAAATTACTGAAGTATTAAGCGGTAAACCCAATATACTCGTTCAGATTTTAAAAGAACCTATTGCCGCGAAAGGACCAAGACTGAGTTGCGAAATTTCTTTACCTGGACGTTATGTTGTAGTTACACCGTTTAATAATATAGTAGCTGTATCCAAGAAGATTCAATCATCTGATGAGCGGCGAAGATTGCAAAAAATTATAGAAGCAATACGCCCCAAAAATTTAGGCGTGATCGTACGAACCGCAGCAGAAGGGAAAAAAACGGCTGAACTTCATGAAGATCTTTTGCAACTCATTAAGACCTGGGATCATATCAAGGATAATTTAAAAGGCGCTGTGGCCCCAACTAAAATATTGAGTGAAGAAGATAAAACTACCAGCATTTTACGCGATTTGCTGAATGAAGACTTTAATGCAATCATTACAAATGATAAAAATATTTACCAGGATTCACGTTCTTATATTCAAAAAATTGCTCCTCATAAAACCGGTATCGTAAGTTTTCATCAAAATGGCGTTCCTCTTTTTGATCAGTTTGGTATCACCAAGCAGGTTAAAGCTTCTTTTGGTAAAACTGTAAATCTCAATAGTGGCGCTTATCTTATCATTGAACATACGGAAGCATTGCATGTAATAGATGTAAATAGTGGCTACAAAAGTATTAGCAATAATCAGGAGGAGAATGCGATTGGCACCAATATGGAGGCCGCCCAGGAGATTGCGCGCCAACTCAGGCTTCGAGATATTGGGGGCATAATTGTCGTAGATTTCATTGATATGAAATTGCCGGACAACAGGCGCAGGTTGCAGGAAGCTATGGATGAATTTATGAAAACTGACCGGGCAAAACATTCCGTACTTCCCATTTCAAAGTTTGGCTTAATGCAGATAACCCGGCAAAGAATGCGCCCCGAAGTGAATATTGCAACTGCTGAAAATTGCCCGGGTTGCAATGGTACCGGAAAAATCAGCTCTACTTTATTGTTAGTGGATGAGATAGAAAAAAAACTGGAATACCTTGTCTCACACCAGCATAAAAACCTTTCTCTCTACGTGCACCCAATTGTTTTTTCGCATTTAACAAAAGGAATTTTCTCCTTGCGTTATAAAATGAGTAAAAAATATAAAACAAGATTGCACGTTAAAAAAAGCAATGAATACCAACTTACGGAATTTCACTTCTTTGATGCCAATGAGGAAGAAATTAAATTTTAATTGATTTCAAATACTCAGCGCTTTCCTTCACACTGATTATCGGGGTTGTATAATCATAGCGTTCCTGTTCTATAAAAAAATATTCCATACCTTTTGATTTTGCGTAAGGAAGGATTTTCTTAAAATGGATGCTACCCGTTCCCATGGTACAGGAAGCGTCAGTTTCCTGGGGCAGTGCATCTTTCAACCGATCTTTTAAGTGGCCCAATTTAAAACGTCCCTTATACTTTTTTAAATATTCATAAGGATCAGCGCCACCTGTGATCACCCAATAAATATCCATTTCAAAATCTACAAGCTCGGGATCGGTCATTTGCATCATAATGTCCTGTGGAATTTCACCATCAATTTTTTTAAATGAATAATCATGATTATGATAAGCAAACTTGATCCCATGTTTTTTACATAAAGCACCTTTGCTATTAAAATCATCGGCAATTCTTTTAAAATCATCTATAGATTTTTGAGGGCCAACCCATGCACAAATCAAATATTTCATTCCAATAGATGCTGCACTGATAACCTTCTGTTCAAAATCTTTACTGATATCACAATGACTGGAAACGAGCGTCATTCCTGCATCCTGGATGCATTGATTGAAAATTGCAGGCGTCATTCCCCAAAACATCCCTTCTTTGCCCTCATAGCTTTCAATTTGTGTATAACCGTAACTGCTTATTTGTTGGATATATCCTTTGGGGTCATTTCCAAAAATGTCACGTAAAGTGTATAACTGTAAACCAAAGTTTTTCATATACTGCCGCTCATCCATACTAAAAGCTTTTTTTCCATCAAGAAAAGCAAGGGCGCTAACTGCTGCAGCGGTTTTTAAAAATTTTCGGCGGCTTGATTTCATCATCATAAAAATACAGGTATTTAATATCCAAAATTAGTTTTTTTATTTTGGGTATATTGCCACATGAAATGAAAATCTAAATGGTAACGTGAAGTTCAATTTTTTAGAGACCATAATGTAAAAAACCATGCAACGAAAAATAAGAATGGGGATGATCGGCGGCGGCGCCGGAGCATTTATTGGAGCTATTCATCGAATGGCTTTAAATATGGATGGCCTTATTGAATTATGCTGTGGTGCATTTAGCTCAAACCCCGATAGGGCAAAGGATTCAGGTAAATCACTATTTCTCCCTGAAGAGCGTGTTTACGCTTCCTTTGAAGAAATGATTCTTGCCGAAAGTAAAATGCCACCGGATAAAAAAATTGATTTTATTTCAATCGTTACGCCGAATCATGAACATTTTAGACCGGCTATGCTTGCCCTGGAAAATGGGTTTCATCTTTTTATTGAAAAACCCATCACTTACAATTTAATAGAAGCCTTACAATTAAGAGAGAAGTTAAAAGAAAAAAAATTATTGCTTTGCCTCGCCCATACTTATTCGGGCTATCCTATGGTCAAGCAAGCACGCGCTATGATTGCGGAAAACCAATTGGGAAAGATCCGTAAAGTGGTCGTATTGTACCCCCAGGGATGGTTGAGTAATCTTTCAGAAAAAGAAGGCAATGCCCAGGCTGCGTGGCGTACAGATCCTTCGAAAAGTGGGCTAAGCGGTTGTATGGGCGATATCGGAACACACGCAGCACAACTGGCAGAATATATTTCCGGAGAAAAAATTTCCGCTATTTGCGCTTCTCTGAATATTGTCGTGGATGGTAGAAAATTAGATGATGATGGAAATGTATTATGCAAATTTAAAAATGGCGCTTCCGGTATTCTGATGGCTACTCAAATAGCGGCTGGAGAAAATAATGATTTATCCATTCAGGTATATGGTGAAAAGGGAGGAATAGAATGGAAACAGGAAAATCCGAATCAATTAATGGTGAAGTGGAAAGATAAACCGGTGGAGTTACTTTTTGCCGGCACTAATTTTACATCGCATCTTTCTTCTTATGCTTTGCATAATTGCAGGACTCCTGCCGGCCATCCGGAAGGTTATATTGAAGCTTTTGCAAACCTTTATAGAAACTTTGCGCTCACCATTTCTGCAGGTTTGGAAGATAAGGAACCTTCTCCTGAAATGCTTGATTTCCCTGGTATTGAGGAGGGTATCAGAGGGATGGCATTTATAGAGAATGTCGTATTTTCATCTGGGTCCTCGGACAAATGGATGACCCATATAGTGCCTTAAATTTCCTTCTTTTTAGACCATGTGTGAGAGATTATTTTAATAACAACATAATCAATAAATATGACTACCATCAAAGGGCCTGCTGTTTTCATTGCCCAGTTTATCTCTGATACATCTCCTTTTAATACCCTGCCCGGCATTTGCAAATGGGCGTCAGAACTGGGTTTTAAAGGTATTCAATTGCCCACCACAGATCCGCGTTTTCTGGATTTAAAACAATTGGCGGAAAGTAAAACTTATGCAGACGAAATAAATGGAATCGTAAAAGAAAACGGCCTCTCCATTACAGAATTATCTACCCATCTACAGGGGCAACTGGTAGCTGTGCATCCGGCTTATGATCAATTATTTGACGGGTTTGCACCAAATGAAGTAAAAGGTAAACCAAAAGCCAGGCAACAATGGGCAGTAGAACAATTAAAGTTAGCAGCAAAAGCATCTCAGCATTTAGGCTTGAATGCCTCAGTGACATTTAGCGGTTCATTACTCTGGCCTATGATTTATCCCTGGCCACAACGACCAGAAGGCTTGGTGGATGAGGGTTTTAGTGAATTAGCCAAAAGGTGGCTGCCCATATTAAATGTGTATGAAGAGTGTGGTATTGACCTGTGTTTTGAAATTCATCCGGGAGAGGACTTGCATGATGGTGTCAGTTATGAAATGTTTTTAGATAATGTGAATAGCCATGAACGTGCTTGTTTATTATATGATCCATCTCATTTTATTCTGCAATGTTTGGATTATTTAGATCATATTGATATTTATCATGAAAGAATAAAAATGTTTCATGTAAAAGATGCTGAATTCAATCCCACAGGGAAGCAGGGCGTTTATGGCGGATATCAAAACTGGCTTCAAAGAGCGGGCCGTTTTCGTTCTTTAGGTGATGGGCAGGTAAATTTTTCTGCAATTTTCAGTAAACTGGCACAATATGACTTCCCGGGATGGGCAGTACTGGAATGGGAATGTTGTTTAAAAAATCCGGAAGATGGAGCCCGGGAAGGCGCAGACTTTATCAAAAATCATATTATTCAGATCACCTCAAAAACATTTGATGATTTCGCTTCTTCTAAAATTGACAAAAATTTAAACAAACAAATACTTGGAATTATTTAATAACTTTACCCTTATTAATTATTTTTAAAGTATCATTTTTATGAAAAAGTTCCTCGTGTTTGCTTCCATCGTTTTATTTGTAGCTGCATGTAGCAGCAATAGTTCCAATACTTCTAATGATACAAGTACTACGGCTGAAACACCTGCAGCGCCTGCTGATATTACACAAAATCCGGATTATAAAGCCGGCTTAACTTTAGTTGCAAAATATGATTGCCTGACTTGTCATAAAGTATCTGAGAAGTTGACCGGACCGGCTTACGTAGATGTAGCAAATAAATATGCGGATAATGAAGCCAATGTAAAAATGCTTGCAGAAAAAGTTATTAAAGGTGGATCAGGTGTATGGGGACAAGTGGCCATGATTGCACATCCACAGGTATCTGAAGCCGATGCAGAACAGATGGTGAAATATATCTTGTTATTAAGAACAAATTAATCATTCATGAAGATCAAATTTTGGATTCTTGTGCTGGCTATATCCGGCACACAGGCTTGTAATACCCCTCATGTTGCAGCTTCACATGATGCAGACACCCCGGTCACTTTGAATAATGGCTGGCAAACATTATTTGATGGCAACACCACGAATGGCTGGCATTCTTATGGAAAAGATAAAGCCGGAACAGGCTGGATTGCAGATAATGGTATTTTACATTTTGACCCATCCAAAAAAGATGGAGGTGATTTAGTAACCAATGAAAGCTTCAAAAATTTTGATTTACAGCTTGACTGGAAAATTTCTCCGGGAGGAAATAGTGGAATTATTTTTTATGTAAATGACAATCCGGAAAAGTATCATTATGTATGGCTTACCGGACCCGAAATGCAAATCATAGATAATGAAGGGCATGAGGATGGCAAGTATCCAAAACATCGAGCCGGTGATTTATATGATTTGATTTCTGCTTTACCCGAATCTGCTAAACCCGTGGGTGAATGGAACCATGCCGAGATAATTGCCCTCAATGGAAAACTTGATTTTTATTTAAATAGTGTGCATGTGGTCTCTACCACCATGTGGGATAGTAATTGGGATAAGATGGTTGCAGGCAGCAAGTTTCATGAGATGCCCGATTTTGGAAAATTCCGCGAAGGCCATATATCTCTACAGGATCACGGAGGTGATGTATGGTTTAAAGATATTAAAATCAAAAAGCTTTAGGAAAATTTTAAATCTGCCTAAAGCTTTTTAGAATTTAAAACATACTCATTATAGAGTGATCTCGATTAAAGCTAAGATAAGTTTTAAGATCATTGAAAGAGAATACAAACAAACACCCGTTCATACAAGTGTTTTATCAAAAAATTCCTTTTTAAAATTTCATCAGTTTTTCTATGCTTTCATGTAACCTGCTCTTAGCAAGGAAATTTTGCTCCAAATCGGTGTTAAATGGTATGGGCGTGTCCAAGCCTGCACATCGAATAACAGGTGCATCTAAGTAAGTAAAGCAATTTTCCATTATCCAGGCAGCTATTTCTCCACCAATACCGCCAATCATTGTATCCTCATGTAGGATTAATATGCGCCCGGTCTTTTGGACACATCGTTGAATAGCTTCATAATCCAAAGGTGAAAGAGTTCTGAGATCAATTATTTCCATACTTATTTCAGGATGTTGCATGGCATATTCCAGAGCCCAGTGCACACCTGCTCCATACGTAATGATACTCAAATCATCACCTGCCTGCACTTGTTTTGCTTTTCCAATTTCAATTTCATAATATTCTTCAGGAACCTGACCATGAACGCTCCGGTATAAAACTTTATGTTCAAAATATAAAACCGGGTTAGGGTCATTGATTGCTGCAATGAGTAAACCTTTTGCATCCATTGGCGAAGATGGATAAACCACTTTTAACCCCGGAGTATGAGCAAACCAGGCTTCATTGCTTTGTGAGTGAAAAGGCCCGGCACCCACCCCGGCTCCGGTAGGCATACGTATTACTACATCCGCATTTTGCCCCCAACGATAATGGATTTTTGCGAGGTTATTGATGATTTGATTAAACCCAACTGTCACAAAATCCGCAAACTGCATTTCTACCATACTTTTAAAACCCTCAAGGCTCAAGCCAAGAGCAGTGCCAATGATTCCACTTTCGCACAATGGGGTATTCCTTACACGATCTTTTCCGAAGATATCTAAAAAGCCTTCTGTAATTTTAAAAGCGCCTCCATATTTTGCAATGTCTTGTCCCATTAAGATTAACTGTGCATGATGTTCCATGGATTGAAATAGGCCTTCTTTGATCGCATCAATCATGCGCATTTCCTTAAGGTGAAATGCAGAAGTATTCTCAGATAAGGGGTTCAAAGAATTATCTATGACAGGGGCAGGGCTTTGTTGTCTTTTAATAAATACATCGGCTAATTCTTCCTTACTATCAGGAAGTAATGGAGCAGCCAGGTAAGCTCTTTGCAATTCAGCTTCTATCTTTTCTTTTTGTGCCGTATGTATTTGTTGAATGTTGTCATCATCCAGGACTTCTTCCTGAATTAGGAATTTTTCAAAATTTAAAATTGGATCCTTGGGCGCCCATTCTTCAAACAACTCTGCCGGTACATATTTCGTCCCACTGGCTTCTTCATGGCCACGCATGCGAAAAGTTTTACATTCCACGAGGTATGGCTTTTGATTTTCTATGCAATATTTCCTTACACCCTGAATCGTATCCAGTACCGTTAAAATATTATTTCCATCAATAGTAATCCCTTCCATTCCATAGCCAATGGCTTTATCAGCGATATTTTTACAACGGAATTGTTCCTGTATAGGTGTGCTTAATCCATATCCATTATTTTCTACAATGAATATTACCGGCAGGTTCCAAACAGCTGCAATATTCAATGCTTCATGAAAATCTCCTTCACTGGTGCCACCTTCGCCACTAAATGCCAGTGAAACTTTGTTTTCTTTTTTTAATTGATACGCTAATGCTACGCCATCTGCAATGGCAAGCTGTGGACCAAGATGTGAAATCATACCACAAATATGATGATCCCGGTTACCAAAATGGAAACTCCTTTCGCGACCTTTGCTATATCCATCCTTATTGCCCTGGAATTGTTTAAATAATTTTTCCAGCGGCATATCCCTGGTAGTAAATACCCCCAGGTTTCGGTGAAGCGGCATGATCCATTCGTCTTTTTCCAGCGCCAGGGTAGAACCCACGGCAATTGCTTCCTGGCCAATTCCACTAAACCATTTACTTATTTTTCCCTGCCGTAGCAGTTTCAACATCTTTTCTTCAATGAGGCGGGGATATAAAAGCTTTTTATAAATATCAACCAATTCTTCATCGGTCATTCCTTTTCTGTCAAATTGCATGAAAATTTTTTTGAAATGCGAAGATAGCAGATTATTTAGCGCTGAAAAATACCGGTCAATTTTTGACACTCCCGAAACCGTCTTCTTTATTTTTCATGTAAAGAGAAAAGTTGAACTACTTTAACAAGCAGGAAACACCCGCTCACATTGAATTCTGAATGCAAATTCTTAACTTTGCACCCTTTTACAGAAAATGGAAAATCTTCAAAAAAACAGTACCGTAAAGTATCCCGAATTTCAAAAGCTGAATTTGCCTTTGATCGAAAAATCTATGCTTCAAAAATGGACTGAAAGTAAAGCATTTGAAAAAAGTATTTCATTACGTGGCAGTTCAAAACCATTCGTGTTTTATGAAGGCCCTCCCAGCGCCAACGGTATGCCGGGAATACATCATGTAATTTCGAGAACGATCAAGGATATTTTTTGCCGCTATAAAACGATGCAAGGTTTCCAGGTATTGAGAAAAGGCGGATGGGATACGCATGGCTTACCGGTAGAATTGGGTGTAGAAAAAGAATTAGGAATTACAAAAGAAGATATAGGTACTAAAATTTCTGTAGAAGCATATAATCAAAAATGTCGCGAGGCGGTTTTAAGATATAAAGATAAATGGGATGAATTGACACGTATCATGGGTTATTGGGTGGACCTCGAAGAGCCCTATATCACCTTCGATAATAATTATATTGAAACACTATGGTGGATGTTGAGTGAGTTGTATAAAAAAGGATTGCTCTATGAAAGTGTTAGCATTCAACCTTATTCACCAGCTGCAGGCACTGGCCTCTCCAGCCATGAATTGAATCAACCCGGTACGTATAAAGATGTTAAAGACACCAGCGCCACCGTGATGTTCCGTTTAAGCAATGAAGCGAAAAATACTGCACATCCATTTTTTTCTCAGTTAAAAGAGTATCTAAAAGAAGAAGGAAAAAAAGATGCTGCTGACATTTTTTTTATGGCCTGGACGACAACCCCATGGACACTTCCTTCTAATTTGGCATTAACGGTCGGGCCAAAGATTGATTATGTTTTAATCTCCACATTTAATCCATATACGCATCAGCCTTGCTATGTAGTAATGGCCGATAAATTAATTCCCAGCTATTTCTCTGAAGATGGTAGAGACACAGACTTTGCTGCTTTCAAAGAAGGAGAAAAAATTATTCCATGGAAAAAAATGGCTACTTTCAAAGGAGAAAAATTGATTGAATTATTTTACGATCAGTTACTTCCTTTTGAGGCAAATAGTATTGAAAAAATAATTGAAGCTACTCCCGACGCCCGACCATTCAGGGTACTTGCCGGAGACTATGTAACTACGGAAGACGGTACCGGTATTGTGCATACAGCCCCGGCTTTTGGTGCGGATGACTTTAAAACTGGCCAAAAAAATAATACAGGTATTTTAACCCTTGTAGACAAAGAAGGAAAATTTATTGAAGGTGTTGGTGAGTTTAGCAATCGGTTTGTGAAAAATTATAAAGATGATCCACAATATATGGATGTGAATGTGGACATAGCCGTGAAATTAAAAAAAGTGGGGCAGGCATTTAAAATTGAAAAATATGAACATAGCTATCCCCATTGCTGGCGAACTGATAAGCCTATTTTATATTATCCTTTAGATGCTTGGTTTATTAAAACAACCGCCTTAAAGGACAGAATGATTGCTTTGAATAAGACCATTCAATGGAAGCCCGCTTCTACAGGAGAAGGACGTTTTGGAAACTGGCTCGAAAATATGGTTGACTGGAATTTAAGCCGTAGCCGCTTTTGGGGAACTCCTCTTCCCATTTGGAGAACTGAAGATGGGTCGGAAGAAATTTGTATCAACTCTATTGAAACCTTAAATGAAGGAATTCTCAAAGCAAATAAAATACTGGGAGATCATATCAATAAGAATTATTTACATAGTGGAATTTTAGATTTGCATAAACCATTTGTTGATGAAATTATTTTAATATCGGACTCCGGAAAACCAATGAAACGTGTACCAGACCTGGTAGATGTATGGTTTGACAGTGGAGCCATGCCTTATGCACAGTGGCATTTTCCATTTGAGCATATTGAAAATTTTGCCCACTCCTATCCTGCAGATTTTATAGCAGAAGGTGTTGACCAGACGCGCGGTTGGTTTTATACTTTGCATGCTCTCGCTTCTTTGATGAAAGAATCAGTACATGAAAAATTACTGGAAGCCGGCTATGCACAAAATGACATTGAAAAGAATTACCCCGGGCTTGCTTATAAAACGGTTATTTCAAATGGCTTGGTACTGGATAAGAATGGAAATAAAATGAGTAAACGCCTGGGAAATGTGGTAGATCCCTTTGATACCATTTATCATTATGGAGCGGATGCAACCAGATGGTATTTTATTTCCAATGCATCTCCCTGGGATAACTTAAGGTTTGATTTGGCTGGTATTGAAGAAGTACAGCGAAAATTCTTTGGAACTTTATTTAATACCTACCAGTTCTTTGCATTATATGCTAATGTGGATGGCTTTTCTTTTAAAGAAAAATATATACCTGTTACCGAAAGACCTGCAATTGACCAATGGATCATATCCACATTAAATAGCCTGATCAATGAAGTATCAAAGGCTTTGGATGAATATGAACCCACCATTGCTGCCAGGGCTATTGAGTATTTCACTACTGAAGCATTGAGCAACTGGTATGTCCGTTTATGCAGAAGAAGATTCTGGAAAGGAGAATATGAACAGGATAAAATTTCCGCATATCAGACTTTATATGAATGCCTGGAAACCGTATTAAAATTAATGGCACCCATTTCACCCTTTTTCCCGGATTGTATTTTTTCTGCACTCAATTCCATTACAAAAATATCCTCTGCCGAATCTATTCATCATACCGATTTTCCCAGGGCTGATCAAAAATTGATTGATGAAAAAATGGAAGAAAGAATGCAAATGGCTCAGGATATTTCTTCTTTGCTTTTATCTATACGAAAAAAAGCAGGTATTAAAGTCCGCCAGCCTTTGCAAAAAATATTAATTCCCATTTATAGTGACCATGAGAAATGGCAATTACAACAGGTGGAAGAGTTGATCAAATCCGAGGTCAATATTAAGGAAGTGGAATATATTTCATCCACAGAAGGATTTATTACAAAAAAAGTGAAAGCCAACTACAAGAGCTTAGGTGCTAAGTTGGGAAAAAAAATGAAAACTGTGGCTTCAGCTATCCTGGACTTGAACCAGCAGCAGATTGCTGAGTTGGAAAAAAACGCTTTGTACACACTTGTAATTGATGGTGAAAATATCCCCATTGCCTTAGAGGATGTGGAGATATCAGCAGAAGAAATCCCCGGTTGGAGGATAGCCTCCAAAGGGAGCCTGACGGTGGCTATGGATATTACGCTAAATGAGGCATTGGTGCATGAAGGAACTGCCCGGGAGTTCATTAATCGGGTACAGAATATACGAAAAGAAATGTCTTTTTCGCTATTGGATCATATAATTGTAAAACTACCTGTAGATACAGCAATTAAGCCTGCAATTATTCAATTTAAAAACTATATTTGCGCAGAAATTTTAGCAGGTGATATCATTTGGGTGCCTGAAATAACAACTAACGGCATCCAAATAGAAGTAAATGAAACACCATTAAATATACTCGTTCAAAAAACAGTTTAAATTCTGACATCATGGCTACAAAAAAATTAACTCCTAAAAAGGGTGCAAAAACAACTACGAAGAAGCCAGTATTATCAAAGAAAGACACTATGAAAAAAATAACTTCTAAAAAAGCTGCCCCAGCAAAAAAAACGACTGTTAAAGTTGCAGCATCAAAGAAAGCTGTTGCAAAACCTAAATCGTCTGTTCAAAAAGCAGGAGCCAAAAAATCCGTAACAAAACCGGCCTCTAAAAAAGCGGTGTCAAAACCTATTTCTACAAAGAAAAAAGTAGTTAAAAAAGTAGAAGCCATAAAAAACAAGCCTGTTAAGAAGTCAGCAGCGAAACTTGTGAAAGCCAGCAAGCCTGTTAAAGCACAACCTGTTTCCAAACCAACAAAAGTAAAACCAGTCGCTGCTATGCCAGTGAAAAAAATGGTAAAGCCGGTTCCTGCAGCCGCTAAACCCTTGAAGCCTGTTATTAAAAATGAGGCTCCAAGGAAAACGGTAAAAATTAAAGATGATGGTCCTATCAAAACCATTCCAAAAAAATCAGGGAAAACTGAAGCAATAAAAGAAGTAAAAATTCCGAAGACTTCAGTGAAAACCAGTGTACCTTATAAGCCTGGTTATACCCCATTGGAAAAAAGGAATGAAGATAAATCAAATGAATTGCTGGTTAGATATTCAGATGCCGAACTCAGCGAATTCCGTGAACTGATCATGAAAAAACTGGAAAGTGCAAAAAAAGAATTGACATACCTACAGGGACTTATAACCCGCAAAGATGATATGGGAGGAGATGAAACCGATAACAGGTATATGACTATGGAAGATGGAGGAATGAGCATGGAAAGAGAACAGCTTAGCCAAATGGCCAGCCGTCAAATTACCTATATAGATCATCTTGAAAAAGCCATAATCCGAATTGAGAATAAAACTTATGGCATTTGCCGTGTTACCGGGAAATTGATTGATAAGACTCGTCTTCGGGCTGTGCCCCATGCTACCCTGAGCCTGGAAGCAAAGCTAGGCTTGGCAAAGCCGGTTTTGAACACACCCTAACCAAAATTTATTTTCTGATGAGGAAGTAATAACTCTCCTTAAACTAGTTTTTACTTCCTTTATTTTTTGCTCTTAGCCAAAAAATAAGAAGAGCATAACTTCAAAGTACTATTGGAATTTTAATGATGGTTCATCCGAATTTCTTTCTCAAATTCTTTTGATTAAAGTAATGTATTATGAGGCTGATGCAAAGAATTTAAATCAAAGAGACTATCTTCATCAAGTAACTAATGTAGATTTCAATTGCTATGCAATGGGATGATGAATATTATATGCAACAGGCGCTTAACCAGGCACAAATGGCATTTCAAAATAATGAAGTACCCATAGGTGCAATCATTGTATTAGAAAATAAAATTATTGCAAAAGCGCACAACCAGGTGGAACAGTTCCATGATCCAACCGCTCATGCGGAAATTATTGCCATTACTTCAGCTTGTAATTATCTGGGTGCAAAATATTTACCAGAAGCTAAATTGTATGTTACTATAGAACCCTGCCTGATGTGTGCCGGCGCCATTTATTGGAGTAAGGTACAAGAAGTGATTTATGGTGGGTCAGATATCAAAAACGGATACAGTAAGCATACAGGAAACACTTCCCCTTTTCATCCTAAAACGCGCATTAAAAAAGGTATCATGGATGAAGCATGCATAAAATTGATGCAGGATTTTTTTCGATCAAAAAGATAATTCCCCAAGATTCATTAAAGGGAATATTACCGCATCCCTAACAAATAGTATTTTTCATTGTTGTAAATTTGTAAGGCTACAAAGTTTTTTTAAAAATTTAAAATACAATAACATGGCATTTACATTACCGGCTCTGCCTTATGCTTATAATGCACTGGAGCCACATTTTGATGAAGCAACAATGAAAATTCATCACAGTAAACACCACCAGGCTTACGTGGATAACTTAAATAAAGCGATTAGCGGCACAGAAAATGAGCAGAAGACATTGGAGGAACTTGTGGCGAATGCAGGTAAAATATCACCTGCCGTAAGAAATAATGGAGGCGGCCACTGGAATCATAGTTTTTTCTGGGAATCATTATCACCTCAGGGCGGAGGGGATCCCGAGGAAGGATTATTAAAAAACATCCATGATACTTTTGGATCATTTGATGCATTTAAAGAAAAATTCAACCAAGCCGGTATGACCAGGTTTGGCAGCGGATGGGCATGGCTGATTCTGGCGGATGGTAAATTACAAATTTGCTCTACACCCAATCAGGATAATCCATTGATGGATGTATCAGAGATCAAAGGCACGCCACTTTTGGGGGTAGATGTTTGGGAACATGCTTATTATTTAAAGTATCAAAATAGGCGGGGAGATTACCTGGCTGCATTTTGGAATCTTGTGAACTGGGAAAAAGTTGCAGAAAGAATGCATGCTTAAAATTGACTTTCGTTCAAAAATAATCCCGGTAACTTCCGGGATTATTTTTTGTACATTAAGGAACCGGATCATAACCACTGCCTCCGGCAGGATGACATCGACTAATTCTCTTGAGAGACAACCAAAACCCTTTGAATAGGCCATATTTTTTTAGGGCTTCCATGGCATATTGAGAACAGGTAGGCGTAAACCGGCACTTTGGCCCGAGTACGGGTGATAGGATTAACTGATAAATCCTGATAAGAAAAATAAAGGGGTAACTAAGAATTTTCAATACTGTTTTCATCAAATCTTATTTTCAACTCAAGAAATATCTTTTGCATTGCCCTATTGACCTGCTCATAATCAGGTAAAGATTTACCGGTAAAAATAAAAAATAATGCAAGCTGTATTTCATATTTTTTGATCACTTCTTTCAATAAAGCATTATTCATACGATATGTCTCCCTCATGAGTCTTTTAATTCTATTTCGGTGAATGGCTTTAGGGAAATTTTTTCTGCCCACGGTAAAACCACTTTGTATAGTGGTATTTACCGGTAAAGGAGTTTGCAAATACAAAACTTTCAAAGGAAAAACACTCAATGATTGAGATGTTTCAAAAACTTTCCCAATCAGTTTCCTGCTTTTTAATTTATCTTTTCTTTGATATAAAAATTTACCTGGCATAATTCCAAATAAAAAGCCCCATTTACAGGGGCTTTCAGTAAGTATTGAGGAATGCTTTTTTGGAGTGCAATAAAACAAACATTATTTCAGTTTAAGCTCATCGGAAACAGTCAGTTTATGCCTGCCTTTTGCCCTGCGGCTGGCTAATACCTTTCTGCCATTCGCACTTTTCATACGTTTACGAAAACCGTGTACAGATTTTCTTCGTCTTGTATGAGGTTGAAATGTACGTTTCATGAATCAATTTTTATCAATTTAAAAAAATGTTTTCTTGAATAGCGAGCGACCATTACTGCTACCCGGTGAAAGGACGGCAAAGGTAATACTTTTTTTGTCACCTGCTTTAAAAAATTGTATTTAAATTAAATAATAACATGTTGACTTAATACCGGGCTACCAAAAAATGCGGGTGCATGTTCATTAAAATCGGCGGTGGAATCGGTGGTATAAAATTCATGGGTAGAATTCCTGCTTATTCTTCCTTCCATTTCCGGATGGCGTTTCAGATAGGCAGTCAGGCTTTCAGCCACTATTTCTCCCTGAGAAACAATTTGGATATCGATAGGAGTATATTCTGTGATTTTCTTTAAAAGAACCGGGTAATGAGTACAGGCGAGTAAAATAGTATCTATTCCGGGGTCTTGTTGAAGGAGATCATGAATGTATTTTTTGATAAAAAAATCAGTTCCATGATTATCCAGTTCATTATTTTCAATTAAAGGAACTAATAAAGGGCATGCTTGTTGGAAAATTTCAATAGAGGGAAAAAGTTTTTTTATTTCCAGGATATACGATTCAGACTGAACCGTACCTCTTGTGGCAAGGATCCCTATTTTCCGGTTATGTGTAAATTGATCCATTACTTCGGCTGTTGGTCTGATAACACCTAAAACCCTGTTTGTAGGAAAATCGACGGGTAAATTTTGTTGCTGTATTGTTCTTAAAGCCTTTGCAGATGCTGTATTACAAGCCAGGATAACCAAGGGGCAACCTTTTTGAAACAACCATTTAACAGCCTCCCATGTATAATGATAAACCGTTTCAAAAGACCTGTTACCATACGGGGTGCGAGCATTGTCGCCGATATAAATGTAATCGTAGTCGGGTAAGTATTGGACAATACTTTTCATAACGGTTAATCCGCCATAACCTGAATCAAATATGCCAATAGGACCTTTCATCTTTTAAACAAAATTAAAAAACCACGTTTATAAAAACGTGGTTTAAAAATGAATTTACATGGATTTATTTTTTCGGCGTGGTAACGGGTGGTTTTGCCTGGGCATCCGGATCATCACCTAATACCAGCAATTGTTGTGGTAATTCCGTGAGTTTTAATTCTTTTGCTACCGATATAAAGAGATTGTCAATGGGGAATCCTGCTTCGTATGTTTGTGGCTTGAGAATCAATGCATATTTTTTCCTGGCAAGAACTGCTTTATATGCATTCACTACTTGCTCATACATAGATTGAGAAAGGACCCCTCTTTTATTATCCGATTTATTTTGAGCAATTTGTTGCCAATAAATCAGGTTCATGGCCATTTGTTGTAATTGATTTTTTGTATAATCCAGAATAGCTTTGGATTTATTGGCTGCTGAGTCTGCTTTATAAGTACTGTCGAGCCTTTTATACTCATTTTGATATACAGCGTATTCATCGGCAAGAGAATCACGTTCATAAATTTGAACAAGGCTATCAACAGCCCTGTAACCCGGCATGGCCTGTACCATGATATCGATATCAAAAACGGCAATTTTCAAAGGAGTTTGATTTTGAGCATGAAGACCAAAAACCATCATTCCTAAAAATGAGATGGATAAGAGAAACTTTTTCATTTGATTTTTAATTTGTGATATGTAAATTTTTAATTTTTAATTCCTAATTCCCGAAGAATGTCATCACTTCGGTCCAATTTTGGGTCGGCAAATATAACAGTAATTCCTTCACTTTTATCGAGGATAAAATCATAGCCTCTGGCTACGGCGAGCCTTTGAACGGCATTGTATAATTTATCCTGCAAAGGTTTAACCAGTTTTTCCCTTTCTTTAAAAAGATCACCCTGGTAGCCGAAACGTTTTTTTTGTAAGTCTCGTACCTCTTTTTCTTTATTGAATAATTCGTCTTCTCTCTTTTTCTTTAAATCATCGGTGAGCATATATTGTTCCGCATCGTAATCTTTATACATTTTGTCCAGGTCAGCCTGCATATTATCAATTTCTTTTTGCCATTGGTCACTTGCCAATTGCAGTTTTTTATCTGCATCCTGGTATTCAGGCATTTTATTTAAAATATACTTTGTGTCAATTACCGCATAGCGCTGCGCCTGAATAGAAACTGTGGATATTAAAGTAGCCAGCAAAAGCAACAACGATATTTTTTTTAACATGATCTTATTTTTTATCAATAGCTGCAAAAATAATGAATTAGTCAGGTTCAAAACCTAACATAAATGTAAATCGGGAAACGTCTTTCAGGGTGGTATTGGGCCCATACCTGTCCAGGCCTATACCATAATCAAACCCAAGCAAACCAAACATCGGCAGGAAGAAGCGTAATCCTACACCAACTGAACGGCGCAATTGAAAAGGATTATAATCTTTAAAAGAATACCATCCATTTGCAGCTTCAAAAAAGGTTAAACCATAAATAGTGCTGGTTGCACTGGTACTAAATGGATAACGTAATTCGAGAGTATATTTATTAAATAAGGTAAAATACTGTGATGCCCCTTGCTGATCAGGATTTATCCGTGGATCTGAATTTTCATAAACGGGATATCCTCTTTGAGAAATAATATCATAACCTAATAAGGCATAACTATTACTTAATCCTGCATCACCAACCTGGAATCGCTCAAATGGAGATACGGGTACATTTTTATTATAACGATCAATATATCCAAATTTTGCAGCAAAACGTAATACGGCTTGTTTGTCTTTATCGGGGCCGGTAGCTCTTCCAATGGGTATATACCAGTCACCGGTAAAACGCCATTTATAATATTCTACCCATTTGTAGGGTTCTGATGAGTTTTCCAGACCTCTGTCAATTAATGAATAAGGTGGCGTGAGTGCCAGGCTTAATGAGAAATTCGATCCTGAACGAGGGTATATCTGTTGATCCAGTGAATACCTGTTAAGGGTAAATTTCACATTCATATTATTGGAAAAACCATTATTAAAACCCGGTAAGCTGGTTGGGCTTATCAAATAATTCCTTAATTGATACCTGGCAAAACTGAATTGATATCCTATAGAGAAATAGTCATCCGGCCATTTCAATTGTTTCTGTAAACCCACAGAAAAACCGGTTGTTTTGAAAAAGGATGTATCTGCTGCAGTCTTATCATACTGACCTGTATAAGGATTGTATGCATTTGCAAACTTGGTATTGAAAAAGCTTACGGAAAACGCATTTCTTTTTTTGCCTCCTAACCAGGGTTCTGTGAAAGAAATATTATAAGACCTGTATGCCCGGCCATTACTTTGTACACGTAAACTGAGTTTTTGTCCATCACCAACCGGTAATGGATCCCAGGCTTTTTTATTCCATATATTCCTGATTGAGAAGTTATTAAAGGTGACACCTACCGTTCCGGTAAGACCGATTCCTCCGCCAAATCCGGCACTTAATTCAAGCTGGTCACTGGATTTTTCCACTACACTCCATGTAACATCTACGGTGCCATTATCAATATCAGGGACGATATTTGGTATAATTTTTTCCTGGTCAAAAAATCCCAAATTAGCGAGTTCTCTTTGCGAACGTACGACATCCGTTCGGCTGAATTTTTCTCCGGGCAGTGTACGAAGTTCCCTTCTGATGACGTGTTCTTTGGTACGGTCATTCCCCGTAATCAATATATTTTTAAAAGTAGCCTGGGGGCCTTCTTTAATTCTTATTTCGAAATCTATTGTATCATTATAAACAGCGGTTTCTACCGGATCTACTGAAAAGAATAAATAACCATCATCCATATACAAGCCACTGATGTCACCACCTTCAGGAGCTAATGTTTTACCCAGTTTTTTATTTAATAAATCCGCATTATAGATATCTCCTTTATGAATATTCAAAATAGTAGCCAATAAGGAATCAGGGTATTTTGTAGCTCCACGCCAGGTAATATTGCCAAAATAATATTTATGCCCTTCATCCAATTTGATATCAATATTCATATTCCCTTTGGAATTATAATACTGTGTGTCTTTAAGGATGCTTGCATCCCGATAACCCAATGAATTATAATAATTGATAATGCTGTTTTTGTCTTCGTCGTATTTAGTGGCATTGAATTTAGCATTGGCAAAAAACTTCAACCTGATATAAGGATCCAATACCTGCCTGGTTTTTGAATAAGTGAGGTAACCTTTATCTTTCAGGTACTGGCTGAATGTATATCTCTTGGGATCAGCCAGACCACCGGCATCATTTGTCGGGAATAAAGTAAGGCGGGACATTTCCTTCGTGCCTTTCATTTGTTTTTTCAAATCATGTTCATTCACCGTATTATCCACGAAATTGATTTGATTGATCTTCACTTTAATTCCCTTATTAATATTGAAGTAAAGTATTTCAGCATTGGCCGAGGATGTGTCTTTCACTTCGGAAATCTTCGTAGTAACTGTTCTGAATCCTTTATCAAAATAATATTTTTGAATACCATACAGTGCGGTACGTTTCATGCTTTCAGTAATTACCCGGCCAATAACCAGGCCTGATTTTGCACGCAAATCATCTGCATCGCTTTTATTCACTCCGTTAAAAAAGAACTTTGATAAGCGTGGCCTTTCCGTTACGGCAATCTCCAGATAAATATTATCGCCATCCAGTTTGGTTATATAAATAACTATGTCACTAAAATAATTTTGTGACCATAATTTGGTAATGGCTCTTGAAAATGCATCCGTCCCCGGTATGGTTATTTCCTCTCCTACACTTAGACCGGAAACAGAAATAAGCAAAGCCTGATCAAAAAATTTATTCCCTGTAACAGTAATATCAGCCACTTTATATTTATGTGGAGTGGGCTGGTTAAAAATATTTAATAAAGTTGGGTCAAGTGATGTAACGGGAACGGTATCCTTTAGAGTGTTTGTGAATTGAGCAAATACCGGGCTAATCGCCAAAAGACATATACTCAAGATAATCCCCCTGAAATGAACTGGCATTAAATATTTATTTGTAGTAATCCTGAATTGTTTTTTTTGCACTTTAGGCAGTTATTTTTCTCCACTCCCTGAGGGATAGGGCGGCAAATTAAAGGGAATATTCAGAATTGTTTCAAAACTGTTTGTTAAATCAGAATTGTTTGTAAATGAAGGTTATAAAGAAGCGTGCTCTGATTGAAGTTGTTCACTTATTTTACCAAATCTCCGCTCTCTCTGCTGATAGTCAAAAATGGCTTTCCGAAGGTCTTCTTTTCTGAAATCGGGCCAGCGTGTGGGTGTAAAATACAATTCTGCATAAGCCAGCTGGTAAAGCATAAAATTGCTGATCCGATACTCACCACTGGTACGAATCATTAGTTCCGGATCCGGAAAATCTTTAGTGCTCAGGTATTTCTGTAAGGTATGATCTTTTATATTTTCAGGCAGGATTTTGCCTTCTATGGCATCTAAGGCAATTTTTTTAATGGCTTCTTTAATTTCCCAACGGCTGCTATAGCTCAAAGCCATCACCAGGTTGAGACCTGTATTTCCGGAAGTTTCCTTTAATGCGTCTTCTAATTCTTTAAATGCATTTTCAGGCAGCATTTTTGTATCGCCAATAACATGTAAACGGATATTATTTTTATTTAAAACAGGTACTTCGGATTTTATAGTTTGTACTAATAATTCCATTAATCCGGAAACTTCATCTTCAGGCCGATCCCAGTTTTCCGTACTAAATGCATAAAGTGTTAAGTATTGAATACCCAGTTCTGCTGCTCCTTCCACCACATTACGAACCGATTCTACGCCATGATAATGACCAAATAAGCGATCATGGCCTTTCTCAGTGGCCCACCTGCCATTACCGTCCATAATGATTGCAATATGTTTTGGTAAGCGGGTAAGATCAATTTCATTGACTTGATTCGGCATAAAAATGCTATTGAAAAAAGTAAAGTTAGTAAAATTGATTTTTAAAGGAAAGGTAAAATTCTCACCAAAGGTAAATTCTATCTTTCCGAGTTTTTAAGAACTATTTGCCGGAAAAATCTATTTAGTATTTGCTGTAGGACATTTATAGGAGGTAAGATTAAATGAAACGCCCACTTGTAATAAGGCATATGCATCCTTTTGCTGGCTGTTTCCTCTTTGTCTTCCTTTAATACCTATTGGTGGGTTAATGGTTACATAACTCCGGTCTTGCAGTAAATAGGCCGGTGATGGCTGGCCATTTGGCAAAGGGGGGAAATTTTCCGCACCGGCATAAGTTGTACTTACATCATCCAAATAATCCGTATTCGTAAACCGGTAACCGGCTTCTACATATAAATTGATACTTTCTCTCACAGCAATTTTAAAACCTACTGTTAGTGGTACACATAATGCGGTAGAACTGTATGGTTTGCGGTCGGGATATGCCGGGCTTCCCTGCCCTTCAGTCCCTAAGGGGCGCAAAAAATATTTTTGCCCATCCAGGAAGGCATAAGGGTCATAGGAAAAAACGCCTACACCCAATGAAACATAAGGGGTATAATTATATCCATCCACACCGGGCAGGTATTTGAAAAAATTGAAATATCCACTTAATGAAAACTCCCAAATATTACTGTTGAAGCTTAAATTTCGAATACGCTGGTCATAGTTTTTACTATATTGATCAGAATAGCCCAAAAGAGAATAATTTACATTGGCTTTCAGGCCGATATAATCATTAAAGTTTTTGATAAAAAATATACCTGCAGAAATTTTTGGCCTGTTTAAAGCTGCGCTGGGATTTAAATCCCCAAAATAATGCCCTACACCTACACCTAAACCTATTTCGCCCAAACGTTTATAGCTGTTATAAAGTTGTGCATTTGCAGTAAGAGAAATAGCTGTAATCAAAAGTATAATCCATATTTTCCTAAGCATAGCGCTGATTTAAAAGATGTTAGTAATAACGAAAATAACATGGAAATGTTATACGACAAGTAGAGAAATTGGTATTTAAAGGGATTTTTTTAAAGTGAATGAACCATATCCCGGAATAGAATTTAGTTTCTTTTATCCAAACCCCAGGAAAGTTTGGTACGTAAAGTATTCAAAAAGCTATTTTCACTTAACCTGATCAGGCTGACGGTGAAGGATTCTTTTTTAATGGCGATTTGGATATTTTTATCTACAATCTCTCGTCTTGCATCGAGGGAGCATATAAACTGATCAATACGTCCTTCAATTTCAAAAGAAATAATATGGTTGTCCGGCACTACTATGGGTCGTATATTTAAATTATGTGGCGCGATTGGCGTAATAACAAAACTGCTGGAATCCGGAAAGATGACAGGGCCGTTACAACTCATATTATACCCAGTAGAGCCGGTAGGTGTAGATACTATTACCCCATCACTCCAGTATGTATTGAGGAATTCACCATTTAGATAAGTGTGAATCTTTATCATGGGAGATAAG